>Ga0194129_10000627_pt1 | contig 65942 bp, 62 predicted proteins | sample TA2KigCa35mmetaG_FD_150862 | JGI IMG/M metagenome (GOLD analysis project Ga0194129, IMG submission 150862) | Freshwater microbial communities from Lake Tanganyika, Tanzania - TA2015038 Kigoma Deep Cast 35m | ecosystem: Environmental > Aquatic > Freshwater > Lake | place: Tanzania: Lake... | reverse complement strand
CAGGAGCGCAATCTGGCCTGACTGACCGCCAAGGTTTGCACCGATCAAGACGGGGTGAATCCGGCGAATCACCCTTCCGGTAACCCCCAATCCTTGCCGCGCGCGGCAAATTCGGCGAACATCCCACCCGGTTTGATCTGGGCGAGACTACAACAATGGCGGAGACACTGATTCGCGGCGGGCTGGTCGTCACCATGGATTCTTCCCTGGGCGATCTGGCGCAGGGTGATGTACTGGTCAGGGATGGGCAAATCGCCGCGGTGGGTAGACAATTATCTGCCCCCGGTGCCACCGTGATCGATGCGCACGACATGATCGTCGCACCGGGCCTGGTGAACGCGCACATGCACACCTGGCAGACGGGGCTCCGAGGAGTCGCCGCCAACTGGACGATCCTCGAATACTTCAAGAAGATGCACGCCGGGCTCGCGACGCTCTTCACACCGGAAGACATTCGAATCGCGACGCTCGTGGGCGCACTGAACCAGATCAATTGCGGTACCACCACCCTGGCCGACTGGTGCCACAACAATCCCACGCCAGCGCACACCGACGCGGGAATCGACGGATTGGCCGAGTCGCAGATCCGGGCCGTGTTTTTTCACGGCTCACCGAAACCCGATCCGAAACCGGGGCAGAAACCGTTCTGGGAGGTCCCGCATCCGCGCAGCGAAGTCGAGCGACTTCTCAAAACTCGCTTCGGCTCACGCGACCAGCTGTTGACGCTCGGGTTGGCCATCCTTGGCCCCCACTATTCCACGTACGAGGTCGCTGTCGACGACTTCAAGCTGGCGCGCGAATTTGGCCTGATTGCGAGCATGCACTGCGCGGGCGCGGCGGCACGCGTTCCTGACGGCTGGGACCGGCTGGGTGAGGCGGGGCTGCTGGGTGACAACAACAACATCGTTCACGGTAACGACCTCACCGACCAGCAGCTCAAGTTCATGCTCGATCGGGGCGTCAGCTTCTCGCTCACCCCTGAAACCGAGATGTTCCAGGGACATGGTTTTGCCATTACCGGGCGGCTTCGCGACCTGGGCGCCCAGCCATCGCTTGGCGTCGATCTGGAATCCTGCGTGAGCGGTGACATGTTCACCGTTGCGCGAATGGCACTTGCCTCTCAGAAAGCATTTGACAACGCGCGCTCGAAGCAGCGCGACGGCAAACTGCCCGATACCGGCACCATCACTGCCCGCGAAGCACTGTCATGGATCACGGTCGAGGGTGCCCGGATGCTCAAGATGCAGGACCGCATCGGCTCGCTCACCCCAGGCAAACAGGCCGATCTCATCCTGGTTCGCGCGACCGACCTGAACATGCAACCGCTGCACGATCCCGCCGCAGCGCTTGTCACCCAGGCTGGATTGGCCAACGTTGATTCGGTCATGATTGCCGGCGAGTTTCGCAAGCGCCACGGCCGAATGCTCTTCACCGATCTGGCGAGCCGCCAGCAACAGTTGGTGACGTCCGGACTGCGCATCATGCGCGAACTCGAGACCCGTCTTCAGGCGACTGCGCATTAAGCGCGGCGCACCGCGCGCCACATCAGGCTTATCTTTACCCTGCTCTCAACCCGTACCGCATCCCGGAGGAGTTATGAAAACGAATCGCAGACAAGCGCTCAAGCCCCTGCTGGCAGCCGCTGGCGCACCGCTTCTGTCCATGCCATTTGCAGGCGCAGCGAACGCGCAATCGGGCACGCCAATTCGCGTCGGTGGCACCCTGGCGCTGACGGGTCCACTGTCAGCGACAGCCATGATCCACAAGCTCACCGGCGAAATTTATGTTGAGCAGTTGAACAAGCGCGGTGGCCTGCTTGGTCGTCCGGTTGAGTGGGTGCTGAAAGACGATCAATCGAAGCCCGACCTTGCACGCACGCTGTACGAGCAGCTGGTCACGGTAGACAAGGTGGATCTGCTCATTGGCCCGTACGCCACCGCCAACATTCTGTCGGCGATGGGTGTTGCGCAGCGCTACAGCAAGATTCTCGTCCATCACACGTTCGGCATTCCCAGCCTCGCCAAGTACGACATGCAGTTTCCGACCTGGGCCACCGGCCCCACCCCGGAAACCTCCGGCCCCAACATGGTGTTGGATGCGTTGGCTGCGGGTCCGAAGCCCCCGAAAACGATCGCGATCGTCACCTCCAAATTCCCGTCGGTCCACTTCATGTCGGTGGGTGCGCGCGATGTCGCCAAGAAGCGTGGCATGCAGGAGGTGCTGTGGCTTGAATGGGAATTCGGCAACCGGGACTTCGGCGCCATTGCAAGCCGGTTGAAAGCAGCGCGCCCTGATTTCATCTGGGGTGGCGTCATTGCGCTCGAAGGCATGCTCCTGCTCGATGCCATGAAGAAGATCGACTACGCACCGCCCACCATGTTCCACTTCCTGCCATCGCCTGGGCCGATGATCAAATCGCCCGATGGCAATCTGGGACTGGCCATGACGATCTTCGAGCAGCACGAACCCATGATGAAGAACGCCGGAGCCGTCGAATTCGCGAAGATCTTCAATGAGCGCGCCGCGAAAGCCTCGCTTCCGGACACTTCGGTCGATACGCAGGCCGCAGCATCGTTCTCGGCCTGGCAGATTTTCGAAACAGCGGTAACAGCCACCAAGTCGCTCGATGACAAGACGCTTGCCGCGTGGTTGAAGAAGAACACGGTCAACACCATTCAGGGCCCAATTCGCTTTGACGGCGTCAACAATTACGGCGATGACCTCACCAAACTCAAGCAGGTTCAAAACGGCGAGTGGGCCGTGGTGTGGCCTAAGCCGTTCGCCAAGCCCGGCGCAACCTTGAAAACGCCGTAAGCGGTGCAGATGCCAAGCCTCGAACTGCTCGGACAGTCACTGCTGTCCGGGCTGTTCATCGGTGGTCTTTACGGCTTGTTGGGCCTCGGCCTGAGCCTGTCGTGGGGGATGCTGCGCCAGATCAATCTGGCGCACTTTGCGCTCGCGTTTCTGGGCGCATACCTCACCTATCAGTTGTCGGAGCACTTCAAGCTTGACCCCTTCCTGACAATGCTCATCATCGTGCCGGGCTTTTTCCTGATCGGCATGGCGATGCATTGGATGTTCGCCAAGTTCAAGGTGACGCCGTTTAATTCGCTACTGGTCACCTTCGGTCTTGCCGTCATCATTGAAAGCCTGATCCAGTGGATCTGGTCAGCGGACTATCGGAAGCTCGAGTCGCCCTATAACGACATCAAGTTCCAGGTTGGGAAGCTGTTTCTGCCCCTGCCCGAATTGATGACCCTGCTCATTGCCATCGCACTGTCGATTGCCACCTGGGCCCTGCTTCGCTATACCCACCTTGGAAAGGCGATGCGGGCGATGTCTGAAAATCCCAAGATGGCCAGCGCCTTCGGCATCAACGAGCCCATGCTGGCGCTGCTGCTCTCAGGTGCTGCGTCAGCATTTGCCGGCGTTGCCGGTGCCTGCCTCGCGCTCAGCTTTACCCTGGCCCCCTCGCAGATTTACGCATGGGTGGGCGTGGTGTTTTCGGCGGTCATGATCGGCGGGCTTGGCAATCCACTGGGGCCGCTGGTGGCGGGCATCGTCATCGGATTGTCAGAGGCAGCCACCATGGCCGTTACCGCGCCTGCGTGGGCGCCACTGGTGTCCTTCTCCTTACTTATCGCGGTATTGCTGCTGCGTCCCGGGAAGGTTTGAGATGGACCGCCGCGTCATCGCCGCTTTCGTGGTGCTGGTGCCGTTGCTTGCAGCGGTGCCGTTGCTAAAGCTGCCAGCGTTTTACGAGACCTTTCTTTACCTTGTGCTGCACTGGATCGTGCTCGCAACGTCATGGAATATTTTGTCCGGCTACTCAGGATATTTCTCGTTCGGGCACGGTGCGTTCTTTGGGGTGGGCATTTACACCACGGCTGTGTTGTCGGGCAAGCTCGACTGGCCGTTTCTCAGCACCTTGCCCGTCGCGGCGCTGGTTGCGGCCGTGTTTGGCGTGGGGCTTGGCGCAATTGTTTTTCGCCTGCCAAGACTTCGCGGCGAACTGTTCGGGCTTCTTACGCTTGCCATCACGTTTGTCATCGGCACCATCATTCTGAACACGCCCATTGACGGCGGTCCTGGCGTTTATCTGTCAGCAGTGCCTGTTCCGGCAATCGGACCCACACCCTCCGGCAGTTTCTATCTGATCATTCTTGCGCTGGCAGCCTTGGTGTTATGGGTTGCCTACTGGATTTACACCGCGCGCCTGGGATCAGGCCTCTTCGCCATCCATGACGATGAGGACGTTGCCGAGGTCCAGGGTGTTCCAACCTTTCGCTATAAGCTGATCGCCTTCGGAATTTCCTGTGCCTTCGCGGGTATGGCAGGCGGCATTCACTCGGTGTTTGTTTCGTATGTCACCGTTGGAGAGGTGTTCAATATCGTCGTTCCGCTGAACGTTGTTCTGATGAGCGTTCTGGGCGGTTCACGACACTGGTTCGGACCCGCGGTGGGCGCCACCGTCATCACCGCGCTGCTTTACGCATTTACCGCGGGCGACTTTGCGGTAGCAGGACGTGCAGCGATCGGTTTCATTTTGATCGCGGTCATCCTGTTCATGCCCCAGGGTATCCTGGGACAGTTGCTTCGCTACTGGCGAAAGCGTGCCGCGCCAAAGCCGTTGCCCCAGCCGCTGCCACCGGCGCCCATCCCGCGAACCGGCCAGAGTGGTGAACTGATCCTGAGCGTCGAGGGGGTCACCAAGCAGTTTACCGGTGTCAGGGCCCTCAGCGATGTGACGCTGCAGGTTCACCGAGGCGAAATTCTCGGGTTGGTCGGACCCAATGGCTCCGGCAAATCCACCATGGTCAACGTGATCACCGGGCTCTACAAACCCGAAGCGGGCCGCGTCGTGTTCAACGGAACCGATCTCGTTCCGCTGCCATCGTTTCAGGCAGCCCACGCCGGTATTGCTCGCACCTATCAAATTCCGCGGCCCTTCGCGAGCCTTACCGTGCTTGAGAATGCCACGCTTGCCGGCATGTTTGGCGGTAGACAGCTGTCCCGTTCACAGGCTGAGCGCCAGGCGATGCACTGGCTTGAATTCGTTGGACTGGCTGAGCGGGCGGGTGCGCTACCTACCGAACTGAACCTGCACCAGCGCAAGTTTCTTGAGCTTGCCCGCGCCCTTGCGTCAGCGCCCCAACTGGTGCTGCTCGACGAAGTGCTTGCCGGCCTCACGCCCTCTGAAATTAACAACGCCATCACGCTGGTTCGTGAGATTCGCAACCGCGGCTCCACCGTGGTGTTTATTGAGCACAACATGCGCGCGGTCCTCGAACTGTGCGAACGTCTGATCGTGCTGAACTACGGCCAGATCATTGCCAGTGGAGATCCGCGCAAAGTGATCGCTGATCCTGAGGTCATCAGTGCCTACCTTGGAACGCCCCATGAAACAGGCCGCTGAACCCAGCCGTCTCCTGAGCGTCGAAAGCATCAACGTTTCTTACGGGGATGCCCCGGCCTTGTGGGACCTCAGCCTTCACGTCAATGAAGGCGAACTGGTCTCAGTGGTTGGTCCCAATGGCGCGGGAAAAACCACGCTGATCAACACCATCATGCGCTTGCTGCCGGTTCGCTCGGGACGAATCACGCTTCGTGGCGAAGACGTCACCCGCATGTCCGCCACACAAATGTGCAATCGCGACGTGTCGATCGTTCCCGAGGGCCGCTTGCTGTTTGGTCAGATGACGGTCGAAGAAAACCTGGACATCGGCTGCTACCGTTCGCTGGCACGGCCACGCCGTTCCGAGACAATGGAGCGGGTGTACGCGCTTTTCCCAATTCTCAAGGAGCGGCGTTGGCAGCTTGCCGGCACACTGTCGGGCGGTCAGCAGCAGATGGTCGCATTCGGACGTGCGCTGATGGCTCATCCTCGACTGCTTCTGATTGACGAGCCTTCGCTGGGGCTCGCACCCTCCATCGTCGAACTGGTGTTCGAGGCAATCGGTCAAATCCACCGCTCGGGCGTATCAATACTGCTGATCGAGCAAAACGCCGCTCGCGCCATGGACGCGGCAAGCAGGGCGTACGTGCTCGAAGGCGGCCGCATCGTGACCGAGGGGGATCCCCAGCAGTTGATGAAACAGCCGGCGATTCGCGCAGCCTATTTAGGCGAGGCCGAGCATCCGGTATAACCCGCCGGCCAACGCACTGAGGTTAGAATCTCGTCCGCTTTGGACGTCTGGAGCGCGGTGCCTGATCAGCGATTCCCAGGATCTGTCCCTTTCCCGAGACCCGTCCCAGAGGTGAACGTGAGCTTTCCCCTTCCAGCCCGGCACGATCATGTCGGCAGTTTCCTGCGTCCCAAGTACCTTCTCGAGGCCCGTGAGCGAAAAGCCAAGGGCGTGATCAGCGCAGAGGAACTGCGCAAAGTAGAAGATCGGGCCATCTCCGAAATTGTTCAATTTCAGGCCGACGTCGGCCTCAAGGCCATCACCGACGGCGAGTTTCGACGCACCTGGTTCCATATCGATTTTCTCGAGCAACTGAGCGGCGTTGCCACCGACATTCCGGTTGCCCTGATCAACCCTGACGGCAGCAAACAGTTCGCGCCGCCAGGTATTCGCGTGGTCGACAAAGTGACCCACACCCGTCCCATTCAGGTTGATGACTTCAATTACCTGAAGAGCCAGCTACCTGCTGGCACACGCGCCAAGGTAACGATTCCCTCGCCAACGATGCTGCATTTTCGAGGCGGTCGCGGCGGGATCAGTAAAGCGGCCTACCCTGAGCTCGACCCAGCCTTTTACGACGATGTCGCGAAAGCCTACAGTGACGAGCTGCAAGCACTTGCCGCCGCAGGTTGCGACTACGTGCAAATGGACGATACCAATCTCGCCTACCTGTGCGATGAAAAGATGCGCGAGGCCGCCCGCAGTCGCGGCGACGACCCCAACGAGCTTCCTAACCGTTACGCTGATTTCATCAACAAGGTTGTCGCGCGCAAGCCCGCGGGCATGACCCTGGGCGTGCATCTTTGCCGCGGCAACTTCAAAAGCACGCACTTCGCGGCCGGCAACTATGAACCCGTGGCAGAGGCGCTGCTGTCTCGCATGAACGTCGACGCTTATTTCCTTGAATACGACGACGAGCGAAGCGGCGACTTCCGCCCGCTTCGTTTCCTGCCCAAGGGCAAGGTCGTTGTGCTGGGATTGGTTACCACCAAGTTTGGCGCAATGGAGAGCAAAGACGCTTTGAAGCGGCGTATTGACGAGGCAGCCCGCCATGCGCCGATGGATCAATTGGCCCTGTCCCCGCAGTGCGGCTTCTCAAGTACGGTGCATGGCAACGACATTGCAGTAGAAGATCAACGCAGCAAGCTGCGTCTGGTCATTGAAACGGCAAACGAAGTTTGGCGCTAATCCGCCTATTGGCCTGATCGAGGGCTTCGGCCCTGTTAACTGGAGACAATGACAATGCATATTCGACTTCCGCTTGCTCGGCTGACGGTTGCCGCGACCCTGGCGCTATCCGCAGGTGCTGTCCTCGCCCAGGAAACCGTGTTGAAGTTTCACCATATGTGGCCCACAGTTGGAATGGGTCACAAGCGGGTGGTTGCTCCTTGGTGCGAAAAGATCGCGCAAGAGTCGAATAACCGGCTTCGTTGCCAGATTCTGCCGGCCATGACCGGGGGCGGAACTCCTGCTCAGCTGGTTGACCGCAACAAGGACGGCGTTGATGAACTCACCGTCACCCTTCCCGGATACACCCCCGGCCGGTTCCCGATCATGGAGGCCTTCGAGCTTCCCTTCATGACCACTTCGGCTGAAGTCGCGTCGGCTGCGGCCTGGGAATACCTGGTCAAGTACGGCGCCCGCGAGTTTCCGGGCTCCAAGGTGCTGGCCACCTGGGTGCACGACCCCGGATTCATCAGCACCTCGGGCAAGGCGGTCAACCGCATGGACGACTTCAAAGGCCTGAAGATTCGTGCAGCCAGCCGTCAGTCATCGAAGCTGCTCGCGCGCCTGGGCGCCACCCCCGTGGGCATGCCCATTCCCGCTGTCGCGGACGCGATGAACAAAGGCACGATCGATGGCTTCCTGACCGCATGGGAAATCATTCCGCCATTCAAGCTTCACGAGGTCAGCAAGTTCCATACTGAAATCGATAACACGCGCCCGGCGCTGTTTACCGCCGGCTTCGTGTTCATGATGAACGAGGCGAAGTTTGAAGCGCTCGCCCCGGACCTGAAAGCCATCATCACTAAAAATAGCGGCGCCGAACTGTCGCGCACCATCGGTCGTTACTGGGATGAGGCCACCGCCGCAGGACGCGCTGCAGCCAAGGAGCGCGGCAATACCTTTATTGCAATCAGTGCTGCAGAAACCGATCGTTGGATCAAGGCATCACAGCCGCTGTACGACGAGTGGGTTGCCGACATGGATAAGAAGGGTCTACCTGGCAAGCAGATGCTTCAGGATGCCCGCGACCTGATCGCCAAGCACTCGAAAGCACGTTAAGGCTCGTTGTTGCATTGTGGCTGTTCCCTATCGCGGGCGCCTGACAGGCGCCCGCGTTGTTTCTATACGTAATCTCTGAACCCCTCTGTGCTAGCTGCTGTTTCAAATTTCTTCGGACTCATGGGCGCTGCCGTCGCGCTGTTGGTGGGATTCATGACCACCACCAGTGTGGTGATGCGCGCGCTATTCAACACGCCCATTCCTGGCGACGTCGAGTTGACCCAGGTGGGTATTGCGCTTGCCATTTCCCTGTGTCTGCCGGTCTGCCAATTGCGCCGTGCCAATATCCTGGTCGACTTCTTTACCCAGCGCTGCTCCGGCCGAGCGCGTCAGTTTCTCGACGGGGTCGGCTGCTGGATGCTCGTGCTGATGTATGTTTTGCTTGCCTGGCGGACGGGCGTTGGTGCGGTCTCGGTCAGACAGGCCGGTGAAACCACCATGATCCTGTCGGTTCCGATGTGGTGGGCCTATGCGTCGCTTGCCCCAGGGCTTGCACTCGCGGCATTGATTGCACTTACCCAGGGATGGCGGCTTTTTTCAGGGGCTGAGCCCGCTGAAGCGCCTGAACAGGCGGCCTTCCGATGAACCCGCTTGCTGCACAGGTCGGGCTCCTGATGTTCGGCGCGATGCTTCTGCTGATGGCCGTTCGCATGCCCATCGCCGTCGCGATGTTCCTGCCAGGCGCGATCGGCTACCTGGTCATGACCGATGCAGGCAATACCCTGAATCTGCTCAAGGGAAGTGCCGTAGCGCGCCTGACGGTCTACGACTTGAGCGTCATTCCGCTCTTTCTTCTGATGGGCCAGTTTGCCTCGCAGGGCGGTCTCAGCCGGAATCTTTTCAAAGCGGCATCGGCTCTGGTGGGTCACGTTCGAGGCGGTCTGGCGATGGCGTCGATTCTGTCTGCGGGCGCCTTTGGCGCGGTGTGCGGATCATCCGTGGCAACCTCGGCCACCATTACACAGGTGGCCTACCCGCCCATGCGGGAACACGGCTACTCGGGCAGGCTCGCCACCGCCACGCTTGCCACAGGCGGCACCTTGGGCATTCTGATTCCGCCATCCGTACCGCTGGTGGTCTATGCGATTCTCACCGAACAGAACATCGCCAAGCTGTTCGCGGCGGCAATGATCCCCGGCATTCTTGCGATGCTGGGCTACCTCGTGGTCGTGGCGCTGTATGCCCGCGCGCGCCCCGACATGGCACCTGCAAGCGCTCGCCTTACCTGGCGCGAAAAGCTGCCTGCGCTCACTGCGGTTTGGCCGATCGCGTTTGTGTTCATCGTGGTCTTTGGCGGCATTTATTCAGGCGTGTTTTCGCCCACCGAGGGTGCCGCGGTTGGGGCCACCATGACCCTGGTCGTCGGTTTGGCAAGACGTGAACTGACCCTGGCGGGCATTCGTGATTCGCTGATTTCCACAGCCGAAACCACCGGGATGGTCTTCATGATCTTTCTGGGCGCTGACATGATGAACGCAACCTTGGCGCTTACCGAGATGCCCAAGTTCATCGCCAACTGGGCCACTCATCTGCCCATACCCGATCTCTCGATTGTGCTGGCCGTGATGCTGCTTTATGTGCTGCTTGGCTGCGTCATGGACGAACTGTCCATGCTGCTATTGACGATCCCGGTGATCTTCCCCGCCGTGATGGGGCTCGAACTGTGGGGACTGAAATACGAGGCGAAAGCCCTCTGGTTCGGAATCCTCGTTTTGATGACCGTTGGCATCGGCCTGATTGCCCCACCCATCGGATTGAATGTCTACGTCGTGAACAACCTCGCGCGCGACGTACCCATGGCAGAAACGTATCGCGGGGTTCTGCCCTTTCTTGCCTGGGACGCCCTCCGTTGCCTGCTGCTGCTGTTTTTTCCGGGCCTTGCCTTGTGGCTGGTGCGTGCGCTCTTTTAGGTGAATCGTTTCAATGTCTGTCATTGACACCTTCAGACTTAACGGCAGGCGCGCGCTTGTTACCGGTTCGTCTATGGGCATCGGTTTTGCCATCGCGCAGGCCCTGGCTTCGGCTGGCGCGCACGTGGTGCTGAATGCCCGTACCCGCACGAGGCTGGATCAGGCTCACGACCAACTCGCTGCACAGGGACTCGCGGTCTCGTCGCAATGCTTCGATGTCACCGATGCCAATGCAGTCCGCGAGGCAATCGCTCATATTGAAGACCAGGGCCCGCTCGACATCCTGGTGAACAACGCCGGCATCCAGATTCGCGCCCCGCTTGATCAGTTTGCCGACGACGATTGGCGCAGGCTGATGGCCACCAACCTCGATTCGGTTTACTACGTAAGCAAGGCGGTGGCGCAGCGCATGCTGCCTCGTCAGCGCGGCTCGATCATCAACCTATGCTCGGTCATGAGTGAGGTGTCACGCCCTACGGTTGCGCCGTACACGGCCAGCAAGGGGGGCGTAAAAATGCTCACCAAAGCGATGGCGAACGACTGGGGCCCACACGGTATCCGGGTGAACGGAATTGGCCCTGGGTTTTTCAAGACCGAACTCAATGAGAAATTGGTCAACGATCCCAAGTTCAGCGCATGGATCGAGGGGCGCACGCCGAGCCGGCGATGGGGAGAACTTGAAGATCTGGGACCGGCCGCGGTTTATCTTGCGAGCGACGCGTCTCGATTCGTAAACGGACACGTTTTGTACGTTGATGGTGGCCTGACGGCAGCGCTTTAAGGCGCAGCATCCACATCGAGCGGAACTTTCCAGCGCACGCGCGGCGCCGCGGCGAGCAGGCTTCGGGTATACGGATGCGCTGGCTGAAGCCATAGAGCCGGGTTACTTCCGATCTCCACAAGGTGACCTGATTGCATTACTGCGATTCGGTCTGACACCTTTCTTACCACCGCGAGGTCATGCGATATAAAAAGGTAGGACAACCGAAAGTCGCGCTTCAATTCCAGCAGCAAATCCAGAATCTGCGCCTGTATCGACACATCGAGCGCCGAGACTGGCTCATCTAGGATCAAGAGCGCAGGCTGAAGCAGCAGTGCCCGCGCAATCGCGATCCTCTGGCGCTGCCCCCCTGAGAACTCATTAGGATATCGCTGGCGCGAATCCAGCGGCAGCCCGACACGTTCAATCAGGGTATCAATACGGTGCGACCGGGCCGCTGCATCACCGCCCCGGTGCGCCCTGAGCACCGTGTCGAGGATGGTTCCTACCGTTTGCCGGGGATTCAACGATCCGTAAGGATCCTGAAACACCATCTGAACCTGCTTCCGGAATTCGCCTAAGGCACGTTCCGGCAGCTCACCAAAGCTTTTGCGGTGAAAGCGAAGCTGCCCAGAACGCATGGGAACCAGACGCATGAGCGCTTTGGCCAGGGTTGACTTGCCGCAGCCGCTCTCACCGATCAACCCCAGCGTTTCACCCTCGGCGATTGTGAATGAGACCCCATCGACCGCGTTGATGCGCGCCAACCGGCTTCGTGGATAGGCCACCACCAGTTGTTCCACCTCCAGAAGCGGACGGGCGGACGACGGCCGCGTGACAGAGTCCGACCTAAGGAATTCTGAGGGATGACAATGCAGCGATGCTTTGAGAAGCTTTCGCGTATACACGTGCCCGGGATGTTCAAACAGCGATCGTGTAGCCGCCTCTTCAACGCGCGTACCGTCCAGCATCACCACCACTCGGTCGGCGAACTCTGCGACCACTCCAAGGTCGTGGGTGATCAACAAAAGGGACATGTTCAGCTCGCGCCTTAGCCGCTCCAATAGGGCCAGGATTTGCGACTGCACGGTGACATCCAGCGCAGTGGTTGGTTCATCGGCGACCAGGAGGCGTGGGCCGCACGCAACCGCCATTGCAATCATGACCCGCTGGCGCTGCCCTCCGGACAGCTGGTGCGGATAGTCTTTGGCGCGTTGCGAGGGCTCGGAGAGCTGCACCAGATCAAGCAGTTCAATGGCACGCGACAGCGCTGCCCGATTCGATAAGCCCTGATGCGCACGCAGCACTTCAATGATCTGGTCACCAATTTTATGAACTGGATTCAACGAGCTCATAGGCTCCTGAAAAATCATCGACAGCTCGCGCCCCCGAATGGAACGCATGGCAGGCTCGGATAAGTTCAGGAGGTTTCGCCCATCAAGCTGCACAACGCCTGAGGAGGTGGCGCCCGCGGGCAGAAGTCGAAGCAGTGCCAGCGCAGCACTGGACTTGCCACAGCCCGACTCGCCGACAAGTGCAAGCGTCTCGCCTCGCCCTATCGAAAAACTGAGGCCGCTGACTGCGTGGCGGGGGCCGGCCGGCGTTTCAAAACTGACCGAGAGATCACGGACCGCAAGCAAGGGCTGCGTGAACATTACCGGCGCAGTCGCGGATTAAAAGCATCGTTCAATCCATCGCCAACCAGGTTCAGCGAGAGTACCGTCAGGACAATTGCCAAACCCGGCGCCGCGCTCAAATACCAGGCGCTGCGCAGAAACTCACGGCCTTCACCAACCATGCGCCCCCACGACACAACATTCGGATCGGTCAATCCCAGGAATGACAATGCTGACTCCATCAGGATTGCAGTCGCGACCAGCACTGAGCCGGTGACAATGACTGGCGGCGCGGCGTTGGGAAGGATCTCGGAAAAAATGATGCGCAGATGCCGATAGCCTTGCGCCCGCGCCGCCAGAACAAACTCCCGCTCGCGCAGGCTTCTGAACTCAGCACGAACGAGTCTCGCGATCACCGGCCAGGACGCGACCCCTATTGCCATCACGACAACCGGCGAGGTCGGGCGCCAGATGGTCACCAGCACAATGACCAGCAGAAATGATGGTACGGTCTGAAACAGCTCAGTGATCCGTGCCAGCAGGTCATCAGCCCACCCGCCAAAATAGCCTCCGACCGCGCCCACCAGCACACCGATCACTACGCTCAGGACCGCTGCAACCAGCCCGACCGTCAGCGAGATTCGTGCTCCGTGGGCGATGCCCGCCAGCACGTCACGCCCCATCGAGTCGCTACCCAGGGGATGCGTAATCGATTCGCCAGGCCAGACCAACGGCCGGGTCACCATCGCCAAGGGGTCACCCGGATAAACCCAGGGAGCAAGCAGTGCGACAACGACAGTGCAAACAAGAAGCAGCGCGCCGGTCAACGCCGCAGGATCGCGCAAAAAGGCCGACAGCGCAGGATGCCTTGGCTGTCGTGTAGTGCGCGCGCTCATCGCACTTCCACCCTCGGATCAAGCACCAACTGCAACAGGTCGACAGCCAGATTGGCGGCTATGACCAGCAGCGAACTCATCAGAAGGATGCCCAGCAGAACGATGTGATCGCGGGCCATTACCGATTCGAACGCGAGACGCCCCAGCCCAGGCCATCCAAAAACTGACTCGATAACCACTGCGCCGCCCAACATGGCTCCCAGGTGCAGGCCAGCCACGGTGGTTACCGGAATTAAGGCGTTACGAAGAATGTGATGAATCACGATCCGGGCCGGATGCAAACCCTTTGCCTGTGCGGTACGAACAAAATCAAGCCGACTGACCTCTAGAAACGCTGCCCGGGTGAGCCTCGCGAAAATCGCCACATAGAACGCGGACATCGTCAGCGCCGGCAGCACCAGGTAGCGCGCACGATCAAGGAACCAAGCCGTGCCCTGCAGGTTTGCGCCAATCGTTGCTGTGCCACCCGACGGCAACCACCCCAGCGTGACCGAAAATACGACGATCGCCATCAACGCGAGCCAAAAGCCCGGTGTGCTGTAGAGCACCAGCGCAACAAGACTCAGGGCGCGGTCGGGCCAGCGTCCGGCGGTCATCCCCATCAGCGTTCCCATCAAGACGCCGCAGACCAGCGCAAAAGCCAAGGCTGCACTCATCAGGAGCAGCGTATTCCCCAGCCTTGAACCGATCAGCTCTGCAACAGGAAGATTGAATCTTGGCGAATAGCCAAGGCTCAGGCGCGACAGGTTGTCCAGATAGGCGAGCAATTGCTGCAAAACAGGCAGGTCCAGACCGAATCGTTCGCGGAGCTCCGCCATCATTTCGGCGGTCGCACTGCCCGATTCCGCGGCCAGCACTTGCGCGGCGTCACCAGGCACCGCCTGCAGCAACAGAAAATTGAGCAGCACAATGCCAAGCACGGCAGGCAGGGCCTGAAGCAGCGTGCGAACGATCAGGCGCAAGGCGGGGAATCGTGTCATGTGGGGGCGCGAATCGCTGAAAGAAATTATACTGAGCCCCCACTCAGGGAGACCACGATGCATGGTAACCGGCTCACGCGAATGTTCCGTCAATTGTTCGTTGCCGCAGGCACGGCTGCGCTTATCGGCGCTGCCTCTGCGCAACCGCGGCATGGCGGAACCTTGAACTGGATCGTCAATCCGATCCCTACTTCATTGGTTCCGATCAACACTTCAGCGGGTGGCAACACCGATATTGGCCCCAAGATCGTCGAGGGGCTGCTGACCTACGACATGGAGCTTCGGCCAAGGCCCCTGCTTGCAACCGCATGGAGTGTCAGTGCCGACGGGCTGCAATACCGCTTCGAGTTGCGCCGTGGCGTGAAGTGGCACGACGGCAAAGACTTCACTTCCGCCGATGTTGCATTCTCGATCACGACCCTCAAACAGTTTCATCCCCGCGGGCGCGGCACCTTTGCAAGCGTGACCGAGGTTCGTACGCCCGATCCGCACACTGCCATCATCGTGCTGGGCAAACCCGCGCCCGCGATGCTTACCGCGCTCGCCTCCGCGGAATCACCAATCGTACCCAAGCATCTTTACGACGGTACTGACATCGCCACCAATCGCCACAATCGCGAACCGGTGGGCACAGGCCCGTTCCGGTTTAAAGAGTGGGTCCAGGGCAGCCATGTGGTGCTTGAACGGAACGCCGACTACTGGGACAAGCCCAAGCCCTATCTCGACCGGATCGTGGTGCGGTTCATTCCCGATCCCGTTGCGCGGGCAGCTGCCCTCGAGGCCGGCGAGGTTGACCTTGGCAATGCGGTCATTCCCCTGTCAGAAGTGGCTCGTTTCAGCAAGCTCCCCCGGCTGGTGGTTGACTCATCGCAATGGCCTTACTGGGGCAATCATCAACAGGTTTATTTCAACCTGGATAGCCCGGTCGTCAAAGATATCGCCGTTCGACGAGCCATCGCGCAGGCAATCGATGTCAACGCCTACAACAACGTGGTCTGGTTTGGCTACGGAAAGGTGACGGCGTCCATCATCGGCCAGGCCATGACCCGTTACCACGACGCCTCGATTCGCCACCAGCCTTTCGATTTGAAGGCCGCCGAGGCGGCACTCGACGCAGCCGGACTCAAGCGCGGCGCCAACGGAATTCGCTTCAAACTGCGACTTCTTTACAACCCGTTTCTTGAGCGGAGGACTGCCGATTTCATTCGTCAATCGCTGTCCCGGGTCGGAATCGATGCGGAGATCGAGGCGTACGACTTCGCCACGTACACGCGCAAGGTCTATACTGAGCGCGCTTTCGACATGACCGCGGAGAGCCTGCTGAACCTGTTTGATCCCACCGTTGGCGTTCAACGCGTGTTCTGGTCAAAAAATTTCAAGATTGGACTGCCGTTTTCCAACGCGCCGCACTATCAAAACGCGGAGGCAGACCGTCTGCTCGAGGCTGCGGCGGTTGAAACTGACGAACGGCGCAGGCGCGAGTTGTTTATCAACCTGCAGCGAGTCGTTGCTGCTGATATTCCGTCAATCGAGTTGGGTGCCAATCCGAACATCACGATCGCAGCACGCAAGGTGAAGAACTACGCCCCAACTGCTGAAGGGGCCCGCGGCAGTTTTGCAGATCTCTATCTTGAGCCCTGACCACCTCCAATCAGCACGAGGCTTACTCTGATCGTGACAGCGGATATCGATCGCAAGCGGGCGGCCCGGTGGATGGCCGCCCAGCGGCTTGATGCCCTTCTTCTTGCCAAGCCCGAGACCTTCCGGTGGGCAACGGGCGCCTCGCCTGGCGTGGCTGCGTTTTTTCGGCGCGCTGGGGCAGCCCTTGCCTTGGTGCCTGCCGACCCTTCAGCGCCCGTCAGTGCGATCAGCACAGAACTGTTCGCGCCCTCCGTGGCTGCTGCGCTTGGCAGCCAGAATGTTTACACCCATCCGGACTGGGTTGAAACCGCTGATTTTCAACCCTGGGCAAGAGAGGACACCGGCGCCGCCGAGCTCACTGAACGTTCTCACCGGGCACGGGCACGCCCGCCTGGCTTCAGTCGTCCTGCCGCTTACGATGCCAGCGCGGCGTTCGCTGCCCTGGGTCAATTACTCAATGCAAAGGGATTGCGACAGGCTCGAGTCGGGCTCGACCTCGACTTTTGGCCAGTGGCCGATTTCGAGCATCTGAAGCGCTGTGTCCAAGGCCCAGTATGGTTCGATGCGGGCGAGTGCGTTGGAATGATCAAGGCGGTCAAATCGTCTGCCGAGATTGAGCGACTGGCACGGGCTGCCGCGCTCGCCGAGGCGGGTATGCGATCTGCACTCGCTATCGTTCAACCTGGAATTCATCGTAACGATATCGCTGCAGCATGGCAGTCCGGCGCTCGGCAACAGGCGGAGCGACAGGGTTGGAAGCTGTCCGGACAGTGGGAATACATCACCGTAGGGTCCCTTCCCTGGCAGGGCGGTACTCATCTGAACGCAGGCGATGTGCTCAAGTTTGATGTGGGTTGCCTTATTGAGGGCTACAGTTCAGACAGCGGCCGCACGTTCACGCTGGGACGGGCTCGCCCGCGATCAAGTCAGATCATGGCAGCGCTCAGTGATGCGTTCGAGGCGGGCCTGGAGCAGCTGAGGCCAGACCGACTGTTCAGTGATGTACACGCCGCGTCAACCCTCGCGATGCGCCGGGCAGGCTTTGCATCGTTCAGTCGAGGGCACTGGGGGCACAGCCTTGGACACGATACGTTCTGCGAGGTAGCGCCGTTTATTGCGGCCCAGGCCCATGTGCCGATCGAGCCTGGGATGGTGCTCGCATTTGAAACGCCCTTCTATGCCGATGGCGAGGGCGGGTTCATTATCGAGGACCAGTTTCTGATTACCGAGGGCGGGCCTCAGCCCGCCTGGTCGCTGCCACGCGGTCTGCGTGAGCTGCCGCTTTAAAATCCATTTGCAGATATTCTGGAGACTCGCATGCCTTCCAACCTCCTTTCGACCGTGATTGCTTCGCTGGTGGTTGCCGCCGCGGCTGGTTCGGCTGTCGCGCAAAGCTGGCCGACGCGCCCGATCCGACTTCTGGTGCCGCTTGCCGCCGGCAGTACGGCTGACATCATCTCGCGAACGGTAGGCACTGAACTGTCACGAACGCTGGGTCAACCGGTGGTGGTTGAGAACAAGCCGGGCGCAGGTGGAACGATCGCCATGGCAGAGCTGGCGCGCTCGGCGCCAGACGGCTATACGCTGAGTTTTGCCTCGCAAGGCACGTTGGTGTTCAACCAGGCGCTTTACGACAAGCCCGGATATGACTCGACCAAAGATTTCTCGATGATCCGGTTTGTTGGCGGCGTATCAAACGTGATGATCGCGCCTCCTGCAGCAGCAGTCGCGCGGCCTTCGGACATGGTCGCCCTGGCGAAAGCCAAGCCCGGCACGCTCACGTTTTCATCGGGTGGCAGCGGCACCAGTCATCATTTGTCGGGGGTACTGTTTGCGCGCATGACCGGAACCGACCTGATCCATGTGCCCTACAAGGGGGCGCCGCAGGGAATCCTCGCGGTGATGTCCGCCGAAGTGAACATGGGTTTCTTCAATACACCCACCGTCATCAGCCAGATTCGAGAGGGCAAGCTAAAGGCGCTCGCGGTCACGAGCCTGGCCCGCTCACCGCTGCTGCCGGACGTTCCTACGCTGGACGAACTGGGCGTAAAGGGCTATGAGGTCAACACCTGGTTCGGATTCATATCGCGGGCGGGCACACCGTCAGAGATTGTGGATCGGCTGCACAGCGAAATCGGCAAGATACTGGATGAGCCCACCCTGAGAACCCGGTTGGCACAACAGGGATTCGAACTTGCCGCCCCCCTGTCGCCCGCGCAATTTGCAAAAGTCGTCAACGACGACCTGGCTAAATGGGTGCCGCTGGTTCGCGCGTCCGGGGCCAAGGTGGATTAAGCGGGCCTCGCCCTGCGCCCCGGACGGTGATGCTACAGCCCGACTGACGCCTTCACCAACGCCCCCAGGTCGCGCCTGAGCTTCTCGCGCGTTGCTGCGTGCGCGCGCGAGGCGTTCAGGTTCTTCAATTCCCAGGGATCGTTTTCAAGGTCATACAGCTCGTCGAGCTCGCTGTCTCGGCCGCGATTCACCCAGTGGATGTATTTGTAGCGCTCGGTTCGGATGGCCTTGTAGCTCATGCCAACCAGCCAGGGCATCGCGTTTTCCGCCCAGTACTCAACCAGCAGCGAGCGACGCAGGCGTGCGCGCGACGACGCGAACATCGGAAGCAGGGATTGTCCCTGAATCTGCGGGCCTGGCTTGCCTCCGGCCAGTTCGATCAGGGTCGGGGCAATATCCTGGCAAATCACCAGGCCATCGCGCTGTGAGCCAGCGCGAATCGCGGGCGGATAGCGCACGGCAAACGGCGACCGGATGCCCTCTTCGTAAGCGAAGCGGCGCTCAGGACCGAGACCGTGCTCGCCGAAGAAGTAACCGTTGTCGCCCAAAAAGACGATGCAGGTGTTGTCGAGCTGACCACGCGCCTCGAGGGCGGTGAGAATGGCGCCAACGCCCTCGTCAACCGCGGCCATCATCTGCGCACGCAATCGAATCTCACGCTGGGTTCCCGAGTGCACAGCTTTGAGAATCTGACGCGATAGCCGTTGCTCGCGCAACTCGAAACACTCGGCCCATGCGGGCTTTGACTTGACGACCTCAGCCGGACTCAGCATGTTGGGGGTCGGCGGAAACACGTCACGTGCATAGAGCTTGCGATGCCGCTCGGCCACCACATACCCACCCTGCGCTGAAATCTTGAGCGTGCCGTCGGCCGCCTGCTCGGCATCCGGATGAACCGCCTTGTGCGCGAAGAACAGCGAGAATGGCCGCTTTTGGGGGCGATCGATAAAATCGAGCGCCAGCTCGTTCATGATGTCGGTGATGTAGCCCCGATGATGGCGATACCGGCCATCGTGATTCAAGATCGGGTCATTCAGCCGACCATGTCCGTCGTAACTGACCCACCGGTCGTAGCCTGCACGTGGCTTGCCGTCATTGCCCATGTGCCATTTACCGATGTGGGCCGTTTCGTACCCCAGACGCTGCAGGTCAAGGTGGTAGTTAGGAAGCCGGTGACTCATGGCGTCGCGCGCGACGTTGTCGATGATGCCGTGCCTGCTTGCGTATTGACCGCTCAGGATGGAGGCCCGGTTCGGCGAGCAGATCGGTGTCGTGTGAAAGGCCCGGGTGAATCGGGCGCCTTCATGAGCGATGCGATCAATGTGGGGCGTTTTCATGTACGGGTGACCGCCAGCACCATATTCATCATGGCGAAGGTCATCAATCAGGATCACCACCAGATTCGGACGTTGCGTGCGCTTCAAACAAAACCTCCCTCATAGATCGTGGGGCGACCCCACGCGATGCAAATTTCCCTGCCGGAACATACACCAGACCGCTACGGGGGATCCGCCGGATGCGTTAGTCTCCGATCTGCGCGCCCGCCGGCAGGGCCTCTCACGACCACCGACTCAGACCATGCAGACGATTCATACGATCAACGATTTGCGCCAAGCCCTCGCGGGACAGCGGTCCGTTGCATTGGTTCCCACCATGGGCAATCTGCACCAGGGTCACCTGGATCTGGTGGCAATGGGGCGCCGCCACGCGGACACGGTGGTCGCGAGCATTTTTGTCAATCGGCTGCAGTTTGCCCCCACCGAGGACTTCGAACGCTATCCGCGCACGCTGGCCAATGACGTGCAGGCGCTGACCGAGGCAGGCTGCAGCGTGGCTTTTGCGCCCGATGAGCGGGAGCTGTATCCGGAACCACAAGGGTTCAAGGTCACGCCACCCGCTGAAATCGCTGACATTCTGGAGGGCGCGTTTCGCCCAGGATTTTTTACCGGCGTTGCAACGGTGGTGCACAAACTGTTCAACATCGTGCAGCCGCAGGTGGCGGTGTTCGGCAAGAAGGACTACCAGCAGTGGCTGATCGTTCAGCGGATGGTGTCGCAGATGGCGCTGCCAATCACCATCATCGGAGCGGAGACCACACGCGCGACGGATGGCCTGGCGCTGTCCTCGCGGAATGGCTACCTGAGCGCAGCCGAGCTGGCTGAAGCTCCCCAGCTTCAGCTCGCCATGCAACGGATCGTCGAGGAACATCGCCCAGCCAACCAGCGCGACCCCTCGGCCATCGCCGCCAGTGCAGACCGGGCCCGCGCCACGCTTGAGCAGCGGGGCTGGCAGGTTGATTACCTGACCGTTCGCCGTCGCGCTGACCTGCAGATGCCCCGCTCATCGAGCGACTCGCTGGTGATTCTGGCCGCCGCGAAACTTGGCAGCACCCGCCTGATTGACAACCTGGAGTTTTGAGAGGCGTCGCAATGGGTGCTTCGCTGCTCGCGCTGGACTGGGGGTCGACCAATTTACGTGCCGGTCTGCTGGATCAGAGCGGCCGCACACTCGCTGAACGGCAGCAGGCAGCGGGCATTCTCCAAGTTCCTCAGCGCAACTTCGAACAGGTACTGTTTGCACTCTGCGGCGACTGGTTACAGGATCCCTCTGTTGCCATCATCGCCAGCGGCATGATCGGAAGCCGCCAGGGCTGGGTCGAAGCCCCCTACCTGGCGACTCCGATCACCCCGACCGCGGCAGCGCAGGCGCTCACCCGTATCCCGTTGCGAGGCGACCGAGCCGTTTATCTGATCCCCGGTATCCGAAGCACCGTGCACGACTCGACCGAACACATCGACGATGTGATGCGAGGCGAAGAAACCCAGGTGTGGGGAGCAGACATTGAGCCGGGATCGATCGTCGTACTGCCTGGCACCCACTCGAAATGGGTGCACTGCGGGGCCGATGGCGCGATTGATCGGTTTCAGACGTGGATGACCGGCGAGTTGTTCGCGGTGCTCGGTCAGCACAGTATTCTGGGGCGGCTGATTGAGCCAGGTGATCCGTCGGAAGGGGCGTTTACGCTTGGGGTTCAGCGGACCCTTGCCGCACCTGAAGCCTTGAGCACCTTGTTGTTCTCGGTGCGCACTGCGGGGCTGATGTCCCGAATCGCGCCGACCGCGCTGTCAGACTATTTGTCCGGACTATTGATTGGTGCAGAAGTGGCGTCGGCGCTGCGTCGGTTCAACGTGCCACGCGAGGCCGCGCAACTCTCTTTGATTGGCGAGCCTTCGCTCTGCGATCGCTATGCGCGCGCATTGGCGATTGCCGGCGTGCAGGCACAGACGCTGCCGTCGGGACTGGCGGCACGAGGCGCCTGGCGACTCGCATGCGCGGCAGGTCTGATCCGTGCAGCCGAGGTATAGTCGAAACTAGGAATGACCGCCACCGATCAGTTCATTATGCGAACCATCGCTCACCCCACTGTCAAGCCCAAGCCAACCGTCATCGCGATCCTCGCCTTCATTGGCATGGCGCTCTTGTGCCGTCAGCCCATCGAGGCAGCATCGCAATGGGAGGCGATCACCTTGGCCGACCAGGGAATGTTCTACATCGATCAGACATCGATCGTCCGCGAAGGATCGATTCGCAAGTTTCACAGCGCTCTGGACCACAAGACCATTTAGAGTACCTCGGATGGCAAGCCCTTCTGGTCCAATGAAACGCATGTACAAATCGACTGCAATTCACGCCAGGCCCGTGTGGTGCACCTGACGCTGTATTCCGGAAGAATGCTGACCGGCAATCCCGTGTTGAAGGAGGGCATCCTTCGTGAGTGGCAGCCGATCACGCCAACATCCGCAATGGAAAAACTCGCCCGACGCGTTTGCTGATAAAGGTTAGAACGCTCATGAATGCTTCATCACCGAAAAATGCCTACGGACGCAACCGCCGCCGGTTTGCGCACCAACTGCTTTCAGCGGCCGTTCTCGGTGCCGCCAGCCTTGGCGCAGGCGCCCAATCGTTGCCCGACCGCCCACTTCGCTGGGTGATTCCATTTGGCGCAGGCAGCGCGGTGGACACGATCGGGCGGGCCATTGCAAACCAGGTTGCCGCCCAGACTGGGCAAACCATGGTGATCGACAATCGAACCGGCGCAAACGGCATCATCGCTGCGGAAATGGTTGCCAAATCGCCTGGTGACGGCACCACGCTTTTCATGCCAAACGACGGCATTCTGGCGGCCAACCCGGTACTGTATGCCAAGCTCCCCTACGACACCTTGCGCGATTTCTCTGCGGTAACGCTCACTTCCACTGTGCCGCTCGCGCTGGTTGCTCACCCCTCGTTTCCCGCTTCAAGCGTTGCCGACCTGATCGCTCAGGCGCGATCACGGCCAGGCGCCATTGACTTCACCTCGACCGGCGTGGGTTCCGCTCAACATCTGGCGATGGAATTCCTGGTTGACCTGGCTGGTATCAAAATGAACCACGTCCCTCATAAGGCCATGGGGCAGGCCATTGCCGATGTCGTGGGAGGCACGATTCCCGTCATGTTTTCCGGCATGTCGAATGTCATCGGATTCGTACGCGACGGCAAGCTGAAACTGCTTGGCGTGAGCGCCTCCAAGCGCTCGCCGGCCGCGCCGCAATGGCCCACGATTGCCGAGAGCGGCCTGCCGGGATACAGCTACGTCGCCTGGAACGGAATTGTGGTGCCGGCCTCAACGCCGCCTGCCATCGTCCGCCGACTGCATGAGGAGATCTCGCGGGCAATGAACGAGCCAGCGGTCCGCGACAAGCTTGGAAGTCTCGGCTTTGAGCTGGTCGGCGCCGGACCCGAAGCGTTTTCGCAATTGATTCGCGATGACGTGGCAAGGCTCGGCAAGCTCGTACGGGCTGCCGGTATTCAGCCGAACTAAGCAATGTCCGACCATGGCCGAGCATCGCACCGACACACCATTTGACTATCTGGATCAGCTCGCCCGGTTTGTTGGAAAGTTTCGAGCGGAAGACATCCCGGAGCGCGTTCTTGAACGCGCCAGACTGATTCTGGTCGATACCATCGCCGTCATCGCGGCGGGCATGCGCACACCCGAATTGATTGCGCTTTCAGAAGCGCAACTCGGGTCGAGCGCTGCGGGGCGAGCATGGGTGATTGGACGCGGTCGCTCCGCCAACCGCTTTGATGCGGCACTGCTCAATGGCATCGCCGGAGCCTGGCACGACTTTGATGAGGGCAACACACTGGCCAACGGTCACCCCGGAATCCAGGTTCTGCCCACGGCACTGGCCATCGGGCAGGAGCGCCAACTGCATGGACGTGACGTGCTTGCCGCATTCGCGCTTGCCTACGAGGTCGTGGCCCGAATCGGCATGGCAACGCGGGTCAAGCTGATCGTCAATCCGCACGGAACCTTCGGTGTCGTCGGAGCAGCGCTGGTAGCCGCCCGTTTAACCGGCTATCCAGTGAACAAGATGCGGGCGCTGGCAAGTCTGGCAGCGTCCACCTGTATGGCCACCAACCGCCACACCATGATCGACGGCGCAACCATCCGAAACTGGTATGCCGGGCACAGCAGCCAGATGGGTCAGATGGCGCTGCGGCTAGCCGAAGCGGGCCTTACCGGTCCGTCGGATGGCGTGAACACAACCTTCAGCCTGGTGCTGGGGGACGGCTTTTCAGGCGAGTCGGCGGTCGAGGGCCTGGGCGACCGATGGCTTTTGCCCGATGGATATCTGAAGCTGTATCCGACCGCGCGATACGTTCATTCCGCCATTGATGCCTGGCAGGATGCCGCCCGCCAGTTGCCGCAACCAGTCGATCCCGACACCATCGACAGGATCGATATTCAAGCCTACCGCCTGGCGGCGTTTCTCGCCAAACAGCATCCGTCCGACTGGTTTGGCACCCGTTTTTCGGTCCCCTTTGCGGTGGCTACGCTTGCAGTGGGCGGGCGCTCAGGGCTCGATGCCTTTGACAACGAAGCGGTAGCCGATCCGGTCATCCGCAGTCTTTGCTCGCGCATTCATGTCAGCGAAGCACCCGAGTTCACGGCGCGCTACCCTCAGGAACAGCGCGTCAGCCTTATCGTGCATCTTCGCGGCGGCGGTCAGGTGACGGGCGAATGCGTCACCACATCGGGTGAACCGAGCCGACCACTGAACCCCGCTGACCTTGACCTCAAGTTCGAAACCTTGGCCGAGCCTATCTGGGGGCAGGCCCGGGCGCGCCAGCTGCGCGATGCGTTAAATGCCATCGATCGCTGCAGTGATGTCTCCACGCTGGTTGACTTCAACCCCTAAACTCAGCGGACTGTTTCAGGAGTCGCTACGATGAACCACCCGCTGCACCCGGTGCGCCGCGCCCTGCGCGCCCGCCGAAAATTCACAGCCCTATCGATGGTGATGCTCGCCGGTCTGGCCAGCATGCCGCTTGCTGCGCAAACGGCAGTCTGGCCCACACAACCCATCCGACTGATCGTGTCGCAATCTGCCGGCGGCAGCATTGACATAGCCGCACGATTGCTGGCTCAGCGGCTGGCTGAACCCCTGGGTGTCAACGTGGTGGTCGACAATCGGCCTGGCGCCAACGGTCTCATCGCGGGCGAAGCGGGGGCGCGCGCCACAGACGGACATACCTTTCTGATGACCTCGCCCAGTGCGCTCGCGATCAACCAGCACGTTTATAAAAAGCTGCCGTACGACGTGCAGCGTGACTTCGCCGCGGTGACGCAAACCACATCGATCGCATTCATGCTGGCGGTTCCTGTGGCAAGCCCGTATCGAACAACCGCCGACCTGGTTGCGGCAGCGCGCGCGCGTCCTGATGCGGTCAAATACGCATCGGCTGGCATCGGCAATCAGAGCCACCTGGCCGCCGAGCTGTTGGCGGGCGCAGCGGGCGCGCGCATGCTGCATGTACCGTACAAGGGCGAGGCGCCTGCGATCACCGACCTGGTCGGCGGTCAGGTCGATTTCATATTTGGCACGATGCCGGCACTGCTGGCCCAGGTGCGCGCGGGCAAGCTTCGAGCACTCGCGGTTGCGCAGCCCAATCGCGCCGCCGCAGCGCCCGATATTCCGACCACCCACGAGCAGGGCGTCAGTCAGGTCGAAGTCACGGGCTGGACCGGAATCGTGGCACCCATTGCAATGTCGCCCGCCGCAATTTCCCGGATGCATGCCGAAGTGACCCGCATTCTTCAGATAGCCGATGTCCGCGAAACGCTCGCGAAGGCAGGCGCCGAGCCGGTTGGGAGCAGCCCCGCGCAGTTCGCGGCGTTCATTCGCTCTGAGACCCTCAAGTGGGGAGATGCCGTGCGTCGCGCCGGCATCGTCCCGGAATGAACGCCGCAACGCTCACGCTGCGGCAGCCTCCCCTGTCCAGCGTCGAGATTCATCAGAGACAGGCAGCAGCCGAGCGCTTTATTGAACAGAGCGGCGACGGGGTTGCCATGCGTGCGCTCGGTGGCCTCAGACGTGATCCGGTTGGCTGGTTTGACCGACTCAAGGCGGCGGCCACAAGCCAGACCACGCTAAAGGTTGCGCTGGGGGTGTTCATGGGGGTCATCGCCGCAGACGCCGCACTGGCGCTCCTTCGAAGCGGCTCGCTTAATAAGGCGCTGGCCGACATCGATGCAGCGCTTGCAGGCGGGAACTCTGACGCGCCTGTCGAACCTACGCAGTCGCCCGACCACGTTACGTTAACCGACGATACCAGCCTGACTTCTGAGGCGATCCTGCCAGCCGAAACAGGTGCAACCGAGTTTGATGTCGATGGGGATCTTGACTCGGCCATAGACGGCGTCATGGACAGCCTGCTTGGCTAGCGACTGACCGCAGCCGATCATCGAGCGGGTTCCAGTCCGTGGCGGCGGATCAAGGCGTCGTGATTGTCGCTGGCGAGCTCGACAAGCAGCGCGCGAGCATCGGCTGGACGTGCTGATCGGCCGCCAACCGCGCCGCTGAATACTGTGGTGACTTGCACGCTCGCCGGCAGAGGCCCCAACACCGTGATGCCCTTCAGGTGCATCAGTTCGCTGAGTTGCTGAAAGCCAAGCGCAACTTTCCCTTCTGCAATCAGCGCGCCCACCGGTACCCCAGGAGGCGCCTGAATGATTCGAGACGCAACCGTGTCGGCGATACCCCAGCGCTCGAAGAGCTTCAACAGCGCCTGCCCGCTGGGACCGGTTGAATAGCCCACGGATGTCGCTGCAAGCACGGCTTCGCGCAGCGACGCTTCATCATCCATGCGCGGCGCAGTCGCACCAGCCCGGATGGCCACGGCGATGCCTGAGCGAACCAGCGGCGTGACCGTTGCGGGGTCGACATGCCCGGATTCAGCCAGTCGCGCAATGGCGTTGTCCGCCAGTACCACCACGTCAAAGGGCTCCCCTGCCTCAACCCGCCGCGCGGCATCCACCCCACCCACCGCCTCCAGTTCCACCACAAGCCCGGCACTACGCCGGATGCCGCCCGCCTGTTCGGCCAACAGCAATCGGGTCGCCATCGAGGAAATGATCGTGAGCGCGCTCGCCATGACCGCCTCTCGAAAAATCGGACATGGCACGACTGTACCAGTGCACCGCCACCCGGCGCGGATCTACAATTCCGGCTCCGAATCAACGAGGTCTTTCATGAAGCTCACCGGACTGCGCGTCATCGATTTGTCCAACTTCTTACCAGGGCCGTACCTGACGCTTGCCCTGGCCGATCACGGCGCCGATGTCATCAAGGTTGAGATGCCAGGCGAAGGCGACCCCGCACGCCAGATCGGCTTGCGCGATGGCGAGCATTCAGTGATGTTTCGCAATATCAACCGCGGCAAAAAGAGCATTGCGCTCGATCTGAAGAATCCTGCCGACCGCGATGCACTGCTCAGCTTGTGCGAGAACGCCGATGTCTTCATCGAGACCTTCCGGCCCGGCGTGGTCGATCGTCTGGGTCTCGACTACAAAACGATCTCCGCTCGCAATCCACGCATCGTTTACTGCTCGATCTCGGCTTTCGGGCAGCATGGCCGCTGGCGCGACCGCCCCGCCCATGACCTCGCCACTGAAGCCATGGCGGGTGCGTCCAGCATCACCACCGGCGAAGATGGGAAGCCCGCCATCCCGGGCATTGCCATCGCCGATATCGTTGGTGGCCTGCATGGCCTTGCTGGCGTTCTGATGGCGCTCTATCGCCGAACCGTCACCGGTCAGGGCGACTATGTCGACATCTCGATGCTCGACTCGGTGGTGTCCGCTTGCGTCAACGTGGTGGGTCCGACCTTTGCCGAAGGTCGTCAGCCCATCAACCAGCACGAGCGCACCACGGGAGGCTCAGCCTTTTACCGATTCTATGAATGCGGCGATGGCCGTCGGCTGACCTTGGCCGGACAGGAGCCAAAGTTTGTCCGCGCGCTCCTGAGCCACCTGAAGCGCGAGGATCTGATCCCGTTCGTGCTGCAAGGCCCCGGCCCCCACCAGCAGCCCGTCATTGCATTTTTGTCCGACGCCTTCCGGGAGCGGCCACTTGCTGAATGGGAACCCATACTCGACTCGCTCGACTTGTGTTGGGGCCCGGTTCGAACACTGCCCGAGGCGTTTGCCGACCCGAATCTGGTTGAACGTCGGATGCTGCTTCGTGATGAAGATGGGCGCCCCTGCATTGGCAGCCCGATTCACTTCAAGAATGAGCCCGCCCAGATCGGGTTCGACGTACCCAAGCTGTCCGAACACTCCAAAGCGGTGCTCGGGCGCTGAGCGATACCGCGATCAGCGGCCGGTCCACCGCGGCGGCCGCTTCTCCCTGAACGCCAGCTGGCCTTCGACTGCGTCTTCGGTGGCGGCGAGCAGACCGATCTGCCCCTCCATGAAACGAAGCGCTTCATCAAACGACATCGATTCGATCGCGTAACTGGCATATTTTCCGCGTCGAATCGCCGTTGGCGAGCGGGCGCTGAGCCGTGCAACCAGGTCGTTGACGGTGGCGTCCAGCGCGTCGCGAGGCACCACGCGATTGAGCAGCCCCATGTCTCGGGCGGTCGCTGCATCGACCGGATCGCCTGTCAGGCAAAGCTCCAGCAGATGTCGGCGTGGCACCAGGTGCTGCAAGACGCTTAGCACCTGCATCGGGTACACCCCCACTTTGACCTCGGGCAGTCCGAACAGTGCATGGTCGGCCGCGATCGCGAGGTCGCAGATTGCCAGCAGACCCATGCCGCCCGCCATGCAGGTGCCGTTGATTCGACCCACGATCGGCACATTGCAGTCGCGCGCGATGCGGTACATCTCGGGCATCGGCAGCCGCGGCTCGGCGTAATCGAACTTGAACGATTGCCCGGTTGCCAGATCCGCCCCCGAGCAGAATGCCTGATCACCCACTGCAGTCAGAACGATGACGCGAAGCGATGCATCCTGTCGCGACTTACGCAGCACGGTGCTCAGCCCTTCGACCACCGCCGGACTGATCGCATTCCGACGCTCAGGCCGATTGATCGTGAGCGTGAGAATTCCGCCCTCTTGGCGAACCAGCAGATCGTCACTCATCGAAGCGTCTCATGAAGATTGGATGCTGCGAGTATAGGTTGGCCGATGGTTGCCAGCGACCTCCGCTCCGGTAAGATCGAACCGTTGAATACACGAGGAGCACTAATGCAACACACTCGCCACAACCCCACCCGCCGCCGCGCAACGCTAACCCTCGGTGCGCTGAGCGCTCTGGGCACCTCACCCGCCACCTTTGCGCAGTCGGAAAAGGTCACGCGCTTCATCCTGCCCAATGCCACCGGTTCCGGTGTGGACACCATTACCCGCTCGGCATCAGCGGCGCTGTCGCGTGCGTTGAATACGCCGGTGGTCGTCGAGAATCAGCCAGGAGCCGGCGGTATCGTTGGCCTGCAGGCGCTCTCGCGTACCGCGCCCGACGGATATTCGCTCAGCGTGGTCTCCAACAATGTTGTGATCTTCCCAAGCGTCTACAACAAGCTTCCGTTTGATGTCTTGGCCGACTTCGTCCCGATCACGGTCATTGGGTACACCCCCATCGTGGTTGTGGCCAGCAACAAGGTACCCGCCAACGGCTCGAAGCAGTTCATCGAATGGCTGAAGTCACGTAATGGCGAGGCCACCGTGGCGTCGGCCGGTGCGGGAACCATCATTCACCTGGCCAACGAAATGTTTCTGAACGAATCAGGCACCCGGGCTCGCGCGGTGCACTACAAGGGGGTCGGTCCGATGCTGACCGATCTGCTGGGCGGGCATGTCGACTTTTGTACCGCAGCGCTGCCCAGCGTTCAGGGACATCTTAAAAACGGCCTGATCAAAATCGTTGGAGTCGGCACCGACAAGCGCGTCGCGGCTGCACCCGACATCCCCACCTTCGCCGAACAGGGCCTGCCCAGCTATATCGTGGAAGCCTGGTTTGGTGTGGTAGGCCCCAAGGGCATGAGCGAGGCCGACATCGCCCGCGTTCAGAAGGCGTTCGTCACTGCGTTTTCAGAGCCCGAGGTGCAGGCTGCGATGGCCAAAGGGGGCAACGTGATCAACGTGCGGAGCACCGAGTTCGCGCGAAAGTACTTCGCCGACGAAACCCGCAAATACGCCGCGCTGGTCAAGCAGGCAGGCATCGAAAAACAGTAATCGAGCTGCGCCCGTTCCAGCCCCGGCAGCGCCTGCGCTCCATTCAGGGACGCAGGCGCTTTATTTTTGCCTGTCAGAAGCAGACCACGCCACGCCCTCGTACCCCTCCGCTGATCAGTGCCTCGCAATGCGCTGGCAGTTCGGCGAACGAGATTCGATGCACGATGTTCTCGAGCGCCTGGGGACGCAGATCACCCGTCATGCGGGTCCACGCCGAGCCGCGACGGCCCACAGGGTGGTTAGCGTTGACGCCAGCAAGAGTGACGCTGCGCAGAATGAACGGATAGATAGACGTGGTGAACTGCTCGCCCGCAGCGTTTCCAAACGCGGCGACAATGCCGCGCTGCTTCATCGTGCGCAGTACGAAATCGAGCGGCGCCCCGCCCACTGCATCAATACAGCCCGCCCACAACTGCTCATCAAGCGGCCGGGTGTACTGCGCCTGAATGTCACGGCCTACCGCGCGAGCGCACCCAATACTCTTAAGGTAATCGTGCTCTGAGACCTTGCCCGTCATGCCTACCACCTGGTAGCCCAGGCCGGCCAGCATGCTGATTGCAAAGCTGGAACATCCGCCCGTTGCGCCGGTGACGATGATGTCGCCATCCTCAGGGCGAACGCCATGCTTTTCGATGGCTTCCACCGCAACGGCGGAGGTATACGCAGCAATACCCAGTGCCACCACCGAAAAGGGATCGAATCCGTCAGTGACCGGAAAGACTTCAGAGGCTGGGGCACGCACCACCTCGCTGTACGCCCCGTCGCGACTGATGCCGAACTCGCGGCCGCCCTGCACCGTGACGACGTCACCCGCGCGAAACTTTGGGTCGCTGGACGACTCGACGATTCCAGACACCTCAATTCCTGGCGTGCATGGGAATCGCTTAAGGACATTGCCCGCACCTGTCACTGCCCGCGCGTCTTTGTAGTTCACCGCTGCAAACCGACTCCGAATAACCACTTCGCCTGGCGACAGGTCGTCCACACCCAGTTCAACCACCCGGCTGAAGCGCTTGCCATCGTCATCGCGAAAGGTTCGAATCGCGTTGAACTTCATCAGGTATCTCCTTCAGTGGCGCGCGCGAGCGCCGAGTTATCGATGACTGCACCGCAGGCGATCAGGTGGGCGATCTCCTCGGCCGCGAGGCCTTCGCCTTCGAGGATCTCTCGGGAGTGTTCGCCGATGGAGGGCGGCGCGTGGCGCACTCTGGCCTGCGTGTTGCGATCGCCCAGCAGAAATCCTGGTGCGCGAAATTCGGCCCCCGAGCCCAGCTTCATGGATACCGCAGCGCCCGCGTGGCGAAACTGCTCTGACTCTGTCACCCACTGGTAGTCAGCCACCGGCGAACACATGATGTCGTGCGCCTCCAGGATGGGCAGCCACTCGCCAGTGGGTTTGGCCGCCAGCTTTGCCTCGATCAACCCGCGTAACTCGGCGCGATTGCGAACCCGCGAATCGGTGTCGCGAAACCGGGGATCGCTCTCGATGCGCTCACCCAGACCAAGCAGCGAACACAGCGCCCGCCACCGCGGTGCCTGATACGCCGCCAGCATGATCCATCCATCAGCCGTGCGGTACGCCTCGTTGGGTGCGGCATAGGGCGCCGCACTTCCGATTCGACGCGGCAATTGACCGCTGGCGAGGTAGGAAGCGATTCCCGTCTGCTGCAGCATCAGCGCGGCGTTATACATGCTCACGTCCAGATACTGCCCCTGGCCGGTACGCGCCCTACCCTGCAGCGCACCCAACACCGCGACAGTGCCCAGAAAGCCTGTTGTCATGTCAACTGCCGGCACCTGCACCTTGCACGGTTCCGCGCCATCAACCCCGATCTGGCTCATCAATCCAGATAACGCTTGCACGACGCCATCCACACCTGGGCGATCCGCCCATGGACCATCCTGCCCATAGGCGGTCACCGCGCACCAGATCAGACGTGGGTTGAGTGTCGACAGCACCGGCCAGCCAACGCCAAGCCGACCCATCACGCCTGGCCGGAAGCTCTCGATCAGGATGTCCGCAGAGCGAACCAGCCGATGAATCAGCGCGACCGCCTTCGGCTTCTTCAGGTCAAGGCACAGGCCCCTCTTGTTGCGATTGAAACTGAGCGCCACCACCGACTCGCCGTCGAGCCAGGGCGGCCCGATCTGACGGCCCAGATCCCCGCCAGGCGACTCGATCTTGATGACCTCTGCGCCCATGTCCCCCAACAGCATGCCAATGGTTGGGCCGGCACCGATCTGCGAAAAGTCGAGTACCTTGAGACCAGTCAGTGCGTCGCCGAGCGTCATGGCGTATTACTCAATCCGGATACCCGTGTCGCGGCCAATCGCCTGCCAACGCCTGACGTCATCCCGAATCAGGGTCTGAAGTTCAGCGGGTCCCACAAACCCAGGCTGGAATCCCTGCGAGGTCATCCGCTCACGGGTCTCGCTCGACTCGACGATCCGCTTCAATTCACCCGCGAGCCGATTGATGGCTTCGGCCGGCGTGCCCGTGGGCGCCAGAATCGAATACCAGAGCGGAACGTCGTATCCGGGCACCCCTGATTCGGCCACTGTGGGCACCTCGGGCATCAGGGGCGAGCGCGTGGCCGGCGCAACCGCAATTGCGCGAAGCTTGCCCGCCCGGACGTGCTGCGCCACCGAAGCCAAGGTGGCAAACGCCGCCTGCACCTGCCCGCCCAGCAGATCGGCCACCGCTGGACCGGTGCCCTTATACGGCACGTGCGTGACATCGATCCTGGCCATTTTGTTCAGCAGTTCGAAGGCCAGATGCTGCGGCGTGCCGTTACCTGGCGTCGCATGGTTAAGTTTTGATGGCTGACTGCGGGCCAGCGCGATCAGCTCGCCGACATTGGCCACGGGCAGCGACGGATGAACCACCAACAGCATCGGAACCGAGGCCACCAGCGCGATCGGCGCAAAGTTGCGTTCGATATCGAAGGGCAGTTTCTGGCCGAGCCCAGGATTGATGGTGACCTGGTTGGATGCAATGACGATGGTGTACCCGTCAGCAGGCGCCCGCGCAGCCTGATCGGTACCCAGATTGCCCCCGGCGCCAGGCCGGTTGTCAATCACAACAGGCTTGCCCAGGGCGTCGGCCATTCGCGGTCCGAGCATCCTCGCCAGGATGTCGTTGCCGCCACCGGGTGGAAACGGCACGATGAAGCGGATTTCGCGGGTGGGATAGCCGCTGGCGGCTGTTTGGGCAAGCGCCTCGGGAAGCGCTGCCGTGCTGGCAAGCGCAGCCAGAGCCTGCAGGTGTGCGCGGCGTGTCGGATTGGTCATCGGTCTCCTCCTGGGCGGGTGAACATCCGCCGTCGGCGCGATGCTAAACGAATCAAGCCGTTTGAATACGGGAGCCGTCTCGACTTCGAGGAAGTGTCCTGGGATCAGCCTTCCTGCTGGCGGGTCTGCCAGCGGCTGGTCAGGCGCTCCAACGCATGCTGATAGGCCGCCTCCACCTCGGCGATGGATGAAGCGGTCAGGCTCAGGTCCTTCAACAGCCCATCGTGCAGGCCGTAAACCCAACCATGCACCACCAGCGTTTGGCCGCGCTGCCAGGCATCACGGACGATCGTGGTTCGGCATACGTTTCGCGCCTGCTCGAGCACATTCAACTCGACCAGCGCATCAATTTTGAGGGGCTCCTCGAGCGAGTCGAGAAACGCCCAGTGCGTATCGCGAACGTCCTGAACGTGTCGAAGCCAGTTATCAACCAGCCCTGAACGCTGATCGGCAAGCGCGGCGCGGACGCCACCGCAGTTGCTATGGCCCACCACGATGATGTGCTCAACGCCCAACACGTCGACCGCATACTGGACGACGCTGAGTGCGTTCAGGTCGGAGTGCACCAGCAGATTGGCGACATTGCGGTGAACAAACATTTCACCGGGCAGAAGGTCAACCAGTTCGTTGGCCGGCACACGGCTGTCGGCGCAGCCCAGCCACATGAATCGCGGCCGCTGCTGTGCGAGTAATCCAGTGAAGAAGCCGGGCGAGGCGGATTCGACGCGCGCCGCCCATTGACGATTGCGCTCGAACAGCGCGGACAGATCCCGGGACATTGGCGCAGGAGTATATCGGGCTTGCCCGCCACCTGCGCTCGGGTGGTGCACCCGCTACGGCGCTACAATCGCCGATTCTCGCTGGAATCCCAATGAAAACTCCTCCCTCGTCCATTGGCATTGTGCTGCGATGCCTTGCGCCCCTGGCACGGTCTGCCCGAGCAGTGCTTTGCTTTCTGACCGTGGGCGGCTTGCTGGGCCTGACGGCTTGCAGCCCCTCCGAGTCTGGCAAGACTGCCCCCCCGGGCAATGCGCCACAGGCCGCAGCGCCGGCACCGCCTCCACCTCAGGTCGGGGTCGTGGCGGTGGCTCTGGCAGACGTCGGGCTGATCGAAGAGCTGCCGGGCAGGATCGAACCCCTGCGAATTGCGCAGGTGCGGGCTCGCGCGGCCGGAATCGTTCAGCAGCGCCTGTTTCGCGAAGGCGCCGATGTCAAGGCGGGTCAGGTGTTGTTTCGAATCGATCCGGCGCCCTATGAAGCAGCCCTGGCGAGCGCCCAGGCAACGTTGGCGCGAGCGCAGGCGAATCTCTCGCAGGCAAGCGCGCTGGCCGAGCGCTACCGGCCACTGGTCGCAGCCAACGCGGTCTCTAAACAAGACTTTGCCAACGCGGTCGCGGCTCAGAAGCAGGCCGAGGCGGAGGTCCTGGCCGGGCAGGCGGCGGTTCAGACCGCTTCCATCAATCTCGGCCACACCACGGTGACCGCCCCGATCTCCGGACGAATTGGCCGCGCGCTGGTCACCGAGGGCGCACTGGTTGGCCAGGGCGAGGCCACGCCCCTCGCGGTCATCCAGCAAATCGAGCCGGTCTTTGTCAATTTCACCCAGTCCGCCAATGAAGCGCTTCGACTGCGGCGCGACTTCGAGCAGGGCCGACTGCAGCGCGCCACCGGCAGCGATGCGGTGCTGGTTCGGGTGTTGCTCGACGGCGGAAGCATTCATCCGCAAGCGGGAAGGTTGCTGTTTTCGGATCTGACGGTCGATGCCACCAGCGGGCAGGTGACTTTGCGTGCCGAGGTCCCGAATCCCGGTGGGGTGCTGCTTCCAGGTCTTTACGTTCGCGTGAGGCTGGAGCAGGCGAAAGCGGCCAATGCGATGCTGCTTCCGCAGCAGGCGGTCATGCGATCGAACCAGGGCGACACGGTGATGCTGGTGGGTGCGGACGGGAAAATCACAGTACGGCCCGTCAAGGTGGGCGGATCCAACCAGGGGCAGTGGCTGATCTTGGATGGGCTTCGTAACGGCGAGCAGGTGATTGTCGACGGCTTCCAGAAAATCAGACCGAATCAGCCGGTTCGCCCGGTTCCATGGTCGCCGCCGGGTGCGGGAGCGACAGCTACTGCGCCGCGAAGCTGAGGTCGAGCGATGTCACGCTTTTTTATTGACCGCCCGATCTTCGCATGGGTTATCGCGCTGTTCATCATCGTCGGCGGCCTGGTGGCCATCCGACTGCTTCCCATTGCACAGTACCCGCCGGTTGCGCCGCCCACGATCGTCGTCACGGCCACTTACCCCGGCGCCTCGTCGCAAACCCTCGAGCAGGCGGTCATCAGTGTCATCGAACAGGAGATCAATGGCTCGCCTGGCCTGATTTACATGGAGTCGATCGCCCAGTCGAACGGCATTGGCACCATCTCGATCAGCTTTGAACAGGGCACCAATCTGGATCTTGCCCAGGTTGATGTTCAAAACCGCCTGTCGCGTGCAACGCCAAGGCTGCCGCAGGTCGTGGTGCAACAAGGTGTGCGGGTTGAAAAGGCCCGCAGCAACTTTCTGCTGTTCGCCATCCTGACCTCAACAGACGGGTCGTTTACGCCGGTTCAACTGGGCGACTTTGCCTCACGCAACGTGTTGCCCGAGATTCAACGTATCCCGGGTGTGGGTCAGGCACAGCTGTTCGGAACCGAGCAGGCCATGCGCATCTGGATCGATCCGCAGAAGCTCGCCAGTTTCAACCTGTCAGCGGCGGATGTCGCCGCGGCGATCCGTCAGCAGAACGCGCAGGTGTCCTCCGGCTCCATCGGCGAAATGCCGCAGATGTTAGGGCAATCGATCACCGCCACCGTGGTGGTTGGCGGCCAGCTGACCAACGTCGAGCAGTTTTCAAACATCGTGCTTCGGGCGGGAACCGATGGGTCCACCGTTCGCCTGCGCGATGTCGCCCGCGTTGAGCTCAACGCTCAAGGCTACGCCACCTCAGCACGCCTGAACGGTCAACCGTCAACCGGTATCGGCGTGCAACTGTCTCCAACCGGTAACGCACTGGCGACAGCCGATGCGATCCGCTCAAGAATGGGTGAGCTCGCCGCGTATTTCCCGCCCGGCATGAAATGGGAAATTCCTTACGACAGCTCGCGCTTTATCCGGATTTCAATCAGCCAGGTCGTTCAAACGCTCTTTGAGGCGGTCGTACTCGTGTTCCTGGTCATGTTTCTGTTTCTGCAGAACTGGCGTTACACGCTCATTCCGACGCTGGTTGTACCGATTGCGCTGCTCGGTTGCTTTGCGACGCTGCTCAGCCTGGGATATTCGATCAACGTGCTCACCATGTTTGGCATGGTCCTGGTCATCGGTATCGTGGTCGATGATGCGATTGTGGTGGTCGAAAACGTCGAGCGCATCATGACCGAGGAGGGCCTGCCCCCGCGACAGGCCACTCGCAAGGCAATGGATCAGATTCAGGGTGCGGTCATCGGCATGACGCTGGTGCTGATATCGGTATTCACGCCGCTGGCGTTTTTTCCAGGCTCGGTCGGCAACATCTACCGTCAGTTCTCGGTGGTCATGGTGACCTCCATCGCGTTCTCGGCCTTTCTTGCGCTCTCACTCACCCCCGCGCTCTGCGCGACGCTCCTGAAGCCGGTTCAGAAAGGCCACCATCTCACCAGCCGCGGGCCGTTCGGTGTGTTCAACCGGTTTTTCCTTGCCACCACTAACGGATACCAGTCAGTCGTTACCCGTATCGTCCGTCGCGGCGCCTGGTATCTGGTGCTGTACGGTGCCATCGTTGGGGCAACCGCCTGGTTTTACCAAAAATTGCCCACCTCGTTTCTGCCCTCAGAAGATCAGGGCAGCCTGATCGTCAACATCCAGCTTCCACCCGGCGCCACGGTCGAACGCACCCGGGCCGTCATGGAGCAGGTTGAAGCGTTCATTTTGAAGCAGCCTGAGGTTCGCAGCATGGTAGGCGTACTCGGGTTCTCGTTTTCCGGCCAGGGGCAGAACGCGGCGCTGGGCTTTGTCACCCTCACAGACTGGAAGGACCGCCCTGCACCTGAGCAGTCTGCTCAGGCGCTCGCAGCGCGGGCGTTTCGGGCCCTGATGGGTATCCGCGATGCGTTCATATTTCCGCTCAGCCCACCGCCTATCCCCGAACTGGGCGCGGCTACCGGCTTCAGTTTCCGTTTGCAGGATCGCGGTGGTAGCGGCCGAGAGGCGCTGCTTGCCGCGCGCAACCAGTTGCTGGGCATGGCGGCGCAAAGCCCGATCCTCACACAGGTTCGCCCCGACGGTCTCGAGGATGCGCCGCAGCTGCAGATCGAGATTGATCGCGACCGAGCCAACGCGCTGGGCGTGTCGTTCGACGCGGTCAACAGCATTCTGTCGACTGCGCTGGGCTCCGCTTACATCAACGACTTTCCGAACCGTGGGCGCATGCAGCGCGTCATCGTTCAGGCTGATGCGCCATCGCGGATGCAGCCCGAAGATCTGATGAAGCTCAACGTGATCAATAATCAGGGCAAAGCAGTACCGCTGTCGGCCTTCGCGAATACTCGCTGGATCACCGGTGCGGCACAGTCGGTTCGCTATAACGGGTATCCGGCAATGCGTATCTCGGGTGCTCCAGCCGCCGGATACAGCACCGGCGCGGCCATCGCTGAAATGGAGCGCCTTGCAGGAATGCTTCCGCCCGGGTTCGCTTACGAATGGACTGGTCAATCGCGCGAGGAGAAGCGCGCTGGTGCGCAGGCCCTGATCGTGTACTCCTTTGCCATCCTCGCGGTGTTTCTGGTGCTGGCTGCGCTGTATGAAAGCTGGTCGATTCCCGTGTCGGTCATTCTGGTGGTTCCATTGGGCGTCCTGGGCGTACTGGTGGCCACCGCATTGCGCGACTACGCAAACGACATCTACTTTCAGGTAGGGCTGGTGACCATCATCGGTATCTCCGCGAAAAACGCCATTCTCATTGTGGAGTTCGCGAAAGACCTCCAGGAGCAGGGGCGAACAGCGATCGAGGCTGCCATCGAGGCGGCTCGCCTGCGATTTCGACCCATCATCATGACCTCGCTGGCTTTCGGCCTGGGCGTACTGCCACTGGCCAAAGCGATCGGCGCAGGCTCGGCGAGCCAGCGCGCAATCGGGACCGGCGTTCTGGGCGGCATGGTCACCGGTACGCTGCTCGCCGTGATCTTCGTGCCGGTATTTTTTGTGGTGATTCGTCGGATCTTCAAAGGTAAGCCCAAGCGCCTCGAACACGAAGAGGCACCTGTCGCAGCGCCTGGGGCTGCCACGCCGCCCTCTGGAGGTGCCAGGTGAAGGTGCTCCGTTTGAAAAGCAGCCCACTCGGGTGGGCACTTATCGGCACATCGGTCGTGCTCGCGGGTTGCACCGCTCCACTCCCTCGCTCAGAGCGGCCCGCAGCACCAATCGCAAGCCGATACGCTGACGCGACCGACGTTCAGGGCACTGCGGCTGCGCAGCGTGGCTGGCGCGACTTCTTCTCTGATCCGCTTCTTCAAAATCTGATTGAAACAGCCATCAACGGAAATCGCGACCTCCGAATTTCGGCGCTCGCCATCGAGCAGGCGCTTGCGCAGCTTGGACTGCGCGAAGCGGACCGCGTACCGACGGTCGGCGTAGGAATCGCAGGCTCCTCCGCACAACAGCCAACAGGCAGCACGCTTCGCAGCGTCAACAGCGGCATTCAATTTTCGTCCTGGGAGATCGACTTCTTCGGCAGGCTTGCGCGGCTCAGCGACGCTGCGCGTGCCCAGGTGCTCGCCACCGAAGAGGCGCACCGCGCAGCCCGACTCTCGCTGGTTGGCGCCGTGGCCTCAGCCTGGTTGAATCTCATTGCTGACGAAGAGCTTCTGGCCCTCACCGATCAGACCCTTGAAACACGCCGCGAATCGCTTCGCCTGACGCGCCTGCGATTCGACAACGGGGCAGCATCCGAGCTCGACTTTCGACTTGCGCAATCGCTTACCGAGGGCGCTCGCGCCGTGCGGGCTCAGCAGGAGCGCACGCGTGCATTGAATCGAAACGCGCTCGGTCTGCTGCTTGGCGCGCCCGGTTCGCCTCCCCCAACACTGGCATCCACCCGGCTGGGTGAGGTCTCGCTGGCACCGATACCAGCCGGACTTCCCTCTGACCTGCTGACCGCGCGGCCCGACATCCGTGCGGCCGAGCAACAGCTGATCGCGGCCAGCGCCAACATTGAGGCGGCTCGAGCCGCGTTCCTGCCGCGCATATCACTGACGGCTGCATTCGGGTCAGTCAGCCGTGATTTGGCGGGCCTGTTCGCCGGAGGCAGTTGGGGTTTCACGGTTGCGCCAGCGCTGTTGCAGCCGATCTTTGACGGGGGCCGCAATCAGTCCAACCTGCGTGCCACGCAGGCTGCGCGTGAAGTCGCCCTCGCGCAATATGAGCGCGCCATTCAAACCGCGTTTCGCGAGGTTGCCGACGCACTGGCCAGCCGGGCCACGCTGGCTGAGCAGCTGCAGGCCCAAGATGGCGTGGTGGAGGCCGAGGCCGCCCGGCTTGAGCTTGCCCGGCTGCGCTACGAAAACGGGATCTCCAGCTACCTCGACCTGCTCGACGCGCAACGCTCACTGTTTGCAGCCAGACAGGCGGTCATCCAAACCCGCCTGCAGCTGCTCCAAAACCAGGTGCTGCTGTACCGCGCTTTAGGCGGCGGCTGGCGCGAGCGCTGAGGGCTCATGGACCGGGGGCTGCACCCCGACGCACCGCCGCACAACCTCAAGAGTCCTTCATCGACTCATCAATGCGGCTGCGGGCCCAGAGCCCGGGGAACCACCGGATCCACAGGCCCGTGATCACGATGCCGGCTACCGCGCCAGCCACGACTGCCGGTACCGCCCCCACCAGGTGCGCAAGCGCCCCGCAGCGGAAATCGCCGAGCTGATTGGACGCGGTGACTGTAATTGAATTGAAGGCAGATACCCGTCCCCGCATCGAATCGGGTGTGTCAATCTGCACCATGGTCTGACGGATCACGACGCTCACCATATCGGCTGCGCCGCTGACGGCCAGTGCCACCAGCGACAGCACCAGATCACGCGACAACCCGAACACCACCAAGGCCAGCGAGAAAACGGCCACGCTCGCGAACATGATGCGGCCCGTGTGCCGCTCGAAGCGCCACCGCGCGATTGCGAAACTGATTGCAACCGCGCCCACTGCGGGCGCGGCACGAAGCAATCCGAGCCCCCAGCTGTCGACCTCAAGCACATCTTTGGCGAATACCGGAAGCAGACCTGTGACGCTCGAGAGCATCACGACGAACAAATCCAGGGTGATCGAGCCGAGCAACCCCGGACGCTGCCAGATAAACGCCGCGCCACCGAACAGATCGCCAAGGCTGCGCGGCCGTGGTGTGGGTCGCCGGTAGTCGTACTGAATTTTCAGATGGAACCAGACGCCGGCCAGACATACCAGGAGGCACAGTGCGTAGACATGCACCGAACCTGCAATCAATACCAGGCCTGCGATTGCCGGAGCCACAATGAACGTGGCCTGAGAGCCCCCGCTGGCCAGCGCCACCGCACGCGCAAGCAGGCGCGGCGCGACCAGCAGACTCGGTAACGACTGCTGAGCGCTCATCTGAAACGGGCGCACCAGCCCCAGCAGTGCGCCGATCCCAAGCAGTAGCGGCACGCTTACTGAATTCATGAGCGATGCGACCCACAGGGCGGCAGCCATGCCACTCATTGCCACCATCACCCAAATCAGGATCGATCGTCGATCAACGCGATCGGCAAGATCGCCGGCAAACAGGAACGACAGCAACGACGGCACGAACTGGACCAGGCCGGAGACACCCAGCCACCAGGCGCTTCCCGTCAGTTCATACAGTTCCCAACCGATCACCAATGCGAAGATCTGATTCGCGGCAGTCGAGGCAAGGCGGCCAAACCAAAAGTTACGAAAGGCCGGCTGCGCCAGAAGCTGGTCGTTGTCCATGCGAGGCCGCATTATCGCTGCTGTCGCGGTGAACGCCCCTGTTGCTGCGCCGACTATCTATTGCCAGGCGGTAAAATAAACGCTTGTTTTAAACAGTTACCCTTTTATTCCTTTTTAGAATCAACCGATGAATTTGCAGCAGCTTCGCTACGTGCGGGAAACGGTTCGAAGAAACCTGAACCTGACTGACGCCGCCCGCGCCCTGCACACCTCTCAGCCGGGCGTATCCAAGCAGATCCGCGAGTTTGAGGAAGAACTCGGCGTGGATATCTTTGAGCGACATGGCAGGCGATTCGTGGCGCTGACCCCGCCCGGGCGCGAGCTGATCGGGATCATCGACCGGATACTGCTCGAGGTTGATAACCTGAGGCGTGTCGGCGAAAACTACGCGGCGGGCGACTCGGGGCGATTGACGATCGCGACAACCCACACCCAGGCCCGCTATGTCCTGCCACGGGTCATTGCGTCTTTCCGTGAACGCTATCCCAAGGTGCGATTGTCGCTTCAGCAGGGGAACCCGTCGGCGGTCGCACGCTGGGTGCTAAGCGGCGAAGCAGATATTGGTATTGCCACCGAATCTCTGGATCACCTTGAAGACTTGATAGCGCTGCCTGCCTACACCTGGACACATTCAGTGGTTGTCCGACCCGACCATGCACTGGCCAATTCGGGCGCACTGACGCTGCAGGCAATCGCCGAATATCCCATCATTACCTACAGCAAGGAATTTACCGGTCGCAGTCATATCGATGAAGCCTTCGCGGCGCAGGGCCTGGCGCCCGACATCGTCCTGACCGCCATCGACAGCGACGTGATCAAGACCTATGTGGAGCTGGGCCTTGGAATCGGAATCATTGCCTCGGTGGCATTCGACCCGGAGCGCGATCGGCAGCTGAAATGCTTCGAGGCGGAGCAGCTGTTTCCAATCAATACCACCCGCGTTGCGATTCGTCGCGGCGCCTATTTGCGCGACTTCACGATCGCGTTCATCGAGTCGTTTGCGCCCGACCTGACCCGGGAACGCGTGATCGAAGCAATTGGGTCGAATCGAACGGCCGACGCCGAATAGCCTGATGAGCGGAGCACTTGCTCTCTGCTGAGGCGACTGTAACATTCAATCATGATTGATTCTGCGTTCGAAGCTCTGGTTCACCAGCGACTGCATCTCGTGCTGTCGAGTGATCGGCCGCTCGCCTTGCAGCACAGCGCCTTGCTGCTTCTGCGTCGACTGCATCAGGAACCGTCGGTTCGCGTTGCCGATGAGGCCCCAACCGATCCCACCGAGCTGATCTCGCACGTCAATCAGATCGTTGCCAGGCTTTCGCTCAGGCAGGCCACTGACAACGCGGATAGTGTGTCGCAACTGGCGATCCTGCCGGTACGCGTCGGGGCAGACCGACCCGCTGACTCGGTTACGCTGCTGATCCGCCTGTGTCGGGCACTCCCCGGCACCGGCTTGCGACTGCTGCTGATCATTGAGCACGAGCCTGCCGTAGACGCCTGCATGCGCGCCCTGTCTGGCGCCGGTTACCATTGGGACATTCGCCAGTCGCCCGCCGCCGGCGTTGACCAGGTCGCAGCCGCCGCCGACTCGTCGCCGCACATTCCGCCGCCAGACAAGGCAGCGCCACCGCCCCCTCCCGATTCCCCGCCCCAGTCTCTTACAGAGCAAAGCGCCAGCCCAGTGCCCCCCGTTACCAGGCAGGCCGGATGGTTCTCCAAGCTGGCTGATTCGGCATCGCGCAGACCGCTTCGGTTTGCGATGCTTGTGGCTGGCATTCCAGGACTGCTGATCGCGGGAGTGCTCGCCGTGGGATCAGCCTTGCAGCCCTCGCGGTCGGGCTCCCCGTCATCGGCCCCCGGCCCCACGGCTGCCGCCCCGGCGCCGTCACCCGCACGTTCCACCGCCGCCCCGGCGCCGTCACCTGCTCCCTCACCCGCGCCCTCACCTGCGCCCTCACCTGCTCCCGTACCGGCGCCTCCGCCGCCAGCGCCCGAGCCAGCGGCGGCCGCGAAGCCCCCAGCCACGCCACCCGCATCGACGCCAGCATCAACGTCAACCCCTGGCCAGGCAGCGCCGCCCGCGACCGCCAAACCCGCGCCGGCTCCCCCCGCACCCGTCACCGCGCAGGCTCCTGCCCCCCCGCCCGCTAAGGCTCCCCCGTCACCCGCGGTTCAGCCGCCCGTCCCGCCGCCGGCGCAAGCTGTTGCGGCTGCACCCGTTGCGTCGAACACGCCCTCTGCGCCGTCCTCAGCGGCAACAGCACCCGCCAGTAATACCGCGCCGACTGAACGCCGCACCGCGGCTGAGCCAGCAACGGCAGCAGGCAACCCACCGGCTTCTGCCTTTGAATGCACGCCGGCAACGACGCCACCGCCTCAGGTGCAGCCGCGCAACCCATCGAAAGATGGCAGCATGGTCTACCTGACCGCGACAAGGCCCGTCATGGTGTGTGTGACCGATGGCAGTGGAACGGTGACACGCCAACAGATCAACCCCGACCAGGGTCAGAGCTTCTTTGGAAAGGCCCCATGGCAGGTGCAGGCTGCGTCGCTGCGCGACCTGCAGTTCTTTTTCCAGGGTGCACGCATTACCGTGCCGCGAAACGCCACCGATCGCATCGAACTGATCGAGCGAAGCAACTGACAGCGCCGCAACGCCTCAAGGCGATACCAATCGGCATTGCGAGCGAATTTTGTTTTCGGTGCGAAACGCTTCGCAGGCGGCGAGCGCCCGACGTTCAGCCTCAGTGCCCATTCGCATGTAAATTGAACATTTCAAAGCCTGCTTTTCGGGATCTCCGCCACCGTCCCATACCGCTGCGCATCGACTGTTTTCGTTGAAGGACGGACGCAGGTCATTCCACTTCTGCCGCAGCGGCTCAGGCAAAACGCTGGGCGATATCCGGGGTACCTCCGCGTTCGCGACGATGGAGGCGACAGCCAAATAAAACACGAGGAGCATGCGCATCCGACGGGTTCTCATCACTCAGCCCCAAAACAGAAACGTCAGAATAACGCGTTCGAGAAAGTTTGGCGCAGAACAGTGGGTTGCCGATCAAGACAGCGCACTGCGACAATACCGTCCCTGATCGATTGCAGGAATCGCGATGAAAATCATTCCGGGAAGCCACTCGCTCGGTGCCACGGTCACCGAACTCGACCTGTCGCAGCCCCTGACTGACACGGATCACCGGTTGCTGGTTGAAGCCCTGGCTAATCGCGGTGTGCTTCGTTTCCCGAATCAAACGCTCACTGCGCGGCAGCAGTTCGACTTCAGCGCCCGCTTTGGCACGCTTGAAGAAAACGTTGCGGGCATGTTCCAGGAGCCAGGCCTGCCGCAGGTGATGGTGTTGTCGAACATTGTGCGAGATGGCAAGCCGATTGGCATTGCCGATGCAGGGCAAAGCTGGCATACGGACATGTCCTACAGCGCAACGGTCGCCTATGCCAACGTACTGTACGCAATCGAGATTCCGCAACGCGCGGGCAGACCGCTTGGAAGCACCCAGTTTGCCGACATGGTGGCCGCCTACGAGACGCTTCCCAACGAGATCAAGCGGCGAATCGCCGGCCGCACCGCCACCCACGACTTTGCCAAATTTTGGGACATGATGCGGCGTGAGCGTGGCAGCGCGCGGCCTGCTCTGACCGACGCGCAGCGAAACACCAAGCCGCCGGTCTCTCATCCGCTGGTGCTCGTGCATCCCGTGTCGGGACAGCGCGCCCTGTACGCAAATCCGGGCTATGCGATGTGGATCGATGGAATGGACCGCTCAGAGTCTGACGAATTGCTTGCCTTTCTGTTCCAACATCAGACCGAGAGCCGGTTTGTGTTCACCTTTGAGTGGACACGTGGTGACGTTCTGATGTGGGACAACCTGCGCACGATTCATCAGGCGCTTGCCGACTACCGCGCCGACGAGCCCCGGCTCATCAAGCGTTGCCAGGTGATGGCCGACCGTGTACTCAATCAGGGACGTACCGATCGACACGCGCTGGCCGCGGTGTAACGCGCAACCCGCGGGCTACAGCCAGGGCTCGGTTGCGGCGCGTGCGGCCTCAAACGCCTTGACTTTGGCATCCAGCGCAAGCGTGTAGCCCAATTCATCCTGCCCGGTGAGCAGCAAGAGCTTCTGGAAGGGACAGATCTCAAAGCGGTCCGCCGCGTCGTCACCGAGGGCCACGGTCTGGTGCTCCAGGTCAACACGAACACGAAGCCCTGGCTCTGCCAGCAGGCGCTGCAGCCATTGGTCGACGCGGGCGGAATCAAGTACCACCGGCAGCAATCCGTTCTTCAGCGAATTGGAGTAAAAGATATCGCCGAAGCTGGGTGCAATCACGACCCGAATGCCGCCATCCCAGAGCGCGTAAACCGCCGCTTCGCGAGAGGACCCTGAGCCAAAATTTTCACGCGCCACCAGAACCGATGCGTGCTGGTAAATCGGCGCATTGAATACAAATTCGGGCCTGGCATGCCCGTCCGCGTCGAGCCTCAGATCATGAAACAGATAGGCCGCCATACCGGCAGCGCGCGGCTTTCTCAGGAACCGCGCGGGAATGATCTGATCGGTATCGACGTTGCGCCGGTCCAGCGGAATCGCAATCGAATAAAGGTTGCTGAATACAGGCTTGCTCATCAATCGCTCCGATTCAGGCCAGCGACCGCGGATCAATCAGTCGCCCGGTAAGTGCTGCGGCCGCAGCCGTGACGGGGCTGACGAGGTGAGTACGGGCCCCCACACCCTGTCTGCCAACAAAGTTCCGGTTGGAGGTGGATGCGCAATGCTCACCTGCTGGGACAAGGTCTCCGTTCATTCCCGCGCACATCGAACACCCCGAATACCCCCACTGCATCCCCGCCTCGCGGAAAATCCGGTCAAGGCCCAATGCCTCAGCCTCGCGACGGACGGCATCAGAGCCTGGCGCCACCAGCGCGCGCACCCCGTTGGCGATGCGTCGCCCGTTCAGTAATGCAGCCGCAGCCTTCAGGTCCGACAGCCGGGCGTTGGTGCAGGAGCCGATAAACACATGTTTGATTGGTACTTCGGACAGGGACATGCCGGGCCGCAACCCCATGTAGGCCAGTGCCGCAGTCATGGATTGGGCTGCCGCAGCGCTGGGCGCTGCGGCGGGGTCGGGAACCTGCGCCGACAGGGCAATGACATGCTCGGGGCTGGTGCCCCAGGTGGCCATGGGGCTCAGCGAGTCGGCGTCGATGTCGACGACCGTGTCGAAGCGCGCCGCCGAATCGCTGAAGAGCGACCGCCAGGACACGACCGCACCATCGAACTGTTCGCCCTTCGGCGCATGCTCGCGACCAGCAATCCATTCAAATGTTGTGTCGTCGGGCGCGACGATGCCCGACCTGGCGCCGGCCTCAATCGACATGTTGCAGACCGTCATCCGCCCTTCCATCGACAGCGCCCGGATGGCTGAGCCGGCATATTCGATCGTGTGTCCCGTAGCGCCCGCTGCACCGATCCGGCCGATGACGGCCAGAATGATGTCTTTCGCCGTAACCGCCTCTCGCAGGCGCCCCTCAACGCGAACCAACATTGCGCGGCTCTTGCGCTGCCAAAGCGTTTGGGTGGCCAATACCTGGCTGACTTCCGAAGCACCAATACCGAAGGCCAGCGCGCCCATCGCACCGTGGGTGGCGGTATGACTGTCGCCACACACGATCGTCATGCCGGGCAGAGATAGCCCCTGCTCGGGTCCGATCACATGAACGATGCCTTGCCGCCGATGCCCCAGTCCGAACGCCTGAATTCCGTGCAGCGCGGCATTTGACTCGAATCGGCGAATCAGTGATTGCGCTTCCGCATCCGGCTGATCGGTTATCGACGGCCCCCGCGTTGGCGCGTAATGATCGGCCACGCCGAACGTACGGTCCGGGCTCCTGACCTTCAAGCCACGCTCGGCCAGAATTTCGAATGCTCTGGCCGACCCCTCATGAAACAGATGCCGGTCGATGAACAGCAGCGTCTGTCCGTCGTCGGTGCGCTCATGCACCGCGTGCGACGACCAGAGCTTGTCATACAGGGTAGTGGCAGCGGCAGTCATGGGGTGGCTCGCTCTCAGGAAACCTTGTAGCGTCGGGAGATCTCGTCCCACTCGGCTGCGCCCACCCGGTTGAAGCTCTGCTGCGGCGTCAGTTCGAGCCCCGGCGAAGCATGACGACCCAACCGGCGCGTTTCCTCCAACACCCGGTCGCAGGTGGCCATCACAGCCTTGAACAACATCCCGGGCAATATTGCGATGCGATAGCCCATTGCCTCGGCATCCGCGAAAGGCACATCAGGCGTTTTGCCACGCCACACCAGATTCAGAAGACAGGGGCCGTTGACCCGCCTTGGAATTTCCGCCACTTCATCCATCGACTGCGCGGCTTCGACGAAGGCCATATCGGCACCTGCCTCGAGTGCGGCATTCACCCGAGCGATCGCCTCATCGAGCCCGAGCGAGGCGCGGCAATCGGTTCGGGCGATGATCAGGAAGTCAGAGGATTCGCGGGCACCGGCAGCTGCGCGGATCTTGTTCACGTACGCATCCCGATCGATGACTGTCTTGTTCTCGAGATGACCGCATTTCTTGGGGAAGGCCTGATCCTCAATATGCATGCCCGCCACGCCGCGACGCTCGTACTCGCGAACGGCGCGCGTCATGTTCAACTCGTTGCCGAACCCCGTGTCGGCATCGGCAATCACCGGAACATTGACGGCGTCAGCCAAGCGGCCCGCATTGCCCGCCATCTCGGTCATGGTGGTCAGGCCGTAGTCGGGAAACCCCAGCGTGGCAGCAGTGCCCGCGCCAGTCATGTACACCGCATCAAACCCCGCCTGCTCGATCATTCTTGCGGTAATGCAGTCGTAAGCACCCGGGGCAACCAGCATCTGCGGGCGCGCGAGCAGTTCGCGCAACTTTTGCGCGGGACGTTGTTGTGTCATCTCATCATCCGATAGGTTGGTCGAGATCTATCAGCGTGGAGTATGCCACCAGGCGGCAATTCCCCTGACCGAGCGACCCGCGGCTGGCGATCGCCATCGGGTTTGCATTCCATGAAATCGCAGGCGGCGTTTGTGCTTGTGTCCCCCGATCAACTGCTGTCAAATCCAGCGTTATATTTCACTGGAGACGCCCGGATGCCAACAAGACACACCTTCGATTTGGTTGTCGTCGGATGCGGAATCGCCGGCCTGTCGGCTTCGGTATCAGCCGCGGAGCGCGGCGCCCGAGTCGCAGTACTCGAACGCGCACCGTTTGAGGACCGCGGAGGTCAGAGCCGCTATACCGAGGCCTACCTCAGGATGAAGAGCCACAGCGAGGTGTCCGACGATTTTGAGACACATTTTGCTGAGAATGGCTGCGGCAGCCTTGATCCCGATCTGATTGAGCGCAGCGCGGAGACCACCGATCGCGGCATGGTGCGCGCCCTCAGCCTTGCAGACCCGCATTTCATTGAAGCGTTGGCGAACAACGCCGGACCTGCAGTGGCGTGGCTCACCGGGCTGGGCGCACGCTTTGACTTCCTTCCGACGCAATTTCTGACTAAATCGCAGCCTCGACTGTTGCCCGTCGGCGGAGGACAGGCGCTGGTCGACGTTCTGGCGGCAGCGGCCGAGCGGCTCGGGGTCTCGTTCTTTTACGAGACCACCGCACAGGCGTTGATCGAGTCGGACACCGGCGCCGTGGCGGGGCTTAAAGCCCGCGGCCGCGACGGCTCAGCCATTGAGTTTTCAGGGCCGGTGGTACTCGCCTGCGGCGGCTTTCAGGGTAACGCGGAAATGATGACCCGCTATGTCGGGCCACGATCGGTGCACCTGCGTCCGATTTGCAAAGGCGGCTACTACAACCGGGGCGAAGGCATTCGCATGGCACTCGAACTTGGCGCGGCCACCTGCGGCGACTTCGGCAGCTACCACGCTGAGCCCATTGATCCAAGATCCGGGCTGTCCGAGCCTTCGGTATTCATTTTTCCGTACGGGATCCTGGTCAACCGCGAAGGCAGGCGCTTTACCGACGAGGCGCCAGGCACGGTCGATGCCCACTACGAATCCATCACCCGCCGCATCTATGAGCAATCGCAGGGCCGCGCCTGGGTCATTCTGGATGCCCGACATCAGACCATCCCCAACTATCGACTGGCGATACGAACCGATCAGCCGCCAGTGGTGGCGAGCTCGCTTGAGGCGCTGGCGCAGGCCATCGGTGTGCCGGGCGACACGCTCTGCGACACGGTCACGGCCTACAACGCCGCCTGCAGCGGCCACGACTGGCGCCCGCTTGAACTGGACAGGGTGGCTACCTCAGGGCTCCATCCCGCCAAGTCAAACTGGGCATGCCCGATCGATCGCGCGCCGTTTCACGCCTATCCGATCATGTCGGCCAATGTGTTCACGTTTGGCGGCCTGAAGGTCGACCCAAGCGCGCGCGTACTGTCCTCGGATGGTCTGCCCATCCCCGGACTGTATGCCGCGGGCGAGATCGTGGGCAGCTATTACGGCGTCTACACTGGCGCCACCTCGGTGATGAAGGGCATGGTGTTTGGCCGCCAGGCGGGCCTGCATATCACCGGCTCGCACGCGAAGGCGCTGGCATGAGCTCGGCACCCGAGTCATTTGACGGCCGCGTTGCAGTGGTCACTGGCGCGGAAGGGGCCATCGGCTCAGCAATCTGCACAGCCTTTACTGCCGTGGGAGGCCGCGTGATCCGTGCCGACCAGCGAGGCGCGGTTCCACCAGACCAGGCAGGGCAGAGCGAACACGGCGTCATTTCACTGGACGTACGTGATTCAGCACAAATTCGTGCGATGTTCGATTCGCTCACCGCCGCAGGAATCACGGTCGACACGCTGGTCAATGTCGCCGGCATCGTTTCATTCGGTTCAGCAGAAGCGCTTACCGAGGCCGAATGGGACCGCGTGATCGACATCAACCTGAAGGGCACGTTTCTGTGCTGCCAGGCAGCCATCGCCGGCATGCGGCGCCTGCAATTCGGACGCATCATCAATCTGGGTTCGGTGGTGGGCAAGAACTCCGGTAACGCCCGCCCCTGGATCAGTCCCGACGAGCAGTCGGTTGCAAGCAATATCGCGTACGGTGCGTCGAAAGCGGGCGTTCACAGCCTGACCGGCTTCCTGGCGCGCGAACTCGCCGCGCATGGCATCACGGTCAATGCGCTTGCCCCCGGTCCTGTCGCCACGGCGATGACCACTGCATTCCCCCCAGCCCTTCGCGCTCTGATTCCCCGCGGGCGCATGGGCCGACCCGATGATGTCGCGCGCGCTGCCATGTTTCTTGCGTCCCGGCAGGCGGATTTCATCACCGGTGAAATCCTTGATATCAACGGCGGAATGTGGAGCGACTGAATCCACCGTTCAATGAAAGACCCCACCCATCTTTCGAGGAGACACTGATGCGTTTATCGATTCGCCAAGGTCTGGGCGCCGTGCTGCTCGGGCTCGCCTGTCTGCCGCTTGCCGCGCAGGAACGCTATCCCAGCCGTGCGGTTCGCGTGGTCGTGCCTTTCGCCGCCGGCGGTGCCACCGACCTGCTCACCCGGATCGCTGCCGGTGAACTCTCGAAGCGACTCGGTCAAAATTTCGTGGTTGAAAACGTCACCGGCGCAGGCGGCTTGATCGGCGCGCAGCAGGCTGTCAGCGCCAAGCCGGATGGCTATACGCTGCTTGCGGGTTCGCCGGGTCCGATCACGATCATGCCGGTCATCGCCAGAAAGCCGGTCAGCTACGACGTCGAGAAAGACCTGATACCCATCACCCTGATTGCGGACAGCCCTGGCGCGATGGTGGTTGGCAAGGGCTCCAGATATCGGTCTGTTCAGGAACTTCTGGCTGCCGGAAAAGCGGGCAACCGCATCACCTGCGGGTCATCCGGGGTGGGGGCCTTCAGCCACCTGAACTGCGAATTGTTCAAGTCCCTTACAGGCCTTGACGTGGTTCATGTTCCCTATCGCGGCGCCGCCCCTGCCCTGGTCGATCTGGTCGGCGGGCAATTTGATTTCATCATCGAAAACTATCCGTCGCCCGCCAAGCTGATTGAGTCTGGTGAAGTACGTTTGCTTGGTGTTACCTCGGCGGCTCGGTTTGGCCTCAAACCTGACGCCGCAACGCTGGTCGAGTCGGGCGTTCCCGGGCATGTCATGAGCGCATGGATCGGACTGATGGCCCCCGCCGGAACCCCCGCAGCCATCGTTGAACTGGTGCAACGCGAGACCGCAGAGGGTCTGAAGGATCCCGCTGTGCAGAAGCGCCTCGCCGATATGGGGGTTGTTGCTGGTGGCAGCGCGCCTGCTGAGTTTGCGCGCTATCTTGCCGCTGAGCGGGACACCTACCGTTCACTGTCGGCGCGAACAGGGCTAAAGGTTGACTGACCGCCCGGAGAGCTCACATCTTTCCGGCGGTTGCGCCGCAATCGACCATCACAATCTGACCCGTCATCGACCGGGTGGCCGGTGACGACAAAAACAGTATGGTTGCTGCAACATCTTCCAACGTGGGAATGCGGCGCAGCGGTAGCCCCTGTGCGGCCTGCGCCAAACCCTGCTCCACAGGAATTCCGGCGCGCTCGTAAGCCTGGTGAAGAAACGGGGTATCAAGCACCGTTGGAGCGACAGCGTTGACACGGATGCCCTGGGGCCCGAGTTCCAGCGCCAGGGACTTTACCAGCCCCGCAATGGCATGTTTGCTTGCCGTGTAGACGCTACGTTCCGCACGACCCGTGACGCTCTGGAGCGAGCCCATGAACACCAGACAGGGGTCAACGCCGTTTGCCAGGCTGCCAATCGCGGCGCGCGCCGACAGAATGCTGCCGATAACGTTGACAGCGATGACACGGGTAATGTCATCCACCGAAGCTCGCTGCAGCGGCCCAGCGAACGGTATCCCAGCGTTGGCGACGAACACGTCGATCGGCGCCTGAAAATACGTCTCGGCACTCTGGATCAGTCGCGAGCAGTCCTGGTCTGAGCTGATATCGCACTCGCACAAGCCAACCTCGCCGTTGAGCGCAGATGCGACCCGCAGCAGCGCGGCGCGATCGCAATCGGCGAGCACAACCATTGCGCCCAGAGCAAGAAGACGCCGCGCGAGGGTCTCACCAATTCCGCCCGCCCCGCCGGTGATGACGACGCGTCTGGAGGAAAAGTCCTGGTTCATTCGGATCATCCAATGACATGCTGCCTGTAGCATTAACCGTTCATAGCGCGCTGTCTTTGCCAACACGCCTGAAAACGGAAGGATCGCTGCTGCCTGACCCATTGGCGCGGCATATCCCTGTTGCTACACTTGTCCGCGGCTTTTCAGCCGGATCTCGCACGGTGCCTGGCGAAGACCGATCACGATCCGGCAATCGATGTTTCAACAACGACAACACACGGAGACACTCATGCCAACGCGTCGTTTGTTCGCGGTATCGGCTGCGCTTGCCGCGCTGCTCAGTACCGGCGTAGCCACGATGGCACACGCTGCTTTTCCTGACCGACCCATCAGACTGGTCGTCGGCTACCCGCCTGGCGGCGGCACCGACGTGATCGCCCGTCTGTTCGCAACCCAACTTACCGAAAAGCTCAAGCAGCCCGTCGTGATCGAGAACCGCGCTGGCGCGGCGGGCATGATCGGCTCTGAGTTCGTCGCGAACGCGCCGGCTGATGGCTACACCATGATCTTCACTGCCAGCGACACTCACACGATCAACCCGCACGTGTATCCGAAAATCCGTTACGACGCCCGGCGCGACTTCACACCGGTTGGGCTCGCAGGTTTTCTCACGATGGCGCTGGTTACCAACAACAGCCAGCCCGGTAATCTCAAAGATTTCATTGCCGCAGCGCGCGCAAAGCCGGGCAGCTTCAATTTCGCATCCTGGGGAATCGGAAGCTCATCGCAGGTCGCCATGGAGGCCTTCCTTGCAGCGTCCGGAATGAAGATGACGCACGTTCCCTTCCAGGGCGCCGCCCCCGCGCTCACTGCCGTGCTCGCTTCGCAGGTTGAAGCATTCATGGTGCCCATGACCCTCGCTGAGCCGAATTTCCGCGCCGGTAAGCTCAAGCTGATCGGCGTGGCTGCACCGCAGCGGGTACCCTGGGCCAAAGACATCCCAACGCTCGCGGAACAGGGTATCGACTCCGACGGCAGCATCTGGCTTGGCGTGCTCGCGCCGGCCAAGGCCCCGGCCGAGGCCATCAACGCTGTCAACAAAGCGCTTAACGACGTGATCGCCGATCCCGCGGTGAGCGCCAATCTCTACAAGAACGGCTTCATTGCCAGGGGCGGCAGCGTTCAGGACTTCAACACCTACCTGCAGCGCGAGTTCGAGCGTATGGGTAAGGTGATCCGCGACGCCGGCATCAAGGCTGACTGACCACAGGACCCTGCGCGATGATCCGAATCTGGCACCAGAGCTTTACCGAACTTCAGCAATTGCCCGCCTACCAGCAGGCAATGGACGCCCATGTTCGCCGTGTGGTTCGCCCCGACACCGAGGTGGTTCTTCATGGCGTGAAGCCTGGTACCTATCCGGGCAACTATCCCGGCACGGACATCGCGCACTCCGCTTTGTACACCCTGCACGCGTCGCAGTGGATCACTCAGGCGCTCAAAGCCAGTGACGAGGGCTTTGACGCGTATGCCATGTGCACGCTGCCCAATCCGTTCATCCGCGAGATCCGCAGCATTGTCGACATGCCGGTGGTGGGCTACGGCGAGGCAAGCTTTCACCTGGCCTGCATGCTGGGGCATCGCTTTGGCCTGATGGTGTTCATCGCACCCATGGCGCAGCTTTATCGCGAACAGATCGACGACTACGGGTTATCCGGTCGGTGCACCGGCGTGAAGCCCGTAGGGTTCACGTTTCATGACGTCCTGAAAAACTGGCATGACCCCGCCCCGCTCATTGAACGCTTCAAGCAAAGCGCTGCCGAACTGATTGCTGCCGGCGCTGACGTGATCATCCCTGGCGAAATGCCGCTGAACATCCTGCTCGCCTCCAATGGCATCACCCACATTGATGGGGTGCAGGTGCTTGACGGCCTGGCGGTCACACTCAAACTCACCGAAAGCATGGTCGATCTCAAGCGCAGCGTGGGGCTGTCGCACAGTCATCATGGCTGGTTCAGCGCCAGGCCTTCACGCGAGCGAATCAATCAGGTGCTCGATTTCTACGGTCTGAAGATCTGAGTCTTATTGAGTCGGAGCATAGCCATGGCACTGCCCAAGCGAATCGTCATCCATGAACTTGGCCCCCGCGAGGGCATGCAAATCGAAAAAAATCCTGTCGACACCTCTGAAAAGATCCGGCTGGTCGACATGCTTTCCGAATGCCATTTTCACGAGATCGAGGTCACCTCATTCGTCAGCCCGAAGTGGGTGCCGCAAATGGCTGATGCGGAACAGGTGGTGGCCGGCATTCGTCGAGCCGAAGGCACTCGCTATACCGCCATTTATCTGAACACGCAGGGGCTGCAACGCGCAGTCATGACCGCAAAGCTCGATGTTGAGGGCAGCCTGAGCATTACCGCCAGCGAGGCGTTCTCAAAAAAGAACACCAATCGCAGCATCGCTGAAACGCTGGCAGAAACCGAAAAGCGCATCGAAGGTTTTCAGCGGTTCGGAATTCGGCCCCATGAGGTCAGCGTCATGGCGGCGTTCGGCTGCAACTACGAAGGCGATATTTCACCCGATCATGTGGTGGGACTCATTTCGCAGTTGATGGACATGGCCGAGCAGAATCAGTACGACATTTCAATGATTCAACTGGCCGACACCATGGGCTGGGCGAATCCCGAGGCCATCCGCAGGCTGGTCGGCAAAGTGCAGGACCGCTGGCCAACGCGCCGCATCAACCTTCACCTGCATGACACGCGTGGCATGGGCCTGATGAACGCCTTCGCCGCACTGGAAATGGGTGTCGATGATTTCGATTCGGCGGTGGCGGGATTGGGCGGCTGTCCCTATGCAGGATTCAAAGACGCCCCTGGCAACATTGCCACCGAAGACCTGGTTCACATGTGCCATGAAATGGGCATTGAAACCGGTGTCGATCTGGAGCGCCTTCTTGACGTGGCGCGCGAGGCAGAGCGCATCGTCGGGCATCCGCTGCCTGGCAAGGTCATGCGCGGCGGACATCTCAACAGCTATCGGCGCGCAGCCGCCGCAGCGCGGGCCGCGCAGTGAGCGAGCCCGCCCAGGCCAAAGCCGACCCGGCAGCGCTCGCTGCCTGGGTGGGTCGTGAAGGTGAGCCCAAGCGCTCAACCGCCACGCTTGATCGCGAAACAATCCGACGCTTTGTCCAGGCCATCATGGACCGGGACCCGGTCTACTTTGACGACACCCATGCGGCAACCAGCCGGTATCAGACGCTGGTCGCCCCGCCGCTATTTCCGGTTCATGCTTTCCGCACCGCTGCCGACGCACCGGACCCGCTGGTATCTGTTCAACTGGATCCCAACGCTGACGCCACCGCCGGTAACGACGGCGTTTATTTCGGCCTTCCGCCCATCGAGCACCCTTTCATACGGCTTCTTAACGGCGGCAACGAAATCGAGTTCTATCGGTGTCTGGCGCTTGGAGAGCGTTGCGTCGCCCGCGCCCGCTACGCCAATGTTCAGCTGAAGGAAGGTCGCAGCGGCACCATGCTGATGGTCGATATCGAAACCGAGTTTCGGACCGAGGCCGGCGACCTGCTGCTGATCAACCGACAGACACTGATCTGGAGATAGCGGCCATGAATTTCGAGTCGCTTCAAGTCGGCCAGCGTCTTCACCAGATCGATAAAGGCGTCATCACCACCGCCCACATCATGCGCTGGTCGGCTGCAGTCGAAAATTTTCACCGCATTCATTACGATGCGCCGTTCGCAATTCAGCACGATGGCCTGCCTGGCGTATTGATCAACGGCTCATGGAAGCAGCATGTGCTGGTGCAACTGGTGAAAGACGCGCTGGCGCCCTCGGGCTGGCTCTGGCGACTCAAGTTTCGCTATCGCAAGATGGATGTGGCGGGCGATGCCTTGCGAGCGATAGCCGATATGGTTGAAAAGCGCGAGGCGGGCGGCTTCGGTTTCGTCACGCTCAAGATCGCGCTCATCGACCAGCTTGACCGCGTCTCAACAGAAGGTCATGCGATCGGGGTGCTGCCGCTGGCGGGTGGGCCGCCGGTGCCTTATCCCTTCCGGGCTGATCCAGCCTGGTCGACGCAGATCGGATTCCCGCAGGACGCCTGAGATGTCAGCAAGCATTCGGATCGTCGATCTGCTGAAGCATCATGCACAGCAGACGCCGAACCGGATAGCGTTGCGGATTGATGGCGAGCCCAGAACCTTCCTGCAGTTATCGAAGGGCGTTGACCGTGCGGCCGCACGCCTGAGCCTGGTCGCCCAACCTGGGCACCGGGTCGGGCTGTGGTTTCACAATTGTTTCGCCTGGGTCGAATGTTTTCTTGCCCTGGACGCCATGGGTGCGGTGTCGGTGCCGATCAATACGCGCCTCACCGGACCCGAACTGCGCGTCATCATGGAGGCGGCGCAACTTACTGCGCTGGTAACAACGCCCAGCTACCGCAACCGTCGCTACACCGATGAGGCCATCGCCACGCTCCAGTCAGCGGGGCGGTCGATTTCCATCATCGAGGCCTCAGATGCAATGGCCTCGACCGATTGGCCGGCCCGACAGCTCGCCGGCGATGCCGGTTCTGTGGATGCCAGTCCCTCAGGCGTGTTCTGCATTCAATACACTTCGGGCACCACCTCGGTTCCAAAAGGCGTCATGCTCACCGACGCTGCTTATGTTCAGACGGCGGCCTACGTGGCGCGCTGTCAGAGCCTCACACCCGCCAGTCGATTCATCAGCGCTGCCCCGTTCTTCCATTGCAGCGGCACCATGCATGCGCTAACCGTTTGCCTGCTGGCCGGCTGCACGCTCGATTCGCTATCGATCTGGGATCCTGACCTGTTCGTTGAGTCGGTTGCGCTTCGCCAGAGCGACACCGCGCACATGGTGTATTTCCGTGATGTGCTGGCCACGGTGAAGCCCGATACGCGCGACAAACTTGCCTCGCTCCGGGTAGCGCATGATCTGGGCACACCGGAGTTTCTGTTGCGGATCGCAACCGAGCTGGGAGTCACTGGCATTTCAAACCTGTATGGCATGACCGAAACCTGTGGCCAGTTCACGATGTGGACACCGGGTGATTCACTGGAGCAGCGGATCAGCGGGAACGGCCGTCCTCAACCCGGCAACCAGGTTCGAATCGCCAATCCGGAGTCGCTTGAGGAGGTGTCGCTGGGCGACACCGGGGAAATCCAGATGCGTGGCGCCACCGTCACCAGCGGCTACTTTGCCAATCGCGCTGCGCAGTCGCTCGCCTTTACCGAAGACGGCTGGTTCCGATCGGGCGATCTGGGGCGAATCGGCGAGGACGGTCAGTTGGTCTATGTGGCACGCCTCAAAGAAATGATTCGTGTCGGCGGCGAAAACCTGGCACCCGCAGAAGTCGAGCAGGCGCTCCGCGATATCTGCCAGACGCCTCAGGTCTGCGCCCTGGGCGTTCCCGATGCGCGTCTGGACGAAGTGGTGGCCGCAGTGCTGGTGCAGCCAAAGTTTTCCGACTGGCCCACGGTGTCAGCGCAACTGCGCAAGCGCCTGGCCGGCTTCAAAGTACCCCGCGCAATTTATGTCGCGGACAGTCTTCCGATCACAGCGACCAACCGCGTTCAACGCGCCACGTTGCGCGATTGGATTCAAAGCGGCCAACTTCAACGCGTCGTGTAACCCAATCACCCCTTCACAAGGAGAGCGCCGATGAACGTTCGCAACCGTGAGGAAGACAGCGCGCTACGCGCCGAGTCGATCACGCGACGCCTGATCGACACGCTGGGCGCCGATGCGGTCAGTACCGACCCAGCCGAACGACAGTTGTTTTCGCTGGACTTTTCCGAGGAGGTCGGCGAAACAGCCATCGCGGTTGTTCGCCCCAGGAGCGTCGAGGCGATCAGCGCATTGATGCGACTCGCTTCAATCGAGGGCTTTGCTGTCAACACCCGCGGCGGCGGCATGTCCTACACCAAGGGCCATGTCCCGGTACGACCGGATACCGTCGTACTTGATAACACCGGCTTCAATCGTGTGCTTGAGGTCAATACGATCGACCGTTATGTCAGCCTGGAGACAGGGGCTCGCTGGGTCGACCTGCGCGCCGCGCTCCAGGGCACCGGCATGCGCGTGCCCTATCTGGGAACGCTCTCGGGAAATTGGGCAACGGTTGGGGGCGGCTTGTCGCAGAACGCCACCGGCATGGGTCGAATGACGCTCGCCGAACACGTGCTGGGACTCGAGGTTGTGCTGGGCGACGGCCGGGTGCTGCGAACCGGCTCCTGGGCAACATCGGGTACTGCCCCTTTCTATCGCTACAACGGCCCCGACCTGACCGGACTTTTCCTGTGTGATTCGGGCGCATTCGGCATCAAGACCAAGGTACACCTGCAGCTTGAACCCTGGCCGAAGATGTCGTTTGGCTGTGTGACCTTTCCCGACCGGGTATCGCTGGTGGCCGCCCAGGCGGCCATGGCCACCAGCGGGCTGCATACCGAGGCTTTCGCCTTCGATGGTTACTTCGTGGGCGAATACGCGCTCAAGCCCGGCATCCCGGCGGCCGACAAGCGCCAGATGATTGATCGTTTTCTCGCTGACAATCCGGTGAAGTGGCGGGCCTTCCGTGCGCTGGCCCGTGCCTGGCATCCATCGGGCCTGGGCTTTTTGAAGGGTCTGCCCAATGCCATGTATTACGTGGCCGAAGCGGCAGACCAGGCGGCCGCCGATCGCGTGCAGCAACGAATCGCCAGGCTGCTGAAAGGCTTCGGAGCGCGAGAGCTCCCCACCACGATTCCATTCGGACTGCGCTACGGTCCCTACCTGAACGTTGGCGAAATCATGGCCAATCGCGAAGGCGAAGTGAACTTCCCCATCAATGCCAAGTTCCAGGCTTCCAAAGCGGTCGATGCGATCAAGGCATTTGAGGCGTTCGCCGCCGACAATGCCGCACTAATGGAGCAGCATCAGATCCGAATGGCCTGCAACTCTCTTCTGCACGGTCACTTCTGGGGAATCGAGCCGGTGATTTTCTGGAAGCGGCCCCTGGGGCCCTATCGGCATCACTACGCCACTGACGATCGTCGTCGGGCTACCCAGGACACCATCGACAATCCCGAACGCAATGCGGTCGCGCTCGACCTGCGCTATCGCCTGCAGCGGGTGTTTCGTGAAATGGGCTCGCTTCATGTGCAGTGGGCAAAGTCCTATCCGTTTGCGCAGGCACTCGAGGGCACGGCGGCATGGGGGCTGCTTGAGGATCTGAAGCGCGCCACTGATCCACGCGGCGTCGTCAACCCCGGCGTATTGGGGTTGGGCCTGCCAGCCAAACATTGAGGTCGCCAATGAAGTGGACTGTTCACACGCTTGACCTCGGCGAGGTTGAACTGAATACGCGTCGGCTGATCCCGAACGAGCAGAAAATTGACCGGATGACCTTTCCGGTACAGGGATGGTTACTCACCTCGGGCGACACGCGCGTGGTCATCGATACCGGGTTTCGCAGCCCTGAGATTTTGAAGCGAATCGGCGACGCAGCCACTGGCATCGAGACGCCCGAGCAGCGTTTGTCCGCGCAACTCGCGCGGCATGGCGTGCAGGCCCAGGATGTGCATTACGTCCTGCACACGCATCTGCACATCGACCACGCCGGACAGACCGATCTCTTTCCAATGTCCACCACGGTGGTCATCAATCGGCGAGAGCTTGAATATGCGGTAAGCGGGCTGTCGGGGCCCTCCTACCCGCCCGAGGACATCAAGCACCTGATCGACCGCCTGCATTCGCCCGGTGCGCTGTGGTTGCTCGATCTGGAAGGCACCGGCGGCGAACAGATTCTGCCCGGTCTTCGGTGCGTCGCTGCGGGCGGTCACACCGAGGGATCGATGATCGTGATCGCCGAGACCGAAGCCGGCACAGTGTGTTTTAGCGGCGATCTGGTCTACAGCGTCAGGCACCAGCTGATGAGTCCCACCACGCTGCGAAACGATGTCATCGTCACATCGAATCATGTGGTGTCACGGCGCAGCGAGAAAATCGCATTGAAAAGGCTGATGCAGACCGCGCCACGCTTCTTTCTCTACCCCAGCCATGATTGGCCAGTGCTTGTGGAGGACGGCCGTGTCACGGAAGGCGGCGAGAAAACGCTTCGCGCCACCATGGGGCGATGCTTCTGCTCAATCGGGGAAATCACGCAATGAAGATCTGGTACCAAAGCGCCAGCGCCTACCGATATGAGCCGGTGTGGGACGACTACGGCAGGACACTCGAATCGCAATGCCGCCGCATCCTGCACCCCGACACCGGCCTCTATGTAACCGGCATCGCCGAAATGATCCGTGACATCGAGAACTGGCGCTGCTTCCAGTATTTCCAGAATGTGCAGACGCTCAATGCAATGCGTCAGGCTGAGCGCGAAGGCTACGACGCGTTTGTCGTCGGCTGCACGCTGGATGTTGGCGTCGCCGAGGGCCGTAGTCTGGTTGATATTCCGATTGTAGGCATCAGCGAAAACGCGTATCACCTGGCCATGACGCTGGGCAGAATGTTCGCCGTGGTGACCAGCTCGTCGGCCTTCTGCGAGGTTTATGGCGAGCAGGCTGCGCGCTATGGCGTGGCCTCACGCATGCTTACTGGCCCCTACATTGTGGAGGCCTCGGAAGAAGAGATCGCCACCTCGCTCGGAAACCCTGGACCGCTGCTCGAACACTTTGTCGCGCAATGCGAGCGCGCGGTTCGAGACGGTGCCTCGGTGATCGTGCCTGGGCCGGCGTTTCTCGCCACGCTCGCGCACCGGGCGGGGCTTACCCAAGTCATGGGCGCCCCCGTGCTCGACACCATCTCAGCCGCAGTCAAAAGCGCTGAAATGATGTCAAGCCTCTACAAAATCGGGATTACGCCGTCGCGACGGATCGGCGCTTACGCAAGACCGACGCCGGAACATCTCAACACCTCGCTCGCACGGCTGGCGAACCAGTTTCGGATCGACTGACGACCCTTCGCATACTTCGCGGACTTGCGTTCGTCAACGCGCGAACCAGGCCCTGTGCGCGAGCGCCCAACGCACGTAGGCCCGCGCGCAGGCCTGCGCGGACGGCGGCGCGCGAAATTCCTCGCTGATACGGTCTGCAAGCAGCGGCGAGCGGCGCCGCGTCAGATCGTCGTTGAACTCAATCCGCCGGCCCTCAGGCTCGATCCGTACCGGCACGCCCGCTTCAGCCAGAGCATCCAGCATCGCTCGCGCATGCCAGGTGAATCCTGGCGTGAGTTGATAGAGGAAGTGCTTGGGTGGCGGTGAGTCCGCCGTCAGCATCCACACCACCTGCTCCGCCACGTCAGGCGCATACGCATAGTCTCGCGCGCCGCCTTCGGGCAGGGGCGCGATCGCTGCGCCCGCCAGCGCGCTTTCAAGGATGGCAAGCGGCGGCGAGAGCGTATCGCGCATGCCCGTTGCACGTTCCCACGGACCGATCGCCGCCGTCAGCCGCCCCACAAAAAGCCGTGGCATTGCTCCGAAGCTGTTCCAGCGCAGCCCCAGCGTTTCAAGCGCGCTCTTGGTGGCGCCATACAGAGTCAAGGGTCGAGGCAAGTCCGACTCGCGCAATGCCTGCCCCATGAACGGCAACTCGCCCAGTGATGCGGTCGACGAGAAGCACAGCATCCGCGGCACCTGATGTCGCGCAGCGATTTCGAGCAGACGGGCCGGCGCAAGCAGATTGACCTCAAAAATACTGGACGGGTGATCTCGCTCTCGCGTGGGACCCGACGTGATCGCGGCACCGGCCACCAGCGCTTCCGGTGCACCCCCGTCAAATAGCGCTTCAAGCACGGCGAGTTCACGGACATCACCCCGCCGGTCATCGAGCTCGCCCGGCAGCGACGCAAACTCAGCAGCCGCCATTGCAGGAATTCCGTCAATGGAGAGCGCGCGCACTCGCCATCCGCGACGCATGAAAGCTTCCACCAGGTTCAGGCCGATAAAACCACTTGCGCCTGTGATGGCCACTGTCTTGATCATGAGAATCGCTCCAGAACGCTCAGGCCAGGCGTCCGCTTCGATGACCTTCGAACACGGCTTCCAGTGCGTTGCGAGGTGCTACGCAATCGCCAGCCAACCTGAAGGCGATACCCGCACGGCTGAGCCCTGCCTCGAGCGGATTTTCAGACTGGGGCGGAATCACTGCAATCAGTCGATCGATTCCGTCGAGCCACTCCTCCTCGCCGCACGAGGTGTCCTCCAGGCACAGTCGCTGATCGACCAGTCCAAGCGGCCGCCGGAGCGGCCGGATTCGAATGCCTCGCTCGCGCCACCGGGCAAATGTCGTGGTCGTGCTGTAGATGGTGGTTCGCCACAGCGCACCGGCGGCCGGCGACAGCAGCGTGACGCGGGCCCCTGTTGCCGCCAGATGCTCAACCAGCCCCAACGCGCCCCAGTCACCGGTTTCGTCATACACCGCAACGCTCAACCCCGCAGCGTTGAGACACGCGCCCTCATCCAGCGTCAGTGCTTCGGTTCCATCCGGCAACCGATAGGCGAGTGGTCGTGCGCCAGTCGCGACGATCACCTGATCGGGCTTCGCGGCAGCGATCATCTCAACCGTCGACGCGCAGCCGAGTCTCACGTCAACCCCAAGGCGATCGAGCCGACGACGCGCGAAATGAAGCCACAAGCCGAAGTCCTCGCGTAAGCGCAGGCCCGCAGCCAGCGCCAGCCGCCCACCCAGCGCGTCGGAGCGCTCCCAGAGGCTCACCCTGTGCCCCCGCGCAGCAGCCGTCGCGGCAGCCTCCAGCCCAGCGGGCCCGCCGCCCACCACCAGCACGGACCGGGGTGTCTCGGCCCGACTCAGATCCGCTCGCGGCCATACAGCCTCGCGCCCGGCGCGGGGATTCACCAGGCAGGTCAGCGCAATATTGCGCTCGAGATTTTGTGCACATCCCTGGTTGCAACCGATGCAGGGCTGCACCTCATCGGCGCGGCCGCTCTGCCACTTGGCAACGAGCGCAGGCTCGGCGACGTGTGCACGCGCAAGGCCAATCATGTCTGCGCCACCCGACTCCAGCATCTGCTCGGCATCCTCCAGCGTTCGGTACTTGCAGACTGTGAGGATTGCGACTGGCTTTGCCGAACCCGCTGCGGCCTGCCGGATACGCCCAGGAAGCATTCGGAATGGCGCCGGATCAACCGCCATGTCCGCCATCTGGGTCCCCAGCGATCGGCTCATGTGATAGGCGGAATGACTCACGTGCATGAAGTCGAGTTGAACCTGGGGTACGGCAAGCTCAATGATTCGACTTGATTCGGCCAGCGTCAGGCCGTCATCGTGGTATTCCTCAGCGCTGATCCGTACGCCCAGGCAGACATCGGGGCCGAGCGCTTCGCGCAGGCGCATCGCAAGCTCAAGCGGAAAGCGCAGCCGGTTTTCGGTGGACCCGCCGTACTCATCCTCCCGCTTGTTCGACAGCGGCGACAGAAATTGCTGCAAAAGATGCCCATGCCCCCAATGCAGCTCAATGCCATCAGCGCCCGCTTCCAGCATGTTCTCGGCGGTACGCAGATGCGCGTCGATTACCTGTTGCATGTCCTGACGATTCATCTGCCGGGGCGGATACGCGCCCAGCGACCACCGGATCGGTGAGGCACCCCACGACACCGTGCGCTCGTATTCCCCGTCTATCTGCCGTCCCATGTGGCAAATTTGTGCGATGAAGGCCGCGCCCCCCTCGTGCACCGCATCCGCCACTGCGCGGAACGCTGGAATCGACTCGGGGGTGTAGCCGCAGACCCCCTGCGGACGCCCGAGCGTGTTCTCCATGACCCGGATCGCCTCGAAAATGATCAGGGCGACACCCCCTGCTGCCCGCTCACGGTGATACGCAACATGGCGCGCGCTCGGCAGATGCTCGGCACCAAAGTTCGTCGTGTGAGCCGGCATGAAAATACGATTGCGCAGTTGAAGGCCGTTGATTTCAAGCGGGGCAAACGCGGGCGAGACACTTACACGGGCGACGCGGTCGGTCATGAGCAGATTCCTTGATGAGGCGGGCCGAGCGTAGGCGGCGCAGCTTCGATTTGTCAATTTCGAGCGAAGCCATTACGGTATCGCCCAACCCTGACCCTTGGAGTAATTGGCTATGACTGATGCCGAAGCCGCTGTCGTCGCATGCGACCCCGCCCGACGCGCTGAAGGACTCGAAGCTGCCGCACGCGCCATCGATTTTCTTCGCACCACCGAGGCGCGCAATGAGCCGGATGCCAGGCAACGCATTGGCCCCGGCTTCGCGCCGCGCTTTCCCCGAGGCCGCAACTACGACAGCCTCGAAACATGGTTAGCCGCCTCGCGCAAGGCCTACAAATTCATGGGCAAGAAGTTTTCCCGGATCGACGTCGCCTTCACCGGCCCTGCCACTGCCGTGGTCTACTGCTATGGAACCCTGCACGGCGAATATCTGGATGGCCGGGTCGTTGACGGCGTTCGCTTCATCGACCGCTTTGAAGTTCGTAACGGTCTGATCTGCGAACAGGATGTCTGGAACGACCTGGTCTGACGCCACCATGCCGCGCGCATTACAGCCCCTGCAGCCCTCTGATCTCGGGCAACTGACAGCCTGGACGGTTGCCGCTGACGGTCGGTCGATTGCCCGAACGCTTGAGTTCAGCGATTTCAACGAGGCGTTCGCCTTCATGGCTCGCGTGGCCCTGCGCGCCGAACAGCTGGATCACCATCCCGATTGGCGCAACGTCTGGCGCAGGGTGGAAATCCAACTGAGCACGCACGACACAGGCGGTCTGACCCGCCTCGATCTCGAACTGGCGCAATTCATCGACCGCATCGCGCCGCCCACTGCAACCTGAAAGTCTTTCTGCGATGACAGCAACCCCCGACGCTTTTCTCCCCGCCGGTCTCAACATTGACCAATTCACGCCGCAGCATTTTGGATGGCAGGTCAATGGCAAGGTCGCCACCATTACGCTCAACCGCCCCGAGCGAAAGAACCCGCTCACGTTTCACTCCTACGCTGAACTGCGCGACCTGTTTCGCGCCCTCACCTATTCGAAGACCATCAAGTCGGTCGTGATCACCGGTGCCGGCGGCAATTTCTGCTCAGGCGGCGACGTACACGACATCATCGGACCGCTGGTGGAACTGCAGCGCGCCGATGACATGGGCGGCCTGCTTGCCTTTACCCGCATGACCGGAGACCTTGTCAAAGCGATGCGCGCTGCGCCGCAGACCATTGTTGCTGCGGTGGACGGCATCTGTGCAGGCGCTGGCGCCATCGTTGCCATGGCCTCCGACCTCAGGTTGGGAACCGCAGGGAGCAAGGTCGCCTTTCTGTTCGTTCGCGTGGGTCTTGCAGGCGCTGACATGGGGGCGTGCAACATTCTGCCCCGCATCATCGGTGCAGGTCGCGCCGCCGAGCTTCTGTTTACAGG
>Ga0194129_10000625_pt1 | contig 66080 bp, 73 predicted proteins | sample TA2KigCa35mmetaG_FD_150862 | JGI IMG/M metagenome (GOLD analysis project Ga0194129, IMG submission 150862) | Freshwater microbial communities from Lake Tanganyika, Tanzania - TA2015038 Kigoma Deep Cast 35m | ecosystem: Environmental > Aquatic > Freshwater > Lake | place: Tanzania: Lake... | reverse complement strand
CTGGGGATAACGTGTCGATCACGGTCAAGCTGATCAACCCGATTGCGATGGAAGAGGGCTTGCGCTTTGCGATTCGTGAGGGTGGCCGCACCGTTGGCGCCGGCGTCGTCGCAAAAATCATCGAGTAATTGCTGTTTGCCTGCTGAGCGAGGCGCCAATCCTCGCTCCGTGTTTGCAATTACAAACCAGTTTTTCTGCAGGGGCGTAGCTCAATTGGCAGAGTGACGGTCTCCAAAACCGTAGGTTGGGGGTTCGAGGCCCTCCGCCCCTGCCACCGAATCTTGGTGGATGACACCGAAAGCGAAAGCAGATGTCTAACCAATCCGTGCAGACCGTCACCACGTCAGCTGACAAAGCAAAGCTGGCGCTCGCTGCGCTGGCCTTGGCCGCCGGTGTGATCGGGTTTTATGCGTTGGCGGGCCAGTCAGGAATTATCAGAGCCGCTGCGCTGGTGGGCGGCCTGCTGTTGGCGGTGGTGTTTGCGTCGACATCGCAGATGGGCCGAGACTTTATCGATTTCGCGCGCGAGTCAGTGCGTGAGACGAAGAAAGTGGTTTGGCCCTCTCGTAAGGAGGCGACGCAAATCACCGGCGTGGTGTTTGGATTCGTCGTGGTGATGGCGATTTTCTTGTGGGGCGCGGACAAGCTGCTGGAGTTCGTGCTGTACAGCCTGATCCTCGGCTGGAGATAAAGATGACTGACAACACGCAAGACGGCGGAATCTCGGTGGCAACGCCCAGCGGCAACAAGCGTTGGTATGTCGTGCATGCCTACTCAGGTATGGAAAAGAGTGTCCAGCGCGCGCTGACGGAGCGCATTACCCGCGCTGGCATGCAAGACAAGTTCGGCCAGATTTTGGTGCCAACCGAAGAAGTCGTCGAGATAAAGAATGGCCAAAAAGCGGTAACGGAGCGTCGCTTCTTTCCCGGGTATGTATTGGTCGAGATGGAAATGACCGATGACACTTGGCACTTGGTCAAGAACACCAACAAGGTAACGGGTTTTATTGGCGGTAAATCTAATAAGCCGACGCCGATTCCACCGCACGAAGTTGAAAAAATTCTGCATCAGATGCAGGAGGGGATCGAGAAGCCTCGGCCAAAAGTGCTGTACGAGGTCGGCGAACTGGTTCGCATCAAGGATGGTCCATTCACCGATTTCAACGGTAACGTTGAAGAAGTGAACTACGAGAAATCACGTGTGCGTGTGTCGGTAACTATTTTTGGCCGCGCTACGCCAGTTGAGTTGGAATTCGGTCAGGTCGAAAAGGCTTAATGCGAATGATGTTTTAAGCGCCCGCCGTGGCGCGGCACTTGCGAGAGTGTCACGCGGCGATCAAGGGGGTTGAGCCAACTGCGTTTGCGCAGCTTGATCAACGTCTTTGAATAACGAGGAGCTGTAATAGTCTTCGTGCGAATCTGGAGATCATGCTGTTGTTGATTTTCAAGTGCGCATGGTGGATGAATCAGCGCTACCACTCACTAACAGGAGCCCTCATGGCAAAGAAAATTATTGGCTTCATCAAGCTGCAAGTGCCAGCTGGTAAAGCTAACCCATCGCCCCCCATTGGTCCCGCGCTGGGCCAGCGTGGTTTGAACATCATGGAGTTCTGCAAAGCGTTTAATGCGCAAACGCAGAGCTTGGAGCCGGGGCTGCCGATTCCGGTGGTCATCACGGCCTTTGCGGATAAGTCCTTCACCTTTGTGATGAAGACGCCGCCGGCGACTGTGTTGATTAAAAAGGCGGCCGGTATACAGAAAGGGTCTGCCAAGCCGCATACCGACAAGGTCGGCAAGATCACGCGCAAGCAGGCAGAAGAAATCGCGACGCAAAAGCAGCCTGATCTTACCGCTGCAGATTTGGACGCAGCAGTTCGTACCATTGCGGGCTCGGCCCGTTCGATGGGCATCACGGTGGAGGGTCTGTAATGGCTAAGTTATCCAAGCGTGCACAGGCCATCAAGGCCAAGGTTGACCGCACTAAACCCTATCCGTTTGATAACGCAATTGCTATCGTTAAAGAGCTCGCGACTGCGAAGTTCAATGAGTCGATTGATGTTGCTGTTCAACTTGGTATCGACGCCAAGAAATCCGACCAAGTGGTGCGCGGCTCAGTCGTGCTTCCTGCGGGTACGGGCAAGACAGTCCGTGTCGCTGTGTTCGCCAGTGGCGATAAAGCTGATCAGGCTAAAGCAGCCGGCGCTGACATCGTTGGCATGGAAGATCTGGCTGAATCGATCAAGGCCGGCAACATGCCATTTGATGTGGTGATTGCCTCACCCGACACCATGCGTATCGTCGGCACTTTGGGCCAGGTGCTCGGACCGCGTGGCTTGATGCCTAACCCTAAGGTGGGCACTGTCACACCAGACGTTGCGACTGCCGTCAAGAACGCCAAAGCAGGTCAGGTGCAGTACCGTACTGATAAGGCGGGCATTGTGCACGCAACGATTGGTCGCAAGTCGTTTGCTGATGCAGATTTGAAGACGAACTTGCTTGCGCTATTAGATGCGCTCAACAAATCGAAGCCGGCAACCAGCAAAGGGGTTTACCTGCGCAAAGTGGCGATCTCATCGACCATGGGTGCGGGCGTGCGCGTTGATCAGACGTCGTTAGCGGCGCAGTAAAAAATTAAGTCCTCGCGCGCCTGTGCGTGCGGGGCAGATCTTTGGGCTGAACCATGTTGTTTGTTTTTGTGGTTGAGGCAATCAAAGACCGTTGGGCCGGATGCTGCCAGTGTGCGGCGGAAGGTTAAAGAGTGAAAGAGCAATCCGGATCTCCCCAGCGCAGATGGCGAGCCCGAGCAAGTTTTGTAGTGTCGATAGCCGGTGGTGCAACAGCATTGGCTAGCAGCTCCAGACTTCGGACGCCGTGTTCGAATCGATGTAAGGCAGACGGTCATTTGATCGTGCAGTCGCCGAGCATCATTTTTGGAGGTTGAACGTGAGTCTCAATCTAAGTGACAAGAAGGCCGTAGTTGCCGAAGTCTCTGCCAAGCTGGTATCGGCGCAGACGGTGGTGCTGGCCGAGTACCGCGGCATCGAGGTTGGGTCTTTGACCAAACTGCGTGCCGATGCGCGTTCGCAGCAAGTGTATCTGCGGGTGTTAAAAAACACCTTGGCCCGGCGTGCAGTCGAGGGCACGGCGTTTGCGCCATTGGCATCCGAAATGACTGGCCCGTTGATCTATGCGATCTCGGAAGATGCGGTGGCCGCGGCAAAGGTGATTCATGACTTTGCCAAGTCCAACGACAAGCTCGTCGTCAAGGCAGGTAACTTCGCAGGCAAACCGCTCGACAAGGCCGCAGTGACGGCGCTGGCAAGTATCCCAAGCAAGGAAGTCCTCATCTCCCAGTTGCTGGGTGTGATGCAGGCGCCTGTCTCGGGCTTTGCTCGCGCACTTGCTGCCCTCGCAGCGAAGAAGGAAGCTGAGGCAGCTTGATTCGTAATGCGAATCGCCTCGCAACTTTCATGACCCCACTCGATACATTTCGAACTTAAGGAGATTTTAAATGGCTATTACTAAAGATGACATCCTGGAAGCCGTCGGTCAGATGACCGTGATGGACCTGAACGATCTGGTCAAGGCTTTCGAAGAAAAATTTGGTGTCTCAGCAGCAGCTATGGCAGTGGCGGGTCCAGCCGGCGGCGGTGGTGGTGGCGCCGCAGCAGCAGAAGAGCAGACCGAGTTCACCGTAGTGTTGTCGGATGTTGGCGCCAACAAGGTCGGCGTGATTAAAGCAGTTCGCGAGATCACTGGCCTCGGTCTGAAAGAAGCCAAGGATCTGGTTGACGGTGCGCCGAAGCCAGTGAAGGAAGGCGTTTCTAAAGCTGACGCAGAAGCCGCCAAGAAAAAGTTGGAGGAAGCTGGCGCGAAAGCCGAGCTCAAGTAAAGCGCTCTTCTGGCGCCGCCAAACCTCGAAGTGCAGAACCTGTCCGGCGGATAGGTTCTGCCTATGGTGCTTAAGCGCTTGGCGGCACGAATCTGCGAACGGGGATCAGCCTCGTGGTACGCAGTATGGGCAACTGACGATGCTTGGCATTGCCGATTGCGACGAACGTTTTGGTTAAGGGGTAATCGGGTAAAGCATTGAGGGTTTGCGGCGTAGTGATCTCCCGCCTCGAGTCCTGAATTCTCTATCCTTCCCGTCACTCACGGAGTGTTCATGCACTACTCATTCACCGAGAAGAAACGCATCCGCAAGTCTTTCGCCAAGCGCGCTAATGTTCATGAGGTTCCTTACCTTCTCGCGACGCAGTTAGATTCTTATTCTGCGTTTTTGCAAGAGGGCGTTCCTACGTCCGAGCGAAAAACTGAAGGCTTGCAGTCTGCATTCAACTCGATCTTTCCGATTGTTTCACACAACGGATTTGCGCGTCTTGAGTTTTTATCGTACTCGCTCGGCGTGCCGCCATTCGACGTCAAAGAGTGCCAGCAGCGTGGATTGACCTACGCGTCGCCATTGCGTGCGAAAGTGCGCTTGGTCATTCTCGATAAGGAATCGCCGACCAAGCCAGTGGTCAAGGAAATGAAGGAGCAGGAGGTCTACATGGGGGAGCTGCCGTTGATGACGGTGAACGGCTCCTTCGTGATTAACGGTACCGAGCGGGTGATTGTGTCTCAGTTGCACCGCTCCCCGGGTGTATTCTTCGAGCATGACCGTGGCAAGACCCACTCATCCGGCAAGCTGCTGTTCTCGGCGCGCATTATTCCGTATCGTGGTTCTTGGCTCGATTTCGAATTTGATCCGAAAGACATCCTGTATTTCCGCGTCGATCGCCGCCGTAAAATGCCGGTGACGATACTGCTGAAGGCGATCGGCATGAGTGCCGAGCAAATTCTTGCAAATTTCTTTGTCTTCGATAACTTCGACCTACGCGCTGAGGGCGCGGCAATGGAGTTTGTTGCCGATCGTTTGCGTGGTGAGGTGGCGCGGTTTGATATTACGGATAAATCGGGCAAAGTGCTCGTTGCTAAAGATAAGCGCATTAACGCCAAACACGTGCGTGACATCGAAGCTGCAGCGCTTAAGCATATCTCTGTGCCAGAGGATTACCTGCTCGGCCGTGTGTTGGCAACCAATATCGTTGACGCCGATACCGGTGAGATCATTGCCAATGCAAATGATGAATTGACCGAAGAATTACTGGCGCGTTTGCGCGGCGCTAATGTTGCCAGCATACAGACGCTCTACACCAACGACCTCGATCAGGGCGCCTACATTTCGCACACGCTGCGCACTGATGACACTGCGGATCAGATGGCGGCGCGTGTTGCCATCTACCGCATGATGCGCCCTGGTGAGCCACCGACCGAAGACTCGGTAGAAGCGCTGTTCAATGGTTTGTTCTACAACGAGGACCGCTACGACCTATCCGCAGTAGGTCGAATGAAGTTCAATCGCCGTATCGGTCGCGAAGAGCTGACTGGCACGATGACCTTGTCGAATGAAGACATCCTCGCGGTGATCAAGATTTTGGTTGAGCTGCGTAATGGTCGTGGTGAAGTGGATGACATCGATCACCTCGGTAATCGTCGCGTGCGTTGTGTTGGCGAGCTGGCCGAAAACCAGTTTCGTGCTGGCTTGGTTCGCGTTGAGCGCGCGGTCAAGGAGCGCCTTGGGCAGGCCGAAGCGGATAATTTAATGCCGCATGACCTGATCAATTCGAAACCGATCTCGGCAGCCATTCGTGAATTCTTTGGTTCGTCACAGCTGTCGCAGTTTATGGATCAGACCAACCCGCTTTCGGAGATTACGCACAAGCGTCGTGTCTCTGCGCTAGGCCCTGGTGGTCTGACGCGCGAGCGTGCCGGCTTTGAAGTGCGCGACGTACACCCGACCCATTACGGCCGCGTGTGCCCGATTGAAACGCCGGAAGGCCCGAATATTGGCCTGATCAACTCGCTCGCGCTCTATGCGCGCTTGAACGAGTATGGTTTTCTGGAAACGCCTTACCGCAAAGTGATCGACGGCAAGGTGACCGATCAGATTGATTACCTTTCTGCGATCGAAGAAGGCCGCTACATCATCGCGCAAGCAAATGCGACCATCGACGCGAAAGGCAAGCTGTCCGATGAGCTGGTGTCTGCGCGTGAAGCAGGCGAAACCATTCTGGTTTCTCCGGAGCGCGTACAGTACATGGACGTGGCGCCGGGTCAGATCGTGTCGGTTGCGGCGTCGTTGATTCCTTTCCTCGAGCATGATGACGCCAACCGTGCGCTCATGGGTGCCAACATGCAGCGTCAAGCGGTGCCTTGTTTGCGTCCTGAGAAAGCGTTGGTCGGAACCGGCGTCGAGCGCACAGTAGCGATTGACTCCGGCACCACCGTGCAGGCCCTGCGTGGTGGCTTGGTCGACTATGTTGATGCGGGTCGTATCGTTATTCGGGTCAATGACGACGAGGCGCAAGCCGGTGAGGTCGGTGTTGATATCTACAACCTGATCAAGTACACCCGTTCTAACCAGAATACCAATATCAACCAACGGCCTATCGTTAAAGTTGGCGACCGCGTGGTACGACATGACGTGATCGCTGATGGCGCATCGACCGATTTGGGTGAGCTGGCGCTTGGGCAAAACATGTTGGTCGCGTTCATGCCTTGGAACGGTTATAACTTCGAGGACTCGATTTTGATTTCCGAGAAGGTGGTGGCAGACGACCGCTACACGTCGATTCACATCGAAGAACTGTCGGTGGTTGCGCGCGACACCAAACTCGGACCTGAAGAGATCACGCGTGACATCTCCAATTTGGCCGAGAACCAACTTGCACGCCTGGATGAATCGGGCATTGTTTATATCGGTGCCGAGGTTGAGGCAGGTGATGTGCTGGTCGGTAAAGTGACGCCAAAGGGTGAAACGCAACTGACGCCGGAAGAGAAGCTGTTGCGTGCGATTTTTGGTGAGAAGGCATCCGACGTCAAAGACACTTCGCTGCGCGTACCGTCAGGCATGGTCGGCACGGTCATTGACGTGCAGGTGTTTACGCGCGAAGGCATTCAACGTGACAAGCGCGCACAGCAAATTATCGATGATGAACTGAAACGCTACCGCCTCGATCTGAACGATCAGCTGCGTATCGTTGAAGGCGATGCATTCCAGCGTCTGGAAAAAATGTTGATCGGTAAAGTGGCTAACGGCGGTCCCAAGAAGCTCGCCAAAGGCACCAAGATCAGCAAGGAATACCTAGACGACGTTGAGAAATATCACTGGTTTGACATCCGTCCTGCTGACGAAGACGCGGCTGCCACACTCGAGGCCATCAAGGAATCGATCGCTGAAAAGCGTCACCAGTTCGATCTTGATTTCGAAGAGAAGCGGAAGAAGTTAACTCAGGGTGATGAACTGCCGCCGGGCGTTCAGAAGATGGTGAAAGTCTATCTGGCTGTGAAACGTCGCCTGCAGCCTGGCGACAAGATGGCGGGTCGCCACGGCAACAAAGGTGTTGTGTCGCGCATCGTTCCGGTCGAAGACATGCCTTACATGGCAGACGGCACGCCAGCAGATATCGTGCTGAATCCCCTTGGTGTGCCTTCACGTATGAACGTGGGTCAGGTGCTGGAAGTTCATCTTGGCTGGGCGGCGAAAGGCTTGGGTTTGCGTATTGGCGAGATGCTGATAGCACAAACCAAAGCGGCTGAGCTGCGGGACTTCCTGAAGAAAGTCTATAACGAGTCCGGGCGAGCAGAAAACCTCGACCGCTTCTCTGACGCAGAGGTGCTCGAGTTGGCCGACAACTTGAAAGAAGGTGTGCCATTTGCGACGCCGGTGTTCGATGGCGCCAATGAAGGCGAAATCCACCGCATGCTTGATCTTGCCTACCCGGGTGATATTGCCAAGCAGCTGGGCATGACGCAGTCGAAGAATCAGGTCACGATGTACGACGGCCGTACGGGTGACGCTTTCGAGCGTCCGGTGACCGTGGGCTACATGCACGTGCTGAAGCTGCACCATCTGGTCGATGACAAGATGCATGCCCGTTCTACCGGTCCTTACTCGCTGGTCACGCAGCAGCCGCTGGGTGGTAAGGCGCAGTTCGGCGGTCAGCGTTTCGGTGAGATGGAAGTGTGGGCGCTCGAGGCGTATGGCGCTTCGTATGTGCTGCAAGAGATGCTGACTGTGAAGTCGGACGACGTGAACGGCCGCACCAAGGTGTACGAAAACCTGGTCAAGGGCGATCACGTGATCGACGCCGGCATGCCGGAATCCTTCAACGTTCTGGTGAAGGAAATTCGCTCGCTCGGTATCGACATCGACCTCGAGCGCGACTAACAAGCCGTCTGGCCACTGGCCGCCCTGTAAGGGGCGGCCTGCAGCAAAGATATATTTTTCACGCCACTGTGGAGTGATACATGAAAGCACTGCTCGATCTATTCAAGCAAGTACAGCAAAACGAACAATTCGACGCGATCAAGATTGGCCTTGCCTCGCCCGATAAAATCCGGTCCTGGTCTTACGGCGAAGTAAAAAAACCGGAAACGATCAACTACCGTACCTTCAAGCCGGAGCGCGATGGTCTGTTCTGCGCCAAAATTTTTGGCCCGATCAAAGACTATGAGTGCTTGTGCGGTAAGTACAAGCGTCTGAAGCATCGCGGCGTTATCTGCGAAAAGTGCGGCGTTGAAGTTACGCTGGCCAAGGTGCGTCGTGAACGTATGGGTCACATTGAACTGGCTTCGCCGGTTGCGCACATCTGGTTCCTGAAATCCTTACCGTCCCGTTTGGGCATGGTGCTGGATATGACGCTGCGCGACATCGAGCGCGTGCTGTACTTCGAAGCTTACGTCGTCACCGATCCCGGCATGACTCCGTTGAAGAAGTGTCAGATCATGTCGGAGGATGACTACGCCGCCAAATACGAAGAATTCGGCGATGACTTCACCGCCTTCATGGGTGCAGAAGGCGTGCGAGAGTTGCTGCGTACGATCGATATCGATCGCGAGGCTGAGCAGCTGCGCACGGATTTGCGTGAGTCGAAGTCGGAAGCAAAGATCAAGAAATACGCCAAGCGCCTGAAGGTGCTTGAGGCATTCCAGCGCTCAGGCATCAAGCCCGAATGGATGATCATGGAAGTGCTGCCGGTACTGCCGCCGGAACTACGTCCGCTGGTTCCGCTGGATGGTGGTCGTTTTGCCACTTCTGATCTGAACGATTTGTATCGTCGTGTTATCAACCGAAACAACCGCCTCAAGCGCTTGATGGAGTTGCGCGCGCCGGAGATCATTACGCGCAATGAAAAGCGGATGTTGCAGGAGGCAGTTGACTCATTGCTCGACAACGGTCGCCGCGGTAAGGCAATGACCGGCGCCAACAAGCGTCCGCTCAAGTCACTCGCCGAGATGATCAAAGGCAAGGGCGGTCGTTTCCGTCAAAACCTGCTGGGCAAGCGCGTCGACTACTCCGGCCGCTCGGTCATTGTGGTTGGTCCGCAGCTGAAATTGCATCAGTGCGGTTTGCCGAAGCTGATGGCGCTGGAGCTGTTCAAGCCTTTCATCTTCAACAAACTGGAGCTGATGGGTCTGGCCACCACCATCAAGGCCGCCAAGAAGCTGGTTGAACTGCAAGAGCCCATCGTCTGGGACATTCTGGAAGAAGTCATTCGTGAGCACCCGGTGATGCTGAACCGTGCGCCCACGCTGCACCGTTTAGGTATCCAATCTTTCGAGCCCGTGCTGATTGAAGGTAAAGCGATTCAGCTGCATCCGCTCGTCTGCGCAGCGTTTAACGCTGACTTTGACGGCGACCAGATGGCGGTTCACGTGCCACTGTCGATCGAAGCGCAGATGGAAGCGCGTACCTTGATGCTGGCGTCGAACAATGTGCTGTTTCCCTCAAACGGCGAGCCATCAATCGTGCCGTCGCAAGATATCGTGCTGGGTCTTTACTACGCAACGCGTGAAAAGATCAACGGTAAAGGCGAGGGTATGGCCTTTCAGGATGTGTCTGAGGTCATCCGCGCTTACGACAACAAGGAAGTTGAGCTCACCTCGCGCGTCACGGTACGTGTGAATGAGTACTTGCGCGTTGCTGGTACAGACGAGTTCGAGAAAAAAATTCAGCGTGTTGAGACTACGGTGGGTCGCGCCATTCTTTCCGAAATTTTGCCGAAGGGGTTGCCGTTCTCGGCGCTGAATCGTGCGCTGAAGAAGAAAGAAATCTCCAAGCTGATCAATATCTCGTTCCGAAAGTGCGGCTTGCGTGCGACCGCGGTGTTTGCTGACCAGTTGATGCAAGCGGGTTTCCGTTTGGCGACTCGTGCAGGCATTTCGATTTGCGTCGACGATATGCTGGTGCCACCACAGAAATCCACCATCATTTCTCAAGCCGAGCATGAAGTGAAGCAGATCGAGCAGCAGTACTCGTCTGGTTTGGTCACCGCAGGCGAGCGCTACAACAAAGTGGTTGATATTTGGGGCAAGGCCGGTGATGAAGTCGGCAAGGCCATGATGGAGCAGCTGAAAGTTGAGAACGTCGTCAAGCGCGACGGTTCCAGTGGCACACAAGAATCGTTCAACGCGATTTACATGATGGCCGACTCTGGCGCGCGTGGCTCTGCAGCGCAGATTCGTCAGCTGGCCGGGATGCGTGGCCTGATGGCGAAACCGGATGGCTCCATCATTGAAACACCGATCACGGCGAACTTCCGCGAAGGCTTGAATGTTTTGCAGTACTTCATCTCTACGCACGGTGCGCGTAAAGGTTTGGCGGATACCGCGCTGAAGACTGCAAACTCGGGTTACCTCACACGCCGTCTGGTCGACGTGACTCAGGACTTGGTGGTGGTTGAAGATGATTGCGGTACGGTCAACGGTACCGCGATGAAGGCCTTGGTTGAGGGCGGTGAGGTTATCGAGCCCTTGCGCGACCGTATCTTGGGCCGTGTCGTCGCGACTGACGTGGTCAATCCGGAGACGCAAGAAACCGTTTACGAAGCCGGTTCGTTGCTGGATGAGGATGCGGTCGAAGACATCGAGCGCCTCGGCATTGATGAAGTAAAAGTTCGCACAGCATTGACTTGCGATACACGTTATGGCTTGTGTGCGAAATGCTATGGCCGCGATTTGGGTCGTGGCTCGATGGTCAACGTCGGTGAAGCCGTGGGCGTGATTGCTGCGCAGTCGATCGGTGAGCCGGGTACCCAGTTGACTATGCGTACCTTCCACATCGGTGGTGCAGCGTCGCGCGCAGCGGTTGCGTCATCGGTCGAGGCGAAATCGAACGGTACGGTTCGCTTCACTGCCACCATGCGCTATGTAACGAATGGCAAGGGCGACCAGATTGTCATCTCACGTTCAGGCGAGGTGCTGATCACTGATGATCATGGTCGCGAGCGCGAACGTCACAAAGTTCCGTATGGTGCGACGCTGATTGTCAAAGACGGTCAGCTGATCAAAGCGGGTACCGCACTCGCAAACTGGGATCCGCTGACGCGTCCGATCATCACCGAGTACGCAGGTACCGTGAAATTCGAAAACGTCGAGGAAGGCTCGACCGTTGCGAAGCAGATCGACGAGGTGACTGGTCTCTCGACGCTGGTTGTCATTGATGCCAAACGTCGCAGCACTACCACCCGCGCAATGCGTCCACAGGTAAAGCTGCTCAACGAACTAGGTCAGGAAGTCAAGATCGCTGGTACCGAGCATCCGGTCACGATTGGTTTCCAAGTTGGTGCGCTGATCACCGTGAAAGATGGTCAGCCGGTGTCGGTGGGTGAGGTGCTCGCGCGTATTCCGACGGAGTCGCAGAAGACGCGTGACATCACCGGTGGTCTGCCGCGAGTCGCTGAGCTATTTGAAGCGCGCTCACCGAAAGACGCCGGTATGTTGGCTGAGGTGACAGGTACCGTAGCGTTTGGTAAAGAGACCAAAGGTAAGCAGCGTCTCGAAATCACCGACATGGACGGTAATAAGCACGAGTTCCTGATTACCAAAGATAAGCAGGTGCTGGTGCATGATGGTCAGGTTGTGAACAAAGGCGAGATGATTGTCGATGGCCCCGCTGATCCGCAGGACATTCTTCGTCTGCTCGGCGCTGAAGCGCTGGCGCGCTACATCGTCGACGAGGTGCAAGACGTTTATCGTCTGCAGGGTGTGAAGATCAACGACAAGCATATCGAAGTGATCGTGCGTCAGATGTTGCGTCGGGTGCAGGTTGCGGATGCTGGTGACACTGCTTACATCCCCGGCGAGCAGGTCGAGCGCTCGGAGCTGCTGGACGAGAACGATCGCGTGATCGCTGAGGATAAGCGGCCAGCAACATTCGAAAACGTGCTTTTGGGTATTACCAAGGCGTCGCTGTCGACCGACTCGTTTATCTCGGCGGCGTCGTTCCAGGAAACCACTCGTGTGCTCACCGAGGCTGCGATCATGGGCAAGAAAGACACCTTGCGCGGCCTGAAGGAAAACGTGATCGTAGGTCGCTTAATCCCAGCCGGTACCGGCTTGGCCTACCACCGGGCCCGCAAGGAGAAGGAAACCTGGGAAGCCGAGGAGCGCGCGGCCATGCTGCAAGCAGAGGCGGCGCGTGCGCTGCAAGAGGCTGAGGCGGCAACAGCCACACCAGCTGAGGGTGATACCGAGGTGTGATCAGTCAATAGTTGGTTTGGTTGTGAGCAATAGGCTCGGGACTCCCGAGCCTATCGCTTTTTGGTTTGTTGATAAACACGTAACGAATTATTAGCAAAAAATAAAGTGGGCCTGGTGATTATCCAGTAGCGCGAGCACGGTTGACGGCAGGTTGCGCCCCATTTATACTTGCGAGTTCTCGAATTTAAGCTCGCCCGGGCTTAAGCGCTCTTTGGTCTGTTTTCAGTCCCCGACGCTTTACTCCGTGCCGGCAGTTAGCGGCAGCGAAAGCTATTGCATTCCGCTCACAGGCGAGTCGCCCCCCCGATGTGTCGGGGCCTTAAACATTTTATTTTTTGTTGGGTTGAATAACCGATGCCAACTATTAGCCAACTGATTCGCAAGCCGCGTACCTCGGTGCGCATCAAAAGCAAATCACCCGCGCTGCAAAATAGCCCGCAAAAGCGTGGTGTATGCACACGCGTCTACACTACTACGCCGAAGAAACCGAACTCCGCGTTGCGTAAAGTCGCCAAGGTGCGTCTCACCAACGGGTTTGAGGTGATCTCTTACATCGGCGGTGAAGGCCACAACCTGCAAGAGCACAGTGTCGTGTTGATCCGCGGCGGCCGTGTGAAAGATTTGCCGGGTGTGCGCTACCACATGGTACGTGGCTCGCTCGACACGCAGGGTGTCAAAGATCGTAAGCAGGCGCGCTCGAAATACGGCGCCAAGCGCGGCAAGGCTGCGGCCAAGTAATTGTTTTACGCGTAGTAAAGAATGCCTGCGGCTCAGCCGCAGTCTCCAGCGGCCGTCATGGCCGAGTAAGTGAATGGGTTAGGTGCCCATTCGTGGCGATGCGAAAGCTTCGCCGACTGAAGATCGAAAGGAAATGTGATGCCACGTCGTCGTGAAGTTCCCAAACGCGAGATCCTGCCAGACCCGAAATTCGGCAATGTGGATGTTGCGAAGTTCGTTAACGTACTGATGCTCTCCGGAAAGAAGTCGGTAGCAGAAAACATCATCTACGGAGCGTTTTCCCAGATTCAGACCAAGACCGGTAAAGATCCCCTTGAAGTGTTTGCCGCTGCTATTGGCAACTGCAAGCCGATGGTTGAGGTCAAATCCCGGCGTGTGGGTGGCGCGAACTACCAGGTACCGGTAGAGGTGCGCCCGGTTCGTCGTATGGCCTTATCCATGCGCTGGTTGCGCGAGGCTGCCAACAAGCGCGGTGAGAAGTCGATGGCACTGCGCCTGGCGGGTGAGTTGCTCGACGCCTCGGAAGGTCGCGGCGGCGCCATGAAGAAGCGCGATGAAGTGCACCGTATGGCAGAGGCGAACAAGGCGTTCTCGCATTTCCGCTTCTGATACAGTCAGCGACATCCTGACTCGCCTGACCCAGAATCTGATGCCGAGCAGGCCTCTCCATGAGGCCCCGGCGTCGACAATTGAGAAAGTGTAGGACTGACCATGGCCCGCAAGACCCCTATTGAGCGCTACCGCAATATTGGTATCTCTGCTCACATCGACGCCGGCAAGACCACCACCACCGAGCGCATCCTCTACTACACCGGTGTCAACCACAAGATTGGTGAAGTGCATGATGGCGCCGCTACCATGGACTGGATGGAGCAAGAGCAGGAGCGCGGCATTACGATTACCTCCGCGGCGACTACCTGCTTCTGGAAAGGTATGGCGAACAACTTTCCTGAGCACCATATCAACATTATCGATACCCCAGGTCACGTTGACTTCACCATTGAAGTCGAGCGCTCTATGCGCGTGCTGGACGGCGCATGCATGGTGTATTGCGCAGTGGGTGGCGTGCAGCCGCAGTCGGAAACCGTGTGGCGTCAGGCGAATAAGTACGGCGTTCCGCGCCTCGCATTCGTCAACAAAATGGACCGCACGGGCGCGAACTTCTTCAAAGTCTATGAGCAAATGCGTAGCCGCTTGAAGGCTAATCCTGTGCCGATTCAGGTGCCGATCGGCGCTGAAGAAAATTTCACGGGCGTGATCGATCTGGTGAAGATGAAGGCGATTATCTGGGACGATGCGACCCAGGGCATGAAATTCAACTACGAAGACATTCCCGCTGAGCTGGCCGATGTTGCTGCCGAGTGGCGCGAGAAGATGGTAGAAGTCGCCGCCGAGTCCAGCGAAGAGCTGATGAACAAATATCTTGAGGACGGCGACTTGTCAGAGGGCGATATCAAGAAGGCTTTGCGCACGCGTACCATCGCCGGCGAGATCGTGCCGATGCTGTGCGGTACCGCGTTTAAGAACAAAGGCGTACAGGCAATGCTTGACGCGGTGATCGAGTATCTGCCATCGCCGGTTGATATTCCTCCTGTGTCTGGCACTGATGAGAACGAGCAGCCGGCTAGTCGCAAGGCAGACGATAGCGAGAAGTTCTCTGCGCTGGCATTCAAGATCATGACCGACCCGTTTGTGGGTCAACTGATCTTCTTCCGCGTCTACTCGGGCGTCGTGAATTCCGGTGACACCATCTTTAATCCGGTGAAGGGCAAGAAAGAGCGTGTCGGCCGTATTTTGCAGATGCATGCCAACCAGCGCGAAGAAATCAAAGAAGTTCGTGCGGGTGATATCGCAGCGGCAGTTGGTCTCAAAGAGGCGACGACTGGCGATACGCTGTGTGATCCGAGTGCAGTAATCACGCTTGAGCGCATGGTGTTCCCGGAGCCAGTAATCTCGCAGGCAGTCGAGCCAAAAACAAAGGCCGACCAAGAGAAGATGGGCATCGCGCTCAATCGATTGGCGCAGGAAGACCCATCGTTCCGCGTCAAGACCGATGAAGAATCCGGTCAGACCATCATCTCGGGTATGGGCGAATTGCACCTTGAGATTATTGTTGACCGCATGCGCCGTGAATTCGGTGTTGAGGCGACGGTTGGTAAGCCACAGGTCGCGTACCGTGAAACGATTCGTAAAATTTGCGAAGAAATCGAAGGCAAGTTTGTCAAGCAGTCGGGTGGTCGTGGTCAGTATGGCCACGTGGTGCTGAAGATCGAGCCGCAGAAACCGGGTAAGGGTTTCGAGTTTATCGATGCGATCAAGGGCGGCGTGGTGCCACGTGAATACATACCTGCTGTCGAAAAAGGCGTGGTCGAAACATTGCCTGTGGGTGTGCTAGCAGGGTATCCAGTGGTAGACGTCAAGGTCACATTGTTCTTCGGTTCGTATCACGACGTTGACTCTAACGAAAACGCCTTCCGTATGGCTGCGTCAATGGCGTTTAAAGATGGCTGCCGCAAGGCTCAGCCGGTCTTGCTCGAGCCGATGATGGCCGTCGAAGTTGAGACGCCGGAAGATTACGCCGGCACCGTGATGGGCGACTTGTCGTCACGCCGTGGCATGGTGCAAGGTATGGACGAAATCCCTGGTGGTGGTGGCAAGATTATTCGCGCCGAAGTGCCGCTGTCCGAGATGTTTGGTTACTCCACTTCGTTGCGTTCGGCGACTCAAGGCCGAGCGACCTACTCGATGGAGTTCAAGCACTATTCCGAAGCGCCGAAGAATGTCACCGACGCGATCATTACCTCCAAAGGTAAGTAATTTAAGGGTAAACCGGGACCTGATCTGGTGCTGGGGCGAATTTAGTGAATCGTTCTTTTTGAAGGAAGAAAAATCATGGCAAAAGGCAAGTTTGAGCGGACGAAGCCGCACGTGAATGTGGGGACGATTGGTCACGTTGATCATGGCAAGACGACGTTGACGGCGGCGATTGCGACGGTGCTGTCGGCGAAGTTTGGTGGAGAGGCGAAGAAGTACGACGAGATTGATGCGGCGCCGGAAGAGAAGGCGCGCGGTATTACGATTAACACGGCACACGTGGAGTACGAGACGCAGGCGCGTCACTACGCGCACGTGGATTGCCCGGGGCACGCGGATTATGTGAAGAACATGATCACGGGTGCGGCGCAGATGGATGGCGCGATTTTGGTGTGCTCGGCGGCGGATGGCCCGATGCCGCAAACGCGTGAGCATATTTTGCTGGCGCGTCAGGTAGGTGTGCCTTACATCATCGTGTTCCTGAACAAGTGCGACATGGTGGACGACGCTGAGTTGCTGGAGCTGGTTGAGATGGAAGTGCGCGAGCTGCTCTCGAAGTACGAGTTCCCGGGCGACGATTTGCCGATTATTCGTGGTTCAGCGAAGCTGGCCTTGGAAGGCGACAAGGGTGACTTGGGCGAGGGCGCGATCATGAAGCTGGCTGATGCGCTGGATAGCTACATCCCGACGCCAGAGCGCGCGATTGATGGAGCGTTCCTGATGCCGGTGGAAGACGTGTTCTCGATCTCGGGCCGCGGTACGGTGGTCACGGGTCGTGTGGAGCGCGGCATCATCAAGGTGGGCGAGGAAATCGAGATTGTTGGTATTCGCGACACGCAGAAGACGACGTGCACCGGTGTTGAGATGTTCCGCAAGCTGCTGGATCAGGGTCAGGCGGGTGACAACGTGGGTGTTCTGCTGCGTGGTACCAAGCGTGAGGATGTTGAGCGCGGTCAGGTGCTGGCCAAGCCGGGTTCGATCAAGCCGCACAAGCACTTTACGGGTGAGATTTATGTGTTGTCGAAGGAAGAGGGTGGTCGTCATACACCGTTCTTCAACAACTACCGTCCGCAGTTTTACTTCCGTACGACGGATGTGACGGGCGCGATCGAGCTGCCTGAGGGCAAGGAGATGGTGATGCCTGGGGATAACGTGTCGATCACGGTCAAGCTGATCAACCCGATTGCGATGGAAGAGGGCTTGCGCTTTGCGATTCGTGAGGGTGGCCGCACCGTTGGCGCCGGCGTCGTCGCAAAAATCATCGAGTAGTTGCTGTTCCGGTTCGCCGGCTGATTGAATCAATGCCGCGGGCGTAACCGCCTGCGGCTCGCTCTTTAAGGAAGCAACATGGAAAAGCAGAAGATTCGTATTCGACTGAAAGCCTTCGACTATCGACTTATCGATCAGTCAGCGCTTGAGATCGTTGATACCGCGAAGCGCACCGGCGCGGTGGTTAAGGGCCCAGTACCCCTGCCGACCCGCATTCAGCGCTGGGACGTACTGCGTTCGCCGCATGTGAACAAGAGCTCGCGCGATCAGTTCGAGATTCGCACCCATCAGCGCCTGATGGACATCGTTGATCCAACCGACAAGACGGTTGATGCGCTGATGAAGCTGGATCTTCCCGCTGGCGTCGACGTAGAGATCAAGCTGCAGTAATAATAAATAAGCATTAATTTTGAGTCGGATTTCGCCAAGCTTGTCGAAATTCTCGCCTCACGCTATAATTTTTGGCTTGGTCGAGTGCGCGCGCTTTTGACCAACTGAATTTCTAAACACAGCCCCGCCCAATCGAAGGTGGGAATGGAGAAAACAATGAGCCTGGGCCTTCTCGGTCGCAAGGTTGGCATGATGCGCATCTTTACGGATGATGGGGACTCAATCCCAGTCACCGTGGTAGACGTGTCCGACAACCGCGTGACGCAGATCAAAACGCCGGAAACCGATGGCTATGCAGCCGTTCAGGTCACCTTCGGTAAGCGCCGCCCCTCCCGCGTCAACAAAGCCGCTGCCGGTCATCTGGCCAAGGCTGGCGTCGAAGCGGGTACTGTTCTCAAAGAATTCCGTGTCGACGCAGCCAAAGCGGCTGAGTTCAAGCCGGGTGACAAAGTGGCAGCCAGTCTGTTCGAGGCTGGTCAAAAAGTCGATGTGCAGGGCGTCACCATTGGTAAGGGTTATGCCGGCACGATCAAGCGCTACAACTTTGCCTCAGGACGTGCCAGCCACGGCAACTCCCGTTCGCACAACGTACCGGGCTCGATCGGTATGGCGCAGGATCCGGGCCGCGTGTTCCCGGGTAAGCGCATGACGGGTCACATGGGTGATGTCACTCGCACCGTGCAAAACCTCGAAGTGGCTCGCGTCGACGCCGAGCGCCAACTCATCCTGATCAAGGGTGCGGTTCCTGGTGCAAGAAATGGCGATGTGGTGGTGTTCCCGGCTGTCAAAGCCAAAGCTGTGAAGGGAGACTAAGCCATGGAACTCAAACTCCTGAACGCGCAAGGCCAAGCATCCTCCAATGTCGCTGCGCCCGATACGATCTTCGGCCGCGACTATAACGAGGCCCTGATCCATCAAATCGTGGTGGCTTATCAAGCCAACGCGCGCAGCGGTAACCGTAAGCAAAAGGACCGCGAAGAAGTCGCACACACGACCAAGAAGCCGTGGCGCCAAAAGGGTACGGGTCGCGCACGTGCCGGTATGTCTTCCTCGCCGATCTGGCGTGGAGGTGGTCGAACATTCCCGAACACGCCGGACGAAAATTTCTCGCACAAAGTTAACAAGAAGATGTACCGCGCAGGTCTGTGCTCCATCTTGTCGCAGTTGGCCCGCGACGACAGGCTCTCCGTAATCGAAAATCTGTCGCTCGAGGCACCTAAAACCAAACTGCTTTCACAAAAGCTGAAAGGTATGGGTTTGGATTCGGTATTGGTCATCACCGATCACTTGGATGAAAACCTGATGCTGGCCTCGCGCAACCTGCCTAATGTGCTGATATGCGAGCCACGTCACGCAGATCCGCTCTCGCTGGTGTTCTACAAAAAAGTTTTGATCACCAAGCCAGCGCTGGCAAAGATTGAGGAGATGCTGGCATGAGCGCAGTCATCAAACACAATGAAGAGCGCCTGATGAAGGTGTTGCTTGCACCAGTGATCTCGGAGAAAGCAACTTTCGTCGCTGAGAAAAACGAACAAGTAGTTTTCCTTGTTACCCAAGACGCGACTAAGCCCGAGATCAAGGCCGCAGTAGAGATGCTGTTCAAGGTTGAGGTCGCATCGGTTCAGGTGGCGAACCGTGCTGGCAAGGTCAAGCGCACCGGACGGTTTATTGGTCGTCGCAACCATACGCGTCGCGCATTTGTTTCGCTGAAGCCGGGTCAGGAAATCAACTTCACCGAGGAGGCTAAGTAATGGCACTCGTTAAGCTAAAGCCGACCTCGCCAGGCCGTCGTGGCATGGTGAAGGTGGTGAATCCAGACCTCCACAAAGGGCGTCCATTCGCGGGTCTGACCGAGAAGAAATCGAAATCAGCAGGCCGCAATAACAATGGCCACATCACCACTCGTCATTTGGGTGGCGGTCATAAGCAGCACTACCGTGTGGTCGATTTTCGTCGCAACAAAGATGGTATCCCTGCCAAAGTCGAGCGCTTGGAGTACGACCCAAACCGCAGTGCCAATATTGCTCTGCTCTGCTATGCAGACGGCGAGCGTCGCTACATCATCGCCCCGAAAGGCGTTGCCGTGGGTGACCAGCTGTTAAGCGGTTCAGAGGCGCCAATCAAGGCGGGTAACTGTCTGCCGATTCGCAATATTCCAGTGGGCACCACCATGCACTGCGTCGAGATGATGCCAGGCAAAGGTGCGCAGATCGCCCGCACTGCAGGCGCCGCCGTTGTGCTGATGGCACGGGAAGGCATCTACGCACAGGTGCGTTTGCGCTCTGGCGAAGTACGCCGCATTCATGTCGAGTGCCGTGCCACGGTTGGTGAGGTGGGTAATGGCGAGCACAACCTGCGCAAAATCGGCAAAGCAGGTGCGACGCGTTGGCGCGGTATTCGCCCAACCGTTCGTGGTGTCGCGATGAACCCAATTGACCACCCGCATGGTGGTGGTGAAGGCAGAACCGCTGCCGGCCAACACCCAGTATCGCCGTGGGGCCAGCAGACCAAGGGCAAGAAGACGCGTCGCAACAAACGCACGACGTCAATGATTGTCTCGCGTCGCGGCAAGAAATAAGGGGTAACAGATGGCACGTTCATTGAAAAAAGGGCCGTTTTGCGACGCCCACTTGCTGAAAAAAGTCGAGACCGCACAAGCGAGTCGTGACAAAAAACCCATCAAGACATGGTCGCGCCGCTCGACCATCATGCCGGATTTCATCGGCCTGACGATCGCGGTGCACAACGGCAAACAGCATGTGCCGGTCTACGTCTCCGAGAACATGGTCGGTCACAAGCTCGGTGAGTTTGCGCTGACCCGCACGTTCAAAGGTCACGCCGCCGACAAGAAAGCGAAAAAATAAGGTCCTGATATGGAAACCAAAGCCAGCCTCCGCAGCGCGCGCTTGTCGGCACAAAAGGGCCGACTCGTCGCTGACCTGATCCGCGGAAAAAAGGTCGACCAGGCGCTGAACATTCTTACGTTCAGTCCTAAGAAGGGTGCTTTCCTCATCAAGAAAGTACTCGAATCCGCAATTGCCAACGCTGAACACAATGATGGCGCCGATATCGACGAGCTGAAGGTGAAAACCATCTTCGTCGAAAAGGGCGCCGTGCTGAAGCGTTTCACTGCCCGAGCCAAGGGTCGTGGCGATCGCATCTCCAAGCAAACATGTCACATCTACGTGACGGTCGGTAACTGAGGGAGTCACGATGGGACAGAAAATTCATCCGACTGGCTTTCGTCTAGCCGTCACGCGTAATTGGGGTTCGCGCTGGTACGCGGGTAACAGCAACTTCGCGCACATGTTGGGGGAAGATTTGAAGGTGCGCGCTTATTTGCGTAAAAAGCTGAAAAACGCATCGGTTGGCCGCGTGTTGATCGAGCGCCCTGCAAAAAATGCGCGCATCACGATTTTCAGCTCGCGCCCTGGCGTAGTCATTGGTAAGAAGGGCGAGGATATCGAGGTATTGAAGTCTTCTTTGGCCAAGATGATGGGCGTACCTGTCCATGTCAACATTGAAGAGATACGTAAACCCGAAACTGATGCTCAGTTGATTGCAGACTCGATCGCGCAGCAGCTTGAAAAGCGCATCATGTTCCGCCGCGCTATGAAACGCGCAATGCAAAATGCGATGCGGCTCGGCGCGCAGGGCATCAAGATCATGTCGTCCGGTCGATTGAACGGTATCGAGATCGCGCGTACCGAGTGGTATCGCGAAGGCCGTGTGCCTCTGCATACTTTGCGTGCAGATATCGACTACGGCTTTGGCGAGGCAGAAACCACCTACGGCATCATCGGCATTAAGGTCTGGGTGTACAAAGGCGATCGTTTAGCTAGCGGTGAGACGCCAACCATTGAAGTGCCAGCGGATGACGAGCGTAAGCGTCGTGCGCCACGTCGCGACGACGGTAAGCCTGCCGCCCGCGCTGCACGTAAACCGGCAGGCGAGGCTGCACCGGCGGTGCCAGTCGCGAAGCGAGTGCGCGCCAAGAAGGCCGAGCCAGCAGCCGCGCCGTCTGACAAGGCAGGAGAGTAAACATGCTGCAACCAGCACGCAGAAAATATCGTAAAGAGCAAAAAGGCCGTAACCGAGGCATTTCACACGAGAGCGGCACTTCGGTCTCGTTTGGTGAGTTCGGTTTGAAGGCGGTTGGTCGTGGCCGATTGACCGCGCGTCAGATCGAGTCAGCCCGTCGTGCCATGACACGTCATATTAAGCGTGGCGGCCGCATCTGGATTCGGATCTTCCCCGACAAGCCAATTTCGCAAAAGCCGGCCGAAGTGCGGATGGGTAACGGTAAGGGTAGCCCTGAGTACTACGTTGCCGAAATTCGGCCTGGCAAGGTGCTGTACGAAATGGACGGCGTTGGCGAGGAGTTGGCACGCGAGGCGTTTCGTTTGGCTGCTGCCAAACTTCCGCTGCAAACAACGTTTGTCGTGCGCCAAGTTGGCCAATAAGGGAGCTAGACATGAAAGCATCTGAACTCCGCGGCAAAGACGAGCCAGCGCTTAAGAAAGAGCTGAACGATTTGCTGAAAGCTCAATTCGGTTTGCGTATGCAGATCGCAACCCAGCAGCTGAGTAACACTGCGCAACTGAAAAAAGTGCGCCGCGATATTGCACGCGTCAAGACCGTGCTCAATCAAAAGGACGCCTAAATGAACGCGACAGCAGAAAAGAAATCGCTAAAGCGGACCTTGGTCGGCACCGTAGTATCGGACAAGATGGATAAGACCGTCACGGTCATGATCGAGCGTCGCGTTCGCCACCCGCTATACGGCAAGATCATTGTGCGCTCCAATAAATATCACGCCCATGACGAGGGTAATGTCGCCAAAACCGGTGACACCGTAGAGATCCAAGAGGGTCGGCCGATCTCCAAGACGAAAGCTTGGACCGTGACCCGAGTGGTTCAGGCAGCACAAACAGTTTGAGGCTTGCGCCGGGCCGTCATTCTGAGGCATAATTGTCGGCTTTCCCGCAAACAAGGTGAGAACTCCCTGGCAAGAGCATTCAGCAAGCGAGTGGATGTAAAAACGTAACATTTTATCAACCCAATCGGCTTCTCCCTTAATGGGGCGACTCCGGCGGGACCAAGACTGACCGTAGCCGAGTGCGGCATGTGTTCGCTGCGGATTAAGTTGGGAAAGAGAAATCATGATCCAAACAGAGAGCCGGCTCGATGTAGCCGACAACACGGGTGCGCAAGAAGTTCTGTGCATCAAGGTGATGGGCGGGTCCAAGCGCCGCTATGCGGGCATTGGAGACCTGATCAAAGTCACGGTAAAGCGCGCAGCGCCTCGTGGCCGTGTAAAAAAGGGCGAAATCTACAACGCTGTTGTAGTTCGGACCGCCAAAGGCGTTCGTCGCCAAGACGGTTCGTTGATTCGCTTTGACGGCAATGCCGCTGTGCTTCTGAACGCTAAACTCGAGCCGATCGGTACCCGTATTTTTGGACCGGTCACGCGCGAACTGCGCAGCGAGCGCTTCATGAAGATCGTGTCGCTTGCTCCTGAAGTTCTGTAAGAGGCCGCCATGGAAAAAATTCGAAAAGGTGACGAAGTCATCGTTCTGACCGGAAAAGACAAGGGAAAGCGTGGCGTCGTACAGCAGCGCGTTGACGCTCAGCACTTGGTCGTTGACGGCGTTAACGTCGCGAAGAAGGCTGTTAAGCCGAACCCTATGACGGGTGCTACCGGCGGCATCGTTGACAAGCTGATGCCGATTCATGTCTCGAACGTCGCTTTGTTTAATGCGGCAACTGGCAAGGCTGACCGAGTCGGCGTAAAGCTCATCGACGGTAAGCGCGTCCGCGTCTACAAGTCGACTGGCGAAGCGGTGAAGGTGTAATCATGGCGCGTCTACAACAAACCTACGAAAAAGAAATCGTCGCGGCGCTCACCGCGAAATTTGGCTATAAGTCGCGCATGCAAGTACCGCGTCTTACCAAGATCACCCTCAACATGGGTCTCGGTGAAGCAGTAGCTGACAAGAAGATCATCGAGCATGCGGTCGGCGACATGACCAAGATCGCTGGCCAAAAGCCGGTTATCACGAAAGCTCGCAAAGCGATCGCCGGCTTCAAGATCCGCGAAGGCTACCCGATCGGTTGCATGGTCACCTTGCGCGGTGCCCGCATGTACGAATTTCTCGATCGACTCGTCACTATCGCGTTTCCGCGCGTTCGCGATTTCCGCGGTGTGTCAGGCAAGGCGTTTGACGGCCGCGGTAACTACAACATCGGCGTGAAAGAGCAAATTATTTTCCCCGAGATTGAGTACGACAAGATTGACGCGCTGCGTGGGATGAACATCAGCATCACCACCACCGCCAAGACCGACGAAGAAGCCAAAGCGCTTCTCGCCGCTTTTAAATTTCCGTTCAGAAACTGAGGCTGCCATGGCAAAACTGGCACTGATTAACCGTGAACAAAAGCGTGCTGCGCTGGTAAAGAAATATGCTGCCAAGCGCGCTGAGCTGAAGGCAATCATCGAAGACGCATCAAAATCAGACGAAGAGCGCTACGAGGCTCGTCTGAAGTTGCAGTCGTTACCGCGAAACTCCGCGCCCACACGGCAACGTAACCGTTGCGCTTTGACGGGTCGCCCGCGCGGCACTTTCCGCAAATTCGGCCTTGGCCGCACCAAGCTCAGAGAAATCGCCATGCGTGGCGAAATCCCGGGCATGACCAAAGCCAGCTGGTAATAGGAGAACGATCTTATGAGTATGAGCGATCCTATCGCCGATATGCTGACCCGCATCCGCAATGCGCAAAGCGTCAATAAGACGACTGTCGCGATGCCGCCTTCGAAGCTAAAAGTTGCGATTGCCCGCGTCCTGAAAGACGAGGGCTACATCGAGAGCTACGCTGTTGCTGAAGACGCAGGCAAGTCGACGCTGTCCATCGAGCTGAAGTATTACGCAGGTCGCCCCGTCATCGAACACATCGAGCGGGTGTCACGCCCAGGTCTGCGCGTTTACAAAGGTAAATCAGAGATTCCAACCGTCTTGAACGGTCTGGGTGTGACTATCGTCTCGACGCCCAAGGGTGTCATGACAGACCGCAAGGCACGCGCTACCGGCACCGGTGGCGAGATCCTTTGCTATGTCGCTTGATAGGGGAAAGCACGATGTCTCGAGTAGCCAAAATGCCGATCCCGCTAGCAGCGGGCCTTGAAGTAACCATTAATGCCGAAAAAATCGCGGTCAAGGGTCCCCAGGGCTCGCTCTCGTTGCCGCTGACTGGTCAAGTCATCATCAAGAACGAGAACAGCACGCTCACGTTTGCGCCTGCTGACGAGTCGCGTGAAGCAGTCGCCATGTCGGGTACCGTGCGCGCGCTGGTGAACAACATGGTAGTCGGTGTGTCGCAAGGCTTCGAGAAGAAGCTATCGCTGGTGGGCGTGGGTTATCGTGCACAAGCGCAGGGCGACAAACTGAATCTGTCGCTGGGCTTTTCACACCCCATCGTTCATCAGATGCCGTCGGGCGTGAAATGCGAAACGCCAACGCAAACGGAAATCCTGATCAAAGGTATCGACCGCCAAAAGGTTGGGCAAGTTGCGGCTGAGGTGCGTGCCTATCGCAGTCCCGAGCCTTACAAAGGCAAAGGCGTCCGTTATGCGGATGAAGTTGTCGTGATCAAAGAAACCAAGAAGAAGTAAGGGCTGAATATGGACAAGAAAGCATCCCGCCTGCGCAGAGCACGGCAGACGCGTGCCAAGATCGCGGAGCTGAAAGTCAATCGGCTGTCGGTGCATCGTACCAATCTGCACATTTACGCCACCATCTACGCGCCCGACGCGAAGGTACTGGCTTCCGCGTCGACTGCCGAGGCAGAGGTTCGCGCAGCGCTGGCCGGCCAGTCCGGCAAGGGCGGTAACGCATCAGCTGCGGCTATGGTCGGTAAGCGCGTGGCAGAGAAAGCGCTCAAGGCTGGTATCGACACCGTTGCATTTGATCGTGCTGGTTTTCGCTACCACGGCCGCGTCAAGGCAGTTGCCGACGCAGCGCGCGAAGCTGGCCTGAAGTTCTAAGGAATACTCACCATGGCAAAAATGCAGCAGAAAATGCAGAGCGACAAGCCGGACGATGGCATGCGCGAGAAGATGATTGCGGTCAACCGCGTCACCAAAGTAGTCAAGGGCGGCCGCATCATGGGCTTTGCCGCATTGGCTGTCGTCGGTGATGGCGATGGTCGCATCGGCATGGGTAAAGGCAAGTCCAAGGAAGTGCCGGTCGCCGTTCAAAAGGCGATGGAAGAAGCGCGTCGCAAGATGATCAAGGTCAGCTTGAAGAATGGCACCTTGCAGCACATGGTGCACGGTCGTCATGGCGCGTCATCTGTGATGATGATCCCAGCGAAAGAAGGTACCGGTGTCATTGCAGGCGGTCCGATGCGCGCAATTTTTGAGGTCATGGGCGTCACTAACGTGGTGGCCAAGTCGCACGGTTCGACCAACCCTTACAACATGGTTCGCGCGACGCTGGATGGTCTCGCGAAAATGAGTACCCCGTCCGAAATTGCCGCCAAGCGCGGCAAGACGGTCGAGGAAATTCTGGGCTGAGGTGAAAACGATGGCAAACACGATCAAAGTGAAACTGGTCAAGGGCCTGATCGGCACCAAGCAGTCCCACCGCGCTACGGTGCGTGGCCTTGGTCTGCGCAGGGTCAATTCGGAGCGAGAACTCGTTGACACGCCAGCGGTGCGCGGCATGATCAACAAGGTCGCCTATCTCGTCAAAGTCGTGTCTTGAACACTGCTGACGAACGGAGAACATGATGCAACTGAACACTATTCAACCAGCAGCGGGATCGAAGCATGCCAAACGGCGAGTCGGCCGTGGCATTGGCTCTGGCCTTGGCAAGACCGCTGGTCGCGGGCACAAGGGTCAGAAATCACGTGCGGGTGGATTTCACAAGGTCGGCTTTGAAGGCGGCCAAATGCCCTTGCACCGCCGCCTACCCAAGCGTGGTTTCAAGTCACAGTCAAAGCCATTCAAGGCGCAGGTTCGTCTCAGCGATTTGGCCAAGCTGCCGGTCGATCAGATCGATATGCTGGCGCTCAAGCAAGCCGGATTGGTGCCGGAATTGGCGCGTACCGTGCGGGTCATCAAATCTGGTGAGCTCAGCAAAAAATTAACGCTCAAAGGCGTTATCGCGACTGCTGGCGCGAAGGCAGCCATTGAAGCAGCCGGCGGCTCGGTCGAATAAGTCGCTTTTGACCTGACACACGTGGCGACAGCATCCAAATCCGCGAAGAGCTCGAGCAGCGGTTTCCCCTGGAACCGGCTCTGGTTCTTGCTGGGCGCGCTCGTCGTCTTCAGGATTGGTGCCCACATTCCTGTTCCTGGTATCGATCCAGTGCAGCTTGAGGCTCTGTTCAATCAGAATCGTGGCGGCATCCTGGGCATGTTTAATATGTTTTCCGGTGGCGCTTTGTCGCGCTTTACGATATTCGCACTCGGGATCATGCCGTACATCTCGGCGTCTATCATCATGCAGCTGCTGACCGTCGTGTCGCCGCAGCTTGAGGCGCTGAAAAAAGAAGGCGAGTCGGGTCGCCGCAAGATTACGCAGTACACGCGCTACGGCACGCTGCTGTTGGCAACTTTTCAGGCGCTTGGTATTGCAGTCGCGCTCGAGGCGCAGGCAGGCTTGGTGATTGATCCCGGCCTCGCGTTTCGTTTCACCACTGTCGTGACGCTGGTGACCGGCACTATGTTTTTGATGTGGCTCGGCGAGCAGATTACCGAGCGCGGGTTGGGCAACGGCATCTCGATCATTATTTTCGCGGGCATCGCTGCTGGCTTGCCAAACGCGATCGGCGGTTTGTTTGAGTTGGTGCGCACAGGCTCTATGAATGCGCTCACAGCTATTTTGATTTGCGTGTTGGTGGCGCTGGTCACCTACGCGGTGGTATTTATCGAGCGTGGTCAACGCAAGATTTTGGTCAACTACGCCAAGCGGCAGGTTGGCAATAAGGTATACGGTGGGCAGAGCAGCCATTTACCGCTGAAGTTGAATATGGCCGGCGTTATCCCACCGATTTTTGCTTCATCGATTATTTTGTTTCCCGCGACGATCACCAGTTGGTTTACCACCGGTGACACTAGCAGCGGTGTGGTGCGTTTTCTGAAAGACTTGGCTGCTTCATTAGCACCGGGTGAGCCGATTCATGCATTACTGTACGCAGCGGCGATTGTGTTTTTCTGCTTTTTCTACACCGCGCTGGTGTTCAACAGTAAGGAAACTGCAGACAACCTCAAGAAAAGCGGTGCATTCGTTCCGGGAATTCGCCCGGGTGAGCAGACCAGTCGTTATATCGACAAAATCTTGACCAGGCTGACACTGGCTGGAGCGGTGTACATCACCGTGATTTGTTTGATACCCGAGTTTCTGATCGCACGTTGGAATGTTCCGTTTTACTTTGGCGGTACATCGCTATTGATTATCGTTGTGGTGACGATGGATTTCATGGCGCAGGTGCAAAACTATGTAATGTCGCAGCAGTATGAGTCGTTGCTGCGAAAGGCGAACTTCAAAGGTGGGATTCCCACCCGTTGAGCGAGAGGAATAGACGGCTTATATGTCCAAAGACGACGTGATTCAAATGCAGGGGGAGATTCTTGAAAACCTCCCGAATGCGACCTTCAGGGTAAAGCTTGAAAACGGCCATGTCGTACTTGGACACATTTCCGGAAAAATGAGAATGAACTACATCCGTATTCTGCCGGGTGACAAGGTGACGCTTGAGTTGACACCGTACGACCTAAGCAGAGCACGCATTGTTTTCAGAACCAAGTAATCGCCGTACCAGTTATCGAAAGATAGAAAGAAGAGGGCAAACATGAAAGTGCTCGCATCAGTAAAACGGATCTGCCGTAAGTGCAAGATCATCAAGCGCAAAGGCGTTGTTCGTGTCATTTGCACCGAACCGCGCCATAAGCAGCGCCAGGGTTAATCAAGCTTAGCGATCGAGGGACAACGCATGGCACGTATTGCAGGGGTCAACATTCCCAACCATCAGCACACCGTAATCGGCTTAACCGCCGTTTTCGGTATCGGTCGTCCGCGCGCCGAGCTAATTTGCGCGAACACGGGCGTACCTACCACTAAAAAAGTCAAAGATCTCGACGACAACGAGCTCGAGAAGCTGCGTGACGAAATCGGCAAATTTATCGTTGAGGGCGACCTGCGGCGTGAGGTGTCGATGAACATCAAGCGCCTGATGGACCTTGGCTGCTACCGCGGCCTGCGCCATCGTAAAGGTTTGCCGGTTCGCGGTCAGCGCACTCGTACCAACGCGCGCACCCGCAAGGGCCCACGCAAAGCAGCGCAAGCGCTGAAGAAGTAATCCCCTCGCGGACACAAGGACAACACCATGGCAAAAGCATCGAACAACGCCGCTTCGCGCGTTCGCAAGAAGGTAAAGAAGAATGTCGCGGAAGGCATTGCGCACGTTCACGCCTCCTTCAACAACACCATCATCACGATCACAGACCGTCAGGGCAATGCGCTGTCATGGGCAACGTCTGGCGGTGCTGGCTTCAAAGGCTCACGTAAATCGACGCCATTTGCGGCGCAGGTTGCGGCTGAAGCAGCCGGTAAGGTGGCGATAGAGTGTGGCGTCAAGAATCTCGAGGTACGTATCAAAGGTCCTGGCCCTGGCCGCGAATCCGCAGTGCGCGCGCTGAACAGCCTCGGCATCAAGATCACACAAATTCAGGACGTTACGCCGGTGCCGCACAACGGTTGCCGTCCACCAAAGCGTCGCCGCATCTAAATCAGTACTTTGCTGTTGTTGTATGTGACCCGCCGCGCAACGGCGGGTTTTGTTCAAAGACCACCGTTCGGTAGCAGGCAGATCGAACTAGCGCTTCAAGGCCTTGTGCCAGAAGCGTCATCAACGTAGAGGAAATACCGTGGCACGTTACATCGGACCTAAAGCAAAACTCTCTCGCCGTGAAGGCACTGACCTGTTCCTGAAGAGCGCACGTCGCTCGCTGGAATCCAAGTGCAAACTGGATTCAAAGCCAGGGCAACATGGCCGTACCTCCGGCGCGCGTACTTCCGACTATGGCAACCAGCTGCGTGAAAAGCAGAAGGTCAAGCGTATGTACGGTGTGCTCGAGCGGCAATTCCGTCGTTATTTCGCTGAGGCTGACCGCCGCAAAGGCAACACCGGCGAAACCCTGCTGCAACTGCTCGAGTCGCGCCTTGATAATGTGGTTTATCGTCTTGGTTTCGCTTCGACGCGTGCCGAAGCGCGCCAACTGGTATCGCACAAGGCCATCGTCGTAAACGGCCATGTGGTGAATATTCCCTCTTACTCGGTTCGCGTCGGTGATGTTGTTGCCGTTCGTGAAAAGGCCAAGAAACAGGTCCGTATCGCCGAGGCGCTGTCGTTGGCAGAGCAATCCGGCTTTCCGATGTGGGTGTCGGTCGACGCAAAAAAAATGGAAGGCTCGCTCAAGACCCTGCCAGACCGCAGTGACTACAACCAAGAGGTTAACGAGTCGTTGATCGTCGAATTGTATTCGCGCTAATTTCTCCTGCTACCCACCGGTGGGTGGGTAGTTTTCCGATATGCCATCAGCCTTATCGGTGTAACGAGCCGAGGGTATTGAAAGGACATTCATGCAAAACAATCTGTTAAAGCCGCGCATTATCGAAGTCGAGCATCTCGGGCCTGGCCATGCCAAGGTCGTGATGGAGCCCTTCGAGCGTGGCTATGGCCACACCCTGGGCAATGCGCTGCGCCGCGTGCTGTTGTCTTCCATGGTTGGCTATGCGCCGACCGAGGTCACGATAGCTGGCGTGGTTCATGAGTACTCGTCGATTGACGGTGTTCAAGAAGACGTGGTCGACATTCTTTTGAACCTGAAGGGTGTAGTGTTCAAACTGCACAGCCGTGACGAAGTCACATTGAGTTTGAAAAAAGAGGGCGAAGGCCCGGTACTGGCCTCCGATATCGACTTACCGCACGATGTCGAACTGATTAATCCTGATCATGTGATCGCGCATTTGACGTCTGGTGGCAAGATCGACATGCAGGTGAAAGTCGAGAAAGGCCGTGGATATGTGCCTGGAAACGTTCGTCGTCTGGCTGAAGATGCTAATAAGACGATCGGCCGCATCATTCTTGATGCCTCTTACTCCCCTGTGCGTCGGGTCTCTTACACGGTCGACTCTGCGCGCGTAGAGCAGCGCACAGACCTCGACAAGCTGGTGATGAACATCGAAACTAATGGTGTGATTTCACCCGAGGAAGCGATTCGTCAATCTGCACGCGTACTGGTCGATCAGTTGAATGTTTTCGCCGCGCTCGAGGGTACCGAGGCTGCAGCGGAAGCACCGTCGCGTGCTCCGACAGTTGATCCAATTCTGTTGCGCCCAGTGGATGATCTCGAGCTCACCGTTCGCTCTGCGAACTGCCTCAAGGCCGAGAACATTTACTACATCGGCGATCTCATTCAGCGCAGCGAGAATGAATTATTGAAAACACCGAATCTGGGTCGTAAGTCGCTCAACGAGATCAAAGAAGTTTTGGCTTCGCGCGGACTAACCCTCGGTATGAAGCTGGAAAACTGGCCGCCGGCGGGGCTTGAAAAATAATCAGTAACAACGGACAAAATGAACCATTAGCCTTGGAAGAAAGCAGTACGGGTAGCGAATAACCCAAGAAATTTACTTAATCGTACCGGCCCGCGTCATGCTCGCAAGAGCTGTCGATAGAAGAGCTGGATCAAAACTTATAAAGGAAATTGCCATGCGTCATCGTCACGGACTACGCAAACTGAACCGAACCTCGTCGCATCGCCTGGCGATGCTTCGTAACATGACGGTCTCTTTGCTCAAGCACGAAGCTATCAAGACTACCGTACCAAAAGCTAAAGAACTGCGCCGCGTTGTTGAGCCGATCATCACGCTCGGCAAGGTGGATACCTTAGCCAATAAGCGTTTGGCTTTTTCGCGTTTGCGCGACCGCGATATCGTCGTCAAACTGTTTGCCGAGATCGGCCCTCGTTACAAGGAGCGCCAGGGTGGTTATCTGCGAATCTTGAAGATGGGTTTCCGTCAAGGTGACAATGCCCCGATGGCTTTCGTTGAGCTGGTTGATCGTCCAGACAACAGCGAAGCAGTCGCGGCTGAATAAACGCGCCAAGCGTCGTGTTGCAGCATCAAGCCAGGCCAAGTGCCTGGCTTTGTTTTTTAAGCGTGGACCATGTCTATCCTGACTGTTAATCATCTAAAAAAATCTTATGGCGAAGGTGCCGATCGCCACGTTGTGATCGATGACGTATCGTTCGCGCTGAAGCGCGGCGAGTGCTATGGCTTGTTGGGGCCGAACGGTGCCGGCAAGACCACCACGTTGCGCCTGTGTCTCGGGTTGACGGTACCTGACAGCGGGCAAATTACCTTGGTGGGTTATGAAGTGCCACGCGGCGCGCGTCAAGCACGGATGAAGATTGGTGTGGTGCCGCAAATGGATAGTCTCGACCCCGACTTCACCGTCGAAGAAAATCTGTTGGTGTATGGTCACTACTTTGGCATGCAGCCATCGCAGATTCATGCGCGCCTCGACTGGCTACTCGAGTTCTCTAATCTTGCCAACAAGCGCCATGCGCGACTGGGCGAGTTATCCGGTGGGATGAAGCGTCGTCTGACGTTGGCGCGTGCGTTGGTCAATGACCCGGATCTCATCTTCATGGACGAGCCAACGACGGGGCTTGACCCGCAAGCCAGACACATGATCTGGGAACGACTGAAAGCCCTACTCGCAACGGGCAAGACCATACTGCTGACCACGCATTTCATGGACGAGGCCGAGCGTCTGTGTAATCGCCTCGCGGTGATTGATCATGGGCGGATGATTGCCGAAGGTGAGCCACGCGACTTGATCGCGCAGCACATCGAGGCACAAGTGGTCGAGGTGTATGGCGATCAGGCGATACGCTGGGCAGAGCAAGCCCGCGCATTGGCTAAGCGCGTCGAAGTGAGTGGCGACACGGTTTTCTGCTACACGCAGCACGCCGAACCCTTACTGCAAAATTTGTCGCACGCGTCGGGTTTGCGTTACCTGCACCGCCCTGCCAATCTGGAAGACTTATTCCTTAAGCTAACCGGCCGCGAGATGAGGGACTGAGATGAGCGCACTCAACTATCGTTTGCCCGCACTCAGCCCGAGGTTCATACCTGTCTGGCGACGCAACCTGCTGGTGTGGCGAAAACTAGCCGTCGCAAGTGTGATCGGCAATATCGCCGAGCCAATGATCACTTTGCTGGCGTTTGGCTATGGCCTAGGTAGCTTACTACAGCAAATCGAGGGCGTGCCCTATATCGAGTACCTCGCGAGCGGCTCGATCTGCATGTCGGTGATGATGGCCGCGTCTTTCGAGTCTTTGTATTCGGCGTTTTCGCGGATGCATGTACAAAAGACTTGGGAAGCTTTGCTGAATACTCCGCTTGAATTAGACGATATCGTACTCGCTGAAATGCTATGGGCCGCCAGCAAGGCAATGATTTCAGGCTTGGCCATCTTGCTGGTACTGTTCGGTCTGGGTATCGGCGTGCATCCTACAACGCTGTTAGTACCGCCACTGCTGCTGCTGACCGGCGTCTGCTTTGCATCGATCGCATTGATTGTGAATGCAATTGCCAAGGCATACGACTTTTTTACTTACTATTTCACGCTGGTTCTGACGCCAATGATTTTTTTGTCAGGCGTGTACTACCCCGTAAGCCAATTACCTGTATGGCTGCAGTCACTGGCAAATATGTTGCCGCTCGGCGCCGCTGTGCGTCTTGTGCGACCATTACTGCTGGGTGGCGTGCCTGAAGATCCGGTCGGGGACCTGGCAATCTTGTTGATCTATACCGTGGTTGGTTTTTATCTCGCGACCGTACTCACCCGCAGACGACTGTTGAAGTAGGCGCTGAGGAAGGCGCTGAGCACGGTGCTCAAGAAGGTCTTGAAACAAGCAATATCGTCAGTGTTTTAGAAAATATTGCAGAGGTGCTGATGAGCGATGCACAGGTTTTATTGGTGATGTCGAATGTGCCGGACAACGCAAGCGCACAGGCCCTAGCGCGCACACTCGTCGAAGCCAAGTTAGTTGCGTGCGTCAATATCTTGCCCGGTGTGCAGTCCGTTTACCGTTGGCAGGGACAGATTGAGCAGGCTAATGAAGTCACTTTGCTGATCAAAACCACGCCTCAGCACTACGCCCAACTACAGCGGGTGCTGGTAGACGCGCATCCCTACGATGTGCCGGAGGTAATCGCGTTGCCCGTTACCGGGGGCTATGCCCCTTACCTGCAGTGGGTGGTGGCTGAAACGAGCAGTGAGAAATATGCGTAACTGGCGATCGCTGTCCACATTTGCACTTGGCAAGCGCCCACAAAGATTACTTGCTTGGGTGGTTGCTTGCTTGATGACTATCATCAGCGCAGGGGCAAGCTCAGTGAGCGCACAAGATTTTCTAGCGCCGGAAAAGGCGTTTGCATTCAGCGCGCGTATGGCAGATGCCGCGACGATAGAGCTTAACTTCCGTATCGCCGATGGCTACTACATGTACCGCGACAAAATTTCTGTTAGCGCTGAAGGCGCAACGCTGGGAAACTTTGAACTACCGCGCGGCGAGATCAAATTCGATCCGAATTTCGACAAAGAGCTGGAAACCTTCAGACAACAATTGACGGTAACTATTCCGGTTCAAGCCAGCGGGCCATTTCAAGTGAAAGTAAGCAGCCAAGGCTGCGCCGACAAAGGCTTGTGCTACCCACCGATGGAATCGGTCGCTACTTTATCTTCCACATCGCAGTCGGGCGTAGATTCAGACGCCGGCCACATCGCGGCACCAGCAAGCGTCGATGGCGACATGGGTCGTATTGAGGCCGCACTTTCAAGTGGGCGCCTGATCCTGATACTGCCGCTGTTTTTATTGCTTGGTCTGGGCCTCTCGTTCACGCCTTGCGTGCTACCGATGGTGCCCATTTTGTCGTTCATCATTGCCGGTGAGGGTGCGCAGACCAGTCGTCGGCGCGGGTTAGTGCTGTCAGTTGCTTATTCGCTTGGTATGGCCTTGGTTTACACGGCACTCGGTATCGCTGCAGGACTGATCGGCGAAGGGCTGTCTGCCGCGCTGCAGAGCCCGCTCATATTGACGGCCTTTGCGATTCTGATGGCGGTGATGGCGCTATCGATGTTCGATGTCTACCAGCTGCAAGTGCCTGCATCGTTGCAGCTCGCCTTGACGCGTTTATCCGAGCGTCAGCGCGGTGGAAAGCTGCTGGGTGTGTTCGTCATGGGTGCGATCTCGGCATTGATCGTCGGGCCGTGTGTTGCTGCGCCGCTGGCTGGCGCGCTGGTTTACATCAGCCAGACGCGCAATGTGCTCATCGGTGGCAGTGCCTTGTTCGCGATGGCGGTTGGCATGAGTGTGCCCTTGCTATTGGTCGGACTATCAGCGGGTTCGCTGTTGCCACGCGCCGGTGCGTGGATGCAAGCCGTGAAGTATTTCTTTGGCGTGTTAATGCTAGCGCTCGCCTTGTGGATGGTGTCGTCGCTGATTCCTGCCTGGTTGTTGATGTTGGGCTGGGCCGTGCTGGGTGCAGGCTACGGCCTGTTCCTGCTGCGCGATAAGGCACTCGGGTGGCGCGCTCGAATCATCGGCGCTGTGTTCATTGTCCTTGGCGGAATACAACTGCTGGGGTTGGCCACCGGAGGTCGCGATGCATGGGCGCCTCTGGCGCACCTCGGTGGGAAGCAGCACCAAAAGACTGCCTTCACGCGTGTACGCAGCGTCGCGGAGCTTGATACCGCACTTGCCAACACGGGCGGCCGGCGCGTAATGCTCGACTTCTACGCAGACTGGTGCGTATCCTGCATCGAGATGGAGAAACTCACCTTTACGAACGCAGACGTAAAAGCCAAGCTAGATCGGATGCTACTGCTGCAAGCCGACGTCACTGCTAACAATGCAGATGACAAAGCGCTGCTGAAACGCTTTGGCTTGTTTGGCCCTCCCGGCATTATTCTGTTTGACCCAGACGGCAAAGAGATCCGTGGTACGCGCGTGATCGGCTATCAGCCGCCAGGTCAATTTCTGCTGTCGTTACAGAAAGCGGAATAGGTCGACTTGCATCTGACCTGTTTACAGTAAGTGCCTCGTCACATCTCTGGCGGTAGCTCGGGCAGAATCACTTCTTTCGGCAAAGCGCTTGATGCAGGCTGGTTTCGTGGAATTTCAACGTTCGCCGCATCCGTAAAGCGTACCTGTTTTTGCTCTGGTAGTCGAAACCCTTGATTCGCTAGGTTAAAGGTATCTGCACCAAAGAATTCCGAAGAAGACTTTGCGATGTCACCTTTGACTTGCACAGCCATTAAGTCGAGCAGTCTGTTTTTCTTTTCTGTCGACGTTTTGAGCTTATGGATTGCATCACTGATCTTGGCTTTCGCATTTTTTGCATAGGCCTGCAAATCGCCAGATTTATCGTCGCGGATTTTTTCTGGACTAACGCGTGAAAATACTCTGGCTCGACCCGTCTTGCCATCCGGCGTGATGAATTTTTCTTCTTTCGCGATGACGACGTCGTAAGCGCCCTTCATGCCCTCGGTACTTGTTTTGCCAAGATTGGGGTGAACGACCGTGGGTGTTCGGGAAATTCTGTTCATTGCCGTCTCCCCTCAAGGCAAATCAGTGCATCAAAAATTGGTCAGCATCTTCTCCAGGCTATGTGTCGATTACCGGAATTCGGTTCGAATATGTTGTATTTCTACAAATTCAAGCACCTTTGATCAAGCGCGCAATTTCTCTCGCAAAGTAGGTCAGCACGCCATCTGCGCCGGCACGTTTGAAGCACAGCATTGCCTCCATCATGGTTTTGTCATGGTCGAGCCAGCCGTTTTGTGCTGCCGCCTTGATCATGGCGTACTCGCCACTCACCTGATACGCAAATGTCGGTACTTTGAATTCCTGTTTTACGAGGCGCACAATGTCGAGATACGGCATACCGGGCTTAACCATCACCATATCCGCACCCTCAGCAAGGTCGAGTGCAACTTCACGCAAGGCTTCATTTGAATTGCCTGGGTCCATTTGGTAAGTGGCCTTATTGCCTTTCCCCAGATTGGCCGCCGAGCCCACCGCGTCGCGGAAAGGTCCGTAAAACGCCGAGGCGTATTTTGCCGAGTAGGCCATGATGCGCGTGTAGATCCGGCCGCGTTCCTCAAGCGCGCTGCGGATCGCGCCGATACGGCCATCCATCATGTCGGACGGCGCGACGATATCAACCCCCGCTGCTGCTTGGGTTAGCGCCTGCTGTAAAAGAATTTTGGTGGTTTCGTCATTCAGTACATAGCCGTCTGCATTCAGCACACCATCCTGACCATGGCTGGTGTACGGGTCTAGCGCGACATCGGTTAGTACGCCCAACTCCGGAAAGCGTCGCTTCAGTTCATGCACTGCGCGCGGTACCAAACCATTCGGGTTGGTAGCCTCTATACCGTCGGGGGTTTTCAGCTGCGGATCGATCACCGGGAACAGAGCCAGCACGGGTATACCAAGCGACATACATTCTTCGGCAACTGGCATCAACAGGTCGACGGATAAACGCTCGACACCGGGCATGGATGGCACGGCTTCGCGCTTTTTTTCACCGTCGAGAATAAAGACGGGATAAATCAAATCAGCCGGTGTAACAACATGCTCGCGCATCATCGCGCGCGAGAATGCATCTTTGCGCATGCGGCGCATACGCGTGGCAGGAAAGCGGGCAAGTGGATCGTGGCTCATGATGAATCTCATGCAAGTGTTGTTGTCAATATTTTTAGCAGCGAGACGCTTTTTGTATCGATGAACTTCCTGATAAAGCGGTGCTCCTAGCCATAGGTGTTGATCACCTCCCGCTTATCCTCCCTGAGCGGGACTGGCTCAAACGAGTCAGTGTTTGGACCCTGGAGGCATCTCCCGCGCTCCAGGGGTTTTTTCCGTGGATACGGTTTGTTCTTCTTCATGATCGACGCTCGTCTCGAGCTGCAACAGGCTACAGATGGTGCGATCTGCCTCATCCAGACCGATCCGCTTGAGCGCCGAGAATAGCTGAACGGAGAATGGCAGAGGCTGGCCTTGCTCGTCAACATAGCTGGCCAGAACGGTCTTGGCGAGCCGGATCGCACCCGATTGCTCTTGTCGGTTGAGCTTGTCTGCTTTGCTCAAGAGGCAGTGGATAGGCTTGCCGGTCGGCGCGAACCACTCCAGCATCTCAATGTCCAGCTCGGTAAATGGGCGGCGCGCATCCATGATCAGCACCAAGCCCACCAGCGGCTGCCTGACCTGAACATAGCGGCCGAGCAGCTGCTGCCAGTGGTGCTTGGCCGTCCCAGCCACTTCGGCATAGCCGTAGCCGGGTAAATCCACCAAAAACGCCCGAATCTCTTCGCTGCGGGCGATGTCGCGGCGGTGCTGGCCAACATGAGCGCCGCCGATCGTGAAATAGTTGATGTGCTGGGTCCGACCGGGCGTCTTGGAGGCAAATGCCAGTTTTTTCTGGTTGCAGAGCAGGTTGATTGCGGTCGATTTGCCCGCATTCGAGCGTCCGGCGAAGGCCAATTCAGGGACTTGGTATTTTGGCAAATCCTGTAGTCGATTCACGGTCGTGAAGAAGCGGGCTTGCCAAAGAATGGACATCGGGAATGGGTGCAGGTGGGGCCGGCAAACGCGGCGGCTGTCAGCAGGATAGCGAAAAATCGCTGATGGGCATTGTAGTACAATACCCGGCTGTATTTCGCGACCAACTCAATCAATTATTGCCCGGGTGTTTGAATGAATCGAGTGCTCTCGTTGTGTTTAAAAGTGTCCGCTGTTGCGTTGTTCTCCACGCTTCTTACTGCAGGGGCGACAGAACAAAAGTCAGCAGCAGCTGATCCCGCCAAAGGCGCCACGCTGTACTCCGGTGGTGACCCAGCGCGCGGCATTACCGCTTGTATTGCTTGCCATGGCGCAGAGGGTAACTCGGGCATTCCGCAAAACCCCAAACTCGGCGGTCAACATGCTGCCTATATCAAGAAACAGTTGCATGATTTTCAGGGGCCGGATCGCAATAACGCGATCATGACCACGATCGCCAAAGCGATGACACCTGAAGATATCGACAACGTAGCAGCCTATTTGGCCACGCAAAAAGCGACGGCCAATGTCGCCAAGGTCAAAGAAACCGCTGATCTGGGCCGCAAGATTTACCGCGCCGGCATCGCTGAAAAAAATGTACCGGCTTGCGCAGGCTGCCACAGCCCCAATGGCGCTGGCATTCCGGCACAGTACCCGCGTATCGCTGGTCAGCACCAGGATTATGCGGTGACGCAGCTAACCAACTTCCGTGGCGGCGTGCGTGGTAATTCGGCTCAGATGGTCGCAATTAGTAAGCGCCTAACCGACGATGAAATGAAGGCGGTATCCGATTACATCGCCGGGTTGCGGTGAATCTCAATCTCCCGGAACAAGCGCCAAGAACCTATCTCAAACGTCAATTACAAGGCGGTTGCACCGTAGACGGTACAAGACGTACATAAGGCGAAATGCGACCAAGGTAGTAAGACGCCGAATGAGATGGTTGGTTATCGGGTGAAGTGAACCAATACCGGGGGGTGGCGGTGAGCCGCCCCTTTTTGTTGATACAGGCAGATATGGACGCTCTCGATACAAGCCAACAATCCTCGCCTAGTACGCACGGCATGCTGCTAACGAACCGTGGACGCTTTGTCACCGAGATGGTTGAGCTGGTGTCTTCGATGCGTTTTGCGATCAGTTTGTTGACCGTAATCTCGATTGCCTCGGTCGTGGGCACGGTGGTGTTGCAAGGCGAGCCGATGCCAAACTACGTCAACCAGTTTGGCCCGTTCTGGTTTGAAGTATTCGCTCGGTTCTCTGTCTACTCGGTGTATTCAGCCTGGTGGTTCTTGTTGATCATGGCGTTTCTGGTCACCTCGACCTCGCTCTGCATCATTCGCAATGCGCCGAAAATGATCGCTGACATGAAGAGCTGGCGGGCGAATGTCCGTGAGCAGTCGCTTCGAAATTTTCATCATCACGCCGAATGGACTGCTGATCGCGATATGACGCAGCTCGCGCGAGCGTATGCGCAGCAGATCGCGGCAGCCGGGTATCAGGTAAAGCAGATAAGTAAAGATGACGCAATTTTGCTGAGTGCAAAGCAGGGTGGCGCCAACAAGCTCGGTTATATCTTCGCGCACTCAGCGATTGTGATTATCTGCGTCGGCGGCTTGCTTGACTCCAATCTGGCCATTCGCGCGCAGCAATGGTTACTTGGTAAAGAGACCTTTAAAGGCAGTGGTGTAATTGCCGAAATCCCGGAGAAACACAGACTCGGAACCGGAAACATTACCTTCCGCGGTAATACCTTGGTGCCCGAGGGTCAGAGCAGTGACACCACGATTCTGCAGATGGGCGATGGTGTGCTGATCCAGGACTTGCCGTTCACGCTGCAGTTAGAAAAATTTATCGTTGATTTTTATTCAACGGGTATGCCGAAGCTATTTGCCAGCAATGTCATCGTTACTGACAAAGAAACGGGTAACAGTTTCAGGGCCACGATCAAGGTGAATGAGCCGTTGATTTACAAAGGTCTGGCGGTTTACCAGTCGAGCTTTGAAGATGGTGGCAGTCGTTTGAAGCTGACCGGCTACCCAATGGCAGGCGCTGGCCATGCGCAGTTTGCGTTGGATGGGCAAGTGGGGAAAGCCTCACGCTTGGCGGGTAATGCGGGTGACTATACGATTGAATGGTCAGGCTTTCGCCCGTTCAATGTCGAGAACATGGCGGGTGACCCACGTGCAGTGAAGCAGCCTAAGGGTTTCAATGAGCATCTCGAGAAGCGATTAGGCTCGGCCGCCAACCGAGAGCGCGGCAAAGATTTGCGTAATGTCGGGCCTAGTGTGCAGTACAAGCTGCGCGATAAAACTGGTCAGGCCCGCGAGTTCAGTAATTACATGATGCCGGTGACGATCGATGGCGAAGAAGTATTTCTTGCCGGCGTGCGCGACAACCCATCCGAAGGTTTTCGTTATTTACGCATTCCTGCCGACGCTGATGGCAAGGTCGACGAGTGGATGCGCCTGCGGGCTGCGATTGCGGATCCGGCGCTACGTGACAAAGCAGCGCGACGTTACGGCGCCAATGTTCCGTTGGGTACCAACAGCTCACCGCAGCTACGCGAGCAGCTGCAGCTGTCAGCCTTACGAGGCTTGAATGTGTTTGCTGGTGACGCTGAAGCTTCTGGCTACATCGCGGTAGCGAGGTTTATCGATAAGGTCCCCAAAGACCAACAAGAAAAGACCGTCGATATCTTCATGAAGATATTGAATGGTGCGATGTGGGAGCTATGGCAAGTCGCGCGCGATAAGGACGGCCTGTCGCCTGCGGTTCCCGATGCAAAAAATGCGCGCTTTCTGCAGCGCTCGACGGATGCGCTAGCCGACGCTTTCTTTTACGGTGCACCGGTGTATTTGCAATTACGCGGCTTTGATGAGGTAAAAGCTTCCGTATTTCAGGTCACTCGATCCCCAGGAAAGAATGTGGTTTATCTGGGGTGCTTGCTGCTGGTACTCGGTGTATTTGCCATGATCTACATCCGTGAGCGACGCTTATGGTTGTGGATCCGGCCGGAGCAAGCCGGTGGGGTGAACGCGCTGATGGCGATGAGCACGCAACGCCGGAGCTTGGACTTCGACAAGGAGTTTGAGCAAATGAAAGCGCGCTTGCCATCGGCCTAAGCACCTGCCTAGTCAGGCTGCTTGCCGTGTGGGCCTTAACTTGCTGTGCCTCGTGTGCTGGTTGCGGCGCTGCTGCTTTGCCAACGGCCTGGCGAGGCCGGCTGTGGACTTGTGCACTGCGGCTGGGCACGGCTTGATGCACTCAACTATACTTCGCATCGCATAGCGGTACTGCAGGATCACCGGAGATAAACGATGGAGCTCACTGAGACTACAACTTACGCAGAGAGCAGCAGTCTATTTAAAGGACGCAGCTGGTTCGACTGGCTATTTGCTGCCTTATTGCTCGCCGGTGCGCTGTTCGCGCTCAGCCGCTACGGCGAGTTCATGGATATCTATGAGAAGGCGATCTTGCTGGCAGCCGTGCCGACTTTCGCTGGACTCGGCTGGTACTGGAAATCCGCCCGCACCTTGGTGCTGCTCATTGCGGCGACATCCTTGTACGGTATCTCTCTGTACGGCGGCAATCTTGATGCGGCGCAGAACCGATTTTTCCTGAAGTACATGCTATCCAGTCAATCCGCTATTTTGTGGATGAGTACTTTGTTCTTCCTTTCCACTTTGTTCTATTGGGGAGGTTTGATAGCACGCTCCAGCTTCGGTGGCTCGGTCGGTAGCAAGCTGTGCTGGGCGGCGATTCTGCTCGGCTTCACTGGCATGATGGTGCGTTGGTATGAGTCGTATCTTTTGGGTTCAGACATTGGACACATACCGGTATCTAATCTGTACGAAGTATTTATTTTGTTCTGCCTGATCACTGCTTTGTTTTTAGTGTTCTACGAGCAAAAATACGAAACGCGTTCATTCAGTGCTTTCGTGATGCTGGTGATTTCTGCCGCAGTGGGTTTTCTGCTGTGGTACATGACAGCACGCGATGCGCACGAGATTCAGCCACTGGTGCCGGCGCTCCAAAGCTGGTGGATGAAAATTCATGTGCCGGCTAATTTCATTGGTTACGGTACCTTCGCACTCGCAGCCATGGTAGGTATTGCGTATCTGCTGAAAGCCAAAGGCAAGTTGGAAGACCGCCTGCCGCCGCTGGAAGTACTCGATGATGTGATGTACAAGGCCATCGCGGTTGGCTTTGCTTTCTTTACCATCGCCACTATCTTGGGCGCCCTGTGGGCAGCAGAGGCTTGGGGCGGTTACTGGTCATGGGATCCGAAGGAAACCTGGGCGCTGATCGTCTGGCTGAACTATGCCGCTTGGTTACATATGCGCCTGATGAAAGGCTTGCGTGGCCAAGTCGCCGCTTGGTGGGCGGTGGTCGGTTTGTTTGTGACGACCTTCGCATTCCTGGGTGTGAATATGTTTTTGTCGGGCTTGCATTCCTACGGCGAGCTTTGATTCGCTCACGACTCGGTCACTTATTGATGGTGACCGAGTAACTTGCTCTCCCCATCATGCTGATCAAAATTCCTCGTCGTAACGAACCACTCGCCTCCGAGATCACACCTCGTGAGATTGCCCTATCGCGGCGTGGGTTCTTGCAAGGCTTGGCAGCAAGTTCATTGGCCGCCGCCGGATGGTCCGCGCCTGCCATAGCGACAGAGTCTTCAACGCGTCAGCGCCTACCGGCACAGCGTAACGCGAAATACAGCGCAACAGATAAACCGACGGCTTATGCTGATGCGACTACCTACAACAACTTTTATGAATTCGGTACCGACAAAGGTGATCCGGCGCTGTATGCCGGATCGCTCAAACCTCGTCCATGGACAGTACGTGTCGATGGCGAGGTGAAGAAGCCGCTCACCCTCGATATCGATGCGCTGCTCAAGCTGGCACCGCTGGAAGAGCGTTTATATCGTCTGCGCTGCGTCGAGGGTTGGTCGATGGCGATTCCCTGGATTGGTTTTCCCTTGGCCGAACTGATTCGCAAAGTTGAGCCGACAGGTAATGCCAAATATGTCGAGTTCACTACGCTGGCCGATCGTGCGCAGATGCCGGGCGTTCGTAGTCGAGTGCTCGAGTGGCCGTATACCGAAGGCCTGCGAATCGATGAGGCCAACCACCCGCTCACCTTGCTGACCCTCGGCATGTACGGCCAAGTACTACCCAATCAGAATGGCGCGCCGGTTCGCATCATCGTGCCATGGAAGTACGGCTTCAAATCAGCAAAGTCGCTCGTGAGAATTCGCTTCACTGAGGTGCAGCCTAGAACCTCATGGAATCTTGCAGCGCCGGATGAGTATGGCTTTTACTCCAATGTAAACCCGGAGGTTGATCACCCACGTTGGTCGCAAGCCAGCGAACGCCGTATTGGTGAAGATGGTTTTTTTACCAAGAAGCGCAAGACCTTGATGTTCAATGGCTACCCCGAGGTAGCCTCGCTGTACAGCGGCATGGATCTGAGGAAGTTCTACTGAGCCAATGACGCTCAGTGCTGTACGGCTCACCCTCATCAAGCGTGCTGTGTTTGTCAGCGCGTTATCGCCACTGATTATTTATCTGTGGCGAGCTGTTGGCGATGCCCTCGGCGCTAATCCAATTGAGGCGCTTATCCGCGGCAGTGGCGACTGGACGCTCTATTTTTTAACGCTCACAATGTCAATTACCCCATTGCGAAGGTTTACGGGGCAGAACTGGTTGCAGGCATTGCGGCGTATGCTTGGCTTGTTCACGTTTTTATATGCGTGCTTGCACCTGACCACTTTTGTCTGGTTTGATCACTTCTTTGATCTGGACGAGATTTTGCGGGATGTTTGGAAACGACCGTTTATTGCGATCGGTTTCACTGCATTTCTGCTGCTCATTCCGTTAGCGATAACCAGTACGCATGCAATGCAGCGCCGCCTGGGGCGCTACTGGTCTCAGCTACATCGCGTGGTGTACGCCGTAGCGCTGCTGGCCATGACGCACTTCTGGTGGATGCGTGCGGGCAAACAGAATTTTGCCGAGCCTATTGTGATAGGTGTGATCATCACGATCTTGCTTGCGGCGCGACTGATCGGACCTATTCAACGATGGATTCAAGCGCGAAAAGATCTTGTGCTTGCTCGCGACGTCGAATCACGCTGAAACGGTCCCCGTCCACCAGTACTTCTGCGGCGCGACCGCGCGTGTTGTAGTTCGATGCCATGGTCATGCCGTAGGCACCAGCCGACATGATAGCCAACAGATCACCGGGCTCCAGTGCAAGCTGCCGATCACGCGCTAGCCAGTCACCCGACTCGCAGACCGGGCCCACCACGTCATACGCCAGCGGGGAGGCGTCGCGCCGATGAACTGACTGCACGCCATGCCAGGCGTCGTACATCGCCGGACGCATCAGATCATTCATGGCCGCGTCAACCACAGCAAAATTTTTGCTGGCACCATGCTTCAGGTATTCAACACGCGTCAGAAGCACGCCGGCATTACCGACGATAGAGCGCCCGGGTTCAAACATAATACTGATCGGCGCACCCCCATATTTTTCGGCACGCCAGCGATCAATGCGCGTGAATAAACGCGCCAGATAATCAGCAACCGCTACCGGTTTCTCATTGTCATAGGTGATGCCGATACCACCGCCGATATCCAGGTGATGTAAGTGAATACCATTGGCGTGCAGCTGATCGGCTAGTTCGATAACTTTTTCAAGTGCTTCAAGTAGCGGTGCATCATCCAGTAGCTGAGAGCCGATGTGACAATCAATACCTGTGACGTCGATATTCGGTAGCTCATGCCCGACGCGGTAGGTTGCTAATGCATCCTCGAACGCGATACCGAATTTGTTTTCTTTCAGTCCGGTAGAAATATAGGGATGCGTCTTGGCATCGACATCCGGGTTCACGCGCAGCGACACCCGCGCCTGCCGACCGACACTACCAGCGATAGCATTTAGTCGGTGTAATTCGGGAATCGATTCGACATTGAAGCAAAGGATGTCATGCGAAAGCGCCAGCCTCATCTCTTCTTCAGACTTGCCCACGCCCGAAAAAATTATCTTTTTCGGATCACCGCCTGCAGCGAGAACACGAAGAAGCTCGCCACCCGACACGATATCAAACCCAGAGCCGAGTTTGCCGAGCAAGTTCAGTACCGCGAGGTTCGAGTTGGATTTCACCGAGTAGCACACCAATGCGCCGCCATCGCCACGGCCATGAGCGCGACATGCATTCGCGTACGCCAGAAAATTCTGGGTCAGTGCTGCACGCGAGTAAACATAGGTGGGCGTGCCTAACTGCGCTGCGATCTGCGCCAGTGGCAGATCCTCAGCGTACAGCGCATCACCACGACGCTCAAAATAAGTCATGCTCACGGCTTGCGCGTGGTGCCGGTACTCGCCGGTTGCGCATCGAACTCACCATTACTTGTGCTGGCGGGTGGTGCTGGGCGGTCGGGCAAATACAGTGGCGCCTTTTGGCCGCACGCCGACAAGCCGGCTACCAAGATCATCGCTAAAATGTACAGACCCGGATGCATGAGAGTGCGTATTGGTGGAAGACGTTAACAGTGGCAGGCCAACGCCTGAAGCAAAATGTCGTAGGGAGTTTAGCATGACCGAAACCGAGTTTCTAAGCATTGCCGAAGGCGTGTTGAACCAGATAGAGATCAGCCTTGAACACGCAGCAGATGCGGTCGATGCAGATATTGAATGCAGCCGCAGCGGTAACGTACTTGAGATCGAGTTCATTGATAGCGCCAGCAAGATCATCGTCAACACGCAGTCACCAATGCAAGAGATCTGGGTCGCGGCACGCTCGGGTGGTTTTCATTTCCGCATGATCGACGGCAGATGGCGTGACACCCGTGAAGATACTGAGTTGTTTAGCGCATTGTCGACGCTAGCCAGCGAACAAGCCGGCAAAAGTTTGACGATCAGCGCCTGATCGCTAACCCAACAAAACAACAGCACTTCAGAAAATTTCTCCCTTGGCGCCTTCCTTGAGCAATTCTTTGCTTGGCTCAGGTGATTTAGGCGAATCAGGCGATCCGTTATTTTGTTTGTCTTCGCCCTGGCCTATGCCCAACGAGTGAACCCCTTCGCCTTCGACATACTCGCTGAACATCATGTCGCCGTTGTGGTTAATGACGCCAAACGGTATCTCACGATCGGTAACAGGCAGCGTTGGTAGCGCTTTTTGCATGTAGCTGATCCAGATCGGTAACGCGAGACCACCACCCGTTTCTTTGTTACCTAAGTTGCGCGGCTTGTCGAAACCGATCCAGGCTACACCGACCAGCTTGGGGTGGTAACCCGCAAACCAGGCATCAATCGAGTCATTGGTCGTGCCTGTTTTGCCAGCGATATCGCTGCGCTTGAGCGACAGTGCGCGTGTCGCAGTACCGTAGCGTACGACGTCTTTCAGCATGCTATCAATCACGTAGGCATTGCGCGCATCAATCACGCGCAGTGCGTCATCACCCGCCTTGTCGGGGTTTACCTCAAAAAGTGGTTTGCCGTCGCTGCTGGTGATTTTCGAGATCAGATACGGGTTAACCTTATAGCCGCCGTTGGCAAATACGGAGTAGGCAGCCGCGAGCTGAAGCGGTGTAACTGAGCCGGCGCCGAGCGCAAGCGTCAGGTACGGAGGATTTTTGTCGGCCTCGAAACCAAAGCGGGTGATGTATTCCTGCGCATAGGCCGGCCCGATCTTGTCGAGTATGCGAATCGAGATCATGTTCTTTGATTTCGATAAGCCCTTGCGAATCGTCATCGGCCCTTCATACTTGCCGTCGTAATTCTTGGGTTCCCATGCCTGACTGCCGGTTTGTGAGGCGTCGAAGCTGAGCGGCGCGTCATTGACAACCGTGCCAGGCCAAAATCCCTTGTCCAGCGCTGCCGAATAAATGAAAGGTTTGAAAGAAGAACCGGGCTGGCGCCACGCTTGAGTTACATGGTTGAATTTGTTGCGATTGAAATCAAACCCGCCAACCAATGCACGGATGGCGCCATTTTCAGTGTTGACTGCGACAAATGCAGATTCAACCTCGGGCAGCTGTATCAGAAACCAGCTACTTCCTTCTTGAACTACGCGAATGATCGCGCCGCGTCGAATGCGTTTGTTAGCAGGTACTTTATCGGTCAGCGAGGCGAGCGCCGTACCAAGCCCGGCCTCTGCAACCGTAATTTCCTCACCCGAGGCCAGCACAGCGCGTACGGTTTTAGGGCCGGTCGATAACACCACCGCAGCGATTATGCCGTCGCTATCTGGATGCTCAGCAAGCTCTGACTCAATTGCTGCTTCGGCTTCCGTCTTGTCAGTGGGGATTTCCATGTATCCCTCAGGGCCGCGATAGGTTTGACGCTTTTCGTAGTCGAGCACCCCGCGTCGTAGCGCTAGATAAGCGGCGTCTTGGTCGGCTTTGGTGATGGTGGTGAACACATTCAGTCCGCGTGTATACGCGTCTTCCTTGTACTGGTCGTACACCATCTGGCGCGCCATCTCGGCCACGTATTCGGCGTGCACACCGAAATCATTACTGTCCATCTTGATCTTGAGCTGCTCATCACGTGCTTGTTCGTACTGCGGTGTGGTGATGTAGCCAAGGTCATGCATGCGCTGCAAGATATACAGCTGACGCGCTTTCGCACGCTTCGGGTTCACTACCGGGTTATTTGCCGATGGGGCTTTGGGTAGCCCTGCCAGCATCGCGGCCTCGGCTACGCTGATATCGCCGAGCTTCTTGCCGAAATAAATTTGTGCTGCTGATGCAAATCCGTAGGCACGCTGGCCGAGATAAATCTGATTCATGTACAACTCGAGAATCTGATCTTTGGTCAGGGTTTTCTCAATCTTCCATGCCAGCAGGACCTCATACAGCTTGCGCTTAATCGTTTGTTCGCTGGATAAAAAGAAATTACGCGCGACTTGCTGGGTAATGGTCGATGCCCCTTGCCGGCGACCGCCAAGCGCATTGTGAACAGCAGCGCGCAAGATGCCCCAGTAGTCAACACCGTGGTGCTGATAGAAGCGGTCATCTTCAATCGCCAGTACCGCTTGCTTCATGACTTTGGGAATATCTTTGTAGCGCACCAGGCTACGCCGCTCTTCGCCAAACTCACCGATCAGCATGTTATCGGCTGAAAAAACACGCAGCGGCATTTTGGGCTGATAAGTCGCCAGCGAATCAATATCGGGCAGATTCGGGAAGGCCATCATCATCATGAACACGACCAGCAGTGCCCCGATCAGCGATAAGCCTGCAAAAAAGCCAAGCACACTGAGCGCCAGTCGCACCGGAGCGGGCCATGGTCGACGCTGATTTTGATCAGCGTTATCTGCCGAGGGTGGGGTCGTCATGCAGGCGGGATGATGCGGCGATAGTGAACGGCGTTCATTATAGCGTCACACCATGACGCATCTTTTCTGAACTGATCTGTTCATCTACGGGATCTGCTCATCGAAGTCACGTGCGGCGTTATGCCGCGTCGGTAATTGACAACGCTGCTACAGCCTTACTTTACAGCGCTGAAACACGCTTGCTAGGATCCGCGCCACGTTTTGAAATTGACAAGATAAAAGAGGTCCAGCGGATGCATGCGTTTCGGCGCTGGTGGGGTCGGGCAAGCACGCCCATGCTTGGCGTTGATATCGGTAACAGCGGGGTACGCGTCATGGAGCTGGTGCGAGCTGGCCGCCAACTCCAGATTGCGCACTACGCGCATCGACGTCTACCGCCAGGAGCGATCAGGGACGGTAGTGTTGTCATGCACGAAGAGATTGCTGAGTCGCTGCATGACGCTCTACGTGAGAGTGGTAGTCAGTTGCGTCATGCCGCGCTCGCGCTGCCTCCCAGCGCGGTAATCAAAAAAATTCTGAGCTTGCCGGCGCTATCAGGTGATGACGAATTGGAGCTGCACATTGAATCTGAGGCGACGGCATTGCTTCCGGTGGCACGCGAGGAACTCGGTGTTGATTTCGCGGTAATTGGGCCCAGCACGCATCAGCCCGACAGTATCGACGTGTTGCTGGTTGCGGCGCGCCAGGAAAAAATCAATGAGCGTGTCGAGCTGGTAACAGCCATCGGATTAAAGCCATTGATCATGGATGTTGAGTCCAACGCATTGCTAGCTGCCGTAAGCTTGATGCTGAGATCGACTGATATACCGCCGCAGGCATTGTTGGGCGTGTTACATATTGAAGCCGAGCAGGTGTATGCCTACTTCATCCAAGACGGGTCGCTCGTGTTCGAGCGACAGCTGGGGTCACCACTCGCGCGAAAAGAGTCAGATGTTGTTGAGACCTTATCCCAGGAGTTCAGTCGTGCCTACCAGTTATCACAGACGGCATCAGGGTCAGCCGGTCTGCACCATGTGTATCTGCTAGGAGCGGCGGCGGCCGATCTGCAGAGCATACTGTCGATGCGTTTGTCGGTGGGCGTGAGCCCCCTTGATCCATGGCAGCAGCTACCCGCCAAACCGGGAGTGAGCGCCGGGGAGCATGAACATCCGTCGGCTTGCGCCTTGGTGTGTGGGCTTGCGTTACGCGGTTTTGACGCATGATTCGGCTCAATCTATTACCGTGGCGCGAGGCGCTTCGGCGTCAGCGTAAGCACCAATTCCAGCGGCAAATCGGGTTGGTTGCGGCGCTCGGGTTATCCGTTGTGCTGGCAATTTTCATGGTTAATGCGGAGCGACTCCATGCACAAACCGAACGCAATCAATTGCTCACAACGGAGAACGCCAAGCTGGATACGCGCGTCGGTGAGATAAAGCAGCTCGAAAACCAAGTAGCTGTACTCAACGCACGCCGAGCCGCTGTCGATCAATTGCAAACAGGTCGTGGCTTTCCGGTGCGGATGCTCGATACCTTAGCCAGTCGGACACCGGAGGGTATTGCGCTCAAGTCCATCAAGCAGACGGATGCGCTCGCCATAACCGGGTTGGCTCAGTCAAATGCGCGTGTCTCCGAATTCCTGCGCGGGTTGGATGACGTCGCTGACTGGCTCGGGCAGCCGGAGCTGAGCGAGATCAAAGCGGCCAATCTTGGGCAAGGCCGTGAAGCAAAAAAAATATTTGAGTTCAGCATCCGGCTTCTTCCAGCCAGTGCCGAGGAGAAGTCCAAGTGAGCCGGCCAATCAGCTGGCCGGATGTGCTCGCGCAATTTCAGGGCTTGGAAGGAAAACATCCCGGCTTATGGCCGACCATACCGCGCATGCTGTGCCCGGTGTTGGTGGCTTTAGGGGTTGTGGCGACCGGTGCCTGGCTGGTCTGGATGCCACAGTGGGAGGCGCTGGACAGCGGTGAGTTTGCCGAGCGCCAGCTACGGCAATCATTCGAGCGTAAGCTTGCGCAAACCCAGCATCTTGATCACCTTCGCAAGCAAAAAGCCGAGGTGGAAGCGCAAGTCTTGCGTCAGCAACGACAACTGCCAAGCAAATCAGAGATGGATGCGCTGCTGTCCGAGATGAGTCAGGCGGGCGTACTGCGTGGCCTGCAAATCGAATTATTCAAGCCAGGGCAGCTGCGTATTAGCCAGCATTTTGCAGAACTACCGATCGAGATTCGGCTGTCTGGTTCTTACCATGCCTTGGCAGGGTTTGTCAGTGATATTGCCAACATGCCCCGTATCGTCACGATCGATCGCATTGCCATCAACCAGCAGCGCGAAGGGGTACTCAGCTTTGAGTGCATGGCCCACGCATTTCGCTACCTGGAGCAAGCCGAGTCCGAGCCTAAGCAAGCGCCCGCAGCAGCGCCTAAACAGCAGGGGCCACGATGAGGTGGTCTTGGTGGGTGCTATTTCGCATATCGTGGTTGTCGTTGCTGATGAGTGCGTGCCAACCACAAGAATCCGAAGATCTGCATCGATGGATGAATGATGTTCGCCAGCGCTTGCATGTGTCACCAATTACTGTGCCGACTATCGCTCCGCCGCCGGAGTTTCGGTACCAAGCAGCTGATCGCGCTGACCCGTTTGACCTCGCCCGGCTCGCGCTGAATGAAGCCAGTCTGGCGCATAACGCATTGCAGCCGGATCTTCGTCGACCACGCGAGCCGCTGGAGCGCGTGCCTTTGGATGGCCTACGTCTTATCGGACACCTACGCCGAGGTAAAGAGGCGATTGCCTTGATTCAGGCCGACAAATTAGTTTACTCGGTTCGTGTTGGCGCTCACCTAGGACTTGATTTGGGCAAGCTGATTACCATTCACGACAAGGCCATCGACATTGAGGAATGGGTCGCCGACAGCACAGGCCAGTGGACTCGTAGGCAAACGCAGCTAGTACTGCAGGAGAAAAAATGAGTGGGTGTATACGACGAGTGCTGCTGGGGTTGATTGCATTGCTGCTAGGTGTAACCAACAGCTATGCAGAGCAGAACACGCTACGTGCGGTTGAAATTAGTCGTCATGCTGAGCAAGTCGTTGTGCGGCTTAAGCTCGACAAGCCACTTGCAAAAACACCTGCAAGCTTCGCAACGGTGGCGCCGGCACGCATCGTGGTTGATTTACCTGACACCACCAATGCGATGTCGACGATGCGCAAAACCGTGGATACCGGCGAGATACGACATATCGATATTGTTCAGGCCGGTAACCGCACCCGTATCGTGATTAACTTGAAACGACCGGTGAATCACGCCGCACGGCTGCAAGATCATGAGGCCCAAATTCTGATCGGCGAGACAGCCCACCCAATAGCGACTGCCACCGGCTCGGCCAATAAAGCAGCGGCATTAGCAATGGAGCGCAACGCGGTACTTGATATTGATTTTCGGCGCGGCGAAGAGGGCGCCGGTCGGGTCATTATTGATTTGGCGCGTGAGCAGTCAGCAATTGATGTGCGGCGGCAGGGTCAGGGTGTGGTCATCGATCTCATGAAGAGTGCGTTACCTGAACCATTAAAGCGCCGACTCGATGTGAAAGATTTTGCTGCACCAGTACAGGAAATCGGCGCAAGTAGTAGCGGCGATATGGTGCGCATTACTGTCACTGCGGCCGGGCAATGGGATCACGTCGCGTGGCAAACCGACCGCCGGCTGGTGGTCGAGGTAAAACCGCAAAAACCCAACGAGCGTGGCAATGGCCGCGGCTATCGCGGTGAGAAGTTATCACTAAACTTTCAGAATATTGAGGTGCGCGCGCTGTTGCAAGTGATCGCTGATTTCACCGGTCTGAATGTTGTGGCCAGCGATACAGTCGGTGGAAACCTTACGCTTCGGCTGAAAGATGTTCCGTGGGATCAGGCACTAGATATCGTCATGCAGGCACGTGGGCTCGATATGCGCAAGAGCGGTAATGTTTTATGGATCGCGCCCAAAGATGAGTTGTTAACCAAAGAGCGACTCGAGCTCGAGCAACGCGCACAAATCAATGAATTGGAGCCCATGGTTACCGAAACATTTCAGCTCAATTATCAAAAAGCCGAAGCATTTCAAAAAGTTTTTGGGCTAGACGGTCAGACAGGTCGCGGCAGTATCTTGTCGCGTCGCGGCAGCGCGTCGGCGGAGCCACGCAGCAATAAATTATTTGTCACCGACACACCGGCTAAATTGGAAGAGGTACGGCGACTGATACAGATGACCGATGTGCCGCAACGGCAAGTGATGATCGAGGCGCGCATCGTCGAGGCGGACGACAGTTTCAATAAAAATCTAGGGGCGCGGCTAGGCTATGCTGATTTCAACCGAGCGACACAGTCACCGGTAGGTATCAATCTCCCGGGCAGCACCCGGCTCGGCGTGACCGGTAATTATCTTGGGGTCGGCGAACAAACTGGTCAGGCGGCTGTCACGGGTGGTAGCTATATGCCGAATACTCAGTTTGTTGATCTGCCAGCGGGAAAAATTGGTACTGCCTCGCCGGGCACGATAGGATTCAGTTTATTTTCAGCCGGAGCGAATCGATTTCTCAATCTCGAGTTAAGCGCGTTACAGGCAGATGGCAAGGGCAAGATTATTTCCAGTCCGCGTGTGGTGACGGCTGATCAGCAACCAGCGATTATCGAGCAAGGCGAAGAGATTCCGTATCAGCAGGCGACGTCGAGCGGGGCAACATCGGTACAGTTCAAAAAAGCCAACCTCAAGCTGGAGGTAACGCCCCAAATTACACCGGACGGCAATATCATTTTGACCGTTGACGTTGCCAAGGACTCGCGCGGTATTGCTGTCGGTACCAGTTATGCGATTGATACCAAGCACGTAAAAACCAATGTCCAGGTAGAAAATGGCGGCACCGTGGTACTCGGCGGTATCTTCACGCAGGAAGAGCGCAGCAATGTTTACAAGGTGCCTTTCTTTGGTGACATTCCGGTACTGGGGCAGTTATTCAGGTAGACCAGCCAGCTTCGCAGCCAAAAAGAGCTACTGATTTTCATCACACCGCGCATCGTCGCTGATCTCGCGGCTACGGGTAACTATCCACTACGCTGAACTACGTCATTGCGTGGATCGGCTACACTGTTGCTTTTCAAGGGGAAACTTCCCCAGCAATAGTCACTATGTCGACTCCGCAAGCCAATATCTTTCTGGTCGGGCTGATGGGCTCGGGCAAGACAACAATTGGACGCGCGCTTGCCAAGCGGCTGAATTTGCGATTTGTCGACGCCGACCATGAAATTGAATCACGCACCGGTGCCTCGATCACGCTGATTTTCGAGATCGAGGGCGAAGCCAGCTTTCGCCAGCGTGAGGCAGATGTGATTCGTGACCTGACCCAGCAGCAGGGCATCGTACTTGCCACTGGCGGCGGCGCCATCCTCGACCCAGAGAGCCGCCGTAGCCTGCGTGAGCGCGGCACCGTGGTATATCTGCGGGCCTCGGTGGGCAGCTTGGTTCAACGCACCAGCCATGATCGCCAGCGACCTTTATTGCAAACCGCTGACCCGCGGGCACGGATTGAAGAGTTGATGCGGCAGCGCGCACCGCTCTACGAGGAAGTGGCGCACATTACCGTCGAAACCGGACGTCCGAATGTGCAGTCGGTCGTCCAAAACATTCTTGCGCAGCTTGAGCTATCAGGCTGGCCAGTGAGCGCTGCCGCGCCCGCAGGTTCGCTATGAGTCGACCCTCTGCCTCGATTTTTGCCCGGCTGAGTGTTGACCTCGGCGAGCGCAGCTACCCCATCATTATTGGCAGTGATCTGCTGACGGATGTCGAACTGCTGCGCAGCATTCCCGGTAAGCGCGTCGCAGTAGTAACCAATACTGTTGTGGCGCCGCTTTATCTTGAGCGTTTATCTGCGAGCTTGAACGCCGCAGGCAAGCAGTGCATCCCGATCGTGCTACCCGATGGCGAAGAGGAAAAGAACGCAGACAACCTGATGGCGATCTTTACCGCATTGCTTGAACAAAAATGCGACCGCAAGACAACGCTGCTCGCGCTCGGTGGCGGTGTTATCGGCGACATGACGGGGTTCGCCGCTGCCACCTATATGCGTGGTGTGCCGTTTGTGCAGGTACCGACCACGCTGTTGGCGCAGGTCGATTCGTCGGTCGGTGGCAAGACCGCGATTAATCATCCGCTCGGTAAAAACATGATCGGCGCTTTCTACCAGCCGCAAATGGTGCTGGCAGACACGGGCACATTGGCGACCTTGCCCGACCGTGAATTATCCGCAGGCTTAGCCGAAGTGATCAAGCACGGCGCCATTATTGATGCGGTATTTTTTCAGTGGCTTGAACAAAACATCCAGCGATTACGTGCGCGTGACGCCGGGGCATTAGCCCATGCTATTCAGCGCTCTTGCGAGATCAAGGCCGAGGTAGTGCGTCAAGATGAGCGTGAAAGTGGCCTGCGCGCGATTCTGAATTTTGGACATACCTTTGGCCACGCGATCGAGGCAGGCCTCGGTTACGGCGAGTGGCTGCATGGCGAAGCCGTCGGTTGCGGTATGACGATGGCGGCCGATCTATCGGTCAGGTTGGGTTATCTGCCGGTAGCAGAGCAGACGAGATTACATTCATTGGTCGAAGCAGCCGGGTTGCCGACGCTTGCGCCAGATCTCGGTGAGTCACGCTGGCTCGATCTAATGGAGGTCGATAAGAAAAATGAGGGTGGCCAGATCAAATTCATTTTACTGAAACCGCTCGGCACCAGCGTCATTACTACTGTGCCAACCGAGCTGCTGAGCGCTACGCTGAACGCATGCACTCGCTCATGAGTAAAAAGGCGAGCAGCGAGTGAGTATCATCGACGCTTATGAGATCCAGCTGGCAAGCTACGCAGCGCGCGCCGATAACTCGATCGGTCGTCAGACACCAGAGCCAAGCCCACAGACGCGTACCGAGTTTCAACGCGACCGCGATCGAATTATTCACTGTACGGCGTTTCGTCGCCTTGAGTACAAGACCCAAGTATTCGTCAATCATGAAGGTGATTTATTTCGTACTCGGCTGACGCACAGCATTGAAGTAGCGCAGATCGCGCGATCACTGGCGCGTAATCTTCAACTGAATGAAGATTTAGTCGAGGCTATCTCGCTTGCTCACGATCTGGGCCACACACCCTTCGGACACGCGGGCCAGGATGCGCTCAACGCTTGCATGAAGGACTATGGCGGCTTCGAGCACAACCTCCAAAGCTTGCGGGTGGTCGACAGCTTGGAGCAACGCTACGGCGCATTCGACGGCCTCAACCTCAGCTTTGAAACGCGCGAAGGTATCTTGAAGCATTGTTCTTTACCCAATGCGCAGCTACTGGGTGAGGTGGGGCTTCGTTTCATCGAGAGAAAGCAGCCCAGCCTGGAAGCGCAGCTCACCAACCTTGCTGATGAAATCGCCTACAACAATCATGATATCGATGATGGCTTGCGCTCCGGCTTACTGAGTTTGGATCAGCTGCAAGACGTCGGGCTTTTTGCGCGCTTTTATGCTGAGGTACAGCGTGAGTTTATCGGTATCACCGGGCGTCGCGCGATTAATGAAACCGTTCGGCGCATGATCAACGCCTTGGTTGTTGATCTGATCAAGACCTCGCAATCGAATATCCAGCGGGCCAATGTTAAAACCATTGCCGACGTTCGCAATGCGCCGCCCCTGATTGGCTTTTCCGAGGCGATGAAGTTGGAAGCGCAGACCCTCAAGCGTTTCTTGCGCAAGAATCTTTATCAGCACTATCAAGTCAGTCGTATGACCAGCAAGGCGCGGCGGATCGTGACTGACTTATTCGATATTTTCCTGTCTGGCCCCCAACTGCTGCCGCCGGATTATCATGTTACCGATGGCGATCAGGTTGCGCAGGCGCGTCGGGTTGCTGACTATATTGCCGGCATGACCGACCGCTACGCAATGCGCGAGTATCGACGGTTATTTGCGGTCGATGAAATTTAACTTTCAGCGGGTGATATTGCTGGCGATGCGGCCAACCCGCATAAAAAAGGGCGCTGCCGCGCCCTTGTCTAATCCTTGATCACGGGTTATGCAACCTCGGTTGCTCCGTTATAGCCACGCACTGCCGTGCGGTGATGATCTTGGATCCGATCTTTATGCTTGAGCACTTGTCGATCTAATTTATCCATCAACAAATCGATCGCTGCGTACATGTCCTGAGCTTCGCTTTCCACATGCAGGTCTTTGCCTCGCATATGGACATTGATTTCGGCACGTTGACGTTTATCTTTTTCGGTGTTGTCATCCACAGCAAGAATAACCGTGACATCAATCACGTTATCAAAGTGGCGTTTAATGCGCTCGAGTTTATTTTGTACGTACTCCCTGAGCGAGGGGGTGAGTTCCAGATGGTGACCGCTGATCTTGAGATTCATACACAGCACTCCTTGGATGGCGTTGCTGGAGGTTTCGTCAGATTCATCGGCAGAAGAACCGGACGAAGCGCAGCAACGGTTGAAAACTCTGGATTGTCTGACTTAGACCTTGTCGCGCCAAGAAAGTCAGCGCGCAACAAGCGGCAACTTGATCGTGGCAATTTCAGCAAGGCGCTAGGTCAGGTGATAGTGATCAAAGGGATTTGCGCAGATTTACCGGGGGGATCTTCAGCGCCTCGCGGTACTTCGCCACCGTACGGCGCGCGACCACCATCCCCTGCTCTGCCAACATATCTGTGATCTTGCTATCGGAAAACGGGTGTTTGGGGTCTTCGGCTCCTATTAGCTGCTTGATCAAAGCCCGTATTGCAGTCGAAGAGGCTTCACCGCCCGCCTCGGTTGCTACATGGCTTCCAAAGAAATATTTCAATTCAAACATGCCATGTGGCGTGAGCATGTATTTCTGCGTGGTGACACGGGAGATTGTGCTCTCGTGCAGACCCAGTGTATCAGCAATTTCACGCAGCACAAGAGGTCGCATCGCGACCTCGCCGTGCGAGAAGAAATTGCGCTGACGGTCAACGATCGCCTCGGCCACCCGCAGGATAGTGTCGAATCGTTGCCGCATATTTTTGATAAGCCACTTGGCTTCCTGCAGCTGTGACGATAGCGAGCCTTCACCTTTGCTCTGCTTGAGGATATTTGCGTACATGGCATTGACCCGCAATTTGGGCATCACATCACGGTTCAGGCTGACCTGCCAGCCATGCTTTGCGCGTTTGACAATGACATCCGGCACCACATAGTCCGATACATCACCCGCGTAGGCCGCACCTGGGTGCGGGTTACAGCGTTTGATCACTGCCTGTGCCTCGCGCAGATCCTCGTCATCACAGTCGAGGATCTTTTTCAGCTTGTTGAATTCACGTTGCGCAAATAGCTCAAGATGATTCTCGACCAGCGTCAGCGCCATGCGTCGTGTGACAAACGGCACTTTTTCCATGCGTCGTATTTGAATGGCAAGGCACTCCGAGGCATCACGCGCACCCACACCAGCAGGGTCGAAACTTTGCAGTAGCTTCAGTGCTACCAGCAACTCGTCCATCTCGATCTCGAGCTCTTCAGGCAGCCGCGACAGAATCTCGCCCAGAGATTCTTCCAAGTAACCGTTGTCATCGAGTGCATCAATGAGTAACTCGACGAGTGCACGATCACGCCGGTTATCAACGGTGACCGACAGCTGCTCCAGCAGATGCTCGCGTAGCGTGGTTTCATGCGCTTCCAGCTGCGGGCGCGCGTTATCGTCTTCCGGCGCCTTTGACGTGCGCGCAACATCGTCAAAGCTCCAGTCTGCATCGCCGGCGGGCGCGGCATCTTCGCCGGTACCGGCACCGCCGAGATCATCCGGCGTATCGGTACGTGTATCACCCTCACTCTCTGTGCTCGAGGATGGCGTGCTGCGTGCTGCGCTAATCGCGCCATCGCTGAGCAGGCGCACAGAATGATCGAGCGGATCATCCATCCGCTCCAGCAGCGGGTTATCACTCAGCATCTGCTCCAGCTCTTGATGCAGCTCCAGCGTCGATAGTTGTAGCAGTCGAATCGATTGCTGCAGCTGCGGTGTTAGCGCAAGATGCTGTGAGACGCGGAGCTGAAGTGTTTGCTTCATCGCTGTGCCGACCTACATTCGGAAATGTTCACCAAGGTACACGCGTCGCACAGACTCGTTCGCGATGATTTCATCCGGGCTGCCAGAAGCGAGCACCGCGCCTTGGTTGATGATGTAGGCACGATCACAAATACCCAGGGTCTCCCGCACATTGTGATCAGTGATCAGAACGCCAATACCACGCGCCTTCAGGAAGCGCACAATTCGCTGTATCTCGATCACGGCAATAGGATCAACGCCCGCAAACGGCTCATCCAGCAGGATGAAACGTGGCCGTGTTGCTAGCGCACGCGCTATCTCAACGCGGCGGCGCTCGCCACCCGACAAAGAGAGCGCGGCGTTGTCGCGCAGATTCTCGATCTGCAGTTCGGCAAGCAGGGTAGTCAGGCGCTGTTCGACCTCTTGGTCAGGGAGCGGTTTGCCATTGTCTTTTTGCAGCTCCAGTACGGCGCGGATATTGTCTGCCACCGACAGCTTACGAAACACCGACGCCTCTTGCGGTAAATAGGAAAGCCCACGCTGCGCACGGCGATGAATCGGCAACTCCGCGATGCTCTCACCATCAAGCAAAATCTGGCCGCCCTCTGACGGTACCAAACCCACAATCATGTAAAAAGAAGTCGTCTTGCCCGCCCCGTTCGGGCCCAGCAGACCAACCACCTCGCCACTTTCCAAGTCCAGCGAGACGTTGTGTACCACTTGCCGCGCGCCATAACTTTTTTGCAGGCCGCGCACGTGCAGTCGACTATCTGCTTTATCTATCATCGCCTTTTGTTTCTTTTTCGCGCGGCTGAATAATTGCTCGAACTCTGCCTGCCCCCGGCTTGCTCTCACCTGATGCTGTGTTGTTTGCGGTGTAGAACTCGGCGCGCGTGTCGTAAGAGATAAACTCGCCCTCGACCTCATCGGTCACTTTGCTGCCGTCTAGCATGCGCACCTTGGATCGCTTGAACAGCTTAGCAATTTCGTTTTTGGTGTCGTATTCGATTCGTTCTGCGGCCTGACCTTCCATCCACAGGTCTTTTCCACCATCACGTTTTTGACGAAAGGTCGCCAAGCCACCGGTGGGCGCGAACAGCGTACCGAACTGATAGCCGGCGCTGTCTTTTTTCAGGATCAGTTTCTCGCCGTGCATCACCAGCGTGCCGCGAGTGACGACGACGTTACCGATGAAGGTATTCAGCTGTTTCGACTCATCGTAAAACATCTGATTCGCCTCGATATTCGTCGGCTTGTCACGATCGGCCCGCTCAGCAAGTGCCGGCATATTCAGCGCACCAAGCAGGGCGGCGATCAAAAGAGCATGTCGCGTAAAAGGGGAGATCGGCTTCATCTGCGTACCCGGTCAGGAGGTAAATAAGTTGCGCTGACAGCGCTATGCAGTGTCAGCGTCTGCTGCTTGCTATCGGCGGTCATGCCAGTACCTTTCAGCGTTGTTCCGCCTTGCTGTGCTTGTACCGGTCGATGACTTTTAACGATGTCTTTATTGGTCAGCACCAGCATGTAGTCGGATGTCACCAATAGTGTCTCGCCATCGCTGGCCGATGGGCGGCGCAAAACTACATGGTCGTGCAAATGAAACTGACTATGATCAGCATTGGTATTTGCGGTATCCGAGCTGACAAACATACTCTGGCGTTTGTCGATATAGCGGGTCATGCGGAAACCCTGAATAAGAGTTTCATCTCGGTCAGGGTAGTGGGATAGCTGGTCGCCTTCCACGAGATAGTCAGCGCGCCCATCGGTGCGCGTCGTGGTGAAGCGAAATTGATGCATGGTGTAATCGGGAAGTCCCTGCGCCGGTCGGCGACTGGCACCTTGCTCTGGTTGCTGAGCCTGCTTCAGTAGCCAGAAACTGCCGCCAGCGAGTAGCAGCATGAACGCTAATGTCAGCGCCGCACCTCTGCGTGGACGAAACTCATCGATCATGCCAGATACCGCGCTAGCGCCGCCTCGTAATTTCCTTGCGCACGCAAAATGAAGTCACACACCTCGCGCGCTGCGCCGTGCCCGCCCTTGGCATGAGTGAGAAGATGCGCACGGGTTTTGACTTCCGGATGGGCATTGGGGACGCTGGCACAGAAACCAACGCGGGTCATCACAGGCAAATCGATCACGTCGTCGCCCATATAGCCGCACTGCGCGGGGTCGAGGCTGAGGGCGCTAATCAGCTGCTCAAACGCCGCACGTTTATCGTGCACACCTTGATGCAGCAGGTCGATACCAAGGTCCGTCGCGCGGCGCTTGACGATGTCCGACTCGCGCGCGGTGATGATCGCTGCTTTGACGTTGAACTGTTGCAGCAGCTTGATGCCGTGGCCGTCCAGCACATGAAAAGTTTTAATGGCTTCGCCGCCCGCGCCATAACGCAAGCCGCCATCGGTGAGCACGCCATCGACATCAAAAATCATCAGCCTGACGTTCTGCGCACGCTTCATCGCCAGTTGTTCTGTAGTTGAGCTCATCAGATGACTTTTGCCCGCGTCAGATCATGAATATGTAGCGCGCCAGTCAATCTGCCGTCCGCTTCGGTCACCAGCACCTGATTGATGCGGAACGATTCCATCAGCTCGACAGCTTCTACCGCTAGCTGCTCGGGGCTGACGGTGCGCGGTTTCGCGTTCATCACCTCATGCACTGGCGTTCGAGAAAAATCTTTACCGAGCTCGATCAGCCGGCGCAAGTCACCATCGGTGAAGATACCCAGCACTTTGTCGTGCTGGTCAACGACGGCGGTCATCGCCATACCCTTTCGTGTGACCTCCAACAACGCCTCGGGAAGCAATACATCCGGCAGAACGCTCGGGATCGCATCGGCCTTGCGCATCACATCGCGCACATGCGTCAGTAGACGGCGGCCCAGTGCGCCGCCGGGGTGTGATCGTGCAAAGTCTTCTTCCCGAAAGCCGCGCGCATCCAGCAAAGCGACCGCGAGCGCATCACCCAGCGCCAGCGTGGCGGTGGTGCTGGCGGTCGGGGCAAGGTTGAGCGGGCAGGCCTCGCGCGCAACAGCAACATCCAGGTGAACATCAGCCAGCGTGGCGAGCGTTGACTGCGGCCTGCCGGTCATGGAGATTAACTTGGCGCCGATGCGCTTGATCACCGGCACGATCGCCAGCAACTCTTCCGATTCGCCCGAGTTTGAAATCGCAATCACCGCGTCTGCCTCGGTCACCATGCCAAGGTCGCCATGAGCGGCTTCGGCTGGATGGACGAATAGGGCGGGGGTGCCGGTGGAGGCGAGCGTGGCGGCAATCTTGCGGGCGATGTGCCCTGATTTGCCCATGCCTGAGACCACCACTCGGCCACTGCACGCAAACAGCAGCGCAACCGCGCGCGCGAATGCGTCGTCGGCGTGATCAGACAAGCGTGACTTCAGCGCGAGGATGGCCTCGGCCTCGATATCGAGGGTCTGGCGCGCCAACTGCAACGAGCGTAACGCAGCGACGTTATCAAAATGTTTCGACGAATTTTTCTGATGCGTTACACTCATGCTCGGAGTATAGCCCATTACACAAAGCAAAAAACCTGCCAGACGTAAGATTTCTGAACGTCGCTGCGCAGCCGCTTTCACCCGACACAGGCCCACCGCTGATGCACTCTGCGCTTGAACTCACGCTCATCCTGCTGATTGCGGCAGTGCTTGGCGTGGTGGCGTTTCGCATGCTGCATCTGCCGCCGATGTTGGGCTACTTGACCGTCGGCGTGTTGATTGGCCCGCACGCGTTAGGTCTCGCTTCACAAAGTGCGGCGACACACACACTCGCCGAGTTCGGCGTGGTGTTTCTGATGTTCTCGATTGGTCTCGAGTTTTCGCTACCCAAGCTCAAAGCCATGCGCCGCAATGTGTTCGGTCTCGGCACCGCACAGGTGGGATTAACCATCTTGATGTCGATGGCAGGCGTTGCCTTGCTGGCGCCTTTGCTGCCGCAATACTTCGACATCAGCTTGGGTGCGGCATTCGCTATCGGTGGTGCGTTGTCGATGTCGTCGACCGCGATTGTGCTGAAGCTGCTCACCGAAAAACTCGAACTCGAGAGCGAACACGGCCGACGCATTACCGCCATCCTGTTGTTTCAGGATCTGGCCGTGGTGCCGCTGCTGATCCTGATTCCCGCGCTGGGTCGTCCCGGCGCAGATATGGTCGAAGACTTGGGCATGGCGGCGCTGAAAGCCGTGTTCGTGCTCGCGCTGCTGCTGTCGTTTGGCCAGATCTTGCTGCGCCGTTGGTTTCAAATTGTGGTGCAGCGCCGCTCGCAAGAGCTATTCATGCTGAATCTTTTGCTGATCACGCTGGGTGCGGCCTGGATTACCGAGATAGCCGGTTTGTCACTCGCGCTCGGCGCATTCATTGCCGGCATGCTGATCTCGGAAACTGAGTACCGCTTGCAGGTTGAAGAAGATATCAAGCCTTTCCGTGATGTATTGCTCGGCTTGTTTTTCATTAGCGTCGGCATGATACTCGACATGGCGCTGGTGTTCAATAACCTGCTGCTGGTGCTTGCCTTGTTATTGATACCGTTCGCGCTGAAGTTTGGTCTGATCGCGTTTGTCGCGCGATGGTTTGGTGCTTCACCCGGCGTAGCGATTCGTACCGGTTTGGGTTTGGCACAAGGCGGTGAATTCGGCTTTGTTCTGTTGAACGAGGCGGGCGCATTGAATCTGATCGACCCCGGTTTCGTGCAGCTTATTCTTGCAGCGATGGTGTTATCGATGTTGGCGACACCGTTCATTTTGGCCAACGCTGATCGCATCGTGATGCGTATGTCTCGTAACGAATGGATGCAGCAATCGCTGGCGCTGACTACCTTAGCCTCGCGTACCATGAGCGATGAGAAGCATGTGATTATTGCCGGGTTTGGCCGCACTGGTCAGAGCATTGCCAAGGTGTTCGAGGAAGAAAAAATCCAGTACCACGCACTCGACCTGGATCCACAGCGGGTACAAGAGGCGCAAGCAGCAGGCGCCAACGTGTCCTACGGCGATACCTCGCGTCGCGAGAGTCTGCTTGCCGCAGGCATCCATCGCGCTGCGGCGCTGGTGGTGACATATGCCGATACCCAAGCCGCGTTGAAGACACTGCATTTCGCCAACGAGCTGGCGCCAACATTACCGGCGATTGTGCGAAGTATTGATGACACTGATCTCGAGCTGCTGCGCGCCGGCGGTGCCGATGAAGTCGTCCCCGAAACCATCGAGAGCAGCCTGATGCTGGCTTCGCAAGCCTTGTTGATGATGGGGCTGCCACTGAGCCAGGTCGTGCAGCGTGTGCAGCGCGTACGCGGCGAGCACTATGCCTCGTTGCGTGGCTATTTTCATGGCCAGGGTGATGTGCCTGATGATGAGCATCATCTGCAAGTGCGGCTGCACTCCGTGCCGATACGCGAGCGTGCCGCCGCGATCGGCCGCGTGTTCTCGGAGCTTGCGCTGTCCGACGTCGGGGCGGAGGTGACTGCGGTCAGGCGCGGCAAGAGCCGCCTGGCATTTTCACCTGATCTGCGTCTGGAAGCGGGTGACGTAGTGGTACTGCGCGGCACCGCTGAAGCGATCGAGCGTGCTGAGCAGCGGCTGCTCTGATTCTTTAGGGCCCGATGGACGTTCTTAGCCGAATCGCCGGCATCATTCTCCCGGTATTTCTGATCACCGCTGCGGGTTACTGCTATGCGCGTGTGCGCGGCGAGCAGGTCACCGAGGATATGGCGGGGCTCAGTCGGGTGAATGTCGAGCTACTGTCGCCGGTGCTGCTGTTCTCTGCGTTGGCCTCGAAAGATTTCGATTTGGTGGCTAATCTGCCGCTGATTCTGGCGGGCTTGTTGATATCGCTAGGCTCCGGTTTGATTGCCTGGCCCGTTGCGCGCTTGCTCGGTTATGACCCGCGCACCTTTGTGCCGCCCATGATCTACAACAACTGCGGCAACATGGGCGTGCCGCTTGCTGTGCTCGCGTTTGGCGCGTCAGCGTTGTCGGAAGCGGTAGCGATGTTTGTTGCCAGCACCTTGGTGTATTTCTCGGTTGGTGTGTGGATTATTGAAAGCGCGGGCAGGGGACCGCGGTTGTCGATGCGTCGTACGCTGGCCAACCCCATGATCGTCAGCGTGCTGCTGGGCACGCTATTCGCGGCCGTGCGTATTCCCTTGCCAGAGGTGCTGTTGCAGGCGATGCGCATGCTGGGCGAGGCATCGATACCGATCATGTTGATCGCACTGGGTGTGCGCATGGTCGATGTATGCTTTACCCATTGGCGCATCGGTTTTATTGGCGCCATCGTCTGCCCTCTGTCAGGGTTCGTCGTGGCTTGGGGCATTGATCACTGGCTGAGTCTGAGTGTCATGCAGCGTGGCCAGATGTATCTGTTTGCGTCGCTACCGCCGGCGGTATTCAGCTTCATGATCGCTACCGCTTACAAGCAAGAGCCCGACAAGGTGGCGGCGATCGTCATGCTCGGTAATTTGGCGGCAGTCGTGTTCGTGCCGCTCGGGCTGTGGATGGGTATCCCCTGAGTACTGAAGACTGACACCGTGAGGCTGCTAACCGCAAGCCAGGCTGGTGATGAGCCTGGTCTATTCACTCGCACAATGCCGTGCCAAACCTTGCCGGCTTAGGCACGTTTGCGTTCTTTTTTCTGAAACAGCATGTTGGCCAGGTAGCGGCCGGTAAAGCTAGCCGAATTTTTCGCGACCTCTTCCGGCGTGCCCGCTGCAATGATCTGTCCGCCACCTGCGCCACCTTCCGGACCAAGATCGATCACCCAGTCAGCGGTTTTGATCACATCGAGATTGTGCTCGATGATCACGATGGTATTGCCCTGGTCGCGTAACCGATGAATTACCTTCAGAAGCAGCGCAATGTCATGGAAATGCAAGCCGGTCGTTGGCTCGTCAAGGATATACAGCGTGCGTCCGGTGTCGCGCTTGGAAAGCTCGAGAGATAGCTTGACGCGTTGTGCCTCGCCGCCGGAGAGTGTGGTCGCGCTTTGGCCGAGCCGAATATAGCCCAAGCCTACGTCGAGCAAGGTTTGCAATTTACGGGCAATCAGCGGCACCGGCTTGAAGAAATCGAAAGCATCTTCCACGGTCATATCGAGTATCTCGGAAATATTTTTTCCTTTGTACTGAACCTCCAGCGTCTCGCGGTTATAGCGTTTGCCGTGACACACATCGCACGGCACATACACGTCGGGCA
>Ga0194129_10000617_pt1 | contig 66420 bp, 57 predicted proteins | sample TA2KigCa35mmetaG_FD_150862 | JGI IMG/M metagenome (GOLD analysis project Ga0194129, IMG submission 150862) | Freshwater microbial communities from Lake Tanganyika, Tanzania - TA2015038 Kigoma Deep Cast 35m | ecosystem: Environmental > Aquatic > Freshwater > Lake | place: Tanzania: Lake... | reverse complement strand
TAGGACGATCAGTGCCGCATCGGCGCGGCGCATCGCGATCGCGGCACAGGGACTCGCCGGTCCGCGACCGACCGGCCGCATCGACATCCGCCACCTGAGATCGGTCTTCGAGTCGGTCGGGGTGATCCAGATCGATTCGGTGAATGTCCTCGCCCGCAGCCAGGAACTGCCGCTCTTCGCACGGCTCGGGCCGCACCCGCGCGACCTCATCCCGAGGGCGACGGCTGCCGGCGAGTTGTTCGAGTACTGGTGCCACGAGGCCTCGCACATCCCGGTTCAGCACCACCATCTGAGTCGCCTGCGCATGGACCAGGCACTGCGCGGTGAGCGTGTGTGGACCGGGCTCGCGCGCACGGTGCGCGAGAACCCCGCGATGGTGCGCGACATCCTCGCGCGCGTGCGCGAGTCGCCGACGGGGATCGTGGCGGGCGATGTGCGCACGCGCAGCGGCCCGAAGGGCCAATGGTGGGACTGGGACAAGGGCAAGGCGATCCTCGAGTGGTTGTTCTGGACCGGTCAGATCACCGCACGCCGGCGCGAACGCGACTTCGCACGCATCTATCTCGCACCCGAGCTCGCCATTCCCAAAGACGTGCTCGCCCGACCCGCGCCATCGGCCGACGACACGCGAAGGGAACTGTTGGCCCTCGCCGGTCGGTCACTCGGGGTCGCGACCTCGAAGGATCTGCACGACTACCACCGGCAACTGCCCTCGCGGACCGGGTCGGCTCTCGCCTCACTCGTCGCCGACGGCACTCTCGAGGAGGTGCGCGTCGAGGGATGGCGCGAGCCTGCGTACCTGCACCGGGACGCACGCACGCCGCGCACCGTCTCTGGGCGCGCACTGTTGTCGCCGTTCGATTCGATGGTCTGGTTCCGGCCGCGCACGGAGCGTTTGTTCGACTTCCGGTACCGGATCGAGATCTACACCCCGGCCGCCAAGCGCACCTACGGCTACTACGTGCTGCCGTTCCTCCTCGATGATGCACTCGTGGCCCGGGTGGACCTGAAGGCCGATCGTGCGACCGGGCGTCTGGTGGTGCCGGGTGTGTTCGCCGAACCCGGAGTGGACACACGCACGGTGGTCGACGCACTCGCGGTCGAGTTGCACTCGATGGCGGGGTGGCTCGGGCTCGACGGCGTCGCGGTCGGCGACCGCGGTGATCTCAGTGGTCCGCTGGCGCGAAGGATTCGTCGGACGTCATCGCCCACCTGAACGCAGCGGAGAGCCCGCTGCCGATCGGGCGCATCACGAATCGCTCTGTGAGGGGCAACCACGGCAGGCGCAGGTCCCTGCGCGCCCACGCCGGGAGCGTGGCGATGGCAGCAGCCGCGATCAACGAGTACGGCACGCGCGCCGGACCGGGGAGCGGCGGCTGGAGGAGCAGGTAGCGCGCCGCATCGCGCGACTCGGCGGTGCCGCGCAATTCGTGGCGGAATGATCGCAACTGGTCGCGCAAGCCGCGCACGGACTCCGGTGGTGCCGTCACGCCGAGCTTGCGCGCAACCACCGCCATCTGGGCGACGTAGTCGTCGTACCCGGCGTCGTCGAGCGGTTCGTCGCCGTAGGCACGATGCGCCTCGAGGAAGCTGTCGATCTCTGCGACATGCACCCACCGCAGCAGGTGCGGGTCGGATGCCGAGTAGGGACGACCGTCGGAGGCGACCCCGTGCACGCGCGAATGGACGGCGCGAACCGTCGCGACGGCGCGCTCGGCGGTGTCGGCGGTGCCGAATGTGGTGCGCGCGAGGAAATCAGCGGTGCGCTGAAGCCGGCCCCACGGATCGTTCCTGTAGTCGGAGTGCCGGGCGACCCCCGCCATGGCGAGGGGGTGCAACGACTGGAGCAGGAGTGCCCGCATCCCGCCGATGAACATCGACGCATCGGAGTGCACCCGCACCACGGCACTGTCGGATCCGAACCAGCGCGGACCCTCGCCGAGCATGATCTCGTTGCGCTTCGCCTCGGCGTCGTCGCCCACGATGCGCTCGCGCAGGGCACCGGCGATCGCACGGCGCACGGTCTCGATCCGGCCGCCGACGGGCACGACCGGATTGGCCACGGTGTCGCTCATGCCCACATGTTGCCACGGGCAGCGACATCTCCCACCGTGACCGATGCGCGCGGGAACTAGATTCGCCCCGTGGTCGCAGACGGCGCCGACATCGAGACACAGCAGCGCATGCCCCCGTGGGTCCCGCGGGCGATCCTGCTCTTTTGGGGCGGGTTCATCGGCACGATCGTGGTGCGGCACCTCTTCAACCGTCTCTCGGACATGTTGATCCTGCTGCTCGTGTCGTTGTTCATCGCGCTCGCGATCGAACCCGGCGTGAACCGTCTCCAGGCGACGAGGTTGCACCGCCGGGGAGCGACGGCCGCGATCCTGCTCGCGGTTGTCCTGTCCTTCGGGGGGTTCTTCGCCGCCGTGGGCACCCTGGTGGCCCAGCAGGCCGCCGACCTGTTGCGCAACGGCGAGACCTATGTCAACGACACCGTGAAGTTCCTGAACGACAATTTCGGGACCAACATCGACCCAGCATCGGTGAACGAGCGCCTGCGCGACCCCGACGGGGCGGTCCAGAAGTTCATCGACAACCAGCAGGGGAGGGCGTTCCGCTTGTCGGTGCAGGGACTGGGCGCGCTGCTGCAGATCTTCTCGGTGCTGCTGTTCTCGTACTACCTGGTCGCGGACGGGCCCCGTTTGAGGCGGGCGATCTGCAGCCGCTTGAAGCCCGAGCGCCAGCAGCGCGTCCTCGAGGCATGGGAACTGGCAATCAGCAAGACCGGCGGTTTCCTCTATTCCCGCGCGCTCCTGGCGGTGCTGTCGGGTTTCTTCCACTGGCTCGCGTTCCAGATCATCGGCACACCCGCACCGATCGCGCTCGGTCTGTGGGTGGGACTCGTGTCGCAGTTCATCCCCGTCATCGGCACGTACCTGGCCGGGGTGCTGCCGATGCTGCTCGCCTTCCTCGAGTCCCCGATCGATGCTCTCGTGGTGATCGGGGTGGTGCTCGTGTACCAGCAGGTGGAGAACTACCTGTTCGCCCCCAAGATCACCGAGCGCACCCTCGATCTGCACCCGGCGCTCGCCTTCGGTGGTGCGATCGCCGGGGCCTCGGTGCTGGGACCGGTGGGTGCGGTGCTCGCGCTCCCTGCCGTCGCGATGATCCAGGCGCTCGCGTCGTCGTGGGGCACCCGCTACGCCGTGGTCGAGGGACCGCTCACCGAGCAGGAGAAGAAGAAGCGGCGCGCGCCCCGGAAGAGGAGAGGGTGAGCGGGGCACTTCCCGACCAGTTCGCTCCGGTGGCGGTCGTGTCGCGCAGCGGGGTCGACGAGAGCATCCATTTCGGTGCGGCGGTGTGCATCGGCACCGGCGGCCATGTCGTGCACACGGTCGGCGATCCCTCGGTGTGGATCTACCCGCGCTCGGCCACCAAGCCCCTCCAGGCGCTCGCGATGGTGCGTGCCGGCCTCGACCTGCCGCCCGAGAAACTGGCACTGGTGTGCTCGAGCCACAACGGTGAGACGGTCCATCAGCAGACCGCGCGCGAGATCCTGGCTGGCTGCGGTCTGGACGAATCCGCCCTGCGCAACACGGCCGACCATCCGATGCACGCGCCGTCGGCGCGCGAGGCGATCCGCGCCGGGATCGCAAAGTCGGCCCTGCAGATGGGATGCAGCGGGAAGCACTCGGGCATGGTGGCCACGTGCGTGGCGAACGGCTGGCCCATCGACACCTATCTCGAGCCCGACCATCCGCTGCAACGAGCGATCACCGACACCGTGCGCGAGTTGTGCGGCGAACCCCTCGCGATCGGCACCGACGGGTGCGGTGCACCCGCGCACGTGGTGCGGCTCGAGTCGCTCGCCCGCGCGGCGCGCGCGATCGCCACGGGTGCCGCCGGCGAGCCGGGCGACCGGATCTTTGCGGCCATGTCGGGTCATCCGCACATGGTCGGCGGCACCGATCGCGACGTGACGCGGATCGTGTCGGCGATCCCCGGCTTCTTCGCCAAGGACGGAGCCGAGGCCGTCTTTGTGGGGGCCTCGCGCGACGGCCGGGCTGTCGCCGTGAAGGTCTCCGATGGCGGACCGCGCGCGCACCGAACGGTGTTCCTGGCGGCTCTGGCGCACCTGGGCTTCGATGTCGCCGGCTGCGCGGGGGACCTCGCCGAGCGGACCCTCGGGCACGGCTCGCCGGTGGGTTCGGTGCGCGCGCTGGGCTTCGGCTAGGCAGGGTCGATGGCGATCCCGTTCGTGCCGCGCATCGACGACGCACCGCGCGCGAAACCACAGCGCGTCACCCCGCTCATCGAGCGTGTGATCGCCGACAACCCGTCGAAGTTCACGTACCACGGCACCGGCACCTACATCGTGGGCGGCCGCGAGTGCGCCGTGATCGATCCCGGGCCGCGACTCGAGTCGCACCGGCTCGCACTCGCGGCCGCGCTCGAGGGCCGCACCGTGGTGGGGATCGTGGTCACACATTGTCACGGGGACCATTCGCCGCTCGCGGCGTGGCTGCACGAGACGACCGGTGCGCCGCGGTTCGCAATCGGACCGCACCGCCAGTACCAGGGTTGGGTGGACGAGGACGACCGGTTCCCCGACGAGGAGGACGACACCGAGAAGGTCGGGGTGGACGACGAGGAGAAAGAGACGATCGATCTCGGGTTCGCACCCGATGTCGCGGTGCGCGACGGGGAGACGTTCCTGTCGACGCGCGAGTTCTCGATGGCCGCCGTCGCCACACCCGGTCACACGTCGAACCACATGTGCGTGGCGATGCCCGAGGAGGGGACGCTGTTCACGGGGGACCATGTCATGGGATGGAGCACGACGGTGGTGTCACCCCCCGACGGCGACATGCGCGCCTACATCGACTCGATGCACAAGGTGATCGCCCGGAACGATTCGATCCTGTGGCCGACCCACGGCGGACCCGTCACCGATCCGCAACCGTTCCTCGCCGCGTACCTCGGGCACCGTCTCGAGCGCGAGCGCCAGATCGTGGCCGAGATCGCCGCGGGCAACACCACGATCCCCGGGATCGTGAGGGTTGTCTATGCCGGGGTGGACAAGCGGTTGCACCGCCCCGCGAGGCGCAGCGTGTGGTCGCACCTGCGCAAGCTCTGCGACGACGGTGTCGTGGCGACCGCCGACGGCGGGGCTCCCCGGTTGCTCGGCGAGTACCGGATCACCCGCTGACCCGGTCGCTCGACGTCAGTCGCCGCGACGACGCCGAGCCCGGCGAACGACGAATCGCACGAGCCGGTCCACCAGGAGTGTGAGCGCGACGACGAGGACGGTGAACCACCAGACCGGTGTGTCCTGGAAGGTGTAGAACACCACGTTCACGTCGATGCGGTCGGTGTTCATGAGCACCAACAGCAACAGGTAGCCCACACCGACGAGGGCGAGGATGTTGCCGAATCCCTCGAGCGGGTTCCGTCGCGGTTCGCGCCGGTCCCCGGGCGTTCCGTCGCGGTCCTGCCCGTCCTCGCCCCGGCGGTCGTCGCGGTCGTCGCTCATGGAACGATCGTAGGTCGGCCGCACGGGTCCCCCGGCCGATGTCGATTCAGCGCACGGCGCCGGTGGGGAGGGTCGCGGGGTCGAAGAGGGCGATGAAGTCCTTGGTCGACTTGTTGAGGTGGCGGTTCGGATCACCCATCCGCGTGTCGATCACCCGGCCGCGCCGGTCGGCCTTGCCGAAGTTCTCGTAGACCGCGAAGTAGGGCCAGGTGCCGTTGATGTCCATCTCCATCGCGGTGTCGCACGAGAGCAGGACCATCGTCTCGGCGAGCATCGAGATGCTCACGTCACCCACGGCGACGAACATCATCAGGCCGTCGGTGCGGCGGCACACCGCGGAACGGAAGTTGAACAGCTTGTCGTCGTAGTCCTTCCCCCAGTCCACCTTGTCGTAGGTGTGGAAGACGATCTCACCCCCTCGCACGAGCGGCGGCAGGTTCTGGCGCAACGAGACCCACGATCCGTCGTCGATCATGTCCTCGCCCCACACGCCGACGGTGCTCGTGCCGTCGGCGCGGATCCCGAAGGTCGCGTAGCCCTCGCGCAATTTGCGCACGACCTTGCCCTCGGTGACATAGCCACCCGGCTTGTGATCGAAGCGGAACCCGCCGTTGAACGAGGCGATCAGCGACGGTCGCGCTCGCTCGGAGACACGGTCCTTGTTGCGCCAGGGTCCGCCCCCGGGTGTCTCCTGGCCGTTGTGCAGTGCGGCGCGCACGAGGTTCGGGTTGAACGCGGCCATCGTGGCCACCACCGAACCGCACCGCGCAATCGGGCGGATCGACGAGACATGGACGATGGGCGACTTTCGCACCCTGATCGCCGACCGCCACTGACCCTCGCCGCGCAGGGCTGGGCTGATCGGGGTGTCGATGTCGGCCGGCCGGGCCGGGATCGTGGTCGTGGTGGTCGTGGACGTGCTGGTGGTGGTCGTCTCACCGGGGACGGTGGGTGGTGGCACCGTGGTCGTGGTTGTTGTCGACGTGCTGGTCGTGGATGTCGTGCTGGTCGTGGATGTCGTGCTGGTCGAGGTGGTTGATGGACGTGTCGTGGTCGACTGACCGGGCAGCGTCGTGGTCGTCGTCGCGGGTGTTCCGCATGCGGTGAGCCTCACGGGCTCGGCGTTCGGATTCGTGACCGCCGGTGTGGGGGCCTCGATCGTGGTGGGAGAGGCGGGACCCGGCGCCGCAGAAGCGACGGTGGTCGGCACCGGCGCAACCGTTGTCGGCGGATACATCGAATCCGTTCCGTCGTCGATCTCCTCGTCGACGGCGAGCGTGAGCGAGTTGGCCGGTGCGGCCGACGGGGGTTCGTCGTGGAGCCACACCTCCAATTGGTCGACGATTCCGCCGAGACCCTGCTCGCGCGCCCACGAGGCGAGGTTCTGTTGGAGCGGCTCATTGGGGTGGGCGAGCACGTACCGCACGAGCGAGCCCCCGGTCACGACCGAGAACAGAGCGGTTGCGATGGCGGTCCAGCGCAGGAATCGGCGTCTGTTCATCGGCTGTGGTCGATAGTCGCTGGGGGTGTCAGCGGCGCGCCATCTCCGACACGAAGAGGTCGAGCCCCAGGTTGCCGAGTGCGAGTGCCTCGGCGTGCCACGCCCTGAGGTCGAATGCGGAGCCTCGCGCGGTCTTGGCGGCCTCGCGCGCATCGAGCCAGACGCGCTCGCCCAACTTGTACGAGATCGCCTGACCCGGCCAGCCGAGGTACCGGTCGATCTCGGAGCGGTTGAACGCGTCATCGGACGAGGATCTCTCGCTCATGAACTCGAGCATCGCCCCGGCGGTCCATGCCTCACCCGGTCGCCACGACGACGAGGAGGGGATCGTGTAGCCGCAGTGCGCTCCGATGTCGACCACGACGCGCGCCGCGCGGAAGGCCTGCGCGTAGAGATACCCGAGTCGGTACTCGGGATTCTCGAGGAATCCGAACTCGTCCATGAGGCGCTCCGCATAGAGGGCCCACCCCTCGCCGTGACCGGACACGAAGGTGTTGCGCTGCACGCGGGAGAGACGGTCCTTGTTCACGGTGGCGGTGGCGACCTGGAGATGATGACCGGGCACCCCCTCGTGGTAGGCGGTGGTGGGTTCACCCCACTTCGGGAACATCGTGCGGCCGTTCGCGGGGTACCACGTGCGTCCGGGGCGCGAGAGATCCTCGCTCGGCCCGGTGTAGTACATCGCAGCCGCCCCACCCGGCGGGGAGATCATCGCCTCGACGGTGCGGATGCGCGGGTCGATGACGAAGTGCGCGCCGTCGATCAGGAACGACATCGCCTCGTCCATCAACCCTTGCAACCAGTCGCGCAGTGCGCCCTCGCCGTGGACGGCGCGCGCGGGATCGGTGTCGAGGAGATGACGCACCTCGGCCGGTGCGCCTCCGGGCAGGATCTGTCCACCGACGCGACGGATCTCGGCGTCGAGTCGCATCGTCTCCTCCCAACCCCACTCGTAGGCCTCGACCGGGTCGACCTGCATCCCGAGGAACTGACGGCGCGCGATCGCGTGACGCTCGGGCCCGACCCCGTCGGCCACGGTGGCATGCGGCAGGTAGGTGCTGTCGAGCCACGCGGCGGTCTCGGCGAGGGCCTCGCCGGCGTCGCGTGCGCGTTCACGCAGGGCATCGATCGGTGCACCACGAACCGCGCCCGCCTGCTCGACGAAGGACTGGAAGAAGCCGGGGTGGCCCTCGCCGGCCCACTCCCGGAGCTGGGCCACCTGTGCCAGAACCTGGCGGCGGGAGGTCAGGAGACCGCGCTCGATGCCGAGCGCCCAGGACTCCCGCATCCCGGCGAAGGCGCGTGGCACCTCGCCGAGGCGCGCCGCGATGGTCTCCCAGTCGGCCACCGTCGCCGTCGGCATGAGGTCGAACACCGACCGTGCACCGTCGACGTCTCCGGCGATGGGTCGGATACCCCGCAGCATCTCGCCACCGTCGTAGGACATGATCTCGCTCTCGAGCGACTCACGCATCACCCCGGCCGCGAGGCGATCGTCGTCGGAGTCGGCCGGCAGCGTGGCGAGCTCGGCGAGCGTCCGGCGAGCGTGGTTCTCCATCGCGGCGTGCCCGGCTGGGGAGAAGTCGGTCATCTCGTGGTCGTGACCCGCGATGCCCAGGTACGTGGCGGTGCACGGGTTGAGCACGGCGATCTCGTCGATGTAGCGGTCGGCGAGGGAGAAAACGGGCGACGTCATGGCGTCAGACTACGAGGCTCAGGAGGCGGAGGCCTTGTCGCGCAGGTGCCTGCCGATGTAGGCGACGACGACTTCGTGGGTCTCGTCATCGAAATACACGTGGATGCGCACCAACTGGTTCCTGCGCCCCCGACGAAGGTGGGCGGCCGCCACGACCGCGCGTCCACGCCACATGATGACGTAGTCCTCGACGTACTTCTGGCGCGCCGTCGTCGAGATGTCGGGCGCGAAGTCGAGTCCCAATTGGCGGCACGCGAGTTTGATGGAGCCACCACTGATCTCGCTCGACATCCAGGCGCGCGCCACCTCGTTCAACCGCACCAGATCGGCGAGAACGCGACCGGGGTCGGGGCCCTCGAGTTCGGAACCCGACTCGAGTGCGCGCTCGTGGAACACGAGGAACGGGCAGTGCTTCTGTGCGAGTCGCAGCGCCTCCCTCATCGAGGCCACCGCGACCGACTGGGGCACGATGCCGGCTTGTGTCTCGAGACTGACCGTGCGCAGCACCAGCTCGTCGAGTTGTGAGTCCTTGCGCTCGAGTCGGGCGCGTTGGTCGGCGATGATGCGGTCGGCATCGGCGAGGGCTGCCTGCTGCTCCTCGATCGTGGCCTCGAGTTGTGCGACATGCTCGGCCTGCGAGTCGTCGACTCGTTCGTCAAGGTCGCGCCCGCCACGTCCGTCGTGTGTCTGGTTCTCCCCCGGCGTGTCGCCGTTGTCGGGCTCGATCTCGAGGCGGGGCGGGGGAGGAACGCGGGGCTGGGCGATCGAGCGCGCGGCGGTGGTGGTGATCAACTCGATGAGTCGTGCCCAGGTGCGCGTCTCCATCCGCGGTGCGATCTCACGCCGGCGCGTGATGTCGACATCCGAGGTCGGATCCCAGGCGACCACGATCGTTCCCTGCGACACCAGTCGCTGACCCGACATCTCCACGAAACCACGCAGGGCCTCGGCCGTGGTCACGTGCCAGATGTGGGCGAGTCCGGCGAAGGGTTCGGGGCGCACCACCACGAGGGGTTGCGTGTTCCGCTCGAAGTCGTCGATCTCGATGATCACCGGCAACCTGCGGCCGGGTGCCTGGAGGAAGGCCGCGATCTCCTGACCCTGCAACTGCGTCGATGCGGAGCGCACGCCCGCGATCACCTGGTAGTCGGCGTCCCAAGTGGGGAATGCCCCGAGGACCGACCCCACCAGGTGCGCCACGTGCGGTGGAGGGAGTGGTGGCTTGTAGGGAGCGATGCGGGTGGTGCGCGGGCTGGTGAAGATCCGAAGATCGAAGGTGAGGTCACCCCCGACGAGGCTCACCGTCGCCGTCGTGGTCTCGACATGCGTGCCACGCGGTGCGGTCTCGGTGATGGCGAGACGAAAGACCGGATCGCCGTCGGCCTCGCGCAGGCGCAACGAGGCACCTGGCCGGCCCTCCTCGTCGGGCAGGAAGGGGTGGTGCTGCAGTTGCCAGTCGGTCACCAGGTCGACGACCGCGATGCGGTCCGCCTCGGTGCGTCCCGGTGTCGTGAACGACACCGCGTACGTGGTGATCATCGGGTTCTCCCCGCGCTCCGGCCCTGGTGGGCGCGCGATCTGACCCGTTCAGCGCCAGGGGTCGAGCGCCTCGTGGACCATCGAGAGGATCGAGGTGACGACCGCCGTTTCATCGGGTTCGAGTGTAAGCAGGCGGTCGAAGGCGCCTTCCTCGATATCGATGGACGGGTGGATCTGGTAGACCCGGCGGCCCTCCAGCGAGGGTTCGTGCGTCTCGAGGCGCGCCCCCCCGGGGCTCTCACGATCGATCCAGCACTGCGCGGCGTCGCCGATCGCCTGGACGGTCCAGCCCGTGCGCAGCCTGACGCCCCACGGTCCCTCCGGGTTGAGCCCGCGCGGGAGCGTGACCGCGTCCGGTGTCTCGCGCACAGCGACCTGCATGCGCACGATGGGACCGCTGTGGTCCGCATGGGTGATCTCGGCGAGCACCGCATCCTGGGTGAGCGGGAGCACCATCGGATCGTCCCGCATGCGGGACGACTCGCTCCACTGCCCCGGCGTGACCACCTCCCACACCCAGGGCCGTCCGCCCGTGTCGATCTCCCGCACGCTCATGCCCACCCACGGCACGGTGAGACCAGGCATCGTGACTTGACGCCACGGGAGGGGGGAAGTGCTCTCTCGCAACGACTTCTTCACGCTGTCCATCAACGAGAGCACAGCAGAAGATGTTGGTGCCTGATCCTGGCGAATTGGTGGATGCTCGCCGTTGTGACAGCCGCGGGGTGCGGCCGACGACGACTCCCTGAGGACGAACCTCGAACCTGTGGGAAACTGCCGGCATGCCGGTGTTCGATCGCGATGGAGTGCTCATCCACCACGAGATGTTCGGCGACGCCGACGGCGAACGACCGCGCGTGCTCTTCCTCAACGGTTCGGGTGCCACGCTCGAGTCGGCGGCACCGATGATCGGTTATCTCGCGCGGTCGTGCACGGTGCTTGCGCACGATCAACGCGGGCTCGGCCGCACCTCGGTGCCACCGGGGCCGTACTCGATGGCCGACTACGCCTCCGATGCAGCCGCTCTGCTGGACCACGTCGGCTGGCACACGTGCGCGGTGTTCGGGATCTCCTTTGGCGGGATGGTCGCCCAGGAGTTCGCGGTGACCCAGCCCGACCGCGTGGAAAAGATGGTCCTTTTTTGCACCTCGGGTGGTGGTGCCGCGGGTTCGTCGTACCCCCTGCACGAGCTCGCCCGGTTGGAGCCAGCCGAGAGGGCCCGTCGCGGGGCCCTCCTCATCGACACACGGTTCACGTCCGGATGGCTCGCGGACCATCCCGATGATGCCGCGATCGTGCGGGTCCAGAACGAGAGAGCCGCGGCTCCCAAGTCGCCCGAGCAGGTCCGCGGTGAGCGCATGCAACTGGCCGCGCGTATCGGCCACGACGTCGCCGACCGGCTCGGGCGGATCACCTCACCGGTGTTGGTGTCAGCCGGCCGCTTCGACGGCATCGCACCGGTCACCAACGGCGCCGCGATCGTGTCCCGCCTGGCCGATGCATCGCTCGCCGTCTACGAGGGCGGCCACGCCTTCAGCCTGCAGGACCATCGCGCGATGCGGGACGCCGTCGAGTTCCTCCTGTCGGGAGTGCGCCCCACTCGGGTCAGTTGAGTCGCAGGCTCGCCGTGCGCCGGCCGGCACGCGGGTGCTCGGCGCGCACCGTCACCTCGGTGCCGGGGCCGGCGCGCACCACCCATGACACGAGCGTGCGATCGGGCGTGCCACCCGGTCCGTTCAGGGCGAAGTGCGCCCGGCCGGCCAACTGGCCCGCCTTGACGCGCGACGGCCCGATGCACTCCGCACCGGAGACCTCTGCGGTGATCGGCAGGACGAGGTCGTGCTTGCGTGCCCAGTGGCTCACCTGCGTGGGGAGGAACCCGGTGTTGGCGATGCCGGCCTCGACGCGCCAGGTGTCGGTGCCCAGTTGCTCGGCGCGCAGCAGGAGGATCTCGAGCCGCGGCGACAGCATCGCCTGGTGCACCACCCACTCTGAGTGCGGCTCGACCTCGTTGCGCAGAACCGAGGTTGGTGCGTTCGTCCAGATCCTGAAGTCGTCGGGCCCACCCAACTCGACGCGCCCGAGCTGGGGATGGTCGTGGGGACGCCACGGGAGATACGAGCCGGGTGCATGGATGTCACTCCACGCGCACACCGCCAGTTCCTGTTCGACGGTGGGACCCACGTACCAGATCTCGGTCGAGCTGCGTTCGCGCCCGTCGGTGGCCACCGCGATCGCGTCCCAGAACTCGGTCGTCCAGCTGTAGACACCGAGGTGCTCGTAGGCCCAGTCGTCGGCCGCACCACTCATCGTCTCGCTCTTGTCCCAGGTGAGGTCTTCATAGACCGAGTGCGCGGGATAGGAGGTCAGCTCGGTGCCGCGCGCGGCGATCTGCTTGAACACCCAGAGATCCTCGGGTGGGAGCTTGGAGTCGCCCTTGGTGCTGGAGGGTCGCAGGAGGAACCCGCCCGAGGTGTGGTACGCGTGGTACCCGCAGATGTTGGGTCGTGCGGTGATCGCCCGCACCAGCGCGTCGATCTCGGGCTCCGACATCGGGTGATCACCCGACCCCGTCACCGAGGTGTCCCATCCGGCGGGGAAGTTGCGGTTCATGTCCAGACCCTGCGGGGCCCGGGGGGTCGGCACGGTGAATCCGTCCCAGTCGTTCACGATCCCCTCGGGGACGATGCGCCACCTGGTGGCATCCGCGGGTGCGTCCTTGTGTTCGCGGGGGATCATCACCCGTGGCTCCCGCGGGTGCTCGACGTGCGAGCCGTTCGGGTCCTCGATGCGCATGAGCAGGATGCGTCCGTCACCGTCGATGTCGGAGGTCTCCAGCCCCGGCCAGCGGTGCCCATCCCGCCACGGCCACATCCGCATGCTCGAGCGGCGCTGACGCGGCACATCGGCGAGAGCGGCCTCGACGCCGTCGGGGTTGACGCGCGGCGCGACATAGAAGGTGCGCGTCGCGAGTGCCTCGCGCACCGTCTGGTCCCCGCGGTCGTGTCCGTCGAGGAGGTGCGCGACGAGGTGCAAGGCCGCCACGCCGCCGGTGACCTCGACGGAGTGGATGTTGGCGTCCACCCAGTGCGCGGGTTTGTCGGTGGCGGGACCGGTGCTCGAATCGGTGATCGTGACGAGCCACAACGCGCGCCCCTCGTGCGAGGTCCCGTACTGCTCGAGAGTTGCCAGGTGGGGGTGCGCCGCCACGGTCGTCGACAACCATCGCGTCATCTCGTCGTGATGCAGGAACCGGTCGAATGAGTACCCCGCCAAAGACTGCACGCGGCAACACTATGGTCTCGGCGTGGCCCGCAATTACCTGCTGATCACCCTCGACCAGTTCAGGGGCGACTGTCTGTCGGTGGCCGGGCATCCGGTGGTGCGCACGCCGCACCTCGACGACCTCTGCGCCAACGGCGTGCGCCTCTCGCGCCATTACAGCCAGGCTTCGCCGTGCGCGCCCGGGCGTGCCTCGCTCTACACCGGCACCTACCAGATGAACCACCGCGTGGTCGCCAACGGCACCCCGCTCGACGACAGATTCGACAACATCGCGCGGGTCGCGGTGCGCGCGGGACTGTCACCGGCGCTGTTCGGATACACCGATCAGTCGATCGATCCGCGTGTCACCGACGGTCCGCAGGACCCGCGCCTGTCCTCCTACGAGGGCGTCCTGCCCGGCTTCGAGGCGGTGCTCGACCTGACCGGTGACTACTCCCCGTGGCTCGGGTGGTTGGCGGCGAAGGGCCACGACGTGTCGGCGGGTCACCTCGCACTGCTCGCCACCGAGCACGAGCGCCCGGCCGACTCGAGCGTGTCGACGTTCCTGTGCGACCGGTTGCTCGGGTGGATCGACGACCGCGAGGGTCCGTGGTTCGCCCATGCGAGCTTCCTCCGCCCGCACCCGCCCTATTCGGCGGCGGGGGAGTACTCGACGATGTACGACCCCTCCACGGTCGGTGCTCCGATCGCGCCGGTGTCGGATCCGCATCCGTTCCACGCACTGATGATGTCGCTCGATGCCTGCAGCGCACCGGCCGATCCCGACGATCTCGCGCGGATGCGCGCGCAGTACTTCGGCATGGTGAGCGAGGTCGACGCCCAACTGGGCCGCATCTGGGCGCATCTCCGTGCGCGCGGGATGTGGGACGACACCTGCATCATCGTGACCGCCGACCACGGCGAGCAGTTGGGCGACCATGGCCTGCGCGAGAAGCTCGGGTACTGGGAGGAGAGCCACCACATCGTGGGCATCGTGCGCGACCCCGATCGTCCGGCCGCGCACGGAACCGTGGTCGGTGAGTTCACCGAGAACATCGACATCATGCCGACGCTGTGCGAGATGCTCGGCGTCCCGGTGCCGGCCCAGTGCGATGGCCTGCCGTTGACCGAGTTCCTCGGCGGGCGCGAGCCGGACTGGTGGCGCGATGCCGCGCACTGGGAGTACGACTGGCGGTTCTCTTGGATCGGCACCGATCGCTACACGTGGCCGCGCAGGCGCAGACCCGAGAGGTCGTCACTGGCGGTGCACCGCACCCGCGACCACGCCTATGTCCAGTTCGGTGACGGCGACTGGCTCTGCTTCGACCTGGCGACCGATCCGACGTGGCGCACGACCACCGACGACGACGCGGTCGTGGCCGCGCGGGCGCGCGCCATGCTGCAGTGGCGGATGGAGCACACCGATCGCACCCACACCGGGTTCCTGGCCGAGCGGGGCGGCACCGGTCGGTGGCCCGACGGCGTGGCGTGGCGCGCCGTCTGAGACGGCCGGACCCGGATCAGTCCCGCCAGCGCTCGCGCATCACCATCTCGGTGAGCGGAGCGCGACGCAGCGGACCGTGCCGACCCTTCGGCCATCCGAGAGGCACGAGCGCATGCACGCCCCACGACTCGGGAAATCCGAGGATTGCGCGCATGTCGGGCTCGCGTGCGCACACGATCGTGGTCAGCACCCCGCCCAGTCCCTCGGCCCGCGCGGCCACCAGCAGGTTCTGCACCGCCGGATAGAGCGATGCACCGCCCACGACGGGGTGGCGACCCCAACCGGCGTCGGTGACGTAGAGCATTGAGGGGTCGTGCAGGAACACCGCGAGCACCGGCACATCGGCGAGTCCGGATGCCAGATCGCCACCGATCGTCATCGCGTCGCGCACGCGCTGCTCGGTGGCGGGTGTGCGCTCGGGCAGTCGCGCGATGTTGAAGTCGACGTACTTCTTCCACTCCTCGGCGTAGAGGTCCGAGATCGCCTGCTTCGTCGCGCGATCGCGGACCACGATCAGGCGCCACGGTTGGCGATTGCCGCCGCTCGGCGCCCATGTGGATGCCTCGAGGACACGGTCGAGCACGTCGTCGGGCACCTCGTCGGGGGCGATTCGCCTGATCGAGCGCGTGGTGGAGAGGATCTCGCGGAAGACCTCGGTGCGTGGGTCGGTCATGTGGCGAGTCTCCCACGATGACCGCGGTGGTGCACACGCGGTGGTGACGCTGGTCAGCGGCGCACGATCGCGGGCCACGGGGGCACCGTGAGGCCGGCGCACCCGTGGAGAAAATGGAGGAACGCAGCGTGCTGGACACCGATGTGGGTGCGCGTGAGGACGAGCATCTCGTGGAGGAAATCGGGTCCGTGACCGGGTGACGACGACGTGAAGTGCGCCATCTCGTGCACGAGGACCAGGAGCGACACCGGGGGACCCGCCAGGTGCAGGGTGCGGTTCTCGATGTCGGCGGCCCCGAGCGTGCGACGCAGTCGCCGCGAGACCAGCACGACCGGTGGGTCGATGTCCTCGGTGTGTGCGATGGAGTTCACGATGGCGCGCGCCTCGTCGGCATCGAGTCGCCGACTCGGCATCTCGGCATCACACACGTCCTCGCATGCATAGATGAGCCGTTGTTCGAGGGGGCAGTCGGCGTGGTGCTGCTCCCTGTCGCGAACAGCCGCGACGAGCCCGGCGCGATTCATCCGAGTTCACCCCGGACACCACTGCCGAACGACCGGCCGGAGCCACCGAACGAGCGCCCCGCGCTCGCACCGGCCCCGAAGTCACCCGAGGATGTGTCGACCCAACTGGTGCCGCCCGAGATGTGGATGCCCTGGGTGCGGAGGTAGAGGCGACGTTCGCGTGCGGCGCGGTCGGCGCGGTCGGCGAGAACGAGTCCAGCACCGGGTGTCTCGGCGACGAACTGGGTGCGCGCACCGCCGAGCGACTCCTGCAGACCCGACTCGAACCCGCGGAACCACGATGTGCGCGCCGAACGGCCACCCACCGGGAGGAGTCTCGCCGAGAGGACCTCGGCGGCTGCGAAGAGGGTCCGCGCCGCGAAGATGTCGCAGGATCGACCGAAGATGCGCATGATGCACCCGTCGGCGCTGTCGAAGTCACGGAACGCACTGCACGAGTGCGCGACCGCGATCGTGTAGAGGATTCCGATCCTGCGCACGCGGTAGGGACCGGTGATGGTCACGGTCTCGAGGACGACGTCGTGGTCGTCGCCGAATCCGGCGGGCTCGGCGATGTCGTCGTCGGAGAGGCCGTGCTTGAGCATCAACTTCGAGGCGAGGGCGAGCGCGTTCTCGGCCTCGGCTGGCGGTGTGTTCGGGTGCAGGGCTACCGCGAGCAGCGCCCTCACCCTGGTGCGTTGGTCCGACATCGGGACTCGACCCTAGGCCCGGGGAGTGTCCGGGATCGGCGCCGGTCACTCCCCGGTCGTGATCGTGAAGTACTTGTCGTAGATCTCTTGGTACACGCCGGTCGAGTTGAACTCGTTCAGGCTCTCGTTGACCGCGAGGAGCAGCTCTCGGCTCTCGGGTGCGAGGGCGAAGGCGTACTCCGTGCTGCCGCGGTCCTCGAAGGTGAGCGAGACGACGGTGCCCCCCTTGGACTTCGCACGGAACGCGTTGGCGGAGAATTCGGCGACAACGGCGTCGATCCGACCCGAGTCGAGCGCGGCATGGAGCGCCACGATGTCGGCGAACGCCTCGACGGCGAGATCGGGCGCATTGTCGGCGATGAACTCCTCTCCGGCCCCCCTCAACACGCCGACTTTCTTGCCCGCGAGCGACTCGAGGGTGGTGAGGGTCTCGGCATCGGCCTCGCGCACCAGGAGCGACTGGTACACGTCGAAGTACTTGTCGCTGAACACGACGTCCCCACCGGCCTCGGGATCGATCGTGAGCGACGCGGCCGCGATGTCGCACGTGCCGGCTCCCGGAGCAACGCCGATGTCGTCCGCGGATCGCTCGGTCACCTCGACCACGAGCCCGTAGCGAATTGCGATCGCGATCGCGAGGTCGATCTCGAGACCGCCCCACTTGCCCGCTGGATCCTTGAACCGGAACGGATCCCCGGTGTTCGCCGCTGGTGAGGCGCACACCGTGAGCTTGCCCGCCGTGATCGGCTGGAACGTGAGATCGACCAGATCGATCGGCGTGGTCTCGGCGGGGCCACTGTCGCTGTCGTCGTAGTCCACCTCACCCCCGCCGCCGCAGGCGGCGAGTGCGAGCATCGAGGCGACGAGGATCGCGAGACTTCGGCCGGTCCGGTGTGCGGTGCTCCTGCGGGACATGGTGTCTCCCTGTCACTCGTCTCGATCTCTTGTCGTCTGTGTGGTGCGACCCGCAGTGTCGAGGAGAGCCGGCAACTGCGAGTGTCCGCGTGACCATAGACGAGCAGCCGAACCGGTCCCACGGACCAATCGGGTGGGTGTCCGCGAGTGTGGCCACCGGCAATACTCGGGGGCTGTGCACAGGCGCGCCGACATCGAGGGCTTGCGGGCCGTGGCGGTTCTTGCCGTGCTCTTGTTCCACGCGGGGGTTCCCTGGTTCGAGGGGGGATACGTCGGAGTCGACGTCTTCTTCGTGGTCTCGGGGTATCTGATCACGGGGATCCTGCTTCGGGAGCGGTCGGAGTCGGGTGGGATCTCGCTGGCCGGGTTCTGGTCCCGCCGGGCCCGGCGGATCCTGCCGATGTCGGCCCTGGTGGCGGTGGCGACACTCGTGGCCTCGTGGATCTGGCTCGAACCCACCCGGGTCCGCGACGCTGCCACTGACGCGATCGGTGTGGCCACCTTCTCGGCGAACCTCGTCCTTGCCGATCGGGGCGCCGACTACCTGCAGTCCGAACTGCCGCCCTCGCCCTTCCAGCACTACTGGAGCCTCGCGGTCGAGGAGCAGTTCTACCTCGTCTGGCCGCTGCTGGTGGTGCTCGTGTGCCTCGGGGCGACCGGTGCGTCGGCGGTGCGTCGGAGGATCGGCCTGCTCGCGGCAACGGTGACCGCTGCATCGTTTGCCGCCTGCATGGTGCTGATGGAGTCGTCGCAGCCGTGGGCATTCTTCGCGCCGCACACCCGCGCCTTCGAGTTGTCACTCGGTGCCCTCGTGGCGGCGGTCCCGTCGGTCGCGGGCGCGCGGGATCGGATGGTGTCGGCGGTGGTCGCGTGGGCCGGGCTCGCCGTGGTGGTGGCGAGCGCCGTGCTGTTCGATGAGACGACCCGGTTCCCCGGCCCGTGGGCGATCGTGCCGGTCGTGGCGACCGCACTGCTGTTGCGGGGTGGGGAGGCGATGCGATGGTCGCCCGTGGTGATCCTTCGTGCCGCACCGCTGCAATGGCTCGGTTCACGGTCGTACTCGGCCTACATGTGGCACTGGCCGGTGCTGGTTGTCGGTGCCGCCGCGCTCGGTCGCGATCCGACCATCACGGAGGGACTGACGTTCACTGCGGGGGCACTCGTGCTGTCGGAGTTGTCGTGGCGATGGCCCGAGGAGACGGTCCGGCGTGCCACGGTGCTGCGAGGTGTGCGCGCGGCGATGTTCGCCGCCGCCCTCGTCAGCCTCGTTGCCGGTGCGGGCGTGCTGGTGCGCAACAACCCACCCACGGTCCCCACCGCCGGCGAGGCCGACGCCCCTGTCCTCGCCGGGACACCGACCAGCGCGACGGTGCCCGGTTCATCGATCTCCGATTCGATCCCGTCCGTGCCCTCGCCGATGGCGACGACCTCGACAGTGCCGACTCCGCCGACTCTGCCGGGACCGTCGGCCCCGATCGGGGCCGTGGTTGCCGCGGCCTCGACGACCGGCCTCCCCTCGAACCTCGAGCCGAACCTCAACAACGTCCGCAACGACATGCCGCGCATCTATTCGAACGGCTGCCACGTCTGGTTCGGTGCGACCGTGCCGAAGAGGTGCGTGGTCGGTGACGAGAACTCCGACGTCGTCGTGGGCGTCTACGGCGACTCGCACGCCGCGCAGTGGTTCCCGATGTTCGAGAAGATCGCCATCAAGCGCAAGTGGAGGTTGATCTACTACACGAAACGCGGCTGTCCACCTGCCCGGATCGAGGTCTACAGCTCCGTCCTCGGCAAGGTGTATCGGGAGTGCGGTCCGTGGCGCGAGAACGTTCTCCGGCGCATGGAGAGTGACGGGGTGAAGGTGGTCTTCGTCGCGCATTTCGACCGTTTGTTGTCGGCCACCACGAAGACTCCGCCCTGGCAGAAGGAGTGGCGCGCCGGCCTGCAGGCGACACTGGACGAACTGGAGTCGCGGGGCATCGTGCCCGTTCTCATGGAGGACACCCCATGGCCCGGTCAGGACGTGCCGACGTGCCTGTCGCGCAATTTTGCGTCGGTGGACGACTGCTCGCAGCCTGTGTCGCAGGCCTACCGCGATGACATGCGCGAGGTGCGCGCTGATTTCCAGGCGGCCGGGGCGAACGTGCTGTGGGTGCGCCAGTGGTTCTGCACCGCCACGGTCTGCCCGAACATCGCGGGCAACATCCTGATGTACCGCGACAACAACCACATCACCGTCACCTATGCATCCTTCATCGCGCCGCTGGTGGATGCGGTGGTCGCCGACTTCGTGGATTGGCACGCCCAGTCCCGGTGATGCCGACGGGGAGTGGCATAGTTCCCACATGGAACAACGCAAGACACAGCGCGAACTCCTCGACGAGCTCGTCGGCACCGGTCGGCTCAGTGCCGACGAGGCACGCGGCATCTCCGGCGCGCCCCCGTGGACGTTCTCGGTCCGGGAGCTGGTGGGGTACCTGGCCGGGCTCATCATCGCCACGGGTGTCCTGCTGGTCGTGGGAGTGGTGTTCGCGGACGCCTCGAAGTGGGCGGTGGTGACCGCGCTGTATGCGATCACGGTCGTCGCCGGACTCGTCGGGGTGCAGTTGCACTCGCGCGGGTCGTGGCAAGAACGTCTCGCCGAGGTGTTGGAGGCCGCCGCGATCGGGTCGGCGATCGGTGCGACCGGCATCGTCCTCGATCATGTGGAGATGCGCGGGGAGTGGATCGGTCTGGTCCTGAGCGGGGCGGCGGGTGCGTGGGGACTCGCGCGCACGGCGCGTTCGCGATTCATCGGCACGGTGGTGATGTCGGTGGCGCTGCCGGCGTTCGCGATCGTGTTGGCAGTGTTGATCGACGACGACAGCGACTGGTTGAGAGGTGTCACGATGTTGGTGGCGGCCGGTGTGCTCCTCGCCGCGGGCAATTTGCCGATCGGTTCCTCGTTCGTCGCGCGCGCGATCGGGTCCGTCTATGTCATCGCCGGTTCGGCCGCTCTCGGCTCGGGTCTCGACAGCCCGGCGCACCTGATTCCGATCGTGACCGGGGCGCTGTTGTTCTCGGCGGCCACGACGATCCTGGCGCCAGAGATGCTGATCGCCGGAGCAGTGTGCGTGGTGACGGGTGTCGTGATGACGGTGAGCGCGTGGATCGAGGGTGATCTCGCGAGGGGGCTGGTGATCGTGGCGACCGGTTTGGTGATGCTCGTGGCCATCCGGTGGCAGATGCGCAGGGGTTTCAGTCGACCAAGGCCTGGTGCACCAGCTGTTTGAGCTGTGACCTGATCGGCCAAGTCGACGAGGGCATCAACTGCGTCATGATGATGCAGGTGGTGTCCTCGACGGGGTCGATGTTGAAGTTCGTGCTCGCCGCACCGCCCCAGCCGTAGTCGCCGACGCTGCCCGGGACCCTGGCTTTCACCGGGTCCAGCGTCACGCTCACACCGAGACCGAAACCGACGCCATCGAAGGTGGTCTCGGAGAACAACGGTCTGCCGAACTCGGTGAGGTCGGCGTTTCCCGGAAGGTGGTTCGTTGCCATGTACTCCACCGTGCGCGGCGACAGGATGCGCGCACCGTCGAGTTCGCCGCCGTTGGCGAGCATCTGGGTGAACCTGAGGTAGTCACCCATCGTCGACACGAGCCCACCGCCACCGAGGTGCGCGACCGGCTCGGTGAGTGCCGCGGCGCCCCCGGCGTCATTGCGCAGGATCCTCTTGTCGGCGGGGTTCGGCACGTACAGGGCGGCCAACCGCTCGGTTTCGGAGGAGGGGCAGTGGAATCCGGTGTCGCGCATGCCGAGGGGCTCGAAGATGCGGGTGCGCATGAACTCACCGAGACTCATTCCCGAGAGCACCTCGACGATGCGACCGAGCACGTCGATCGACATCGAGTAGGCCCACTCGGTGCCGGGTTGGAACAGGAGTGGGAGTGCGGCCAGCATGTCGCAGATCTCGGCGAGCGACTTGTCGCGTGGCACGCCCCACTCGAAACCGGCCTGCCGGTACATCATGTCGACCGGGTTCGAGTAGACGAACCCGTAGGTGAGACCGGCGGTGTGCGAGAAGAGGTGCCACATGCGCATCGGCTCGGTGACGGGGGTGAGTTCGGGGGCGGTGAGCGTGCCCGAGCGGAACACCTTCTGGCTGCCGAACGAGGGGATGTGCCACTTCACCCGATCGTTCATCTCGAAGCGGCCCTCCTCCCACAGGATGAGCGCGGCGACCGCGCAGATGGGCTTGGTCATCGAGTAGATGCGGTAGATCGTGTCGTCGGCGATCGGTCGGCAGCCCTCGACATCGGCATGTCCGCCCTTGGCGCTCCAAGCAACCTTGCCGCCACGGGTCACCACGACGTGGTAGCCGGGGAGTTTTTGTTCCTCGACGTAGCGGCCGAAGTGCCGGTCGATGCGGGCGAGACGGTCGGCATCCATGCCGACCTCGCGCGGGTCCACGGTGGGGAGGGGAAGTGCCATGTCCGAATGGTACGACCCGGCTCGTCCGCCGTGATCACCGGACTCCTACACTCGGGGCCATGACTGTGCAACAGGAGCCAGCGTCCGGATACATCGACTGGTCGAGCGAGTACGACATCTTCGACCCCCGCTACATCGCCGACCCCTTCACCATCTGGGACCAGTTGCGGGGCACCTGTCCGATCGCCCACACCGACAAGTACCGGGGTTCGTGGCTGCCCACCACCTACGAGACCGTCACCGAGATGGCCCGCGACATCGAGCACTACTCGTCGCGTTCGGTCAGCGTCGTGCCCCCCCTCGTCGGGAACGGCGGCGCCGGGATCCTCCTGCCGGCCCCGATCGGGGTCGACCCGCCCGTGCACACCTACACCCGCCGGGCCCTCCTGCCCTCGTTCTCCCCGCGCGCGGTCGACGAACTCGAGGTGTTCACTCGCGCGTGGTGCCGCGAGTTGATGGACCGGATCGCCGGTCGTGACACTGCCGACATCGCCGTCGAGTACTCCCAGCAGATCCCGGCACAGGTCATCGCGACGATGCTCGGCGTTCCCACCAACATGAAGGACCGCTTCACCGGGTGGGTGCGCGCCATCCTCGAGAACGCCGCGGCCGACCCGGAGGGCCGGAAGAACGCGGCGCTCGAGTTGGTGCAGTTCTTCGGCGAGCAGGTGCACGCCCGTCGCACGAACGGACTCGGTGACGACATGATCAGCGACCTGCTCCGCCAGGAGCACGACGGCGAGCCCTACCCCGAGAACCTGATCCTGGGGATGTGCGCGTTGCTCCTCATCGCGGGAGTCGACACCACCTGGAGCGGCATCGGGTCGGCGCTGTGGCACCTGGCCACGCACCCCGAGGATCGCCAGCGTCTGCTGGACGAGCCCGAGTTGCTGCCGACCGCGGTCGAGGAGTTCCTCAGGTTCTACTCGCCGGTGACCATGGCGCGCATCGTCACCAAGGACCACGAGTACCGCGGGTGCCCGATGCACGAGGGCGACCGGGTGCTGATGGCGTTCCCCGCCGCGAACCGCGACCCCGAGGCCTTCGATGATGCCGACAAGTTCATCATCGACCGCGAGCACAACCGCCATGTCGCCTTCGGCGCCGGCATCCACCGCTGCGCCGGCTCGAACCTGGCGCGCATGGAGATGAGGGTGGCGATCGAGGAGTTCCTCGCACGGGTGCCCGAGTTCGAGCTCGATCCCGCGGGCGAGGTGACCTGGGCCGGTGGTCAGGTGCGCGGTCCGCGCAACATCCCGGTTCGGATCGTGCGCTCCGTCGAGCGCTGAGTCCTCAGTCGGCGAACTCGCGGAACGCGGCCAGCGCCCTCGGCCCGTAGACCGTCCCGGGGCCGCCGTTCATCGAGATCGCAACCCCGATCGCCTCGGCCACCTCGGCCTCGGTCGCACCGTGCTGCGAGGCGGCGCGCGCATGGGAGGCGATGCAACCGTCGCAGCGCAACGAGATGGCGATCGCGAGTGCGATCAACTCCTTCGACTTGCGGTCGAGGGCGCCGTCGGCGAAGGCGGCCGAGTGCAGGCCGTTGAATCCCTCGTAGACGCCGGGGATCAGCGCGCGAAGTTCACGCCCGATCGGTGCGAGCTCGCCCAGGACCTCGCGGCCATGACCGTGCACGTGGTCGGCACTCATGCAATCGCGGCGAGTGCGTCGTTGTCGGACACGGCCCGCAACGCGCGGTAGAGCATGTCGCGCAGGAGGCTCTGGCCACGATCGTTCATGTTCTGGTACCGCGGGTAGTTGGTGACCGAGTAGATGACGCAGAAGCACACGACGATCTGGTACTGGCGCCATGCCTCGTCGCGGTCGACCCGGATGCCGTGCGTGGCGAGACGCGCGAGGTAGCGGTCCACGAGCTCGCGGTCGTGACCCGCGCGCACCTCGGGCAGGATCGACTGGCTGATGAAATAGCCGACGTCGTACATCCCCGATCCCGCGCCCACGATCTGGAAGTCGATGATCACCGGATCGGGTCCGGCGAACATCTGGTTGTCGGCGCGGTAGTCGCCGTGGCAGAGCGTGGAGGGCTCGAGGAGGTTGTCGAGCATCCACTTGCACTTGCCCGACCAGACCGCACCGATCGCCTCGGTCCCGGCCGGGACCGAGGCCGGGGTGTGTTCGAGCACCGCGGGCCAACCGGCGTCCCAGAAACTTGGCAACACCGCGTGGTACACCGGATTCGAAAGTGGCGGGAAGGTCGCGGTCATCTGGGGCAGTCGCTCGTTCCCCCACCACTGAGCGTGGAAGTCGGCGAGCACGTCGAGGAGCACCCCGGCGTCCTCGAGGCTCACGCCCTCGAGCTGGTTGAGGGCGCGGAAATGGCCGATGTCCTCCATGACGACGGTGAAGTCGGTGTTCTCGGTCTCGATCGAGGCGGCGTAGCACTGCGCGGTCTTGAACGGGACCGTCGGTGCGATGTCGCGGTAGAAGACGATCTCACGCGCATACAACGTGAGTGCATCGGCGGTGAATCGCTGACCCGGGTCCTCGGTGGGGTACTTCACCACGAGTGTCGCCGGTGCGGAGGTGGTGCCCGAGTAGGTGGGTGTGACGCGCTGGATCACGCTGAGGATGCCGACTCCCTCGCCGATGCGCTCGGTCGCAATCGAGGCGACCGAGACGTTCGACTCCAGTGCCCCCGTGCCTCGCAGGACCCCCTCGACCCAGGTCGTGGTGATGTCGGATTCGCTGCGGATGAGTCCGAGCCCGGAACCGATGAGATCGACAATCGGCATGACTTCCCCCTTGTTGCCGCACCCTCCGCGGGTGAGGGAGCGAACACTAGCCACACGGTCGGGGGCCGGAAAATGGGGAGCTGCACGTGGTCGCCCAATAGCCTCCGACGCGTGAGCGTGCGCGTCGGGATCATCGGCACGGGGATGATGGGGTGCGAGCACATCCGCAACGTGATCGGGAACCCCGATGCCGAGGTGACGGCCTACTGCGACCCGAACGAGACGCCGCGGGGATGGGCGCGCGCAACCCTGGATGCCGGTGGTTGCCCCGCGACCATCGCTGAGTTCGCCGATCATCGCGACCTGTTGGCATCGGGCACGGTGGATGCGGTGATCGTGGCGTCACCCAACCACACGCACCGCGCGATCCTCGACGACATCCTGGTGACCGATCTTCCCGTCATGGTCGAGAAACCCATGTGCACGACTGTCGGAGACTGCCTCGCGGTGGTCGGGGCGCAGTCGACCCGGGCGGCGATGACCTGGGTGGGGCTCGAGTATCGGTACATGGCCCCGATCGCGGGTCTGCTCGCCGAGATCTCCGCCGGTTCGGTGGGCCGCGTGCGCATGGTCGCGATCCGCGAGCACCGGTTCCCGTTCCTCGTGAAGGTGGACAACTGGAACCGCTTCTCGCGCAACACCGGGGGAACCCTCGTGGAGAAGTGCTGCCACTTCTTCGACCTCATGAATCTCGCGGTGCGCACCGACGCGGCACGACGCGGCGATGGCGCGCCGCGACCCGTGCGGGTGCTCGCGAGCGGCGGACAGGACGTGAACCACCTCGACGAGATCTACGACGGCGAGCGAAGCGACATCCTCGACAACGCCTACGTGATCGTGGAGTACTCCGACGGCACGCGGGGAATGCTGGATCTGTCGATGTTCGCCGAGGCCGGGCGCCACGAGCAGGAACTCACGATCGTCGGTGAGATGGGCAAGATCGAGGCCCAGGTTCCGGGGCCCGGCACCATCACCGTGGGTGTTCGCGCGACACGCGGGGTGCGCGAGATCGCCGTCCCGGTCGACCCGTCGGTCAGCCACACCGGCGCCCACTTCGGGGCGTCGTACCTCGAGGTGAAGAAGTTCTGCGCGGCGGTCGCCTCCGGTGGCGCGCCCGAGGTGGGCGTCGACGAGGGACTGTGGTCGGTCGCGGTCGGTGCGGCCGCGCATCGTTCGATCGACGAGCAGCGGCCCGTGTTGCTCAGCGAGTTCGGTCTCGGCTGACCCGACCCGCACCGGGGTTCAGGCTCCCGGCGCACCCGCCCGGCGGCACTTCTCGGAGCACCACTTCACCTCGTCCCACACGCGGGCCCATTTGCGCCGCCACTCGAAGGGGCGCCCGCATCCGGCGCAGATGTGTGGCACATGTCCGTTCTTCGTGCGGGCGGTGCGGGCCATGGGTGCCAAGGGTACGGTGCTTTTCCGATGGAAACGACGGTGGTGCTCGCTCATCTCGCAGCAACGGTGTTCATGTGCGGGGTGATCTGGTTCGTGCAACTGGTGCACTACCCGTTGCTCGCGGTGGTGCCCGTCGCGTCCGCCTCGTCGACGGCGCTCGAACACCAGCGCCGCACGGCCTGGGTGGTGGGACCGGCGATGCTCGTGGAGGGACTCACCACGCTCGCGGTGTTCTTCGATCGTCCGGCGGCGGTGTCGTGGTGGTTGCCGTGGATCGGCGGTGCACTGCTGACCGTGGCGCTCGGATCGACGATCCTGGTCTCGGTGCCGCGCCACACGCGCATGGCGGTGAATCCCGATCCTGGAGTCGGTCGCGAGTTGGTGCTCACGAACTGGCCACGAACGATCGCATGGAGCCTGCGCGGCGCCGTGGTCGTCGCCATCGCGGTGCAGTGGGCCGGGGGGAGGGCCGGGTCGTGACTGGCGCGCGCGACTTCCTCAGCAAGGCGATGGATGCCGCGGTCATTCCCGGGTTCTCGCGGATCGGGTACGCGGTGCGGTCGCGCACCGGCGAGTGGTCGGACCCTTCACGCGCCGATCTGGAGGGTCGTGTGGTCGTGGTGACGGGGCCGACGTCTGGTCTGGGTCTCGAGGTGGTGCGGATGCTGGCGACCACCGGCGCGCATCTCGTGCTCGTGGCGCGCGATGCGGCCAAGTGCGCGGGGGTCGTCGCCGAGCTCGAGTCGATCCGGCCCGGTGTCACCACCGAGGTCGTCACTGCCGACATGGCTGATCTCGATGGTGTGGCTCGCGCGAGTCGCGAGATCCTCGCTCGGCACGGTGCGGTCCATGCGCTCGTGCACAACGCGGGCGCCCTGCTCGCGCGGCGAGAGTCGTCACCGCAGGGGTTCGAGACGACGGTTGCCTGCCACGTGCTCGGGCCGCACCTGATGACGACCCTGTTGATTCCCGCACTGCGCGCGGGGGCGGGGCGCGTGGTCACCGTGTCGTCGGGTGGGATGTACGCGGTCCCGGTTCCCGACTGCACCGGGGCCGGCACCCCCGAGATGGCTGCCGACAGATGGAACGGCACGCGTCAGTACGCGATCGCAAAGCGTGTGCAGATCGTGATGAACGCCGAGTGGGCGCGCCGCGAGAGCGGGGTCACCTTCGCCGTGATGCATCCCGGGTGGGCCGACACCCCCGGGGTGCAGGGGTCGATCCCCGCGTTCCGTGCGGTGACGTCGCTGATCCTGCGCACACCCCGCCAGGGTGCGGACACGATCGCCTGGCTCGTCGTGACCGATGAGAAGGTGCCCTCGGGCAAGTTCTGGTGCGATCGCGAGACGGTGCCCGAGCACAGGATCCCCGGCACGCGACGCAGCGACAGCGCGGCACGCCGCGATTCGGTGTGGTCGTGGTGCGAGGCGGCGACCGCCGCCCGTCGCGGCTGAGCGTCACTGCTTGCCCATCTCCGTGCGCATCTCGACGGCGGCGTCCGGCCCGGGTGCGCCGTCGAGGAGATCCACGACGACTCGATCGATCGAGCCGGTGAACCCGGTGTGGTCGTGGTGCGAGGCGGCGATCGCCGCCCGTCGCGGCTGAGCGTCACTGCTTGCCCATCTCCGTGCGCATCTCGATGGCGGCGTCCGGTCCGGGTGCGCCGTCGAGGAGATCCACGACGACTCGATCGATCGAGCCGGTGAACCGGAACGGGGACTCATAACTGGTCGCGACCGGGCCGACGTTGTTGCATCCCACATCGAGTCCGTCGAAGGGCATCCATCCGCGGATGATGCGCGGGATCTCGACACGGCCCACCTCGACACCGTCCAGATCGAGCACGCCGGTGCCCTCCTTGCGCCCGGTCTTGGTGAGGGTCCATGTCAACACGTGGTCACCGGGTGCGAGCGGGGTCGCACCGCGCACCTCGTGGCGCTCGAGCGGGAAGTGGTAGTGGAAGCACGGCACGCTGTCCTGCACGAACATCGACCAACCCCCCCATCGGTCGCCCTCGGAGACGAGCACCCCCTCGCATCCGCCGGCCGGCACGGTGAAGTGCGCCGCGATGCGGTGACTGGTGTTGGTGAGACGCGGCGAGGCATCCGAGGGCACGCGCTCGAGCCCCGGCCACAGCACATGGTGCGTGCGCACGGGCCGACGGCGCCTCGCGCCGCCGCCGCTGCGGTCGTCGATCGGGAGCACCTTGTACTTGGCGGCCTCCTCCCACCACAGCGACTCGAGCTCGGCGAGCTTGGCAGGGTTGGAGGCGGCGAGGTCGTTCGACTCGGAGAAGTCGCGGTCGAGTTCGTACAACTCCCACGTGTCGTCGTCGACCGGGATGCGCGGGTCGTGGATCGTGACCGCCTTCCATCCGCCCGCGACGATTCCCCGGTGGCCGAGCATCTCGAAGTGCTGGATCTTCTTCTGCGTGGGCGACGACGCATCGGTCAGTGCGCCCTTCATCGAGGTGCCGTGGAGGGGCATTTGGGGGACCCCGTTCACCGTCGACGGGAGGTCGACCCCGATCACGTCCAGCATCGTGGGTGCAACGTCGCTCACGTGGTGGAACTGGTGGCGCAGCGTGCCCGCCGAATCCCGTGGCAATCCCACCGGCCAGTGGACGATGAACGCGTCACGCACGCCGCCGCCGTGGGTGTTCTGCTTGTAGAACTTGCACGGGGTGTTGCCCGCCATCGCCCATCCGAGCGGGTAGTTGTTGAACCACTGGGTCTCACCGATCTCGCCCATCAACCCGATCGACTGCTCCAGGGTGATCGGTGCGCGCTCGAAGTAGCGGCCCTGGTGCATCGTGCCGAAGTGGCTGCCCTCCTGGGAGGCCCCGTTGTCGCTCATCACGATGAACACGGTGTTCTCCAACTGCCCGATCCTGGCGAGGGTGTCGCGGAAGCGGCCGATCTCGCGGTCGGTGTGGGTGAGCATCGCGGCGAACGCGGCCTGGAACCGCACGTAGAGAGCGCGCTCGGCCGGGTCGATCTCGTCCCATGCGCGCACGCCCGGGTTGCGCGGGGGCAGCACGGTGTCCGCCGGGATCAGGCCCATCTCCTTTTGTCGAGCCATGCGGTGCTCGCGGGTGGCGTCCCATCCCTTCTCGAAGACGGGGACGTGGGCGTCGATCATCTCCCTGGGCACGTGGTGCGGCGAGTGTCCCGCACCGAAGGCCATGTAGAGGAAGAACGGCTTCTCGGGAGCGAGCGATTTCTGCGACGTCACCATCGAGATCGCGCGCGAGACGATGTCGGTGGTGAGGTGGTAGTCGGGCTCGTCGGGAGCCCCGATGTGGTGGTTGTCCTCGGTGAGGAACGGCTCCCAGTGGTTCATCGCTCCGTCCATGAACCCGTAGAACCGGTCGAAGCCGCGTGCGAGGGGCCACTGATCGAACGGGCCCGCGGGTCCGGTCTCGTGCATCGGCGTGAGGTGCCACTTGCCGACGGCGAAGGAGTTGTAGCCGTGGGCGCGCAGGATCTCGGGCAGCAGCGCCGCGTCCTTCGTGATGCGGCCGCGGTACCCCGGCCAGCCCATGTCCCAGTTCGCGAGTTGTCCCATGCCGACGGCGTGGTGGTTGCGCCCCGTGAGGAGCGAGGCACGAGTCGGCGAGCACAGGGACGTGGTGTGGAAGTTGGTGAAGCGCACACCGGCCGCGGCGAGCGAGTCGATCGCCGGCGTGGCGATCTCACTGCCGTAACAGCCGAAGTCGGAGTATCCGACGTCGTCGAAGACACAGAACACGATGTTGGGTGCGCCGGCAGGTGCGGTGGGCTCGGCGTCCCACCACGGCTCTGACTCCGACATCGTCCGCTTGATGCGCGGATCAGCGTTCATGGCGTCCCCCTGTGTGTTGTGCTGTGTGCGGCACCCGTCGGGCGCCCCGATCTCAACCTGCGACGCAGCGGTTGACGGTCGTTCCGATTCCCCCGAGCGTGGTCTCGAGCACGTCGCCCGGCTTCAGGAACACCGGTGGCTTGCGCGACCCGCCCACGCCGGCCGGTGTGCCGGTGAAGATCACGTCACCGGGCAGCAACTGCACGATTCCGGACAGGTACGACACGATGTCGCCCACCGAGAAGATGAGGTCGTCGGTGACCGTCGACTGCACCTCCTCGCCGTTCAAGGTGCACGACAGGCGCATCGCGTCGCGGTTCGCGACATCACGCGCATCCACGAGCCAGGGCCCGAATGGTGAGAAGTTGCGCCGGCTCTTGCCGAGGTTGAACTGGGGAGGCTGGGTCACGAACTGCAGTGCCCGGTCCGAGATGTCCTGTCCGACGGCGATTCCCGCGACTGCGTCCCATGCTCTCTCTCTGGGAATGTCACGACCACCATCGGCGATCACCACCACGAGTTCGGCCTCCCAGTCGCACGTGGGTGTCGGGATCGGGATGTCGGCATCGGGTCCGGCGATCGACGAGGAGAACTTGGTGAAGGTGAGCGGCTCCGTGGGGATCGCCATGCCGCTCTCCTCGGCGTGCGACCGGTAGTTGAGTCCGATCCCGAACACCTGCAGCGGCCATGGCGAGGGTGCATCGAGGTCGGCCTGTGCGCACGGTGCGCCACCGGTCGTCACCGTGGCGGCGAAGTCGCGCACCTCGTTCCAGCGCCGGAAGGTGTCGATCGGGTCGGGGGAGAACTTCCCGTCACTCACCTCGGCGAGATCGACGAGACGGCTGTCGTCGCCCACCACGAGGTGCGCGCGGCCGTTCTTGGAGGCGAAACGCAAGGCCATGGCGGCCGAGTATAGTCAAGGTTAGACAGTTGACTAAACCCGGGTGGAGCCACCCGGGCGCGAGAGCAGGAGCCCGTCATGACATCACCGGTCAAGTTCGCCCACATGGTTCTCAAGACCGCCAACTTCACCGAGATGGTGGCGTGGTGGAAGAACTTCCTCGGAGCGACCGCACGCCACGAGAACGACTTCATCGCGTTCCTCGCGTATGACGACGAGCACCATCGTGTCGCGATCGTGAACGTGCCGCACCTCGGTGAGCGCGACAACTCGTGCGTCGGGCTCGAGCACGTGGCCTTCACCTATGGCTCGCTCGATGATCTGTTCGGGCAGTACGAGCGCATGTTGGCCTGCGGTGTCTCGCCGTACTGGACGATCAACCATGGGATGACCCTGTCGGCCTACTACCGCGACCCCGACGGCAACCAGGTCGAGACCCAGTTCGACTCGATGACGATGGACGAGGCCGGTGCATTCATGGCCGGGCCGTTGTTCGCCGCGAACCCAATCGGCATCAACGTCGACTTCGAGGCCCTCCTCGCGCGTCGCCGTGCCGGCGAGGGTGTCGGCACGCTCGTCGACTATGCGACCGCCGGTCAGTGAGCCGCGCCCGGTGAGTGCCGCGCCGCGCCGTGGGCGCGTGGATGTCGAGGAGCGTCTCATCGCCGCCGCCGGCGAGTTGCTCGGCGAGGTCGGCCCGCGCGCGATGAGCGTGCGTCAGGTCGCCGAGCGCGCCGGTGTGAACCACGGTCTCGTGCACCACTACTTCGGCGGCAAGGACGGCCTCGCCCGAGCGGGCATGAGGCGACTCGTCACCGAGCACCTCGAGTGGGTCAAGGCCCAGAACGAGGGCAGACCGATCCCCGTGCCGATGGCACTCGGCGGGGACCAGCGGTACCTGCGCGCAGTGGTGCGTTGCGTCCTCGATGGTGAGTCGGATCTCGCGCTCACCGAACTCACCGAGGGTGTGTCGGTTCCGCGTTCGGCGATGGAGGCTGTCGTCGCGCGCGCCGGACTCGACGAACCCGACTCCGAGACCCGAGCCGTGGTCGCCGCCGCAATGGCGCTCGAGATGGGGTGGGCCGCGCTCGAGCCGTTCATCCTCGCGATCACCGGCACGCCGGCCGAGGAGGCCGACGAACTGCGCCGTCGTGTCGGGAACCTGAGGCTCGGGCTCGGTGCGCGCGGGGCGACCAGATCGTGAGCGCGACGGTGGACGTCGACACGGTGATTCTGGGCGGCGGACCGGTGGGTTGCACCCTCGCGTTCCTGCTGAACGACATGGGCGTGAGCAACGCGGTGATCGACCGTGACCTGGAGCCCTACGGACTTCCGCGGGCGGCAGTGATGGACGACGAGATCCAGCGGGTCTTCCATGACCACGGTTTCGGGGACTGGCTGGCTGGGAACACCACCGCTCTCGAGCGCGCCGACTTCGTCGACCAGAGTGGTGCGGTGCTGATCGGCACCGACATGCCCCCGCTCGGTCTCCAGGGGGTGCCGCCCGTGGTGTGCCATTTCCAGCCGGATCTCGATGCGATGCTGCGCGCCCGTGCGCGCAGCGGTGGGTCATGCACGTTCTGGGGTCGGACCGCGGTCGACATGGGCGACCGTGGCGACCGCGTGGAGACGTTGCTCGATGATGGAACCACACTGACCAGTCGGTGGTTCGTCGGCTGTGATGGTGCATCGAGTTGGACCCGCAGGCAGGTGGGCATCACCCTCGATGATCTCCGATTCGACCAGGAGTGGCTGGTGGTCGACGTGGAGGTGAACGAGGGCAGCACCGTCGACCTGCCACTCGGGGTGAGGCAGTACTGCCACGCGGACCGGCCCGTGACATACGTGAAGTGTCACGACCGCCACCGACGGTGGGAGTTCCAGGTGCAACCCGACGAGGACTCCGCCGCGCTGAACACTCCCCGGGGGATCTGGTCGCTTCTCGAGCAGTGGATGACTCCGCAGGACGGCCGGTTGGTCCGCTCGGCGGTGTACCGCTTCCATGCCGTCGTCGCTCCGGAGATGCGCCGTGGCAACGTGTTCCTCGCTGGTGACTCCGCGCACCAGATGCCACCGTTCGCCGGGCAGGGCCTGAACTCGGGCATGAGGGATGCGGTGAACCTCTCCTGGAAGATGTCGTTCGTCGCGCGCGGCCTCGCGGGCGACGCGATCTTCGACACCTACGGCGCCGAGCGCATCCCGCATGTCACGAGCACCGTCGCCCACGCGGTCGACCTCGGCCGCCTCATCGACCAGCTCGCGGGCCGGGCGAGCCACGGGGTCGACATCGAGAGCGGGTACGGCGGCAAGCGACCGGCGCCGTTCCTGGAGGCCGGAGTGGTGGTTCCCGGTGATCCGCGGGTCGGGCACCAATTCTGGTGGCGCCCCGAAGTGTCGGCGGCACTTCGCACGGACTGCACGACGTTCGTCGTCGTCACGAACGGCCCGGTCGATCTCTCCGGAAGTGCGCACGGGATTCCCCTCGTGAACGTGGTCGATCCCGAGGCGACCGGTGGTTCGTTCGCCGTGGTGGTGCGGCCCGACCGCTACGTGGCCGCCGTGGCGGCAGACGAACAGGAACTGAACGACGCTCTGGCCTCACTCGAGGCGGTGATGCTGTGAACGAGCAGGTCGGTGCTCCGTCGGCCGGCGCGACGCCGAAGAAGGACGATCGCGAGTGCATGTCGTGCGGTGCACCGTATGCGACCGCATGGAGCACACCCGAGGGCACCGCGTGGTTGTGCCGTGAGTGCGCGACTCTCCACGGGCTCGGCTGCCCGTGACCGCCGCGCGTTGCGCCTAGGCGAGCACCCGGCGCAGACCGCGTGCTGCGCGGTCGCCGACCTTGTTGAAGACGAGGCCGAGTGCGAGGTTGAAGGGTGCGAGCAGTCCGTTGAAGGTGAGCGTGGCGTCGTAGGTGACGTCACATCCGGTGGCAGTCGGCGCGACGGTGATGCGATCCACGGACTTGAAGGGCCCACCCTTTCCGACGAGCAGCAGTGACGTTCCATCGCTCCACTCGGTGGTGTCGTAGCGGAACACGGTGTCGCGACCACCGATGCCCTTGACGGTGACCGCATAGGCCGCACCGAGACCGGGTGCAGAACCAGCGACGAGGTCCACCTTGCTGATTCCCCTGTCCCATTCGGGGTAGAGGCGCATGTCCGACATGTAGGCGAACGCCTCGGGGGCGCTCTTCGAGGAGGGGACGGTCACGACGTAACGGGGCATGCGATGGTCAACACCTGGTCACGGCGAATTTGTTCCCCGAATGAGCATTGATGTGTACTCAGCGTCGACGCGTGCGGGCGGCCGGGGATCAGGAGTGGAGCGTCCTCGAGTCACCCACGAGGCGCGTGAGACCACCGTGGATCTCGTCGGTGCCGAGGTGGGGGACATCGTCGAGACGACCGACGTAGGTGATGGACACCTCGTCGTTCTCGATTGCACCGCCGTCGGTGTGGGCGGGGAGCGGGACGGGATCGCCGTACGACATCTTCACGGTGAAGGAGTGCAGGTGGCCCTCCTTGGGCTCCATCTCGGCGGTGACCACCGCACGCGGTACGAGTTGGCCGACACCGGTGCGGCGCCAGCCGCGCATCTCGGCAACCGGGAGGTTCGGCACGTTCACGTTGATCACGACGGGCTCGTCGGTGGGGTTGGCGATCCACCCCTCGACGACGGCCTGTGCGACGGTGGCCGCGTCGTCCCAGCGCTGGCCACGCACCGCATCGTCCCAACCCTGACCCTCGACACCGAATCCCGTCACTGCTTGGCTGACCGCGATGCCGCTGATGCCCCCGTTGCGCGCGGTGATTGCGGCTCCCACGGTGCCCGAGTGGTACACGCTGCGCCCGACGTTGACGCCCGGGTTGATGCCCGACACCACTAGATCGAAGGGATCCCCGTAGAGACCGAAGCGCGCGAGGAACACGCACAACGCCGGCGGACCACTCACGGCCCACACCTGGTCGAGGCCGTCGATGTGCCGGCGGTGCACCTCGGGCTGCATGATGTGGAGCGCACCGATCGCGGCCGATGCCCCTGAGTACTCCCGGTCGGGAGCGGCCACCACGACCTCGCCGTAGGGGCGCATCGCCCGTGCGAGCACGTGCAGCCCCACCGAATCGATGCCGTCGTCGTTGGTCACCAATATCCGCATGCAAAAGGTCTACACGGCGGTGCACATCCAGGGGTGTACGGCGGGTGAAACCGGTGGTAATTTCGCGCGAATCAATCCCGAAAAGGACGGCCAACATGACGTACGCAGGCGACAGGGTCCTCTACGACGCCGACACCCACATCATGGAACTGCCGGACTTCCTGCGGAAGTTCGCCGACGCCGACATCCGCGACGAGCTCCCGCTCGTCGATTACGGCCGCTCGATCGTGACCGACGAGGAGGTCGAGGTGATCATGTCGCAGGGCTCGCGCCACAGCGACGAGCACCGCGCCGGCCTGATCGCCCTCGGTGACCGCATGATCACCGAAGTCAAGGAGATCCAGGCTCTCGGCTCGTTCGACAAGCACGACCGCGTGATCGCCAGCGACATGCTCGGGTTCGTCAAGCAGCTGGTGTTCGCCACGCACAGCCTGCACATGGTCTTCTCGCCCTCGCACAAGATCGAGGACCGTCTCCGCTACGGCGGTGCGCGGGCCCACAACCGCCACATGTCCGACTTCTGCTCGGTCGACTCGCGCCTCATGGGCGTGGGTGCGGTGCCGTTCGAGAATCCCGAGCTTGCCCTCACCGAGGTGCAGTGGTGCCTCGAGAACGGGATCGAGGCGATCTGGATGCCGCACCGTCTCGCCGGCGATCGTTCGCCGACGCACGTCGACTACAACCCGATCTGGTCGCTCCTCCAAGAGGCACAGGTGCCGGTGGTGTTCCACGTCGGTGGCAACCCGCTGCAACTCAAGCCCGAGTGGAGCAACAATGGTCGCGTTGCGACCCGCGACTGGATGGGTGGCGGTGAGAACGTGCGCGCACGCGATGCCGCGGTGCTCCACCAGGGCATCGAGACGTTCGTGTCGATGATGGTGCTCGACGGTGTGCTCGAGGAGTTCCCGCGGCTCAAGATGGCCTCGGTCGAGCTCGGAGCGGGCTGGGTGCCCGAGATGCTCGTGCGACTCGACCAGATCCACAAGGCGTACTCGAAGGTGGACGAGCGCCTGAAGAACTTCAGCCGCAGGCCGAGTGAGCAGATCACCGACCAGATGGCGTTCACGCCGTTCGTGTTCGAGGACCCGGCCCGGTTGATGGAGCAGTCCAACGAGGACCTGTACCTGTTCTCGAGCGACTACCCGCACACCGAGGGCGGCAGGGACCCGATCGCCCGGTTCGAGTCCTGCATGATGGATTGCTCCCGCGAGGCGATCGACAAGTTCAACTCCGGCAACTTCCTGCGCATCTTTCCCCGCGCCAAGTAGCAATCGTTGCCCGGGTCGCCCGTGCGGCTGGCGGGGGATGGGGCGCGGTCGCCACCTAATCTGACGCCATGGATTTCGCATACCCGCCCGAAGCCGACTCCTACCGCACGAAGGTCCGCACATTCCTCGATGCGAACCTGCCGAAGGGTTGGAAGGGCGTCGGCTCGCTGAGCCACGCCGATGCCGCCACCTTCACCGAGGAGTGGCGCAAGAAGCTCTATGACAACGGCATGCTCGCCATCACGTGGCCGAGGGAGTACGGCGGTCAGGGGCTCGGCCACATCCAGGCCCTCGTGCAAGCCGAGGAGTTCGCGCATGCCGGTGTCCCCAGTGGCGGACCGAACGACGGTTTCGGCATCGGCATGCTCGGCAACACCCTGCTCGCCATCGGCACCGAGGAGCAGAAGAAGCACTACCTGCCGCGCGTGCTCACCGGCGAGGACCGCTGGTGCCAGGGTTACTCCGAGCCGTCGTCGGGGAGCGACCTCGGCAACCTCGGGTGCCGCGCCGTTCTCGACGGCGACGAGTGGATCATCAACGGCCAGAAGATCTGGACCTCTGCTGGTCACCTCGCGAACCACATCTTCGTGCTCGCGCGCACCAACGTCGACGAGGTGAAGCACAAGGGCATCACGTTCCTTCTCGTCGACATGCGCCAGCCCGGGGTCGAGGTGCGTCCGATCAGGATGATGTCGGGCGACTCGGAGTTCAACGAGGTCTACTTCACCGACGCGCGCTGCCCGAAGGGCAACCTCGTCGGCGAGGTGAACGGCGGCTGGATGGTCGCGATGACGTTGCTCGGCAACGAGCGCGGTGGGGGAGCGGCGGTGAACTCGATCTCATTCCGCGCTGAGCTCGACAAGTTGACCAGTCTCGCCAAGCAGAAGGGCCTCACCTCGGTCCCGAACATCCGCCAGCGCCTGATGCGCGCCCACACCAAGGTGGAGATCATGCGGTTCCTCGGGTACCGGGTGTTGACGTCGTTCATGAACGGAGCCAAGCCCGGGGCGGACGCCTCGATCGGCAAGCTCTGGTGGAGCGAGTACCACAAGGAAGTCACCGAGCTCGCGATCGACATCCTCGGTGCCGATGCCCTCGTGCCGGTGGGTCAGACGCCCCAGACCGCCTTCACCACCGATGCGCCCGGGTCACCGAATGATTCTGCGAACTGGGTGGGTGTGTTCCTGAACGCTCGCGCCGGGACGATCTATGCCGGCACCAGCCAGGTGCAGCGCAACATCGTCGGTGAGCAGGTGCTCGGTCTCCCGAAGGAGCCGCGCTCCGACGCCGGTCCCTGGAAGACCATCCCCGGGCACGGCTGAACCCGGGTCGGGGTCAGCGAGCGACGCCGTAGGCGTCGCAGAGAGCGTCGATCTCGGTGAAGTGGAGATCGAGCAGGTGCTCCAGATCGGGCACGAGCTCGCGGCACGCGATCAGACCGAAGTCGAGCCGGTCGAGATAACTGTGCACCGTGATGTTGAGCCCCATGCCGTCCGTCACGATCGACAGTGGCACGTAGTTCTCCAACTGGGCGCCACCCAGCCAGACCGGCGTGCGCGGACCGGGCACGTTCGAGATCACCACGTTCGTGGGCAGGAGGTTCGCTCTGTCGGCCCAACGCAGCCGAGAGGCGAGACGACTGGCGGCCGTCGCGATGATCGGTGAGGTGGCTTGGGCGCCCTGGGCGATCGCGTCGGCGGGGATCAACTCGAACTGACGCTTGGCCGCCCCCATTGCCTCATGGCAGAGATCCACGCGCTGCGCCGGATCGGGGCAGTTGGTCGGCAGGTCGGCGACGATCCCCGACACCAGGTTCGTCCACGGCACTTCCTCCTCCCCCGTGCGGAACGAGACGGGCACCATCGCGCGCAGTGGCGATGAGGGCAGCGCACCGTGTCCGATGAGGTACGAACGCAGCGCCCCTGTACAGATGGCCATGACGATGTCGTTCACCGTTCCGCCCGAGGCTGTCTTCAGTGCCTTCAGGGTGTCGAGGGAGGCCGAGCGCATCGCGAACCGACGGTGCGCGGTGATCGTGCGGTTCCACGGGGTCGCGGGAGCGGGCGTGAGGGGCAGTCGCACCCGATCGACGGCGGTCGGGTGGTCCGAGTCGGGACGGCGGGTGATGGTGCGCAGGGTCCTGCGCGCGGCACGGGTGATCTGACTCGCCGGCGCGATCCCGAACGAGTCGACCAGCCCCTGCGTCACCCGCAACTGCAGACGCATCGCACGCACGGGATTCACCGCGAGTTTGGCGAGTGCGCGTTGGAGCAACACGGCATCGTTCGGCGCCTCCTCGGGCTCCACCGGGCTGGGTTCGGGATCGGGAGCGGCGTCGGGGGAGGAGTCGGTGATCATGTTCAGGAGCACCACTCCCGCCCCGCCGTCGATCGAGGAGTGGTGGAACTTGGTCATGAGCGCCCATCGCCCGTCGGCGAGACCCTCGATGACATAGACCTCCCAGAGTGGTCGGGAGCGGTCGAGCGCGCGACCGAAGATGCGAGCGACTTGTTCCGACAACTGTGACATGTCGCCGGGTGGGGCGAGACCGAGGTGGCGAACGTGGTAGTCGAGATCGAAATTGTCATCGACGATCCAGTACGGGTGGTCGAGCCCGAGGGGAACACCGCGGAGCTTCTGGTGAAGCGGTTCGACGGCCGCAGCCAGTGCGCCGAAACGCCGGTACACCGTCTGGTAGGGATCGAAGTCCGGGGAGGGCCGGCTGTAGAGACCGAGCCCGGAGACATGGCCGAATGTGGTCGGTGATTCCATGTGGAGGAAGGTCGCATCGAGACCGGACAACTGGCGCATTTGGGGAACGGTACAGGTGCGGGGAGGTCAGGCGAAGGGGGCCATCGGGCACACCGTCCGTCGGTGTCGCCCGGTGCAACCTCGACGTGGGTCCGCTCGAGGTCGCGTCCCGCCCCGGGGAGGACGGCCCGCGCGAGGCACGGGGCACCCCGGCCCCTCCCCGGTCCGACCGCACCCCCGCTCTGATCGAGACCCGCGGAGTTGGTTAGCGTCGGTCCAATGGATCGGTTTGTCTCGAGGAAGAGTCTCCTCCGCATCGCCTCACCGGCATTGATTGCGATGGCCCCTCTCATGTTCGCCGGATGCGGCTCTGAGGACAGCGACTCGCGGAATGCTGCGCGCAGTGGGGGGGACTTCGCGGTCTCGATAGACCATCCCTACGAGCTTCTGTCCGGACCGGATCTCGTCGATCTCGACGTCACCACGGACGTCGTGGCACAGAGGTTCACGTCCAACAACAGATCGACGCGCATCGCCCTGGTGCTGTTGCGGCTGTCGCGTGGTGCCGACCAAACCACTCCACGAGAAGCCGTCGTGTCCCTGCATTCCGCCGTCAGTGGCATCCCCGGGCCGTTGATCGCCCAACTCGGCTCACTCGCGGTTGCCCCCGGATACGACGGGAATCGCTCGTTGTCGGTGGCTTCGTCACCGATTCTCGCAGCATCACGCGAATACTTCATCGTTGTCTCAGCCGGCGCGGGATCCGGTCCCCTCACGTTGCTATCGGCTGTCAACGTCCCGTGGTCGAACGTGGTGCCGAACCCGGAGTTCGAGTCGTTCCAGACGCTGCCGGGTGAGGTCGCCTCGTGGCTCCCCACCGGAACCGGTCGCAATCTGGTGATGACGATCGCGGTTGAGAGCGCCGAGGACTCCGCAAGTGAGTCGAGCGCAACGTCTGCTCCCGGTGCCTCGAGCTCCTCGACACCGATTGATGACTCACCCCAGACAACCGAGAGTGCGGTCGTCTCAGCGACGACAACCAATGCCACTGGTGGTGATTTCGAGCAACAGGCGGCGTCGACCACTACAACGAACCCGCGGCCCGCCGTCACAACGACCACGGCGGCGGAAACATCGGGTTCGGCAACCCCGGGTGCCAAAGTCAGCACATCCATTGGTCAGACCGCGCCATCGTCCACCGATGGCTCCTCGACGCAGTCGGGCCCTGATTTGACCAGCGCCCCGACTGATTCGACCAGCGCCCCGACTGATTCGACCAGCGCCCCGACTGATTCGACCAGCGCCCCGACTGATTCGACCAGCGCCCCGACTGACACGGTGGCGACCACCGACGACACCGTGGCAATCCCTGATGAGGGCACCAAAGTCGCTGAGAAGGCACCGTCACCGGGGAAGGGGAGTGATTACTCACCCGCCGATGATCCCGAGACCACACGCGATCTCACCGTGACATTGGCCGCGTTCGGCACACTGCTCGCTGCAGGGGCCGCGACGTCGACGTCCGGCCCGGCGACAGGCGGTGCATCCGGTGGTCGCCTCTCCACCCTCGCAACCAAAAGGCTGAAGCCGAGGGCCACGGCCCGCAAAGGGATCGGCGATGCCGGGTCGCTATGGCGTCGCCCCGGTACTGGCCGCGTGGACGCGGCGTTCTCCCGGGTTCCCGCGCGGGTCTCACCGTATTCCACGGTGGTGGCCCGTGTGCTCATCGATGGTTCGTGGGCGCGGGCCATGACCGGCTCGATGTCGACACTCCTGTGGCCGATTGCTGCGGTGGTCGGAGTCTTGTGGGGCCTGGACGTGGGTGACTCCGTTGGGCTCCCGGCCGGGTGGCTCCTCGTGCTCGCGCTCGTGCTCGGTGTGCTCGATTCGTTGGCTGGTGGAATTGTCTCGCTCGCCCTCACAGTCGTCGCTTTCTCGTCCGGGGCCGTCACCGAGTGGAGCGATGTCCGCACGTTGCTCGGCACATGGATTCTCCTGCTCTCACCAGCCCTCGTCAGCAATGTGATCCGGCCATTGAGGCGCGTGCAACACGATGTCGAGGCTGGGCTACGCGAGCGGATCTTCGACTACGTCATGGCCCCTGTCGGCGTCGCGTTCGCGATCGAGGCGATGACAGAAGCCCTGAACGGGTTGTCGGGGACGGTGATCGCGGATGGATCCGACCTGACCCTCGTGAAGTGGACCGTCTGGATCGCGATGATCGCGCGTCTCGCACTCGAGGACCTGGCAGTCCACCTCTTTCCCGAACGCTCACGGGCCGTGCAACCGCCGCGCCTGCCCCGCCAGACAAAGTTCTGGGGCATGTTCGGTGCGGCGCTGCGGTTCGCGCTCTATCTCTTCGTCGCGGAGCCGTTCTTCGGTCTCGGGTGGGCAACGGTGTTCTCGGCGATCCTCCTCACCATCCCGTTCGCGATAAAGCCGTGGGAGGACGATCTTCCGAACAATGCGGTTTTGTGGAAGTGGTTGCCACGCGGATTCCTGAGGTTCGCCATTCTCGTCGTCCTCGGTGGATGGTTGGGCGTCGCGCTGCTCGGTGATTCTCCCACTGCCGACACGGTGCGGGCGATGACGCCGTGGTTGTTCCTGCCCTCGGCCCTCTTCGGGATCACGGAGTACTTCGGTCGCTCCGGTGAACCATGGCCCGATTCACGGGTGAAGCGATGGGGTGGCACCGTGTTGTGGGGGTTGGTTGTGCTCGTGCTCGCCGGGGTCATCGACCCGTTCTGATCACGGGCGCAGCGCCGAGCCCATCGTCGCGACGATCTGGCCGAGCGTGGCCGAAGAGGTCGCATAGTTCAGCCGCACGTGTCCCTGCCCGCCCGGGCCAAATGTCGCCCCGTCGCTCGTCTCCACACCGGAGGCCCGGAACGCGGCGTGCGGGTTCTCCGAGACCGGCGTGGCGCGACAGTCGAGCCACGCCAGATACGTGGCATCGGGTCGGTGGACCGTGACGCCCGGCAGGTGTTCGCCGACGAGATGAAGGGTGAGATCGCGCATCCGTGCGAGGTGGGCGACGACCGCGTCGAGCCACTCGCCCGCATGCGTCCATGCGGCCCATGCGGCCTCTGCCCCCATGATGTTGGTGGCGCCGAAGAGATGGTCGGGTAGCAGCGACCATCTCCCGGCAACATGTGGCGCATCGCAGACGCTCACGGCATAGCGCAGGCCCGCCAGATTGAACGACTTCGAGGCCGAGGTGACCGTGACGGTGCGCCCCTCGGCGCCGGCGAGTGATGCGATCGGCACGTGCGTGCGACGATCGAACACGAGATCGGCATGGATCTCATCGCTCACGATCAGCAGGTCGTGACGCGCCGCGATCTCGAGGATCCTCGCGAGCTCGTCGGTGCCGAACACATGGCCCGTCGGATTCTGTGGATTGCACAGGATCAGCACCCTCGCCGGCTCGCGCTCCAGGCGCGCATCGAGCTCGTCGTGGTCGAACGAGACGCGGCCATCGGCGATTCGTGCGGGCACGGCGACGAGACGGCACCCGGTCTGCTCGATCGCGGAGAAGAACGGGGGATAGGCCGGGGTGTGCACGACGACCCCATCACCCGGTTGGGTCGCCACGTGGAGGATCGCCTGCACCGCCTGGACGACGTCGTTCCATTCGCGCACCCGGTCGGGGTCGATCGACCACTGGTGCCGGCGGGCCATGTGGGCGGCGAACGCCTCCACGGCGCGCATCCGGTTGTTGTCGTCCCGGCGCGGGTACCCGAGATCACCCCCGTCCAGGAGTCCGGTCAGGTGAGAAGTGATGGCGGGCGCGGGTCGAAAGTCCATGTCGGCGACCCACGCGGGAAGTGCCGGTGCGTGCTTGCGCCACTTGTTGCCGGTCTTGGATCGCAACCAGGCAGGATCGAGCGTCTCGAAGTCGTGACCCTCGCTACCCCCCGGCATCTCCACACCATATTCATTCTTCATTCATCGGGGGCTCGACTCGTGGCGGGCTCACCGGCGCTCGCGCACGACCCGCGGGCGTACCCTGTCGCGGTGGACAGCCCGCGACGGTCGATCTCGTGCCCGGATCCCGTGCGCCGCGCGGTGATGCGACAGGACTGGCTCGATCTCGCGTACCTGCATTGGCGCGTCGAACCCGGGTCGGTCCAACGGCTCCTCCCCGCCGGTCTCGAGGTCGACACCTTCGACGGTGCGGCGTGGGTGGGGCTGATCCCGTTCTCGATGCGCGGCATCGGACTCGCGCGCGGACCGGCCGTGCCGTACTTCGGATCCTTCAGCGAGGTCAATGTGCGCACCTATGTGCGGGCGGGGTCGATCCCGGGTGTGTGGTTCTTCTCGCTCGATGTCGACCGGCTCGCCCCGGCTCTCGTGGCGCGTGCGACGTACCGACTTCCGTACTGCTGGGGGGCGACATCCCATTCGCGCGACGCGGACACCGTGACGACCTCCGTGCACCGCAGGTGGCCCGACCATGTCGGGACCTCGCGGATCACCGTCGAGGCGGGGGAAGCGATCGAGGCCGATGATCTGGATGTGTTCCTGACCGCACGGTGGGGTCTCTACTCCCGCACACGGTCGGGTCTGAGGTATGCACCTGTCGACCACGAGCCGTGGCCGCTCCGTTCCGCGGTCGCCCACGAATGGGACGACGCCATGATCAGGGCGGCGGGACTCCCCGCTGTCTCGGGTGATCCGCACGTGCGCTTCTCCGATGGAGTCTCGGTGCGGATCGGCCTTCCGCGCGCCGTGCGGTGGTCGTGAGTGGAGATGGTCGCAGATGCCCTCCCGCGCGCACGTGCGTGATGCGCGCGCGACGCGCCCGCGCGCGCCAGAGCTGTCAAGTCCTTGCCGTTCTCCTTCCCCCGCTTGGGTTCGAACGGTGTCTGCGGACCTCTCTGACACACCCCTTGCCGTAGGTGTCTCACCCCATGAACACAGACACGCCATTCCAACCCAGTCCCTCCTCACCCGTCCTGCTCGTCGTCGAGTCGCCGGTCAAGGCACGCACCATCACCGGCTTCCTCGGTGACGGATGGATCGTGCGGGCCACCGGCGGCCACATCGCCGACATCCCCGACTCGGCGAGGGCGGTCGATGTCGAGGACAACTTCGCCGTCACCTACGAGTTCACCGAGCGCGGTGCCGAGCGGATCGCAGAACTCCGGGCCGACATGGCACGTTGCAGCGGGATCGTTCTCGCCACCGACGGTGACCGCGAGGGCGAGTTGATCGTGGCGATCGAGGCGGCCAAGCCCCGGGGTCGACGCCCCTGAATCCGACAAAACCCTTGTGCGGCAAGGGTTTGCGGACACCCCGCGGATTGGAATGACCTGCCATGGCGGAGGTGGTAAAAATTGTGCGGGGGCTGACAACCGTCAGATCACTTCTTCTTGAAAGGAAGACAACAATGGACAAAGTTTTGTTGACCGGCGACAACTACACGCTGGTCTACAACGCGCTCTCGTTCGGCACCGCGGTCATGCTGGGTGCTTTCGTGTATTTCCTCACCCAGGTTGGGTCGGTCGCGAAGGCGTATCGGTCGGGCATCGCAGTGTCGGCGGTGGTCGTCGGCATCGCCGGCTACCACTACTACCGGATCTGGTCGGACTTCGGCGACATGAAGATGAACGAGGGTTACCGCTACGCCGACTGGCTCATCACGGTTCCTCTGCTCATCGTCGAGCTGTTGATCGTGCTCGGAGTCGCGGGTGATCTTCGTCGCAAACTGATGTGGCGACTGGTTCCCGCATCGGCGATCATGATCGCCTTCGGTTACCCGGGTGAGATCTCCTCCGACAACGGCACCAAGTGGACGTGGTGGGTCCTCGCGATGATCCCGTTCCTCTACATCCTCGGCACCCTCTACGGGCAGCTGCAGGAAGCATCGAAGCGTGAGACGGGCGCTGTCGCGGGAGCAATCAAGAACGCGACCGGAATCCTCCTCGTGACGTGGCTCTTCTACCCGATCTCGTACCTGTTCCCGGTGTTCGACAACTCCGCGACAGGAATCTCCGAGGGACTCGAGGTGGCACGGCAGGTCGGCTACACCGTCGCCGACATCACCTCGAAGGCGCTGTACGGCCTCATGATCCTGGGCATCGCTCGGGCTCGCTCGGGCGACCAGCACTAGTCGGCAACGACCTCAGACTCGGCGGCTCGGGACCACACGGTCCCGGGCCGCCGTTGTCTTTTCTCCCGGGCCGCGCGCGCCGTTCACGGCGCGTCAATGTCGCCGTGTGAGTCGCCTCCAGATGCCCTGGGCCGTGCGTGACGCGAGGAATGGGAGCACGAGTTTGTAGACCAGCCCCGGCACCACCGCGTTTCGTCGGCCCCGGAGGGCCCGCACAGTGGCGCGAACCACGTCCTCGGGGTCCAGCCACATCCAGCCCGGGATGGAGCGGTTGAGATGGTCGAGTCCGGCGCGGCGGTGGAGGTCGGTGTGCACGTAGCCGGGACACACCGCGAGAACGCGCACACCCTTGGGTTCGATTTCCAGGGCGAGGCTCTGGGCATACGCAGTCGCGTGCGACTTGGCCGCCGCGTACGGAGCAGCCTTGCGCATGGGAGTGCGGGCGGCGATGCTCGAGACGATCACGACGGTGCCCGTCCCCCGCGCCACCATCGGAGGCACCAATTGTTCGCACATCCGCACCACGCCCGTGGACATGAGGTACGCCAGACGGTCGAGCACGTCCGGATCTGAGGTCCCGGTCGTCGCTGCGTGCGTGATTCCGGCGTTTGCGATCACGATGTCCGGGTTGTCGGCGGCCTCGCACGCGAGATCGACGCCCTGCGGGGTCGACAGGTCGGCGATGATGATCTCGGTGTCCGCGCCTCGTTCTTCTGCGAGCCGCGAGACCCGGTCGAGTGCCTGTCGGTCCCGTCCCACCAGAACCAGACACACGCCCACCGTGGCGTGATGGAGGGCGAATGCCTCGCCGATCCCAGAGGATGCCCCGGTGACGAGGATTCGGCTGGTCGTCGGCTGGTCGTGCGCTCGGTCCATGGGAGCAGAGTACGACCTGTCGCCGGGGGGCGGGAAAGGGACCGGGACTGGCGGACGCACCGCGAGGCACTCCGTCGGACCGGGTGCGCCGTGACGACTAGGTTCTCGTCCCAACTGAGGGGGGATGACCGTGTTCTCACGTAAATATGCGCACGCGGCACCGGACAGTGCCGCCTATGTGATGGCGTCGACCGGTGCGACTGTCACGCACCGCCAGCTCGAGGAACGTGCGAACCAACTCGCGCACCTTCTTCGGTCGGCCGGCCTGAACAAGGGCGACCACATCGCACTGTTCATGGAGAACAACGGGCGGTTCCTTGAGGTCTGCAGCGCGGCCGAGAGGGCGGGTCTCTACTACACACCGACGAACTCGTACCTGAAAGCCGACGAGCTCGCCTTCATCGTGAACAACAGCGAGTCGCGCGTGCTCATCACCTCGCGAGCACGCCGCGAAGTCGCACTCGAGGTCGCACCGATGTGTCCGAACGTCGAGTTGTTCCTCATCGTGGACGGGACCGGCGATGACGGCCCGTTCCGGGATTACGCCACGGAGACATCGGGGTTCCCCGTGACACCGATCGCCGACGAGAACCTCGGTATTGCGATGCTGTACTCCTCGGGGACCACGGGTCGCCCGAAGGGGATCCTGCGCCCGATGCCGGACTCGCCGCCCGACCAGCCGCTCCCGTTGTGGGGATTCCTCGACAATCTCTGGAAGTACCGCGAGGGAATGATCTATCTCTCGCCGGCTCCGCTCTACCACTCGGCCCCGCAGGCCGCCGTCGGTCTGACGATCCGCCGCGGGGGAACGGTGGTCGTGATGGAGCACTTCGACCCGGAGGAGTACCTGCGACTGGTCGAGCACCACAAGGTGAGCCACAGCCAACTCGTCCCCACCATGTTCAGCCGCATGCTGAAGCTCCCCGAGGAGGTGCGGACCCGCCACGATCTCTCGTCGCTCGAGATCGCGGTGCACGCAGCGGCCCCGTGCCCCGTCCCGGTGAAGGAGCAGATGATCGCGTGGTGGGGCCCGATCATCGAGGAGTACTACGGGGCGACCGAGGGTCTCGGATTCGCGGCCTGCAACACCGCGGAGTGGCTCGCGCACAAGGGGACCGTCGGTCGGATCGTGCTGGGGGATCTCCACGTCCTCGACGATGAGATGAAGCCGACACCGAAGGGTCAATCCGGGACGCTGTGGTTCTCCTCTGGCGGTGCGTTCACGTACTTCAACGACGCCGAGAAGACGAGGGAGTCATCGTCGCCCGACGGGACGATGACCACCGTCGGCGATGTGGGATACGTCGACGACGACGGGTTCCTCTACCTCACCGACCGGGCGACATTCATGATCATCTCCGGGGGCGTCAACATCTACCCCCAGGAGTGCGAGAACCTCCTCATCACCCATCCCAAAGTCGCCGATGCGGCGGTGTTCGGGGTGCCGAACGAGGACCTCGGCGAGGAGGTCAAGGCGGTGGTGCAATTGATGCCGGGCATCGATGCGAGTCCCGAGACCGAGCGGGAACTGATCGAGTTCTGTGCGGCGAACCTGTCGCGCCAGAAGGTGCCGCGCTCGATCGACTTCGAGGCCGAGTTGCCGCGCCTCCCGACGGGGAAGCTCTACAAGAAGTCGCTCCGCGAGCGCTACTGGGCGGGTCGCACGTCGCGGATCCTCTGAGCCGACCCGACCGCACGACCACGTCGACGAGAACGGAGTCGTCGCTCCGGCTCGGGTCACGCCGCCACTGTCCCGCCGGGCCGAACACGACAATGTCCGACGGGTTGACACCCTCACGGGTCGGGGGAGGACGCTCCTCTGCTCCACACGCAGCGCCCGGAGTACGCTCGGAAAGTGACCGGTCATCCAGCTGAGATCGAGGCACGACGTCGTGCCGCCGAAGCTGCCGTGGCACTGGCGTCCAAGACGGGTGTGCCCTCTCACGAGATCGCCCTCGTCCTGGGCTCTGGGTGGGAGCCGGCCGCCGATCTCCTCGGGGAGGCGCAGGTCCAGTTCGCCGCCACTGATCTGCCCCATTTCGCGCCGCCACTCGTTGCCGGCCATGCCGGACAGATACGCAGCGTGGATGCGGACGGTCGCAGCGTCCTCGTCTTCCTCGGTCGCACCCACCTGTACGAAGAACGAGGCGTGGATGCGGTCACCCATGCGGTTCGCACCGCTGCCGCGGCGGGTTGCCGGGTGATCGTGTTGACCAACGGCTGTGGTGGCTTGGACCCGTCGTGGTCGCCCGGCACCGCGGTGCTGATCCGCGATCACCTCAACCTCACCGGCACATCACCCCTGCACGGCGCGCATTTCGTCGATCTGACCGATTTGTACTCCCCCCGGCTGCGTGCGCTCTGCCGCTCGATCGAACCGGATCTCGCCGAGGGCATCTACGCCCAGCTCCGGGGTCCGATGTACGAGACACCCGCTGAGATCGGCATGGTGCGTGCGATGGGCGGAACACTGGTTGGCATGAGCACCGGTCTGGAGGCCATCGTCGCGCGGTCCCTGGGGATGGAGATCCTGGGTGTCTCTCTGGTGACGAACCTGGCCGCCGGGATGAACGGACAGGCACTGAATCACGAGGAAGTGCTGCAGGCCGGCCGTGATTCGGCGTCGCGCATGGGTGGTCTGCTCGCGCGCGTGCTGCGACTGTTGTAGGCACTCCGATATGGATCGTTCACTGCCGCGAGCCTGGCTCGAAGAGGATCCCGACCCCGCGACGAGGGCGACGCTGACGAGGCTCCTGCAGGCGGCCGATCTCGGGAGTGCCGATGCCGATGCCGAACTCGCCGATTCGTTCTCGGGGCGTTTGGCATTCGGGACGGCCGGGCTGCGCGGAGCGCTGGGGCCCGGGCCCAATCGCATGAATCGGATGGTGGTGCGACAGACGGCAGCCGGTCTGGCCGCATTCGTGCGCGAGCGGTCCGGTCGTGCGATTGTCATCGGCTTCGACGCTCGGCACCAGTCCGATGCCTTCGCGCGCGAGTCGGCGGCCGTGTTCGTGGGTGCGGGCCTCCGCGCGATGGTCTTGCCGAGGGCCCTGCCCACGCCGGTGCTGGCCTCTGCGGTCCTGAGCCTGGGCTGTGACGCCGGTGTGATGGTGACCGCGAGCCACAACCCCCCGGGCGACAACGGATACAAGGTCTATCTGGGCGACGGCGCACAGATCGTCGCACCCTTCGATCGGCAGATCAGCGATCACATCACCCGGATCGCCCGGGGGCCACTGTCGGCGATCACCATGGGCGACGAGTGGGAGACCCTCGGTGACGACATCGTCGCCCACTACGTCGCGCGCGCCGCGAGCCTCGTCACGCGACGCAGTGTCCGCCACGCCCGGGTCGTCTACACCCCGATGCACGGAGTCGGCGGTCCAGTCTTCAACGCGGTCCTGAGCGCGGCCGGCTTGCCGGAGCCGATCATGGTCGTCGAACAATCCGAACCCGATCCGGACTTTCCCACGGTGGCCTTCCCCAACCCCGAGGAACCGGGTGCGTTGGATCTTGCCCTGGCGACGGCACAGTGTTGCGAGGCCGATTTGTTGATCGCCCATGATCCGGATGCGGATCGCTGTGCGGTCGGTTTTCGCGTCCGGGACACCGACGGGACGGGGCCGCAGTGGCGGATCCTCACCGGCGACGAGGTCGGTTCGCTGTTGGCCTGGTCGTTGATCCAGACCGATGCCTGTGAGCCCCCGGGTGTGCTCGCGCAATCCATCGTCTCTGGGACGATGCTCGCTTCCATCGCGAGGGCTGCCGGTCTGGGTCACGTTCAGACCCTCACCGGCTTCAAATGGATCAGTCGCGTGCCGAATCTCTGTTTCGGCTACGAGGAGGCCCTCGGTTACTGCGTCGATCCGGAGTATGTGCGCGACAAAGATGGCATCACCGCCGGTTTGCTCGTGGTTGCCCTGGCTGGTCGCCTCCTCGACGAGGGCCGCACCCTCTCGAGTGTGTTGGACGACCTCGAACTCGAGCACGGCATCCATGCCACGACACAGATCTCGCGCCGCTTCGCCACCGCAACTCACATCGGCGATCTGCTCCGGCGATTGCGCAGCGATCCACCGAGGAAAGTGGCGGGGATCGAGGTTCAGGGTGTCGACGACCTCGAGCGCGGTGTCGAGGGCTTGCCACCAACGGAGGGACTGCGTCTCGTCCTCGACGGGGGCGGACGCATCATCATCCGGCCGAGCGGGACAGAAACGAAGATCAAGTGTTATCTCGAGGTCGTGGAGCCAGTGGTGGGGGGTCGCGACGGGCTGGTCGCGGCCCGCGCGTCTGCACGGCAACGCCTCGAGCTCATCGCGGCAGATGTCGAGGAACGCCTGAGCCGACCCGTTGGCTAATCTTGGGAGGTGAGCCCGATGTCTGGTGCGCCTGTCGGGCCAGGCCAGTTGCACGCTTCCCTGAGGGGTCTGGCCGGTGTCGATGAAGTGGGTGCCGCCAGCCGCGCCGCGATGCTGGGAACCCGGTCGATCAAGGCCTCGTCCAAGGCCCGGGCGATCGATCTCGCGATCGCGATGGTGGACCTCACGACCCTCGAGGGCATGGACACTCCCGGGAAGGTGCGGGCTTTGTGCGCCAAGGCCATGCGACCCGATCCGAGCGACTCGGGCACTCCCGCGGTGGCCGCGGTCTGCATCTACGGCGACCTCGTCGCGACCGCACGGAATGCCGTGGGTGATGCGGTCCATGTTGCCGCGGTCGCGACGGCTTTTCCGAGCGGTCGCGCCAGCATGGCGGTGAAAATCATGGAGACCGAGCAGGCCGTGGCAGCCGGCGCCGATGAGATCGACATGGTCATCGACCGGGGTGCCTTTCTCGCGGGGGACTATGCGAGGGTGTTCGAGGAGATCTCCGCCGTGAAGGAGGCCTGCGGGGCCGCGCGACTGAAGGTCATTCTCGAGACCGGGGAACTGAGGACCTTGGACAACGTCCGCCGGGCCAGTTGGTTGGCGATGTTGGCGGGGGCTGACTTCATCAAGACCTCGACCGGGAAGGTGGTGCCCGCCGCGACGCCCACGGTCACCCTCGTCATGCTCGAAGCGGTTCGCGACTTCGCCGTGGCCCACGGTCGCAAGGTCGGTGTCAAGGCAGCAGGTGGAATCCGGACGAGCAAGGATGCGATCAAATACCTGGTCCTCGTCAACGAGACAGTCGGCAACGACTGGCTGACCCCCGACCTCTTCCGCTTCGGTGCCTCGACGCTCCTGAACGATCTGCTCCTGCAGCGACAGCGGATGCGCAGCGGTCACTACTCGGGACCCAACTACGTGACGGTCGACTAGGGGGGTGAGAGATGACGAATGAACCCACCGGATTCCCCTATGCGCCCGCGCCGGAATCGACGGCGATAGTCGACATCTCCTCCTCCTACGGGATCTTCGTCGATGGTGCCTTCGTCGAGCCCGTCGACGCACCGCGATTCAAGACGGTGAATCCGGCAACCGAGGAGGTGCTGAGCGAAGTGTGCCAAGCCGGGGCGCCCGAGGTTGCAGCCGCGGTCGCTGCCGCTCGGAGGGCCCACGACGAGGTGTGGTCGTCGATGTCGGGAGCAGAGCGCGGCAAGTACATCTACCGGCTCGCCCGCCTCCTCCAGGAACGGGCCCGGGAGCTCGCCGTGTTGGAGAGCATGGACAACGGCAAACCGATCCGAGAATCGCGGGATGTCGACCTGCCGCTGGCGGCCGCGCATTTCTTCTACCACGCAGGATGGGCCGACAAACTCGAGCACGCCGGCATGGGCAGGGATCCGCGTGGTCTCGGCGTGGCGGCCCAGATCATCCCCTGGAATTTTCCGCTTCTCATGCTGGCTTGGAAGGTGGCACCCGCGCTGGCCACCGGCAACACGGTGGTGTTGAAGCCCGCGGAGACCACGCCACTGACGGCTCTCGCCTTCGCCGAACTCTGCCAGCAGGCCGATCTGCCCCCGGGAGTCGTCAACATCGTCACGGGAGATGGTCGGACCGGCCAACTGCTGGCCGAGTCCGAGGGCATCGACAAGGTGGCCTTCACTGGATCCACCGAGGTCGGCAAGCAGATCCAGCGTTCGCTCGCGGGGACCCGGAGACGACTCACGCTCGAACTCGGGGGCAAAGCGGCCAACATCATCTTCGATGACGCACCGTTGGACGAGGCCGTCGAGGGCATCGTCAACGGCATCTACTTCAACCAGGGTCACGTCTGCTGTGCGGGGTCACGGTTGCTCGTGCAGGAGTCGATCGTCGAGGATCTTCTCGTGCGCCTCAGACGACGCTTGCAGACCCTGCGCGTCGGCGATCCCCTCGACAAGAACACCGATGTGGGTGCGATCAACTCGGCCGCGCAACTGGAACGCATCGTTGCGCTCGCCGAGTCAGGCGATGCCGAGGGGGCCGAGCGATGGAGCGCACCCTGCACCCTGCCCGAGCGGGGTTTTTGGTTTCCCCCGACGATCTTCACCTCGGTGACAACGGCCCATCGGATCGCACGTGAGGAGATTTTCGGGCCGGTCCTGTCGGTCCTGACCTTCAGGACGCCCGACGAGGCGGTCGAGAAGGCGAACAACACCCCGTACGGACTGTCGGCCGGCATCTGGACCGAGAAGGGTTCGCGCATCTTGTGGATGGCGAGTCGGTTGCGTGCCGGTGTCGTGTGGGCGAACACCTTCAACCAATTCGACCCCACCAGTCCCTTCGGCGGTTATGGCGAGTCCGGCTTCGGTCGCGAGGGTGGGAGAGCCGGTCTCGCGGCCTACCTGCAGGAGAGAGTGAACTGATGGAGGAGGGCAACAAGCGTCGGCTCGCGGTCCGCAAGACCTTCAAGCTCTACATCGGTGGCGCCTTTCCACGGAGCGAGTCGGGGCGCACGTACCAGGTCCTCGATGCGCACGGTGACTTCATCGCCAATGTGGCCAAGGCCAGCAGAAAGGACGCCCGGGACGCCGTGTTGTCGGCGCGCGCTGGGCACCGATCGTGGAGTGCCGCCACCGCGTACAACCGGGGCCAGGTGCTCTATCGAGTCGCGGAGGTGATGGAGGGGAGAAGGGCACAGTTCGCCGCCGAGGTCGCCCGGGCCGAGGGCTGTGGCACCACCGAAGCAGAGCGAACCACCGATGCGGCGATCGACCGGTGGGTCTGGTACGCCGGTTGGGCGGACAAGTTGGCGCAGGTGATCGGCACGGCCAATCCCGTGGCCGGCCCGTTCTTCAATTTTTCCATCCCGGAACCGACAGGGGTGGTGGTGTCAGTCGCGCCGGGGAACTGCAGCTTGCTCGGGTTGGTCAGCACCGTTGCGCCCGCAATCGTCTCCGGCAATGCCTGTGTCGCGATCGCGAGCCAGGCACGCCCCATCCCGGCGGTGACGCTGGCAGAAGTCCTTGCGACTTCCGACCTGCCCGCGGGCGTCGTCAACATCCTGACCGGTGACCCCGCGGAGTTGATGCCGTCGCTCGCGACCCATGGTGATGTCAATGCGCTCGATCTCGCGGGGATTGCGGACACCGAACTCGCTGCGCGTCTCGAGCACGACGCAGCCGGCACAGTCAAGCGCGTCAGGCGACCCCAGCCCGACGCCGACTGGCACCGCACCCCCTCGCTGGCGGCAATGTCGGATCTGCTCGAGATCAAGACGGTCTGGCACCCCCAGGGCATCTGACCGCGACGCGACCGGCCGGGGGAGTCCGGGGCGGACGGAAGGGTCGTCCACGCGTGGTTTCATCGACGCATCCCGACCGGGTGTCAGGTGTGGTTCGCCATCAGGGCTGCGTACGCAGGCTTGATCTGCTCGTTGATGATTGCCAAGCGCTCGTCGAAGGGGATGAAGGCGCTCTTCATGGCGTTCACCGTGAACCACTGGAGATCGTCGAGTCCGTAGCCGAAGGCGTCGCACAGGAGTTTCATCTCTCGCGTCATCGAGGTGTCCGACATCAGCCGATTGTCCGTGTTGACCGTGAGTCGAAAGCCGAGCCGGCGCAGGAGCCCGATGGGGTGCGCAGCGATGGACTCGGCCGCACCGGTCTGGACATTCGACGTCGGGCACATCTCGAGGGGAATGCGACGATCGCGCACGTAGGCAGCCAACCGTCCGAGGACCGGCTTGCCGTCGGGGGACGTGGAGATGTCGTCCATGATGCGGACTCCGTGGCCGAGGCGTTCGGCCCCGCACCACTGGATCGCCTCCCAGATCGACGGCAGCCCGAAGCTTTCGCCTGCGTGAATGGTGAAATGCGCGTTCTCGTGCCGGAGATACTCGAAGGCGTCGAGATGCCGGGTCGGGGGGGAACCAGCCTCGGCACCGGCAATGTCGAAACCGACGACTCCGCGGTCGCGGTACCTCACACACAACTCGGCGATGGTCCGGGAGTGCATGGAGGTGCGCACCGCGGTGAGCAGGACGCCGATTCGGATGCGACGGCCGTCCTTGAGAGCGTCACGCTCTCCTGCGACGAACCCCGCCAGGACAGCCTCGACGATCTCAGGCAGGGTGAGCCCGCGTTCGCCGTGGAGTTCGGGTGCATACCGAACCTCGGCGTAACAGACACCGTCGGCAGCGAGGTCGAGGGCACATTCAGAGGCGACCCGATGCAGCGCGTCGGCCGTCTGGGTCACTGCGACGGTGTGCCGGAACGTCTCGAGGTAGCGCTCCAGTGAACCGGCGCAGGCAGCACGCGAGAACCAGGCCGCCAACGACGCGGCCGAGTCGGCCGGCAGTCCTCGGTAGCCGACCTCGTCGGCGAGGTCCAGGATCGTCTGCGGTCGCAGACCACCGTCGAGGTGGTCATGGAGGAGGACCTTCGGTGCTCGTGCGATGAGATCGAGGGGAATCGGTGCGTCGATGCCGGAATCGCTGTCCACTCTCTCCCGACTCCTCCCAGGTGCCCCACGTCGACCCGTTGGCGTATCTAATCACAGCCTCGGTGGTGCCGGGAATGCTCGCCGTCGTCGATCTATCGGATCCGCTCGATGATCAGCGCAAGCCGCTCCACGCGGGGCTGATCATCCGTCCCTTCGATCCGGATCCCCGGCCACGCTGCCTGCATCGCGGACTCGAGGAGTTGAGGGTCGTCCGTGTGGAGGGTGAGCAAGGGCTGACCGACCGAGACCGCATCACCGGGTTTGACGTGCAGGCGGATCCCGGCGCCGGCGGCAACGGAGTCCTCCTTTCGCGCACGCCCCGCACCGAGGCGCCACGCGGCGACGCCGATGGCCCGGGCATCGAGCCGCGTCAGGATCCCGCCCACCGGGGCATGCATCTGGTGGGTGTGGCGTGCCCGAGGCAAGGGGGCATCCGGGTCGCCACCCTGGGCACGGATCATCCGGCGCCAATGATCCATCGCGCGTCCGTCGGTGAGTGCATCCGCTGGATCGATCCTGTCGATGCCCGCGAGTTCGAGCATCTCGCGCGCCAGGGTGATCGTGAGCTCCACCACGTCGGCCGGCCCGCCCCCCGCCAAGACCTCGAGGGACTCCTCGACCTCGAGGGCGTTGCCTATGGTGAGGCCAAGTGGCACGTCCATCGCCGTGATGAGGGCACGGGTGCGCACTCCTGACTCGTTGCCGAGGCGCACCATCGTCTCGGCGAGGCGTTTGGCCCGAGACAGGTCGCTCATGAAGGCCCCGGAGCCCGTCTTCACATCGAGCACGAGCGACGAGGTCCCCTCGGCGATCTTCTTGCTCATGATGCTGCTGGCGATCAGTGGGATGGCTTCCACCGTCGCAGTGACATCGCGCAAGGCGTAGAGCTTGCGATCCGCGGGGGCCAGACCGTCACCAGCTGCGCAGATCACACAGCCTGCGTCCCGGAGGACCGACAGCATCTCATCGTTGCGCAGTTGGGCGCGCCAGCCCTTGATCGACTCGAGTTTGTCGAGAGTGCCGCCCGTGTGGCCCAGTCCACGTCCGCTCAACTGGGGAACGGCGGCTCCGCACGCCGCGACGAGGGGGGCCAATGGCAGGGTGATCTTGTCCCCCACGCCACCCGTGGAGTGTTTGTCGCTCGTCGGTCGGTCGAGGTGGGAAAAGTCCATCCTTTCACCGGAACGAATCATCGCGTTCGTCCACCGGACTATCTCCCTCTCACTCATGTCGTTGAGAAGAATGGCCATGGCGAGTGCCGACATCTGTTCCTCGGCGACGACCCCCCTCACGTAGGCGTCGATCACCCAATCGATCTGCGCGTCGGACAACTCGTGCCGGTCGCGTTTGGCGGCGATCACATCGACGGCCGAGAACGCTTCAGCCATCGGCCCGATCTTCCGCACGGTCGATGAGGTCCTGTGGGCCGAAGGCTTGGGGGAGGATCTGCGTCATCGGCTGGATCCCCTGTGGTGTGCGGATGAGGGTCTCGGTGGTGGAGTGCTCCCACAGCAGTTGTCGGCAACGACCACAGGGCATCAACGCCTGTGCGTGTTGATCGACGCACACCACGGCCACGAGCCGGCCCCCACCGGTCGCGTGGATGCTCGAGACCATTCCACATTCCGCGCAGAGGCCGACACCGTAGGAGGCGTTCTCAACGTTGCAGCCGCGCACGATGCGCCCGTCGTCCATGAGACCGACGGCCCCGACCTTGAACCGGGAGTACGGCGCATAGGCCTTTTTCATGATCGTGGCCGCCTCCCGAACAAGAGTCTCCCAATCGATCTCTGGTTGCTCCGCCATCACTGCTCCTTCTGGTAGGGCTGGCCGTCGGCTGCCGGCGGTCGCACACGACCCACGAGACCGGCCACGACGATGATGGTGACCAGGTAGGGCGCCATCGCGAGGAACTCGGTTGGAATCGGCGTGCCGAGCAGGGCGAATTTCTGTCGCAGAGAGTCGAAGAACCCGAACACGAGCGCCGCGAGGAAAGCACCCAACGGATTCCAGGCCCCGAAGATCATTGCTGCCAAGCCGATGAAGCCCCGGCCACCCGTCATTCCCTCGTCGAAGCGTCCGACAGTTCCGATTGTGAACCACGCGCCCGCGAATCCCCCCACCATTCCCCCGTAGACCACCGCGAGGTAACGGACCTTGGCCACACTGACACCCAATGTGTCGGCGACGGCCGGGTTTTCACCGACCGAACGGGTGCGCAGACCCCAGCGAGTCCGGAACAGAAAGAAGGACACGACTGCGACGAGGACGAACGTGCCATAGACGATCACGGTCTGGTCGAAGAGGATCGGGCCGAGGATCGGCAGGTCCCCCAGCAGGGGAATCTTCCAGCTGCTGAAGATCGGTGCATCGTTGAGTTCCGGTCGTTCGATCAACACCTGGGCGGTCAAGAAGGAAGTGAGACCCAGCGCGAGAATGTTGATGACGACGCCGATGATGATTTGATCGACGTGGAAGTGGACGGCCAGGACCGCGAGCAGCAGGGCAACGAGGCCCCCGGTCACGACGGCACCGAGCAAGCCGATCCAACCGCCGTACAGGGAACCCAGGACGACCCCGCTGAAGGCACCGCTCAGCAGCATGCCCTCGATGCCGATGTTCACGACGCCCGCCCGTTCACAAAGGATGCCCGACAACGCCCCGAGGGCGATCGGAGTGGTGCTGTCGACGGTGGCATCGAGCAGGCTGATGAGGGAGAACTCCCTGCCCGCCGTGGCCCAGAGCATGACCACGAGGACGAAGATTGCAAAGCCCGCTCCGAGGATGACCGTGCGGTGGCTCGGCGATTTCCGGAAGAGTTGGAGCGAACCCAGGAATGCGAGCATCGTGGCCAGCAGCCACAGCGACCCCGACACCGGAATCTCCAGCGGGTCGAGCTGAATCCTTTCGTCCGGTCTGCTGAGCTTGAAGGTTGCTGTGTCGGTGTCGGCCACGGCCGGAACGAAGAACAACAGCGTCACCGCCATCAGCATGAAGATGATGCTCCCCGAGATCCTCGCTTGTCGGATCTGGGATCTCTTCATCCCAGGACTGCGCCGCTCCCGGTTGGCGGGGCGTTCCTCGCGCATCGGTGCACCTTCTGCGCTCATGAGTTCCAACCGGCGCCGATACGCGTGGTCTCGGCCGACGTCTTCAGGCGGTAGAGCGCCCGGATCATGGCCGGGGCCGCGACGAAAATGATGATGAGAGCCTGGATGACGGCGATGAGATCGATGCCGACTCCCGTCGACACCTGCATCTTCTGACCACCCGCGCGCAGGCCACCGAAGAGCACGGCAGCGGCGACCACACCCCACGGATTCGACCTGCCCAACAACGCGACGGCGATTCCATCGAACCCGATTCCGGCGGAGAACCGGGGCGACGCACGATCGAGCACACCGAGAACCTGCCCGGTCCCTGCGATTCCCGCCAGGCCTCCGCACAGCACCATGACCGAGATGTAGACCTTGGAGATGGACATCCCGGCATAGCGCGCGGCAGCCGAATTCGCACCCACCGCCCGGAACTCGAAACCCGTCGTTGATCGAAGCAGGAGCCACCGGATCAAGCCTGCGGCGACCAGTGCCACGACGAGTCCGAGATGGACGCGCAGGCTCGGGTCGAGCCATGCGAGCAACTGTGGTAGCTCCGCGGACACCTCGATGTTCTTGGAGATGGGATCGTTGCGCCCCTCTCGCTGGAACAAGTCGGTCTTGAGCCCGTAGTCCACCAATCGCAGTGCGATGAAGTTGAGCATGATGGTGACTATGACTTCGTGCGCACCGGCGCGTGCCTTCAGCAGGCCCGGAATGAGCCCCCACAGCGCTCCGCCGAGGCAACCCGCGAGCATCGCGAGCGGGAGGTGGATGAAAACCGGCAGGCCGGTGAGTGAGAAACCGATCAGGACGCCGAACATGCCGCCGATCAGCATCTGCCCCTCAGCGCCGATGTTGAACAAACCGGCCCGAAAAGCCAGTGCCACCGACAGACCCGCGAGGATGAGCGGGGTCGCGGCGGTCAAGGTCTCTGAGATCGCCCCCAGGGAACCGACCGAGCCGACCAACATCGCCCGATAAGCGGAAAGAGTCTCGCCAATGCTGACTCCGGCGAGCAGCACGATGAGAGCGCCGACAACGAGGGCACTCAAGAGGGCGAGCAGTGGGACGACAAGACCCGACCGCCAGTTCATGCCCAGCGTGAGTCGTGCGATGGCAGACCGTGCACCGCGCGCCAACGGTGGCCGCGTCCGGCGGTCCGCGGACGCGAGGTCCTCGTCGACCTGTTCATCCAGTGGCGAGGGTGAACTCATGGTGCGTCCGTCGCCGCCACGCGCCCGGCCATCAGCAGCCCCACGTCCATCGGTGTCGTCTCAGCGGTCACTCGTTCGGCGATGATCGCTCCGTTGTACATCACCAAGATGCGATCAGCGAGCGCGAAGATCTCGTCGAGTTCGGTCGAAACGATCAAGATCGCCTTGCCCTCGTTGCGCTTGCGGACGATCTGCTCGTGAATGTACTCGATGGAACCGACGTCGATGCCTCGGGTGGGTTGGGCACAGATCACGAGGGGAACGTCCCGACTGAATTCGCGGGCCACGATCATCTTCTGGGCATTGCCACCGGACAGGGCACTGGCGAGGTTGTCGATGAGGGGCGGTCTGACATCGAAACGCTCGACCAACTCTGTCGCGAAGTCGGTGATGGAATCACGATCCAGACGACCGCGGCGTGAGAAGGGCGGCGAGTAATAGGAATCGAGGATCAGGTTCTCCCGCACGCTGAAGGACCCCACCATGCCGACGTGGGTTCGATCCTCCGGAATGTGAGCCATGCCGATCGAGTGATGCTCACGCGGTGGGTCGTTCGTGACGTCCTCCCCGTTGACGTACACCCTCCCGCTCGACACCGTGAGTGCGCCGGTTATCGCCTGCACGAGTTCGGTCTGGCCGTTGCCCTGGACGCCCGCGACCCCGACGATCTCCCCAGCCCGAACCTCGAAGGAGACGGATTTCAGCAGGGGTCGGTCGAAGTCGTCGGTCACGGTCAAGTCCTCGACCACCAGAACCGCTTCCCTCGGGTCGACCGCATCCTTCACGACCTCGGTCTCGATGCCACGGCCGACCATCATCGTCGCGAGCTCCTCCACCGATGTCGATCTCGGGTCGACGGTGCCGACAACCTTGCCACCACGCAAGACGGTGATGTCGTCTGCGATCGCGAGTGCCTCCTTGAGCTTGTGGGTTATGAAGATGATGGTCGCCCCGCGTGCCTTCAACTCGGCCACGATTCCGAAGAACTCGGTCACCTCCTGTGGGGTGAGCACCGCCGTCGGCTCGTCGAAGACGAGGATTTTTGCCCCTCGTCTCAGGACCTTGAGAATCTCCACCCGCTGCTGGATACCGACCGAGAGCGTCTCGATCAGTGCGTCGGGGTCCACCACGAGGCCGTACCGCTCGGAGATGTCCCTGACCTGCTCGCGTGCGTCGCGCTTGTTGATGACTCCGAGGAGCCCGGTCGGCTCCACGCCCAGGACGACGTTCTCCGCGACCGTGAAGACGGGCACGAGCATGAAGTGCTGGTACACCATGCCGATCCCCGCCGCGATCGAATCACCGGGTCCGTCGAAGGACTGGATCTCCCCGTCGATGAGAATCTGGCCGGAGTCGGCTTGGTATCTGCCGGAGAGGATGTTCATGAGGGTGCTCTTTCCGGCCCCGTTCTCACCGATCAAGGCCAAAACGGTTCCGGAACGAACAGTCAATGTGACGTCGTCGTTGGCGAGCACTCCCGGAAAGCGCTTGGTGATGCCGCGAAGCTCCAACTCCAATGTTGCCCCCGTTCCAAGGCCCGACCCTTCGTGTCACGGAATGCACCGTGATGCCACACCACACAAAGAAGAGGGGCGGGAACCTCTCGGCCCCGCCCCTTCATCTTGGCAGATCGCGCCTGCCTATGTTTCGTCCATCATCCCTTGACGCTGACGGACCCGTCGATGATCCCCTTCTTGAGGGCTTCGATCTTGTCCTTCAATTCCTGCGGCACCGCTGCGTCGAAGTCGTGGTACGGGGCCAAGCCGACACCGCCGTTGGACAACGAGCCTGTGACGACACCACCCTCGAAGGTTCCCTTCACGACACTCTCGATGGCGCTGAAGGTCGTCACGTCCATGTTCTTGAGCACCGTGGTCAGGTAGACCTTCTGGTTGGCGGTGTCCAAGTTGTACGCATCCGCGTCGACGCCAATGATGGTGAGCTTGTCGACACCGAGTTCCGATGCCAATGCCGCCGAACCTTGACCGACGGGCCCTGCAACTGGCAGCACGATGTCGGCTCCCTCATCGACCAGGTTCTGGGCGAATGAACGGCCGTCGTCGAGGCTCTCGAAGTTCTCGGTGAAGAGGCCCTTCTTCGCCTTCGGATCCCAGCCGAGCACCTGCACGCTGGTGCCGTTGTCGGCGTTGTACTTCTGGACGCCGTAGTAGAAACCATCCATGAAGATGGTCACGGGCGGAATGTTGACGCCGCCGAAGGTTCCCACCTTGCCCGACTTCGACATGCCCGCCGCGAGGTAGCCGGCCAAGAAGGCGGCTTCGTCGGTGTTGAAGAGCTGTCCGAGGACGTTGTTGTTGGTGATCTGCGGAGTTCCGTCGTCGTTGTTCCCGTAGGCGAAGTCCACGATGGAGAACTTGACATCAGGGTTCGCATTCGCGGCTTCTTTGGTCGCGTCGCCGAGGAGGAAGCCCACGGTGACGATCATTTGGCAGCCTTGGTCGATCAACGACTGGATGTTCGGTGCGTAGTCAGTTTCTGCCTGTGACTCCAGGACGACCGGCTCGAGGTTGAATTCTGTTGCCGCATCGGTGACACCCTTGTAGGCGGTCTGGTTGAAGCCCTTGTCATCGACACCACCGACGTCTGTGACCTGGCATGCCTTGCCGCTCGGTGCCTCCGAAGTGGTGTCCTCAGTGGCCGTGTCATCACCTCCGCACGCGCCGAGAGCCAGTGTCCCAACAGCCGCGAAGACTGCGGCGATCCTCATACTCTTCTTCATGCAAGTCCCCCTCGGACGTCGTGTTGTCTGTGTTGGTCGAGGCCAGATGTCGTGGGGCTGGATCGATGTGAAACCTGACGCCACGCCCCCTGGCCTCTTGGTGGCGCGACAAAAACTCCCCGTGTTGACAATACTCGCAGAGTCTCTCCAGGGGCAAGACCGCGAGGATCGCCAAAGTGTTGCGATGACATGGGTTGCGATTCTTCGCGACTTGATGTTTCGGTTTTCGGCGGGGTCGAGGCGGATTTCGGCTCCGCGCAAGGCATCGCGAGAGACCCCGGCAATCGATGGGTGAGCGCCGGGAGCAACTGCGAGTTATCCACATGGGCGGATTGATCGGAGCAGTCGGGTCGTGACGAACCTTCGATTCGGTCCGGGGCCAACGCTGATCAGCCGGCGGTCTGTCGCTTTCGGTAGTGCTGACGGCACAGGAGCTCGTAGCGGACAACGTCGCCGAACAACGGTGATCTCACATTCTTCTCGGTGTCACCAATCATGACGGTCTCGCCCTCGAGCGTGAACTCGTCGTTGACCAAGCGGGCATTGTTCGTCGCGCGGGCCCCGCACCAGCAGCGCGCCTCCACCTGCATCTCGATCCGCTTGTCCGCGATCTCGAGCAGGCGCTGCGTGCCCTCGAACAACAGCCCCCTGAAGTCTGTTATCAGTCCAAATGTGTAGACGTCCACGCCCAGATCGTCGACGACCGAGGCCAATTGATCACACTGCAGACGCGAGAAGAACTGAGCCTCGTCGCAGACGATGAACGTGAGGGGCATCCGCGACTCGGCCAGATCGTAGATGTCCGTATCGGGCTCGATCTCGACTGCTGGATTCGAAACACCCAGCCGACTCGTGATCTCACCGTTGTCACGGCCCTTGGCCGTGAGCAGCAATCCGACGAGACCACGGCTGGCGAGATTGTGATTGATCTGGAGTGCGAGTGTGCTCTTCCCGGAACCCATCGTGCCGTAACTGAAACGCAACGTAGCCATCCCGCGCAAAAACTAGTGCCCTGAAAGAAGCAGGCGGAATCCGACGATGTCGCTGTGGGGGCCAACGGGTCCCACAGGGATTCGGTTGGACGGCCCCGGAACGGGCACCCCGTGCGGACGGGGAATCAGCACCGCCGACGCGTGATCGCGGCGGTCGTGACGACAGCCGCTGTGCGCTCAGTGTTCGTCCCAGTGACCGTCGTGGAGGGCGTGGCGGTGGCCGTCGTGCAGGTAGTCGACGTGGTCACCGTGTCGGATCGTCTCGTGGCCGCAGCCTGGCCCGTGCTGGTGATCGGCGTGGTCGGCGTGCTCGGCGTGGGCGCCTTCACACTCGTCCCAGTGACCGTCGTGGAGGTGGTGCACGTGTCCGTCGTGGAAGTAGTCGACGTGGTCGCCGTGGACGACCGACGCGTGGCCGCAGCCGGGCGCATGCTGGTGTTGATGATCCTCGTGGACCGCGTGGGTGGTGCTCATGTGTGTGCCTCCTCGGCGTGTCGGATCGCGTCGCGGACGATGTGGATCACGTGGTCGTCGGTGATCACGTAGCGCATTTCCTTGCCGTCACGCCGTCCGACGATGAGGTTCGCCGAGCGCAGCACACGGAGGTGTTGCGACATCAGCGGCTGACTCACGTCGAGTGAGGCGACGAGCTCGTGCACGCACTGCTCCTGGTGCTCCTCCAGTTGGAGGATCACGCCGAGACGCACGGGATTACCCAGCACCTTCAGGAGCTCGGCGCCCCGAAGGATGTGTGGTTGATCGACAAGCGACACGAGCCAAACATACACATATTCGCATACATTTACAAGTGTTGAGGAGGCGTTTGTTCGGGGAAACAGGGGCAACTGGCCGATGCCGAGCACCGCAACGGCGAGGGTGGGGTGTGGCCGGAGGCGGAGCGAAAGTCCCCAGCCCTTGCCGGGGCAGCGTCGAGGGATTCCGCCAGTTTCGTGTTTGGGCGATTTCGGTTGCGGAGTCAGGATTTCTGTTGAGCAACGGAAACTTTTGAGGAGCTTTCTCCGACCAGACTCTCGTGACTGAAGAAGAGATCGAAAAATACGAACGACAGCAGGCTGCCTCCAGCAAGCGATGGAGAAACCTTTGGCGAGTCCACTTCTTATCTCGAATCATCGTTGCGCTGTTCCTAGTGATGTTTGCGGTCACCGGGTTGGTGATCCTGTACACCCAACCGATACAAGATGGGATTCAATCCGATCTGCGCCGAGTGGATCGAGGCTCGGCCCTGGTGTCGTTCGACCAACAGGCAGCAACGTTCGAATCCAAACTGCCCGACGACCCGATCGTGTCGATGAGGCCGCCCCGGGATTCGGGTTTTAACTGAGTACGTTCGGTTTCAGTTCGCCCGAACTAGCCTGAGAAACCGGTCGGTTCGGTTCTCCGGGCGAGTTTCGCTCCGGGTTCGGCTCCGCCCCCGCGCCTTTAGCTCAGTTGGTAGAGCAGCGGACTTTTAATCCGTGGGTCCTGGGTTCGAGCCCCAGAGGGCGCACCGCTTGTGCAATCTCCAGAAATGGTTATTCTTCGGGCAAACACCACAACAGGGGCATACAGAGGGAGACCCCGTGGTGCGACAGTCGGTCAGTCGGATATTGGTCGCTCTCTCTTGCGTGTCGGCGACGGTGGTCATGTCCGCCGGTCCTGCTGATGCATCGACCACGGTGACACTCACCGGGGAGGCGCCGAAGACTTTCTCCGTGCTGCTTGTCTCGAAATCCGGAAACTCAAAAGCCGTGGCGGGCGGGAAGTTCAGCCTCAAGTTATCCAAGACCGACGCTGCGAATGCGTCACTGCACCTCGTGTCTCAAAGCGGCGACTATGCGGGCCCTGTCATCTTGAAAGTCAATTCCAAGAACAAGACCGGGAACACCTTGTTGTCAGGGAAGTCGGGCAACATCGGCAAGATTGCGATGAAGACGGGTTATTCGGTGGCGGCCGCGAAGGCGACGACGGCGATCGCGACAAAGTCCACGATCAAGGTCTCCTCGACTGGCAAACCGGGTGGCGCGGGTCGCATGGGTCTTTCAAGTTCGGTGTCGGGTGGCTCGGTGCGCACATGGGGAGTCAGTGCCGGGGCTGACGGTGACAAGCCATCGGGTGAGGACACCGACAAGGATGGATTGCCCAACACGCTCGATCTTGACGATGATGACGACGGCAAGATCGATCTCGTCGATGATTCGAACCCATCGAAGGCCTTGACGACGGCATCGATTCTCTTCCTCGACATTTCCAAGACGATCAACCTCCACGCAGGAATGACCGAGTCAGAGATGCAAACAGCCATCGACGCGGTCTTCAAGTCGAACAACAACTTCTGGCTGGGAATTGCAATGCAGTTCACTGGTGGACAATTGCCTGATGGCGCGCACATCTCATGTGCGCCAGAGGTTCTCTGGTGTGCTCCAGGAACTCCGGCCACTCTTTTTGGGGGAGGCATTCTCGCAGATGCCAACGGGAAGCCTTCGACTGCGACGAAGTGGGCCGACATGAAGGCTGACGGTTTTGCGCTTTCACTTCCATTTGGAAATGGTCCCAACTGTGATGCATCGGTGGGGCTGCCTCAAATGACGTCGGCAAATCCCATGTGTGCTCCGCCGCTCACGGGGGCGAACCGCCAGTTCATCCCTCAATTGCCGAGTGCCGATGTGAAGCCAGGGAGCCTCTTCACGATCAACTTGACGAAGGCAGGTGCGATCCAAACCAGCATTGCCGGTTCGTTGTCGCCCTATTTTGCATCCGTCCCCGCGATCAAGGAAGTTGTGATCGGGGGCCAGACAAAGACGGTCAATTACAAATTGAAGGCAGTCGGAGGACCTCCTCCTCTTGGTCAGCCACCGAGCACCGGGCCGCAGCAGGTCGGTGCACTCGGGACCCAGAACAATCCGTTTGTGCTCGGGGCTGACAAGAAGATCACCTTGAATTTCTGGCGACCGCAACGCTCGGGTGTCACACAGGCGGGCGAAGGCAAGTATGTCGACATGGGTGGGCTTCGCTATGGCTTCTATGTCGGTGTCAACAAGGTGTGTGATGTGTCTGCATATTCGGCACTGTCGTCAACCCTGAGCAGTTCGCCGGCGACGGTTTCAATAGGGGCAGAACCGAATCACACGCCTCTCGTTGATGCGGCCAAGGAC
>Ga0194129_10000615_pt1 | contig 66456 bp, 41 predicted proteins | sample TA2KigCa35mmetaG_FD_150862 | JGI IMG/M metagenome (GOLD analysis project Ga0194129, IMG submission 150862) | Freshwater microbial communities from Lake Tanganyika, Tanzania - TA2015038 Kigoma Deep Cast 35m | ecosystem: Environmental > Aquatic > Freshwater > Lake | place: Tanzania: Lake... | reverse complement strand
ATGAGCCCCTGCCCGTCGCCCCCCAGCCGGGCGTCGGCATCGACCACGACGTTGTCGAAGTGCACGGTGCCCACCGGCATCGGCGACACGAACGTGTCGGCGGTGACACGGGCGACGCCGGTGTCGATGACGAACATCGAGAAGCGCGGCAGGTCGGTGAGCGAGGCGGACCGCAGCCGCGCCAGCACGACCAGATGACTGGCGATGGGCGCCAGCGGCACCAGGGTCTTGCTGCCCGAGAACACGTAGCCGCCGTCGCGCGGCGTGGCCACCAGCGGGTTGTCGCCGTCGAGGAGCGCGACCGCGACGACGCTCTGTCCCGACGCCATCGCCGGCAGGTGGATGGCGCGCTGGTCTTCGTTGCCGCACAGCGCGATCGGATAGAAGCCCTGCACGTGGGCGCCGAACACGCCGTCGCACAACCCCGACGTGCTGCCGAGGGCGGCGCGGATGACGCACAGCGCGCGCAGGTCGGGGCGCGGCGCGTCGCCCTCGAGCGCCTTGCCGAGCGCGGGATCGAACAGGCCCTCCTGCCCGAGCAGCGCGATGTAGTCGACGGCGAGGGACGCCGCGTCCTCGAACTCGCTGCCGGCGAGGATCCCGAGGCGCTCGTCGCACAGACGACGGACCTGCTCGTGCAGCGCGCGGTGCGCGTCGTCGAACAGCGGCAGTGCGAGCTCCATCGGTCGTCCCCGTCATGGGCTGGAGGCCCGCTCCCGGGCTCCCTGGCGGCCGAACGACTTCCCCGGAAGCGTCCGACCTCGTAGGCGTGCCACCCAATCGGAGCGCCCGCAATCATGCTTCCCCCCGCTGCCGCCGCCCCATCGCTCGTGCCCGCCCTGCCCGACGATCTCGTGCCGGCGAAGCTGCAGAAGGCCCGCGTCGACGATGACGCCCTTGGCCTCGAGGTCTTCGCCGGGCGCAAGCGCTTCGTCGTCGTGCGCCCCGGCGGCGTCGCCGTCGTCGACGTCCGCCCGGACGTCGTCGGTGCTGACGGCGCCGACGACGCCCGGGAGCCGCCGGCGCTGCAGGGGCTCGTGCGCAAGGAGGTCGTGCCGTCGATCCTGACCGCCATCGAGGTCGACGGACCGCGCGGCCTGCTGCGCCTGCGCTTCGCCCGCAAGGATGCCCCCGCCCGCGTCGTGCTCATCGAGCACGACGCCCTCGCCCCGCGTTGGCTGCTGCTCGCCGTCACCGACGACGGCGAGCGCATCCTCGCCGCCGCGCCGGCCACCCGCGCCGACGACGGCCGCGACCTGCGCCGCGGCCGCCTGTACGAGCCGCCGCGCCGCGCCCCCACGGCGCGACCGGCGGCGACGGCGACGACGACGAACGCCACGCCCTCGCTCGCCGTGGTGCCGCCGGCGCAGCGCGCGGCGCGGGCGCGGCTGAAGGCCGAGCTCGACCGCCTGCGTCGCCTCGACCGCGCCCTCGAAGGTGACCTGCGCCGCCACGGCGACGCCGCGCGCCTGCAGGAGGATGGCGAGCTGTTGAAGACCGTGCTGCCGTCGTTGCGCCGCGGCGACGTCGTCGCCCACGTCATCGGCTTCGACGGCGAGCCGCGCGCGCTGGCGCTCGATCCGGCGAAGGACCCGCGCGACCAGCTCGCCGCGCTCTTCGCCCGCGCCAAGAAGGCGCGCACCGCGCTGGCGCTGGCCACCCCGCGCCGCGCCGTCGTGCAGGTGCGCCTCGCGGCGCTGGCGCCGCTGCAGGCCCGCCTGCAGGCCGTCATCGGCAGCGACGCCGGCGCCGTCGACGCCGCGCTCGCCGCCGTCGACGCCGCGCTCGCCGTATCCCCGACGATGGCCGCGCCGTCCGCGCGGCGGGTGGCCGCTCGGCAGGGGCGTCGCCAGCCGTGGCGGGCGTTCCGCCTGAACATGGACGGCGCGACGGTCATCGTGCGCGTGGGCCGCGGCGCGCGCGACAACGACGCGCTGGTGAAGGCGGCGCGGGGCAACGACCTGTGGCTTCACGCCCGCGACGCCGTGGGCGCCCACGTCGTCGTGCCGTCGCCGGGCGGGCCGGTACCCGACCTGCTGCTGCGCGACGCCGCGCTGCTGGCGGCGCACTTCTCGGCGCGCCGCGGTGAGCGCCACGTCGATGTGCAGCACACGCGGGTGAAGCACCTGAAGAAGCCGGGGGCGAAGGCGCCGGCGGGGTTCTTTCTCGTCGGTCAGGAGCAGGTGCTGCACCTGCGCGTCGACGATGAGCGCGTCGCGCTGCTGCTGCGGTGCGAGGTGCCGGCGGGGTGACGCACCCTCATCGTTGATCCCATCGCAGGACACTCCGTCGCGATGACACCGGCCTTCACCCGCGGCTGCGCCGCTGCCCTCTCCCAATTCCGGGTATGGGCTTTCTCCCGCTCAGCATGGCGTCAGGACGCGGTGCTGCTGAGCTAGAACGTCACGTCTCCCTATCTCCCGGGATTAAAAGAAGCAGTGAGGGGATGAGGGTCCGGTCCGGCGCAGGCGATGCCCCCGAGGACGCACCCTCGCCCAGCGGCGGCGAGACGCTACAGCGAAGACCAGTGGGATGATCGAGCCCGGCGAAGGGACGCCGACGCGGTCGAGGAGACCCGCAGGCGCGTGGCCGTCGCCACGCGCCGAGGACGCGACGAAGAAATCGTCGAGCGGACCGAGCCCGGCGAAACATCGGTCCCACTGGTTTCCGCTGTAAGGTGGTCGCTCGTCGTCGGAGGTGATCTGATGCTCGACCTGCTCGAGTCCGCGCTCGCCCGCTCGTCTGGTCCCTGGCTTGAGCTGCGGCTGCACGACCGCCGGGCGCGCTCGGTCCTCGTCGAGGACGGCGTACTCGAGGCGGCGCGGGCGACGCGGCACTGCGGCGTCGGCGTGCGCGCGTTCGTCGACGGCGCTTGGGGCTTCGCCTCCACCAGCGAGCTGTTGTTGCCGGCGGTGCTGCGCGCCATCGACGCGGCGACGCGGGCGGCGGCGGCGGCGGCGCGGGGCCGGAAGGTCAAGGCGGCGGCGCCGTCATCGTGCCCGTTCCCGTCGGGCACGTGGACGTCGCCGGCGCGGGTGCCGTTGTCGTCGCTGTCGCTCAGCGACAAGATCGCGCTGGTGCACCAGACCGACGCGGCGGCGAAGGCGGCGGGCGCGCACATCACGTCGTCTTCGTGCAAATACTCCGAGCTGGTCGATGAGAAGTGGATCGCGACGTCGGACGGCGCCCGCGTGCACATCATCGACACCAAGCCCGAGCTCCGCGTGCAGGCGGTGGCCGAGCGCGCCGGCGAGCTGCAGAGCTGTGTCGAGGCCGCGGGGCACACCGGCGGCTTCGGCGACCTGTTCGCCCGCCGCTCCGCTGACGAGATGGCCATCCGCGCCGCGAAGACGGCCACCGACCTGCTGCGCGCGCCCTACATCGACGGCGGCAAGCAGCAGGTGATCCTGTCGCCCGACGTCGTCGGCCTGCTGGTGCACGAGGCCATCGGCCACACCGTCGAGGCCGACTTCGTGCTCGCCGGCAGCGCCGCCGCGGGCAAGCTCGGGCAGCCGGTGGCGAGCGAGCTGGTCACGCTGTGCGACTCGGGGGAGAGCGAGTACGCGCCCGGCGCCGGCGGCGTCGTGCTCGTCGACGACGAGGGCGTGGCAGCCCAGCGGGTGACGATCATCGAGCGCGGGATCCTGAAGAGCTACCTGCACAACCGCGAGACGGCGGCCCACTTCGGCGTCGCCCCCACCGGCAACGCACGCGCGTTCGAGTTCGACAACGAGCCGCTCATCCGCATGCGCAACACGTACATCGAGCCGGGCACCACCGAGCTCGCGAGCATGATCGCCGACACCGACGACGGCTGGCTGCTCGTCGGCGCCAAGAACGGGCAGGCCGATGCCAACGCCGAGTTCATGTTCGTCGTCGGCGAGGCCTACCCGATCACGCGCGGACGCCTCGGGGCGCTGCACCGGGGTACCACCATCACCGGCAACGCCTTCGACGTGCTGCGGTCCGTCGACCGCGTCGGCACCCACTTCGCGTGGGACCTCGGCTCCGGCTACTGCGGCAAGGGCCAGCCCGCCAAGGTCGACGCCGGCGGCCCCCACATCCGCTGCACCGCCGTGCTCGCCGGCGGCAGCAGCGCCGACGCCGAGTGAGGACCCGTGAACCCCATCCCCACGAGGGCCGCCACGATGGCGAAGACGAGCGCGATGAGCATGGCAAGGAGCACGGTGATGAACACGGCGACGACGGCGCCCGGCGCGCAGGGCGCCATGACGCGGCCCCACGACGAGCCGACGACGCTGGCGCGGCAGACCGAGCAGGAGACCCTCGACGTCTGCGACACCGTGCTGCGCCGCGCGCTGGACAAGGGCGCCACCCAGGCCGAGGTCTGGGGCGAGCATGCCGTGTCGACCAACGCGAGCCTCGAGCAGAACGAGCTGAAGGGCGCCGCCACCGCCGAGCACGCCGCCTTCGGCATCCGCGTGATCACGGGCACCGGCGCCGATGCCCGCGTCGGCTTCTGCTACGTGAACCGCAAGGACAGCGCGTCGCTCAACGAGGCCATCGACGACGCGCTGGCCATCGCCCGCGCCTCGAGCCCCGACGAGGCCAACGACCTCGTCGACCCGCGCCCGGTGCGGCCCATCGGTGGCCTGCTCGACCGCCGCGTGGTGGCGCTGTCCGCCGACGACGCCGTGGGCCTCGCGGCGCGCATGCTGCAGGCGGCACGCGACATCGACGCGCGGGTCAGCATCGACTCGGGCTACGTCGCCGTCGCCCACGGCACCGTCGCGCTCGCCACGTCGCGCGGCATCCGGTTGGCGGACACCGACAGCTCGATCCTGTGGGGGCTGTTCGGCATGGCCGTCGACGGCGACGACGTCGGTAGCTTCGAGAACGTCTCCGAGGCGGTGCGCGACTTCGACGCCATCGACGTTGAGGCGAGCGGCCGCGAATTCGCCCAGCGCGCGCTGTCGCTGCTGAAGCCCAGGGCGGGGCGGTCGTTCACCGGACCCGCGATCTTCTCGCCCGCGGCCTTCGACGAGGTCTTCCTCGCCGCGCTGTCGGCCAGCGTCGACGGCGACGCCGTACGCAAGGGCAAGAGCCGGCTGAAGGACAAGCTCGGCGCGCGCATCGCCGCCCGCGGCTTCACCCTCGTCGACGACGGCACCCTGCCCGGCGGCAACGGCTCGGCGCCGTTCGATCGCGAAGGTCTGCCCCACCGCCGCACCGTGCTCGTCGGCGACGGCGTGCTGCACCACTTCGTCTACGACGGCCGCGCGGCGAAGCGCGCCGGGCGGCCGCCCACCGGCCACGCTGAGGGCTCGGCGCGCACGCTGCCCGGCGTCGGCCTGACCAACGTGCGCCTGCAGCCCGGCACCCTGGACGACGACGCGCTGCTGGCGACGCTCGGCTCGGGCCTGTGGATCGGGCGCTTCTCGGGCGACGTCGACGAGGTCTCGGGCGACTTCTCGGGCGTGGCCAAGGCGAGCTTCGCCGTGAAGGGCGGCCGACGCGCCTGGCCGGTGCAGGAGACGCTCATCGCCGGCAACGTCTTCGATCTGCTGCCGCGCGTCGTCGAGCGCGGCGCCAACCTGCGACGGCTCGTCACCGTCGACTGCCCGCCCGTGCTCGTCGACGGGCTGAAGGTCACCGCCGGGCCGTGAAGGGGCGCCCGACGCGCGCCGCGACACCGACACCGTCGCGGTTGAAACCGACGGCGGCGGCGTGGGAAACCGTGGCTCCTTCCGTGAGGCGATGACGACGTTGACGAGCCGGCTCGACTCCCCGTTCCTGCGCGCGCTGCGCGACATCGTCGGCGCCGCGCGCCTGCCGCCGACGACGCTCGAGCAGCTGGTGCAGCAGCAGCTCGTGCACGGCGGCGTGCTCGACACGCTGGTGCTCGAGCTCGGCGTCGCCACCGAGGCCGAGGTGACCCGCGCCCTCGCCGTCGCCAACGACACTGCCCCCGTCGACGGCGCCGTGCTCGCCGCCCCCAAAGACGACGCGGTGCGCCGGCTGCCGGCACGCATGGCCACCGCCATGGGGCTGCTGCCGCTGTTCGTCGACGAGGACGGCGGGCAGGCCACCCTGCACGTCGCCTGCGCCAGCCCCGTCGACGACGCCCTGTGCGCCGAGCTGGCATCGCTGCTGCCACTGCGCGTCGTCGCCCACGCGGTGCCCGAGGTGCGGCTGCGGGTCGGTCTGCATCGCGCGTTCGGGGCGCCGCTGTCGGGCCGCTTCGTCGCGCTGCGGCGGCTGCTCGACGGCGCGGCGACGAATGGCCGGGCCGCGGGCACGGACAGCGCGACCGGCGACGCGACCGGCGATGCGGCCGGCGCCACGGTCGGCGACGCGAGGGTCCACGGCGCGAGCGCGACCGCGGGGTCCCCGGCGGCGCGGCCGCCCCAGGCCGACGACCACGGCGGCGACGCGGCGACCTGGGACCTCGTCGAGGCGCTGGCGAACCTCGCCGCGCAGGACGGACGCGAGGGCATCGCGCGGGTGGCTGTGGCCTACGCGCGGCGGTTCCTGCCCTTCGCGGCGCTGTTCGGGGTGCGTGACGGCACGCTGTTCGGGTGGCGTCGCTCCGGTCTCGCCGAGGGGGCGCTGTTTCCGGCGCAGCCGCTGCGGCTGCCGGCGGGCGTGCTGCTCGCGCCGGTGCTGTCATCGGCAGCGCCGTTCCTTGGGCGCGTGCCCGTGAGCCCCGCCAACGACGCGTTCCTTGGCTGGCTCGGCCGACCGCGTCCACGGACGGCGCTGGTGCTGCCGGTGTCCGTCGGCGGGCGCGTCGTCGCAGCGCTGTGGGCCGACGGCGGACCGCGCGAGCGCGCGGCCGCCGAGTTGGGGGAGCTCGTCGCCTTCGGCGCGCGGCTGGGCAGCGCGTTCGAGGCGCTCCTGCGCCAGCGCCAACGACAGCACCCGTCGCTGTTCCCCACGCCGTCGTCGTCGTCGCCGCCGACGCCCGCCACGGCGATGGCGCCGCCGAGCGCACAGGCGCTGCCGCCCCGGCCGTCGGCGACGACGGCGCCCCTGCCGGTCGGCGACGACGGCGGGCAGCCCGGGGTCGATGACAACGCGACGACGCCCGTCGCCCCGGCGGAGCCGGCGACGGCTTCGCTGCTCGCGCCGCCGCGGGTGGTCCGTACGTCGACGCTCGACGGCACGAGCCCGTTCGCGCGGCGCCTGACGAGTGCGGCGCCGCTCGTCGCGGAGGACGGGGTCGAGGCCGGGTTGCTGCTCGCGCGCCCGCTGCCGACGAGAGGCCCTACGGCGCGCGTCGACGTCGTCGACATCCCGGTGCCGGCGCTGTTCCGCCTCGATGACGATGCGGCGCCCGACGCGTGGCAGGCGGCCCTGCGGCGCACCATCGCGAGCGACCTTGCCGGCGACGCGGTGGATGACAGCGACCCCTGGTGGCCCGTCGACAGGGAGGCGCCGGCGGCGACCGCCGCGACCGCCGCGACGACGACGAAGGCGACCGCGTCGCCGCTGGCCGGGCTCTTCGACGGGGTCGATCGGACGTCGCCCACGGCCTCGACGCCGGGCTCGCTGCCGGCCTCGGCGCCCCTGTCGGTCCCACCGGCGCTGGCGGCCAGGGCGCCGACGGCGGTGGCGCTGGTGGAGCGTCTGTTCGGCGACGACGAAGGCGACGTCGCCACGGCGGCGCAGGCCCTGTACGCACGGGGCGCGGCGGCGCTGCCCGCCTTGACCGAGCGCTTCCCCGGTCGTCTGCGGATCAATCCCCTCGACGGGTCGCCGGCCGGCGCGGCGGTCGGTGATTGGGGGCCCCTGCTCGGGGTGCTTGCGCGTCTGGGCCGGCCTGGGCTGGAGGCCGCGCTCGAGCACCTCGAGAGCCGGCAGGCGCCCCACCGGTGCGCCGCCGTGGCGCTCTTCGTCGCGGTCCCCGACGTGCGGGCCGTCGACGTGTTGTTGCCCCGCCTGTACGACGCCGACGCGCGCGTGCGGGCCCTCGCCGTCGAGGCGATCGCACCGTGGTCGGGGCACAAGCGCTTCGAGCGGTTGTTGGCGCGGCTGCGGGAGCGGGTGTTGACCGAGCGGATGGTGGCCACCGAGAGCCGACGGCGGGCCGTCGAGCTGCTCGGCGTGTTCCGCGACGTGGGCGCGGTGCCGTTGCTCATCGAACAGCTGAGGGGCCCGTTGGGCGCGGCGGCCTCGCTGTCGCTGCGGGCGATCACGCTGCAGGACCACGGCCCACAGGCGCGGCCGTGGCGGCGCTGGTGGGGCAGCGCGAAGAAGCGGTCGCGGGTCGACTGGTTGATCGCAGCGCTCGACAGCGACGACGCAGCGTTGCGGCGGATGGCCTGCGAGGACCTGCGCGGAGCCGTGGGCGCGGACTTCGGCTACCGGCCCGACGGTGATGCGGCGGAGCGGGCGCGCGCGGCGCAGGAGTGGCAGCACTGGTGGATGGCCGAGCAGAAGACCCTGACCGAGGCCCGCTGAACGCCGGCCGGATCCGCACGGCCGCTTGCCCCCGTCCGCAGCGCGGGGTAACCGACGGGCCTGCGTACTCTGCCTCTGGAGGGATCCATGGCCCGCGTCACCGTCGAAGACTGTCTGGTCGAGCTCGACAACCGCTTCGCCCTCGTGTTGCTCGCCACGGGCCGTGCCCGCCAGCTGATGAAGGGCAGCCGGTCCCTCGTGCAAAACGAGAAGAACAAGGAGCCGGTCATCTCGCTGCGCGAGATCGCCGCCGGCAAGGTCAAGTTCGACCGTCCGGTGAAGACGGTGCTGGCGCGCCGGCTGTCCGAGCTGCAGGCCGAATACGAGGCCGCGCACGGCATGCCGGTCTGACGGCGGTCGCTGAGGCCCGGTCGGACGACCGGTACGACGGCAGCTGAACGTGTGTCGTCGACGACGGCGCCCCACCTGACGGTCGGGCGCCGTCTCGTCTTTGGGGCTGGGACGCGGTCGAGCGGCCCGGGGCGCGACGTCGCGCCGCGGAGAGGGACGGGGTGGGGCCGTCCGCCGGCAGACAGAGCGCCAGACCTATACGGCGATCCGCACGCGTGGAGGCACGATGGTGGACACACGAGACGAGACACCGGGCGCGCGCCGTCCGACGGGGATCGAGCGGTACTCCGACCGTGAGGAGAGCATCGTGTCGAAGACCGACACGCGGGGGGGCGCATCACCTACGCCAACCACTTGGTCCTGAGGGTTGCCGGCGACACCGAGGACGAGGTGCTCGGGAAGCCGGGGACGCTCCGGCACGCCACCAGCGTCATCAACGCCGCGAACAAGCAGAGGCACGCGCACGCCGACGCGCTGAAGAAGCAAAAGGACGAGAGCGCCCGCAGCGCCGGCGGCCTGTCGCTGGCGTCGGACGCGCTGCGCGACAACAGCGAGGCGATGCAGCACGACGCCGCCGAGGCCTCGGAGCAGGCGGTGAAGGTGGCGACGTCGGCCGAGCAGCTGACCGGCAACATGCACACGCTGGCGGCCGGCACCGAGGAGATGTCGCTCACGATCCGCGAGATCGTGAAGAACGCCGCCGACGCCGCCCGCGTCGCCGCGCTTGTCGTCGCCGAGAGCGCGCGCAGCAACGAGCGGGTGACCAGCCTCGGGCACAGCAGCACCGAGATCGGCAAGGTCCTGCGGATCATCACGAGCATCGCCCAGCAGACCCGGCTGCTCGCGCTGAACGCCACCATCGAGGCCGGCCGCGCCGGCGTCGCCGGCCGCGGCTTCGCCGTCGTCGCCGGCGAGGTGAAGGAGCTCGCGCGCGAGACCGCCGCCGCCACCGAGGACATCGGCCGGCGCGTCGAAGCCATCCAGGCCGACACGCAGGCAACGGTGGCGTCCATCGCGCGCCTCCAGGAGGTCGTGAACCAGATCTCCGAGCTGCAGACGACCATCGCCGCCGCCGTCGAGGAGCAGACGGCTACGACCAACGAGATGAGCCGCAACCTCGCCGAGGGTGCGCAGGGCACGACGCCGATCGCGGCCGCGATCCAGTCCGTCGCCGCCGCGTCGCGCCGCACCTCGACGGGCGCCGCGACATCGCTGCAGGCCGCGGTGGAGCTCGCCCGCATGGCCGCAGCGCTGCAGACGCTGACGACGTCGACGACGACGACCCGTCCGGGCTGACGCGCCCGGTCGGCGGCGGCGGCCCCACACACCGTGGGCGCGGAGCGCGCTCCTGCGCATGGTCTTCCGTCGGCTGGGTGGTATCCCGCGTGGGACGGCCGCCATGCATACTGCCGACGTGAGCCCTTCGGATGACGTCCACGCCGCGGAGCCGCCCCTGCCTGTGGCCGGCGCACGCGCCGCAGCCGTGCTCGCTGCGCTCTTGTCGTTCGCGGTGTTTGCGCCGGCCGCGCGCTTCGGGCTCGTGAACTTCGACGACTGGGCCTACGTCGGCGATCCCCACGTCGTCGCTGGGCTCACCCTCGACGGCGTCGGCTGGGCGTTTTCGACGTGGACGCAGGCGAACTGGCACCCGCTGACGTGGCTCTCGTACATGGCCGACGTCACGCTGCTCGGCGGCGGCCCGGCGGTGCACCATCTGGTGAACGCCAGCCTGCACGCCGCGGTCGTGGCGGTGGTCGCCGTGTTGGTCGCGGGGGTCGGGGGGCGCGCCGCCGTCGCGCTGATCGCGGCGCTGTGGTGGGGCGTGCACCCGCTGCGGGTGGAGTCGGTCGTGTGGGTCTCCGAGCGCAAGGACGTGCTCTGCGCGCTGTTCTACCTGCTCGCCGTCGTCGTCTGGGTCCGCTTCCTGCGTCACGGACGGAGCAGCGACCGCGCGCTGCTGTGGATCTGCGCGACGCTCGCGATGCTGGCGAAGCCGATGGCAGTCACGTTGCCGGCGGTCCTGCCGTTGGTGGCGTGGTGGCCCGTCGCCGTGCAGGCCCGGGCCACGGGGGGCAGCGCCGTCCGCCCGCGCGCCGGCGTCGTCGCCTGGGCACCCGTGGCGCTCGGCGCCGTCGGGCTCGCGCTCGTCACGCTCGGTGCGCAGCAGCCGGCGATCGACACGGGCGAGGTGCTCGCGCCGGCCGCGCGGCTCGGCAACTTGGTGGTCGCCCTCGCGCGCTACGGCGAAGACCTCGTCGCGCCGCGTGATCTCGCGGTCCTCTACGGGCTCCCCCGCGGGGGATGGCCCGCGTCCATCGTCGTGATCGCCGTGCTCGTCGTCTTCGTCGCCGTCGTCGCGAGCGCGCTGCCGTGGCTGCGCCGCCGCGAGCGCGCGTGGATCGCGTGCACGCTGTGGTTCCTCGTCGTGCTCGCGCCCGTGGCGGGCATCATCCAGATCGGCGTCGCCGCGCGGGCCGACCGCTACACCTATCTGCCATCCGTCGGTGCAGCGGTGGCGCTTGGCCTCGGCCTGGAGCGGGTCTGGGCCAGGCGAGCGCGCGTCCTCGCGCCGGGGTCGGCGGCGATCCTCGCGATGCTCGCCGCCGTAAGCGTCGCGCAGTCGTCGGTGTGGTCGCGGTCCTGGGACCTGTTCGCCCACACGGTCGCCGTCGAGCCCGACAACGCGATCGCGCATGGCTACCTCGCGGGGATCGCGCTGGCGTCGCGCGAGCTCGCCATCGCCGAAGAGGAGGCGCGCACGGGCGTCGCGCTCCGCCCCGACGACGCGTTCGTGCGGCTGATGCTGGGCCGGGTGCTGGCCCGCGGCGGTCGCCACGCCGAAGCCACCGTCGAGCTGCGCGAGGCCACGCGCGCTGCCCCCCGTCACACCGACGCATGGCTCTATCTGGCGGCGTCGGCCCTCGCCGTGGGCGACGCCGACGCCGAGGACGCGTTGGCCACCGCGCGCGCCCTGGGCGGCGGCGATGCCAAGGCGCACCGCGCCGTCGGACTCGCGCTGCTGACCGAAGGTCGCCGCGTCGACGCCGAGCCGCACCTGTGGCAGGCGACGCGCGGGCTCCCCGCCGACGCCACGCTGCGCGCGACGGTGCGCGAACACTTCTGCGCCGCGGGGATGCCAGCGCAGTCGCTGTGCATGGAGTTGCCGGCGCAGTGAGCCGGCGGGGCGGCGCCAAGCTGCCAGCGACGCGCCTGGACCTCGCGTCGACGACCCACCTGGGCGATGCTGCGCGCCCGCAGCGCGCGCTCCCGCCGCAGGAGGTCGTCATTGGTCTTTGCGAGCCTGACGTTCCTCGCGCTGTTCCTGCCGCTGTCGCTCGTCACCTACGCGCTGGCCAACACGCAGGGCACGCGCAACGCGCTGCTGACGGCGTTCTCGCTGCTGTTCTACGCGTGGGGCGAGCCGGTGTGGATCTCGCTGTTGTTGCTGTCGAGCCTGTCGGACTGGACCGCGGCGCTGGTCATTGACCGGTGGCGCGGGCGACGGGCGGCCACCGTGGCGCTGGTCGTGTCCCTCGCCCTGAACCTGCTGCTGCTCGGCAGCTTCAAGTACGCCGACCTGATCACGGCGACGACGAACGCGCTGACCGGCCTGTCGCTGCGGTCGCCGGGCTTCAGCCTGCCGGTGGGCATCTCGTTCTACACGTTCCAGACGATCAGCTACGTCGTCGACGTCTGGCGCGGCGACGTGCGGGCGCAGCCGCGCTTCGACAAGTTCCTCCTGTTCGTCAGCCTGTTCCACCAGCTCGTCGCCGGCCCCATCGTCCGCTACGCCGACGTCGCCCACGACATCGATCACCGCGTCGTCACGCGGAGCGGCCTGCTCGAGGGCGCCTCGCGCTTCTGCGTGGGCCTCGGCAAGAAGGTCCTGCTCGCCAACGTCGCCGGCGAGCTCGTCGCCCGCCACCTCGATGGCGACCTGACGGCGCTGCCCGCCGCCCACGCGTGGTTCGGCCTCGCGATGTACACGCTGCAGATCTACTTCGACTTCTCGGGCTACTCGGACATGGCCATCGGCATGGGCCGCATGATCGGGTTCCACTATCTCGAGAACTTCGACCACCCCTACGCGGCGCGCTCGGTCACCGACTTCTGGCGCCGCTGGCACATCAGCCTCGGCTCGTTCTTTCGCGACTACGTGTACATCCCGCTGGGCGGCAAGCACCGCCACCCCACCCGCAACCTCTTCGTCGTCTGGGGGCTCACCGGGCTGTGGCACGGCGCCTCGTGGAACTTCGTGCTCTGGGGGCTCTTTCACGGCGCGCTCATCGCCCTCGAGCGGCTCTTCGTGCGCCGCGCGCTCGAGCGCCTGCCGCGCGCGCTGCAGCACGCGTGGCTGCTGCTCGTCGTCGTCGTCGGCTGGGCGCTGTTCTACTTCACCGACCTGCACCGCCTGCGGCTGTTCTTCGCCGCCGCCGCCGGCCTCGCCCCCGGCCCGCTCGCGCCCGAGGCGCTGGCGACGACGCTGACGACCCACGCGACGTGGCTCGTCGTCGCCGCGCTGCTCTGTACCCCCCTGCCCGGCCGGGCCGTCGACGCTGCACGCGCGGCCCTGCGACAGCGCCGCGGCGTCGCCACCGACGCCGTCGTCACCGCCGTCGTCGACGTGCTGCTGCTGCTGCTCGCCGTCGCGCTGCTGGTGGGCCGCACGTACAACCCCTTCCTGTACTTCCGCTTCTGATGACGACGTCGCCCCCGCCTTCGTCCCCCGCCGCGCCGCGCGGCGCCCGCGCGGCGCGCGGCACTCGCGCCGTCGACGATCAGGTGCCGCTGGGCGCTGCCCTCGCGGTGCCCGCGGTGCTGGTGCTGCTCGGGATGCTCTTCGTCGCCGCGCGCGTCGTCGACCTCGACGAAGACGCGCGCGGCGACGACGTCGATGTCCGCGAGAACCGCGCGCGCGCGGTGTGGCCGGCGTGGTCATGGGACGCCGTGCGCGGCGGCCGCTTCACCCGCGCCATCGACGACTGGGTGGCCGACCACTTCCCGGGTCGCGACGCCCTGCTCGACGTCGCCGCCGTCGCGAAGGGCGCCCGCGGCTTCGGCGTCGCCGACGAGCGCTACCCGGCGCAGGCCCTGGGCGACTTCGGCCTGTCCGACGCCGCGCCCCGGGCCCACACGGTCGATGCGGGCGTCATCAAGGGCGGCGCCGACGACGCGGGCCCGGCGCTCCCCGTCGTCGACGCCGGCGTGACCGGGGCGGTGGTCGACGCGGGCGCGCCGACGACGCAGCGGACCTACGCCGGCGGCGTCGGCGTCGTCGACACTCGGGCGCTGCTCTACTTCGGGGGCGACGACGACACCGCGCGCGCCTTCGCCGACGCCGTGAACGCATGGGCCGCCGCGCTGCCGACGACGGTGACGCTGGACCTGCTCGTGACGCCGACGGCGACGCACTACTACCTGCCCGACGACCAGCGCGACCGCTCGCTGCCCGAGCGCGAGAACCTGGCGGCGCTGCGGCGGGCGCTGTCGCCGCGGGTGCGGTTCGTCGACGTCGAGGCGGCGCTCTCGCCCCACGTCGACGAGCAGATCTTCTTTCGCACCGACCACCACTGGACGGGACTCGGCGCCTTCTACGCCTACGCGGCGTGGGCGACGCAGGCGGGCCTCGTGCCCGTGACGCGTGAGTCGTTGGAGCGCCGCGCGCGTCCGCCGACGCTGGGCTCGCTGTACCGCGCGACGCAGTCGCAGGCGCTGGCGCGTCACCCCGAGCCGACGGAGTACTGGCTGCCGTCGGCGGCCTACCGCGCGCAACGCTGGCGCTCGCTGACGGAGCCGCCGGATGTGGCGAGGTTCCTGTTCGAGCGCGAGCGCGGCTACGCGGTCTTTCTGGGTGGTGATGACCCGCTGCTCGTCGCGACGACGGAGCACCGTACGGGTCGACGCGCGCTGCTGGTGAAGAACAGCTATGGCAACGCGCTGGCGCCGTGGCTGCTGCACCACTTCGACGTCGTCGTCGTCGTCGACTACCGCTACTTCGCCGGCAGCGCCCGCGCGCTGGTCGACAAGCACCGGATCACGGACGTGCTGGTGGTGAACGCCACGGTGACCGCGAACTCGCGCCCCCACGCGCGCCGGCTGAAGGAGGTGCTTCACGGCCGGGGCGCGGCGTGGGAGCCGGCGCGGCCCGGGTCCGCGCCGCCAACGACGACCACGGCGCCGCTGACGACGACCACGGCCGCCGACAGCGTCGTCGACGCCGGGACCGCAACCCTCGCCCCGCCCGCGCCGTCCGCATCACCCGCCCCTGAAGACGCCCTGAAGGCGCGCGGAGGACGCGCGGAAGACGCGCGGAAGACGCGCGGAGGACGCGCTGAGGACGCGCTGAGGACGCGCTGAAGACGCACAGGCGAAGGCGTCAGCCGCGCGACGACGACGTCCGCCGCGCGAGCGCAGCGCCGCCGTCACTCGGTCTGGCAGCTGCCGACGTCGCCGCCGCCGTTGTTGAAGAACAGGTTCCCCGCGGCGGCGAAGTCGGGGACGGGGGCGTCGGGCTCGTCGCACCCGATCAGGATCCCGAGGCCCTGGTTCTCGCGCAGCGTGCAGTTGTCGAGCACCGGCGGCGTCGACGACGCCGACAGGCCGAACACGCCGATGCCGTTGTGGCCGCGCTCGACGATCACGTGCCGCAGCAGCGAGGGCTCGACGCCGCTGCCCACGGCGAAGACGTTGATGCCGCCGCTGCGCGACGACGCGAAGCCCGCCTGCTGGCCGTTGTCCGACGTGACGAGCACCGGTCCCCCCGCCGTCGCGTCGATGACCAGACGGCCCTCGGGATCGACGTCCAGCGTCGACGACGGCGTCAGCCGCAGCAGCGCCCCGGCGTCGATGGTCAGGATGGCGCCGGCGGCGACGATGACCTGGCCGTTGACGACGTGCGGCCCCTCTTCGCAAGTCCACGTCTCGTCGGCCGTGAGCTCGCCCTGCTCGTGGCGCACGCCCTCGCCCTCGACGCACTCGTGGTGGCAGGGCGCCAGCAGCGCGTAGCGCGCACCGTCGCAGCGCAGGCGTGCCACGCCCTCGCACAGCTCCTCGCCCGCCGTCTCGCACGGGCGTCCGACCTGCGACTGCGGCCCGCAGCCACTGCCGACGCCGACTCCGACGGATGCGACCGAGACGACGACGGTGGGGACGAAGGCGCGCAGCAAAGACGTCATGGAGCGACGGTGGCGCATCAGCCGCCCGGCTCGCAACGGGTGACGGCGACGGTGTCCTGCGAGGCCGTCGCCGCGTCGCAGGCGGCGCCGAACAGCTCGACGGTGTTGGGCCCGGTGATGTCCCAGCCGTCGCGCCGGGTGATGTCCTGCGCGAGCACGTCGTCACCGAGCGCCACCGTCACCGACGACGCGGTGTTCAGGTTCGTGTCGACGGTGACCTTGCACGCGAGGATGCGGCGCGTGATCGCGTCGAGCGCCGACGCCAGCGCCTGCGGGCTCGTCGCCTCGTGGAACTTCACGGTGCCCGGCAGGGGCGCCTGCCCGGCGATGGCCATCGCGTTGAGCGCCTCGGTGAAGTCCGACACGCCGTCGTTGTTGCTGTCGAAGGTGTTCTCGTCGGTGCCGCGGATGCCGACGACGTGGGTCTGCACGCCGAGCGCCGCGATCTGGGCCACCGCGTTGGCGCTGTTCACGTCGTCCAGGCAGTTGAACCGCGAGCATGACTCGTTGGTCTCGCCGTTCGCGCGACTGGTGCACTGGCAGCGCACCTTGGTGGTGTCCGTCGACGCGCAGTTGGGCGCGCCATCGGTGGCCAGCACGACGGCGATGGGCCGGCCGTCGGCCACCAGCGCCGGCAACACCGCCCGCGCCACGAGCACCGACTGCGCCGTCGGCGTGCCGCCGCGCGGGTTCAGGTTGCCGAGCGAGCCGTTGATGGCGCTCGCGCTCGCCCCCACCGCCTGCAGCTGCGTGCCGGCGGCGCAGTTGATCTGCTGACCGTCGTTGCCCGGGTCCGGGTAGGCGAACAGCCCGAAGCTCACCGACGACGCCAGCGACGTCGTCACCTGGGACACCGCGGTGCGCAGCGCCGCCATCTTGGTCTGACCGGCGAAGCCCGTCGCCTGGATGTCCATCGAGCCTGAGCGGTCGACGACGAACAGGATGCGTCCGTCGCTGACGACGTCGGGGCGGTGCGTGAACTCCTCGCAGCGGTCGGCGGGCTCGGGGCAGCTGCTCTCCTGGATGAACGCGGTCTGGAACGGCTCGACGACGATGGCGCGGAAGTCGCGGCTGTAGCCGTCGCGGAACGCGCGCAGGTCGTAGGTGCCCGGCGCGATGGCGTTGAAGGCGAAGCTGCCGCTGGCGTCGGACGTCGTCACCTGCAGACGCGAGCCGCCCTGCAGCAGCTCGACGGAGCCCACGAAGCGCCCGCCGGCGTCGATGTCACAGATCTGGCCGGCGATCCGCCCCACCGGCGTGCGGTCGGCGCACTCGTCGGGACCCACCACCGTCGCTGTCTCACCCGACACGACGAGCACCTGCTCGGTGACCGGCGAGACGCCGTCCTTTTCGACGTCGACGCGGTAGCTGCCCGCCAGCAGGCCCCCGACGAAGAACTCGCCCTCGGTGTCGGTCAGGTCGTGCACGTCATCGTCGGGCGAGGACGGCGGGTCGAGGCGACGCACGGTGACGTCGGCGCCGGCCAGCGGGCCGTCGGTGGCGGGATCGCAGAAGGAGCCGGCGATGGACCCCGACGTCGACGACGGCGGCTCGCAGTTGTCGGCGATGTCGAGGGTGAAGGTCGCGCCCTTTGTCTCGATGGCGAAGGGGAACGCGCGCTGGTAGCCGGGCGCGCGCAGGACGACGACGTGCTGGCCCACCGGCACGTTCTGCACCGTGAAGTTCCCGAGGGCGTCGGTGCGGCCGCCGTCCAGCTCGGCGTTGTTCTGCAGCAGCGCCGTGACCGTCGCGTCGGCGACCAGGCCGCCGGTGTGCCGGTCGCAGACCTGCCCGACGAGGGTGCCGGTGTCGGGCCCCGGCGGCGGGATGCTGCACGCCGTGTCGAGCACCGTCGTCGGCACGTCGCCGCCGGGCACGGTGTGCGTGGGCTCGCCGACGCGGTGCTCGCGCCCGCCGTCGAGCAGCGCCACGACGGCGTAGTCGCCCGGCGGGAGGTTCTTGATCCGGTAACGGCCCACGGCGTCGGCGGCGACGCGCTTCGTCGTCGCCTTGCTGCGGGCCTCGACGGCCACGCCGGGCAGCGGCACGCCGGTGTCGGGGTGGCAGACCTCGCCCTCGATGTCGCCGGGGACGACGGTGACCTCTTCGTCGCAGGCGGCGCCGAAGGCAGCGCCGGTGGCGACGCCGAGCAGGAGCAGGAGACGAGCGGAGCGACCGGGAGTCGACATGCGGTCGATTATCGCACGACGCCGGCTGCCGTTCCGGTCCGCCGCTCGGATGATCTTCCGGTAGGTCCTGCGTCCACCCACGGGACGCGCTTGTCAGGCCAGACGCGGCAAAAGCCCGAGCACCAGCCGCGAGAACGCCTGCTCGACGCGGGTCGCGGTCTCCTTGACCTCGTCGTGGCACAGCTTCACCGGGCTGATGCCGGCGGCGAGGTTCGTGATGCACGACAGCCCGAGCACCTCGACGCCCAGGTGGCTGGCGGCGATCACCTCGTGCACCGTCGACATCCCCACGGCGTGGGCGCCCAGCGTGCGCAGCATGCGAATCTCGGCGGGCGTCTCATACGACGGCCCGAGCAAGCCGGCGTAGACGCCCCGCTGCAGCGCCAAGCCCTGCGCCGCGGCGACGTCGAAGGCCACCTGGCGCAGGCGCGCGGTGTAGGCGTCGCTCATGTCGGGGAAGCGCGCGCCGAAGCGCGCGTCGTTCTTTCCACACAGCGGGTTGTCGCCGGTGAGGTTCAGGTGGTCCTCGATGAGCATCAGGTCGCCAGCGGCGAAGCCCTCGCCGAGGCCGCCGGCGGCGTTGGTGACGATGAGCCGCCGCACCCCCAGCGCGTGCAGCACCCGCACCGGGAACACCACCGAAGACGCCGAATAGCCCTCGTAGCGGTGCACGCGCCCCTGCATCAACAGCACCGGGACGTCGTCGACCGTGCCGAGCACGAGGCGTCCCTTGTGGCCCTCCACCGACGACACCGGGAAGTGCGGGATGGCGCCGTAGTCGACGGCGCGGCCGCCCTGCGCGAGCACGTGGTCGGCCACCGCGCCCAGGCCCGAGCCCAGCACGACGCCGACGGGGGCGGCGGGCAGCGACGTGCGAAGGCGGTCAGCGACGGCGGCGGCGGCGGCGTGGACGTGGGCGTAGCCGAGAGGCTCTGGACCTTGCATGGCGGCCACACTCGCCCATCCGTCGCCGCGCTGTCACCTCACGCGCGTCGACACGGACACCCGCGAGGACAACGAAGGGCGGCTCGCGCCGCCCCCCGAGCGGACGCTCGTGACGTGCGAAGCGACGTCGTCAGGCGGGCAAGAACACGCGGAACTGCCGCCCCTGCGGATCGGGCCCGTTGCCGAAGTCGGTGCCGTAGCGGCCGCCCGTGACCTGCCGCTGGATGTGGTCGCTCGCCTCGCGCCCGTCGCCCAGCGCGACAGCGACGTGGCCGTAGGGCTTGGCCGCCGAGCGCCCCCACACGATCACCGCGCCGCGGGGCAGGTTCGGCAGGTCGCTGGCCGACAGGTTGACCTCGCGGAAGTGCGCGTCGCGGGCCAGCATCTCCGCCTTCTGGTACGCGTGGCCGCGACCACCGACGCCGACGGCCTCGAGCGCGTTGTTCACGCCCAGCGCGCAGCGGCCGACGCTGTTCAGCTGGCGCGCCGAGCGCTCGGCGGCGTCGCCAAACTTGTTGCCGAGCGCCGAGCCCGTGAGCCCCTGCGCGTCGACCCGCTGCGCCCCCGTCGACGGCGACGCCGCGTCGGCGGGGCCGGCGGCAATCGGGCGCGGGTTGTCGTCGAAGCGGCCGAGGGTCTGACGGCCGAGCACGCCGGTCTGCTGGATGCCGTTGGCCTGCTGGAACGCCTTGAGCGCCGCCTCGGTCTTCGGCCCGAACTTGCCGTCGGCGGCCAGCGGCGGCTGCGCGCCCTGCGCGTTCAGCATCGCCTGCCGCGCTGGATAACGCCCTGACCGCCGCGCACCTGCGCCAAAGACGGCGACGCCAGCTTGTACGCTTCGGGGCCGCTCTCGACGACGGGGCCGGCGGTGGCGCGCACATCGGAGTCGCCGACGGGCACGGCGAGCAGCCGCTTCATCGATGCGCCGATCTCGCCCTGCACCTGATCGGCCAGCCCCGGGTTCAGCTTGCGCAGCTCGGCGATGTCGGTGTCGAACTGCTTGGCGACGTCGTCGAGGCTCTGGCCGTTCTGCATCACGTACAGCGCGATGCCGGCGTCGAGCAGCGCCTCCTGCTGCTTCTTCAGCATCGCCAGCTGCTCCGGCGGCAGCGCCGGGCCGACCTCGCACGCGCCGCAGTGCGGCGTCTGGCCCGGCGGATCGCCGAGCAGCGCGTCGTAGTTGAGCGCGCCGCCCGCCGGCACCTCGGGCTTGCCCGCGCGCGCATCGCTGCCCAGCGAGCGCTGCAGCGCGGCCCGCTCGGCGACGTCGGGCTGGCGCAGCACCTCGGGCGTCGACGTCGCAGGGGACGGCGGCGTCGCAGGGGATTCGGGGGCGCAGGCGCTGCGGGGAGCGGCGGTGGAGGGGGTGCGGGTGACGGTGGTCATCGGCGGACTCCGTGCTTGAGCGGGTCGGTTATCGCCCGCGGGCGCGACCGATTGCGTGATCCGGCGCCACCCGAGCCAGGGCGACGCGACGTCCCCACGACGACGATGTCGGGGACGAAGCCGCCTCGGACGAACGACCGACGTCAGGGACGAACGGGGTGCAGCCCCCAGATGTCTCGCGCGTACTCGGCGATCGTCCGGTCGGTGGAGAACTTGCCGGTGTGGGCGACGTTCCAGATCGACTTTCGCGTCCACGGCCCCGGCTCGCGGTAACCCGCCGACACGAACTCCTGCGCAGCGACGTAGGCGTCGTAGTCGGCGAGCAACAGGTACTCGTCGCGCGACAGCAGGCTGTCGACGATCGGACGGAACAAACCCGGCTCCTCCGGTGAGAACGCACCGTCGCGCAGCTGGTCGAGCACGCGCCGCAGCTCCTCGCTCTGGGCGACGAACAGCCGCGGGCTGTACTCGGGGCGCAGCCTTTTCACATCGTCGACGGAAAGGCCGAAGAGAAACATGTGGTCGCGCCCGATCTCTTCGGCGAGCTCGACGTTGGCGCCATCCATCGTCCCAATGGTCAACGCGCCGTTCAGCGCAAATTTCATATTGCCGGTGCCTGACGCCTCGGTGCCCGCCGTCGAGATCTGCTCCGACAGGTCGGCGGCAGGGAAGATCTTCTCGGCCAGCGACACGCGGTAGTCGGACAGGAAGACGACCTTCAGCCGGTCAGCGACGTCAGGGTCGTGGTTGACGACGCGGCCGATGGCGTTGATCAAGCGGATGATCAGCTTGGCCTGGTGGTAGCCGGGCGCCGCCTTGCCCGAGAACAGGATGACCCGCGGCGTGAACGCGGCCCGCGGTCGCTCCTTGATCCGGTTGTACAGCGTGATCGCGTGCAGCGCGTTCAACAGCTGACGCTTGTACTCGTGGATGCGCTTCACCTGGCAGTCGAACAGCGCGTGGGCGGGGATGGTCAGCGCCTCGCCGCGCCGACGGTACTGCCGCACGATCTCGGTGATCAGGCGCTCCTTGTTGGCGCGCTTGACGTCGCGCCAGCGCTCCTGGAACGCGGCGTCGTCGACGAAGGCCACCAGGTTCTTCAGCTGGTACAGGTCGGTGATCCAGCCGTCGCCGATCGCCTCGGTGATGAGCCCCGACAGCCCCGGGTTCGCCTTCAGCAGCCAGCGGCGCTGGGTCACGCCGTTGGTCTTGTTGTGGAACTTCAGCGGCCATAGGTCGACGAAGTCGGCGAAGACGTCGGTCTTCAGGATCTCGGTATGCAGCGCGGCGACGCCGTTGACGCTGTGGCTGCCGACGATGGCCAGATTCGCCATGCGCACGCGCTGCTCGTCGCCCTCCTCGACGATCGACAGGCGCCGGCAGCGGTCGTCGTCGCCCGGGTGGCGCTCGCGCACCGTCTGCAGGAAGCGGTGGTTGATCTCGAAGATCAGCTGCAGGTGCCGCGGCAGCACCTTGCCCACCATCCACACCGGCCAGCGCTCCAGCGCCTCGGGCATCACCGTGTGGTTCGTGTAGGCGAACGTCCCAGTCGTCACCCGCCACGCCTCGTCCCAGGACAGGCCATGCTCGTCGAGGAGGATGCGCATCAGCTCGGGGATCGCCAGGGCTGGGTGCGTATCGTTCAGCTGCACCGCCACGCGCTCCGTGAACCGCTGGAACAGCGGGAGCCCCGCCGGCTCGTCGTGCATCCGCCACTGCTTCTTGTAGCGGCGAATGATATCTTGCAACGTCGCCGAGACGAAGAAGTACTCCTGCTTGAGCCGGAGTTCCTTGCCCTCAAGCACGTTGTCGTTCGGGTAGAGCACCTTCGAGATGTTCTCGCTGCGCATCTTCGCGTCGACAGCGGCGCGGTAGTCGCCGGCGTTGAAGTGGCGGAAGTCGAAGTCGCGGCCGGCGCGCGCCTGCCACAAGCGCAGCGTGTTCACCGTGCCGTTCTGGTAGCCAGGCACCGGCGTGTCGTAGGGGATCCCCACGACCTCTTCGGTGTTGATCCAGTGGGTCTTCAGGTTTCCGTCGTCCATTTTCTCCAGGTGGACGTGTCCATAAAGGTGCACTGTAAACTGGTCGTTGAGCCGCGCGATCTCCCACGGGTTGCCGTACTCGAGCCAGGTGTCGGGCACCTCGACCTGCGCGCCGTCGATGATGCGCTGGTGGAAGATGCCGTACTCGTAGCGGATGCCGTAGCCGTAGGCGGGCAGCTGCAGCGTCGCCAACGAGTCGAGGAAACAGGCGGCAAGGCGCCCGAGGCCGCCGTTGCCGAGGCCGGCGTCCCACTCGGCGTTGCGCAGGTCCTCGAGGCTGTAGCCGAGCTCATGCAGCGCCTGCGCGCAGGCGTCGGTGATGCCGACGTTCAGCATCGCGTTGCCGAGCGTGCGGCCCATCAGGAACTCGAGGCTGAGGTAGTAGACGCGCTTGGCGTCGCGCTCGTAGTAGGTCTCCTGCGTGCGGATCCAATTGGCGATCATGCGGTCGCGCACGGCGAGGGCGAGGCTGACGTAGGGCTCCCAGCTCGAGTCGACGTGGCGCGGCAGCTCGCCCAGCGTGCACTGCAGGTGGCGCAGGATCGACTGGCGGATCGAGCGCGCGTCGGCCTCGTTACCATCGACGACGGTGTCGTTGGTGCGCGGCGCGTTGTCGGTCGGGGGCACGGCGGTTTGCGGCTTCGCTTGGTTCATCAACGACTCCAGCGCGCGGCGCGCTGCGCGCGCGCGGCGCGATGCGCGCGCGCAGCGCGATCCGCGCGCGCAGCGCAGCCTACTGCCGGGTCGAGCCGCAAAGGAAACGACGACGACGCGGCTTCGCCGTCGTCCTTCTCCTGCTCACGCCTGCGCGCCGCCGCGCACGGCGATGAAGCCCGCCGGATCGAGCCCCTGGCGCGCCCACACCTCATCCCACCGCTCGGCGACGGGGACGTCGAAGACCAGCTCGGGGTCGAACGGCAGGTGCAGCCACGCGCCCCGACGCAGCTCACCCTCGAGCTGGTGCGGCGCCCACCCGGCGTAGCCGAGCAGCAGGTCGAAGCGCCCCGGCAGCCGACCACGCGCCGCCAGCTCGAGCACGTCGCGCGACGGCGTCACCGACAACGTCGCCGTGATCTCGAGCCCGTCCCCCGCCGGCGACCCGGCCGAGTGCTCGTAGAGCACGAACCCCGACGCGCGCGACACCGGGCCGCCCATCAGGACGTCGCGGTCGTCGACGCCGCGGTCGGCGATCTCGAGGTCCTCGAGCAGCTCGTGCAGCCGCCACGGCGCCACGCGGTTCAGGATGAAGCCCAGCGAGCCGCCGTCGCTCTCGTGCGCCGCCAGCAGCACCAGGCTGCGGTCGAAGTTTCTGTCGGACAGCGGCGGCGGCGCGATCAAAAACCCCGGAGCGAGCGCCTCGCGCTCCGCTGGCTGTCGTGCGGAACCTTCGTCGACGTCGCGCTCGTCGGTCATGGAGGCAGTGTAGCCGCTCGCGCCCGCCGACGCCCGCTGCGCGCCCACCAGCGCGCGAGCACGACGGCGGCAATCACGACGGCGACAATCACGACAGCGACAGTCACGACGGCGACAGTCACGACGGCGACAGTCACGGCGGCGACAGTCACGACGGCGACCGTCGCGACGGCGACCGTCGCGACGGCGAGAGTCACAACGATGACGGCGGCGGACGACGGAAGCGCGCCCACAGCGCGGCGTCGACGGCGTTCTTGCCGGCGATGTCGGCGTAGACGGCCAGCGAGGGCCGCGGCCGCCGCCGCATGCCGTGGGCGTAGTCGACGTTCACGAGGCCGAAGCGCGGCGCGAAGCCCTCGATCCACTCGAAGTTGTCGACGAGCGACCAGTAGAAGAAGCCGCGGACGTCGGCGCCCTGCTCGATGGCCTGCCACACCGCCTGCACGTGACGCACGAGGAATCGCTGGCGGCTGACGTCGTCGTCAGCCGCGTCGGCGATGCCGTTTTCGAGGATGTAGAGCGGCTTTTTGTAGCGGGCGGCGAAGCGCACCAGCTGCGGCGCGAGGCTGGTCTCGTCGATGGCCCAGCCGACGTCACTCTCTTCTTCGCCGGGCTCGGACGGATCGTGGGGCACGATCTCGAACTTTCCCGGCCCCGACGTGCGCACATAGAAGCGGCCGTAGAAGTTGACGCCGACGTAGTCCTGCGTGCCGGCGAGGCCCTCGATCTCGACGGCGGGCCCGCCGAGCGCCGGGCGGAACACGCCGGTCTCGATGGCGTCGAGGAAGTCGACGATGAAGCCGTTGTCGACGCCCTTCGCCGTGATGCGGTCGAGCAGGCTGCGGTTGCGCCACGGCACGAAATGCCGGACGTGGTGAGCGATGCCGACCTCGGCGTCGGGGCGGCCGCGCTTGATCGCGTGGTAGGCGGCGGCGTGCATCCGCAGCAGCTGCGCGACGACGGCGTTGATCTGCGCCGGCAGGCCGCGCCGCTGAAACGGCGGGAACACGCCCTCAAGGTAGCCGAGCACCGCCCACACCATCGGCTCGTTCAGCGTGCACCAGTGCCGCGTCTGCGCGCCGAACAGGTCGACCACCGTGCGCGTGAAGTGCGCGAAGTGCGCCACAGCGTCGTCGCTCTCGAGGCCGCGCCGCCCCTGCGCGTCGGTGCCGTCCCACAGCCACTGCGGGCTCGCGAAGTGAAACAGCGTCACCGACGGCTGCAGCCCGTGCTTCGCCAGCGACGCGAACACACGCTCGTAGAACGCGACGCCGTCGGAGTCGGGGGTCGTCATGCCCGCGCGCGGAAACAGCCGCGCCCACGAGATGCTCAGGCGAAACGCGTTGTGCCCGTGGGCGGCGGCCAGCGCGAGGTCGTCGTCGAAGTGGGTGTCGAAGTCGGTCTTCTTCTCGAACCACTCGGCGGGGGTCGCCACGACGTCGCCGATGTGGCCGGGGCGCATCTGGCCCTTGCGGATCCGGTCCTGCTTGCCCTCGGCCTTGGCCCGCCGCTCGAACACCGTCCAGTCGTCGGCCTGCGCGCGCTCGATCTGGTGGTCGGCGGTCGCCGTGCCCCACAGGAACCCGCGCGGAAACGCGAAGGGACCGTCGGCGGCGGGCGGCACGATGGGCTCGCGACGGGGCAGGCGCCCGATCAGGTCGACAGCGACGAGGGCGACGGCGAAGGCGACCGCGGCGACGAAGACGAGGGAGACGAACACCATCGCACTCTCGCCAAAACCGCGTCGACGGCGCAAGCGACGACGGCGCCGTGTTCGACGTTCGGGCGGCGCGCGCTACAGTCTCGCCATGCTTGGTTCCACCGTGCCCCGCCCTGCCCGGCGCGCCGCCGTCGCGCTGCTGTGTGCCGCCGTTGTCGTCGTCGTCGCTCCCGCCGCCCGCGCCGACGACGTGTTCCGGAGCCTGCTCGGCCGGGCGAACAAGCCGCTCATCGACCCCGCCGGCTTCTTCTCGGTGATCGTGCCCGGCGGCTTCGACTGCGAGGCCCGGCCGCGCAAGCTGTCGTGCCGCAGCAACCGCGGCATCCAGGCGATCTTGACCGTCGACGTCGTCGACGTGCCGCCGTCGGCGTCGGTGGAGGGCTTCGTGCTGAACCAGGCCGACGCCTTCAAGAAGAAGCCGCACTACAGGAAGATCGCCGAATCGAAGCAGAAGCTCGACGGCGCGCGCGCGATCCTCGCCGCCTTCACCTACGACTACCTCGGCAACGTCGAGTATCCCGTCGGTGTGCAGGCGCTCTACATGGTGAAGTCCACCAAGGCCTTCGTCCTCCACTACGAGGGCCGCGCCGACCAGTTCGCCGTGCACAAGGCCGACCTCGACCAGCTCTACGCCACGTTCAAGACCGCGCGCATCGACGGCGGCGGCAACCCTATCGTCGAAGACCTCGACCCCAAAGGCTCCACGCGCCCTGCCACCGACAACGACGTCGACCGCGCGCTCCGTCGGGGTTACTGAGCGGAGGCGTCGTCCGCCCTGCCCGAGGTTCGCCATGCCTGTTGCTCCGTCCCTCGCTCTTGCGCTCCTGCTCGCCGCCGGCGCGCCGACCTCGACCGCCGACCTGCTGCGCCTCGGCGAGGCCCTCGCCCAGCGCGGCGAAGGCAAGAAGGCCCAGAGCCACCTCGAGCGAGCCCTCGCCGACGAGGGCCTGTCGGTGGCCGACCGCGCCCGCGCCGAGACCGCGCTGGGCCTCGCGCTGCTGCAGCTGAAGCAGCCAAAGGACGCCATCCCCCACCTCGACAAGGCCACGACGCTCGCCCCCGCTGTCGACAGGGCGTGGCTGTACCTCGGCGTGGCGAAGGACCAGCTGAGCGACACCGCCGGCGCCCTCGACGCGTACCGCAAGGGCGTCGCCGCCGCGCCGAGGTCGGTGCGGCTGCAGCACGAGCTCGGCATGGCGCTCCTGGCCGCCGGCAAAAACGACGAGGGCGCCACCGTCCTCGTCCGCGCCGTCGCCGCCGCCGAAGCCGACGGCGAGCTCGCCTCCGACGCCGCCTACGCGTTGACGACGGTGGGCCGGTTCAAGGAGGCCCGCGACCACGCCGCCCACGCCGTCGAGCTGTCACCCGACAGCCCCGACGCGCTGTACGTGCTGGGCGTCGCCCACGCCGGGCTCGGCGATCTGAAGGCGGCGAAGGCGGCGTTCGTCGAGGCCATCGAGGCCGACGAGACCCACGTGCCGGCCCTGTTCCAGCTCGGCGTGCTGTTGCAAAGGCAGAAGGACGATCAGGGCGCCGTCGAGAAGCTCAACCGCGTGCTGCAGGTCGAGCCCGCCCACGCCCGCGCCCGCGCCGCGCTCGGCACATCGCTGTCGCGCCTCGGCACCGACGACGCCCGCGCCGCCGAGCTGCTCATCGCCACCATCCGCGTCGACCCGCAGGCCGCCCTCGCCCACGCGTTGCTCGCCGAGGTCTACGCGCGGCAGGGCAAGAAGGCCGAGGCGAAGAAGGCGCTGCAGGCGGCGCTGAAGCTGCAGCCCGACGAGGCGTCGTGGAGGCGCCGCCTCGACGAGCTCGCGAAGTAGCCACGTCGAGGACGACACCGTCGCGAAGGAGCCGCCATGACCACCGTCGCGCTCACCGGCTGCTCGGGCCTGCTCGGCAGCAACCTGCTGCTCTCCCTCGTCGACGACGGCCACCGCGTGCGCGCGACCTACCGCAGCGAGGCGAGCATCGCCCCGCTGCGTCGCGCCCTCGGCGCGCGCGCCGACCACGTCGACTTCGTGCGCGCCGACCTCAACGACACCGGCGCGCTCACCGCGGCGTTCTCGGTCGATGGCAAAGGCGTCGACGCGGTCTTTCACGTCGCGGCGATGGTCAGCATCCTGAGAGACGTCACGCCGGCGCTGGTGCGCGCCAACGTCGACGGCACGCGCAACGTCATCGCCGCGGCGCGGGCCGCTGGCGTGCGACGGCTGGTGCACACGAGCTCGACGGTGTGCATCGGCGTCGCGCCCGCGGCCGGCACCGACGCTGACGAGACGACGACGTGGAACCTGCGCGAGGCCGGCCTCGCCGACGGCTACGCGGTGACCAAGAAGGACGCTGAGGATCTGGTGCTGCGCGCGGGCCGCGGCGCGGACGGCGCCGGCGCCCTCGACGTGGTCGTGGTGAACCCCGGCTACCTGTTCGGACCCCACGACGCGCGGCCGTCGTCGGGCAAGCTGCTGCTGGATTTTGCGCGCGGCCGGGTGCCGGGCACGACGCCGGGGGTCAACAGCTTCGTCGACGTCCGCGACGTCGCGCGCGGGCACGTGGCGGCGTGGCAGCGGGGACGCAGCGGCGAGCGCTACATCCTCGGCGGGCACAACCTCGGCTACACGGAGCTCTTCGCGCTGGTGGGGTCGCGCATCGGCCGGCGGCCGCCGCGGCTGTCGGTGCCGCGCCTCGTGGGGCGGGCCATCGGTCGCCTCGGCGACGTGCAGGCGGCGGTCACGGGGCGCGAGCCGCTGTTGACGTCGGCGGCCATCGCCTGGTCGTTCTGCGATCGTTTCCGCGTGTCGTCGCAGAAGGCGCAGGCCGAGCTCGGCTACTCGATCTCGCCGCTTGAGGGCGCCGTCGACGCCGCCTTCGCCGACTTCCGCAGCCGCGGCTGGCTGTGACGGCTCACGGCGCTGCCGGCGCCGTGGACGACGACGACGATGGTGACGGCGGCGCGCGGCCCTCCATGTGCGCCTTCAGGAGTTCGATCGACTGCAGGCAGTACAGGCCGTCTTCGACGCGCTCGTCGAAGGCGAAGCGCAGCGGGTAGACGAGGCGGGCGCGCACGGCGCCGTCGTCGTCGACGAAGAACGCGTGGCGCTTCTGCCCGATCATGCAGAACAGCGGCACGTTGCCGTACTCGAACAGGTGGTGCAGCGGCGCGTCCATGCCGACGGCACCGAGGTTGGTGACGAACAGCGACGCGAACAGCGGGTCGCCGTCGATGAAGAAGCGCGGCAGCAGCCCCCAGCGATCGGCGGCCTTCACGAGCCCGACGAGCAGGCCAAGCAGCACGGTGGGCAGCGCGAGCAGGAGACCGAGCTCCTTCTCGATGGCGGTGGGCTTGCCCGAGCGGGCCTCGTCGACGCCGCCGGCGAGGACGCGGACGAGCTCGACGTCGCTCTGCTGCGGATCGAGCCTGCGCTTCATCGCCAGCACGGCGCCGCGGTCGGTCTTCTCGGTCTTCACCGTGAACGAGACCCAGAGCCCGCGCCGCTGCCACAGGCGCCCGCCGGCGACGAAGCGATTGAGCCGCGGCCGCTCCGCCAGCGACCGCACGGCGCCGAGGAGCACCGCGTGCAGGACCGTCGCGTGCACGCCCTGCGCGCGCAGCGACCGCAGGCGCGCGTCGACGGCGTCGGCGTCGACGTCGACGTCGTAGTAGACGACGCTCTCGTTGCGCGTGGGCATGAGGAAGGGCTGGATGCGCCGTACCAACGGAGCGTCTTTGACGACGTCGGCGTCGGGGCGGAACCAGAGCACCATGCCGCGAACGTAGCGAGGCGGCGCACGCCCGTCGACGACGTCCGCCGTGGTCGGCATGCTGCCGTCCATGCGTCGTCCACTCCGCCCCTCTGCGCGCCGCCACGGCGCTCCTCGCGCACCCGCGGCGACGACTGCGGCGCCCGGGGGCGGCGCGGCGCGCGAGGGCATCGTCGAGCGCCTGGTGCCCGGCGGCGCGGGCCTGATCCGCGACGACGCCGGCGTCGCCTTCGTCCCCGACGTCGCCGTCGGCGAGCGCGTCCGCTACGCCGAGCGCGGGCGGCGTGGCGGCGCGCGACAGGCGACGCTGCTCGCGGTGCTCGAGCCGTCGTCGTCGCGGGTCACGCCCGCGTGTCGGGTCGCCGGCCGCTGCGGGGGCTGCGACTGGCTGCACCTCGACCGCGCGGCGCAGACGGCGGGCAAGGAGCAGCTCGTCGACGACGCCCTGACGCGCATCGGCCGCTTCGACCCCGCCGTCGTCGCTGCGGCGCGCGCGCCGCTCGTCGTGCCCGCCTCACCGGCGGGCGCGGCCCGCCGGCGGGTGCGGCTGGCGGTGGACGGCGCTGGCCGCGCCGGCTTCTTTGCGCGCGGCAGCCACGACGTGGTGGTCGTCGACTCGTGCCCGGCGCTGGACGCGCGCCTGCAGGCCGCGCTGCCGCGGCTGCCGCGGCTCTCGCCGCGCACGACGCTGCGGCTGGCCACTGACGACGAGGGCCGCGTCGTCGCCGCCGTCGACCACGCCCGCGACGCGCGCGCGCTGGTGGCCGCGGGGGTCGTGACCGGCGCCGTGGTGACCGCCCGCGACGGCGACGGCGACGGCGACGGCGACGAGCTGGTCGTCGGCGAGGCGCAGGTGCGCGGCGAGGTGACGGCGGGGCTCTTTGCGGCGACGTCGGACGCGGCGTGCTTCACGCAGGCCACGCGGTCGGGGGGGCGCGGGATCATCGACGCGGTGCTCGACGCGGTGGCCGACGTCGGCGGCGACGTGCGGGGTCGCCGCGTGCTCGAGCTGTTCGCCGGCAGCGGCCACCTGACCCTGCCGCTTTCGGCGCGGGGCGCGCTGGTGGACGTCGTCGAGGGCGACGGCCGCGGCGTGCGGTTCTTGCGCGACAACGTCGCGCGCCTGTGCCCTGCCGGCGCCGTGGTCGTGCGGCAGGCCTTCATCGACGGCCGCCTGCCCCTTGGCGACGGCGCCCCCCACGTGGTCGTCGCCGACCCGCCGCGCACCGGGATCCCCGGGGCGGCGGCGCTGTTCGCGCGCGTCGGGCAGGCCGGCGCGGCGGGGCTCGTGCTCGTCAGCTGCGACCCGGCGACGGGGGCGCGGGATCTGCGGGCCGCCGTCGACGTCGGGTTCGTGCTGCAACGCGTCGTGCCCCTCGACGCGTTCCCCGGCACGCACCACGTCGAGTGGGTGGCGTCGCTGCGCCGCGGCGTCGAGCGCTGACCCGGACGGCCCGCCGTGACGTCGCGCACCCGGCGCTGTCTCGCGATGGGCGAAGGGTCGATCCGGTGGGCACCGACGGCGGGGGCAGCCGATAACCGAAGGTCTCTTTCCACGCTGAGGTGCCCCGTGCCCGTGAACCCCGCCATCCGCTCGCTCGCCGAGGACGGTCGCTTCACCCTTCGCGACGCCGAGACGCTCAAGACCGCCGTCAGCGCCGGGCAGGTGTCGCGCGCCGAGGCGCAGGACGTGCTGCGCCGGTACGCCGAGGCGATGGAGCCCGAGGCGGCCACCGCCCTGGCTGACAGCTTCCAGACCGCGCCGCGCACCCGGCTGTCGTCGTTGCCCGAGGCCATGACCGGCCAGACGCTGCAGAGCGGTCAGCGCGGCGAGCACGTGCAGCACCTGCAGCGGGGCCTGATGAGCGTCGGCCTTGGCAGCGGCAACGCCAGCATGGCGCTGGCGTCGGGCGCCGACGGCGTCTTCGGGCGCGAGACCGCCGCCAGCGTGCGCGCCTTCCAGAAGGCCAGCGGGCTGCCCGAGACCGGCGCCGCCGATCCGACCACGCTCCGCGCGCTGCAGCAGGCCATGGCGGGCAGCACGCCCACGGCGTCGCGGCCGGCCACGCCGCCGCCCCCGGTGGTGGCGCCGCCGGCGGTGCGCCCGTCGACGGGCCTGCGCCGCGCCGACGACGCTGTTCCCCAGGCGCCGCGCCGCCCTGCCGATCTGGCGCCGCCGCCGGTCTCGGCGCCGCCGCCGGTCTCGGCGCCGCCGCCGGTCTCGGCGCCGCCGCCAGTGGCCCGCCCCGAGGCGGCGCCACGGCCGGCGACGGCGCAGCCCACGAAGGCGGTGCCGCTGCCCGCCGGCGTACAGCCGGGCACGACGACGGCGCTGGCGACGGCGGCGCGTGACCTCGCCACCGGCGACCGCGCGAAGAACTACGGCACGGTGAACCCGTGGGTGAACATCGACCCGAACCACGCCGCCCCCGTCGACCGCTCGATGGGCGGGCTGCGCGACCGCTGGAAGTGCAACCTGTTCGGCGGCAACGCGCTCGCCGCCGCCGGCTTCGAGCCGCCGTACTACGGCAACCGCGCGAAGGGCGGCGAGTACCCCGTCGCCGAGAGCTGGCAGAATTGGTCCACACCGTCGCCCGAGCTCCGCGCCCGTCAGGCGGCGGCCGGCCAGCCGGTCACCGACTACGCGGCGAAGGCGCGCACCCAGTCGCGCTTCGATCTGATGGACGAGGTGCGTCCCCCGAACATCGCCGATCCTGCCGAACGCCAGCGTCGCGTCGAGGAGTTCCTGTCGCGCGTGCAGCCCGGCGACGTCGTCACCGTCGACCACCCGGGGGCGTCGGGCTCCGACGGCGGCCACGTGCGCGTGTGCGTCGGTCGCGACGAGCAGGGCCGGCCGTTGTTCGCGCAGGCCAAGCAGGACAGCGCGGCTGTGGTGCCCGAGACCGCCGACCGCTTCGTCGGCGAAGACGCGATGTTCATCCTGCGGCCCAACACGCCGCGGCAGCCGGCGCGCTGAGCACGACGTCGACGTCGCCGCGCGGATCACGACGACGTCAGCTCCGCCAGAACCCTTGACGGCGCGCCGCCTTCTTCTCCTGGCGGCGCGCCGCTTTCTCTTCCTGACGACGGCGCCGCCGAACGTCGTGCTCGAGGTCGACGGCGCGGTCGGCGGCGGCCCGCGACAGCTGCTGCGCGGCGACGCGGGTGCGGCGGGCGACGACGTCACGGACGGCGCGCAGGCGGCGGCGCTCGGCGTCGGAGACGAAGAGGCCCACCACCGTGATCAGCGCCGGCAGCAAGACACGGCCGACGCCGACGGTGGCCAACAGCGCGACGAGGGCGGCGAGCAGGCCGACGGCGCCGCGGCCGGGGGCGAGCGCAGTCTGCGCCTCGTCCTCGCGCCAGACGGCGTCGACGACGTCGTCGTCGCCCGCGTTCGTGGTGCCGGTCGCTGACGGCGTGGTCGACGACGTGCGTCTGGCCCCGAGGCCCTGCAGCTCGCGGAGCAGGGCGGCGGCGTCCTTCGGCCGGCCCTGCGGGTCGGGGGACAGCAAGCGCGCCAGCAGCGCGCGCAGCGGCAGTGACAAGAACGGCGCGGCGGCGTCGACGTCGACGGCGAGCCCCTGGCGCGGGTGCTCGTCGGGGGCCTTGCCGGTGGCGGCGTACAGGAGCGTGGCGCCGAGCGCGTACAGATCGGTGGCCGGCGTCTGGGCGCCATAGAGCTGCTCGGGGGCCATGTAACCAAAGGTGCCGACGACGGTGGAGCCGGCCTCGCTGCGGATGGCGCCGACGCCGCCGAAGTCGACGATGGCGACGCGGCCGTCGGGGCGCAGGATCAGGTGGGCGGGCTTGAGGTCGCGGTGCACGACGCCCTCGCCGTGGACGGCGGCGAGCACGCCCGTGGCCTCGAACAGCACGGGCCACAGCCGCTTCTCGGGCAGCGGCCCGTCGCGGCGCAGCACGTCGGCGAGGGTGTCGCCGTCGACGAGCCCCATGACCAGCGCGCACGCGCCGCCGTCGTCGTCCTTCAGCACATCGACGAAGCGCGGCACGCCGGGGTGCGACAGGCGCTGCAGGGTCGCGGCCTCGCGGTCGAACAGCTCGACGGCCTTCCAGTCCTTCGCGCGGCCGAGGTCGAAGAGCTTCACGGCGACGCGGGCGCCGGTCTGCGCGTCGACGGCGACGAACGTGGCGCCTTGCGCGCCCTGCCCGCGCAGCGCGATGACCGCGTAGCGGCCGCCCCAGACGTGGGTGGCAAACGGCCCGCGCAGCAGGCGGCGGTCGATGCCTGCGGTCGAGATCACCTCTTCGTAGCGGCCGGCGGCCTCGTCGGTGGCGCGCGTCGTCGCCGGGTCGACGGCCGAGGACGGCGGCGCCGGCGGCGACACGCTGAACACGCCGGGCGCTTCGGTGTGCCGGCTGGTCGAGCCGCGCAGGGCGGGAGCGTTCTTCGCGCGGGCCATGGCTTCCGGGAGCGTAGGCGCCGCGGCGCGCAGCGACCACCGTCCCGCGCCCCCGGACCGCTGCGTCGCCGATCCGCCCGGGGTGAGACGCCGGCCAACGAACGCCGCGCCGGTCGCTAGACTGAGGGCGCTGGCAGCAAAGGAAGGCCCCATGCACCTCCGCCTCGCAGCCGACCTCGTCCTCCGTTCATCCCTCGCGCTCGGCGTCAGCGTCGGCGTCGCTCAGGTCCTCGTCGACGAGGGCGTATTCCTGCACGCCGAGGCGAGCCCGCGGGTGGCCTCGGCGGAGTTCGGCGTGTGGACCGGGTGCAACGACTTCCTCGCCACCGAGCACGTGCCGCTGGCCGTCGGCCAGTCGTTTGGGTGGCACATCGACGTCCCCGACGGCCGCCCCGTCGTCTGGCACGAAGAGCTCGTGCTGCCCGAGGCGCCGGCGTCGTGGTCGGGGGCGCACTTCGTCGAGATCAGCGACGACGGTCGCGTGGCCACCACCGCCGGCGTCGACGTGCCCTGGGAGGGCTCGATCGAGCACGCGTGGTCGATCACCGAAGGCGACCCCGCGGGCGAATACGAGCTGCGCCTGTGGATCGACGGGCGCCTGCACGAGCGCTTCTTCTTCCAGGTCGAGTGACGACGGCGACGCTCGGACAAGCAACGACACGACGAAGAGGCCCGCAACAGCGGGCCTCTTCGTTCACGGCCGACCCGCGCGGGCGGCGCCGTCAGCGCGACAGCGTGAGCACCTCGATGCCGCTGTCGCGGTTGACCGACACGACGGTGGGGCCAGCGACGGCGAGGGCGAACGGCGCGAGCACCGCCTGCGTCGACGACCGCACGAGCATCGAGGTGGCATCGACGGCGACGAGGCCGGCGACGGCGCCGGGCTCGCCGCCGGCGGCAAAGAAGCCGTCGCTAAGCAGCAGCTGCCGCCCCACCGGGGCAATGACGCCGAAGCCGCGGGTCTGCGTGCTCGACGTGACGTTCGACAAGGCGCCGGTGCGTGGGTCGAACGACGCCTTGAACAGCCCCACCTGCCCCTGCTGGGAGAGCGCGCGCGTGACGAAGACGGCCCTGTCGCGCACCTCGAGATCGCCGAAGCGCGTCGTATCAGCCGCACCGCTCGAGACCGACGCGATCAAGGCCACCGATGGCGTCTCCGTCGACGTCGCCGCAAGGTTGAAGACGTGGGCGGTGCCGGCGGCGTCGACGGCGATCAGGCGATCATCCTGCACCACCGGGTTGCGGCTGAAGGACGGCGCACCCGCCACGGTGACCGTCAGCGCCGGCCCTGTTGTCGACGGACGCGCGAGGCTCCACGTCTCGAGCTGGCCGTCGCTCGTCAGCACGTAGGCCGTGTGGCCGTCGACGACGAAGCCGCGGGTGCGTGAGACGTCGGTGCTGCTGCGATTTGTCGGCTGCACCTGCTGCCCGCTGGCCGGATCGACGAAGTTGAAGGGATGGTTCGTCGTCGAGAACGTGAAGCCGTCGGCGCACGACGTCATCGCGGTGTGACCGAAGGTCGCCACGCGGCTGCGCCGGTTCGCCCCCGCGCCGCACCCCGAGGCGATCGAGCCGATCCTCGTCTGTACGACCGCCGGCGACGACGGATCGCTGAGGTCGTAGACGCTGCCGAACATGAGCCCGCCGGTCGTGACGGTGTAGGCGCTGAGCAGGTTGCGATCGAGCAGCACGTCGTCGAAGTCGATGTTGGTCGAACCCTCGCTGAGGTAGCGCGACGCGCTCGAGAGCTCGATGGCGGCGAGCGACGTGCTCGAGTCGAGCAGCGTCGCGTAGAGCATGTTCTCGGACAGCGCGATCGCGCTGACCTGCGCCGGCGCGCCGGCGCCGACCGCCGTATTGAGGGCCAGCAGGCGGCCGACGACCGTGGGGCGCGGCGCGAGCTTGATCACGATGATGGTGTCCGAAGAGGAGGCCGAGGTGTCGTTGCAGTAGGCGTAGCCACCGCCGATCTCCAGCGAGCTGCAGTCGAAGCCGCCGACGACCGCGAAGGGCGTGTTGTTCACCGAGGGCGTAAGGCTCCCGTCGGCTACGTAGCTGACGTCGTGAACCCGCAGACCGAAGTCACCAGCGATGTACAGGCGGGCCCGACGAGGCCGGGTGGACGGCACAGTGTCGTCGGGGGCGGGCTCGATCTTCAGGTCGCGGATCGTCCCCGGGACCGTCGTGAGTCGACCGAATCTCGACACGTCGGCGGTGGGGTGGATGGTCGTCAGCGTCGTCGAAGTCGCCGCGATCAGATCGGTCGTCGCGTCCACGGCGGCGGCAGCCCCGCCGAGCGAGACCGCCGCGATGCCCAACACCACGCCGAGCTCGCCGGCGAGCACATTCGTGGTCGCTGCCGGCAGCTGCAGCACGCGCAGCTCGGCGTTGGCGCCGTTCTGCCTGATCGCCGCGACGTAGGGCGGCGCCACCGCCGACAGCCCGCCGGTAGACGTGGTCGGTACGCCGAGGAAAGCCATATCGACGATGTTGGTCGTCGCCGCGTCGGCCAGCGCCGTCACCCTGACGTTGGCCGTGCTCGCCCGCTGCGAGCCACCGAGCCGGCCGATGTCGAGGACGCGCGTCGAGGCGTTCGCGCGCGTGACGTAGGCGTAGCGGCCGAAGACGTGTACCCGCTCGGTGCCGTTGAATGCCGCGTCGCTCCGGCACGCGATCTCGCTGGGCGCCGTCGGGTTGGCGACGTCGTAGACACAGACGCTCGTGCCCTTCATCGCCACCGCCCGCGCGCCGCGCACCGCGACGCCTGCCGCGCTGCCGGCCGTGCGCGCGACGCCACCCACCACCACCGGCGTCACCGGGTTTGGCAGCACCGTGATCGTGCTCGTCGCCGCCGACTCGTTGGGCGGCGACGAAGACGAGCCGGCATGGTCGACGGCGGTCACCGCGATCGAGAACGGCGTGTTGTCGACCAGGCCCGTCAGCGTGATGTTGGGTGACGCCTGACCGTTGGGCAGCGCGACGAAGATCGGGCTTGGCCCCTCGGCGGCAAAGACGTCGATCAGGCGGTTCGACTCGTAGCCGTACTTCACGAGGTAGCCGACGACGTCGCGCTCGGCGGGGGGCGGTCGGTCCCAGCGCAGCGTGACCGAGCCCGAGCGCTCGGCTGCGGTCAGGCCCGTCGGGGCCGACGGCGCGTTGCCGTCGCAGGTGATCGTGACGAAGTCCTCACCCGAAACGTTGCCCGCCGGGTCGAGGGCGCGCACGCCGAGGTTGTAGATGTCGCCGGCCTCGGCGCTCGACGACGGCGGTGTCGTCAGCGTGAACGGGAAGTTGTTGGTGGCGGCCGTCGTCGTCCAGTCAGCGAACTGGCCGCCGAGCAGCTGGTAGGTGACGCCGAACGTGTCGGTGGCCTGCACCGCCAGCGTCACGGTCTCGGTGGGATCGCGCGTCACCGACAACGGGTTCGCGATGCGCGGCGCCGTGGGCGGGGTGCCGTCGAGGCCGATGGTGTCGGTGAACTGCGACGACGTGTTGCCCGCGGCGTCGCGGAAGCGCACCGCCACCGTCTTGCAGGCGGCGTTGCCCGCGGCGCAGTCGCCGGCCGCCAGCAGCGCGACGGTCGTCGACGCGTAGGGCAGGAACGGCTCGTTGTCGGCGGTGCCGTCCACCGCGATCTGCATCTCGGTGGCCTTGTTCGCGTCGCTGGACGCCGGCGGCACCACGGACGTCGTCAGGCTCAGCGTCACGCTGACGCTCGACGAGAAAGCGGCGCCGGCGTTGATGCAGACGACGGCGTTGCTGCCCCCGCACGGCACGTCAGCGAGGGGCGCGGGGGCGACGCGGTCGAGCTGGATGGCGTCGCTGGCCGCCGCCGTCTCGTTGCCGGCGGCGTCGCGGAAGATCACGAACACGTTCTTCAGGCCATCACCGGTCGGCGCCGCCGTGGTCGTCAGGGCGAAGCCGCTCTTCGTGGTCGCGAACGCCTCGAAGGTCGGCGCGCTGAAGTCGCCGGTCGTCGACAATGCCAGCTGCACCGGCGACGCCGACGCCGACAGCGACAGCGACACCAGCGCGCTGGCGTTGTTGGTGAACGCGTTGCCGCCGTCGATGAGCACCGTCGGCGCCGTCGGCGCCTGCGTGTCGAGGACGATGCTCGCCGTCAGCGTGCCGCTTGTGTTGCCGGCGGCGTCGCGCAGCTTGACGTTCACCGTCTGCGTGCCGTCGGACGACAGCAGCGTGTGCGGGTAGGCGCCGGGGACGAGCGGCTCGAAGACCTCGCCAACGAAGCCGCTGTCGTTGGAGATCATGATCTCGCTCGCGTCCGTCGACGCCCCCGTCAACGACACCGCCACCAGCGGCGTGCGCGTCAGCGTCGTGCTGGCGATGGCCGCCCGCGCGTTTGCCCCCACCGTACCGAGCGTCGTGCCGGTCACCACCACCGTCGCCGTGGGCGCCTGCGAGTCGAGGACGATGGTGTCGGTGGCGACGCTGCGGTTGCCCGCAGCGTCCTCGAAGCAGGCGCTCACCGTCTTCGTGCCCTGCGCGCCGCTCAACGTCAGCGCCTTCGTCGACGCCGCCGGCTCGTACTGCGCCGCGGCGAGCGCGTCGCACGCCGCCTGCGTCCGCGCACCCTCGAGCACGCTCATCTTCGCCGCGTCGAGCACCGTGATGGTCGCGGTGACGCTGGTCGTCGTCGTGAACGCCGCCCCCGCCGCGAGCGCGATGGTCGACGCCGGCGCGGTCTGGTCGACGATGATGTCGTCGGACGCCGCCGAGCGGTTGCCCGCCGCGTCGGTGAAGCAGGCGAACGCCGTCTTGCCGCCCTCGCCCGACGACAGGGTCACCGTCGCCGTCGCCGTCGTGCCCGACGCTGCCGTATACGTCGCCGTCGAGCAGTCGAGCGCGCTGGCCGACACGGCAACGCCCGTCGTGCCGGCGTCAAACGCCAGCTGCGCCGTGACGACGTTGGTCTTCGTCACCGCAGCGCCGCTGGCGAGCGTGAGCGTGCCCACCGGCGCCGTGCGGTCGAGCGTGATCGTGTCGCACTGCACCGTCGCGTTGCCGACGGGATCGGACAGCTCGACGCACACCTGCTTGTCGCCGTCGCTGCCCGACAGCGCGAATGTCGCCACCGACGAAAACGGCAGCACCGGCCCGGCGAACGCCGTCGTCGACGACAACCGCATGCCCGTCACCCCGTTTGCGTCACTGACGTCGGCGATGGTGACGGTGACATCGACGTCGTTGGTGCGCGCCGCGCCGGCGTCGAGCGAGACCGCACCCGACGGCACCGTCGGCGCCGTGCGGTCGTGGACGACCGTGAGCGTGGCCTCTTCGGCGACGTCGTCGCCGACCAGACCGGCAGCGTCCACGGCGCGTACGACGATCTCGCTGGTCGCATCGAGCGCGACCGGCACGGTGACCGTACCGGTGTAGGCGGTCGTCGCGGTCGCACCGCCGTTCACGAGGGTCTGCAGCGAGGCAACGCGCGAGGTCACGTCGTCGGCGACAACGTCGAGCACGACGCCCAGAGCGTCGGCGGTGTAGAGCACGCCGTCCACGGCGGTGCACGTGCGACAGGCGGCGAACAGCACCTGCGGGGGCGTCGTGTCGAGCACGATCGAGGCGCTGCGCTCGGCGACGTTGCCGGCCACGTCGAACAGGCGCGCGTACACCGTGTAGGGCCCGTCACCGTCGTCGGGCAGCGTGAACGGCTCGCCTTGCACGTTGAGCGGCAGCGCGCGGGACACCACGCCGGTCGCGAAACGACCACCGTCGGCGACGACCTCGACGCGGGCGATCGCCTCGCCCCCCGTCGGCACCGCGACCGCGAAGCGCACCGTCGACGACGTCGTCACCGACGCGCCGTCGTTCAGCACGAAGGCCGCCGCCGGCGCCGTGGTGTCGAGCCGCAGCGCCGCCGAGAACGGGTTCGGCTCGGCGGCGGTGACGTTGCCGGCCGCGTCGCTCAAGCGGGCATAGACGGTGTAGCCGCCGTCGACGGCGGGCAGCGGCGGCGCCGCGACGTCGGTGCGCGTGGCGCCGGCCACCACCGGCGCGGCGAGCGCGCGGGTGTCGACGTCGGCGACAGCTGGCGCAAAGCCGAAGCGCGCGCCGAAGACGTCGGCCACGGCGGCGCCGCTCTCGTCGACGACGGCGACGCCGCCGGCGGTGCGCGCGCTGCCGGTGGACACCGACAGCCCATACAGCGGCGAGCGCAGCACGAACCCGTCGGCGGTGGACGTGACGGCCCCGCCGGTGACGCTGAAGCCAGCGCCGTGGGCCGACGACGGCGCCGTGCGGTCATGGATGACGAAGGTCGAGCCGGGCGCGCTGCAGTTGCCGGCGGCGTCGCAGGCAAAGGCGAACACGCGGTGCAGGCCCTCGACGACGCCGCTGTCGTCGTCAGGCAACGACACGCGGCACGCCGCGCCGTCGATGCAGGTCGTGACGCCGGCGGCGGCAGCGGCGGGCGCGATGGCGGGGGCGGCGGCGGCGACGACGGCGCGGGCGCTCGCCAGCGGCGCGACGTTGCCGCGCCCGGCGTCGGCGACGACGACGACGTCGACGAAGCGCTCGCGGGTGAAGCGCTCGTCGAGCGACGCCTCGGCCTTCTGCCGCGTCACCGACACAAGTGATGGCGGCACGGTGTCGAGCGTGATCGTGGCCGACAGCACCGCGCCGACGCTGCCGTCGTCGCGGCGGACCTGCACGTAGACAGGCACGACGCCGTCGGCGCCGCGGACGTCGACCAGGGTGTCGTTGGCCGGGGCGAACGGTGCGAACGCCGGCTCGGCGTCGTCGGCGAGGAAGGGCGTGCGCGCGCGCACGCGGATTTCCGTGACGCGCGCGGTGTCGCGCAGCGCGACGCGCACGCTGTCGACGTTCACGAACGTCACCGGCACGCAGGGGCCCGCCGACGCGCACAGGTCGAAGTCGCCCGTGGTGGCCGGCAGCACGAGGGTCGTCGGGGCGCCGCCGACGTCGGGGGCGACGATATTGTTGGCGTCGGCGGCGACGGCGACCTCGGCGGTGACGACGCCGTAGCTCTCGCGGCTGGCGCGGATCAGGTAGCGCTCGTCGGCGCGGGTGGCGGGCAGCCCCAGAAGGCTCCAGTCGCCCGTGTCCTGCGTCGTCGTCGTCGTCGTGAACCGTCGCGCCCCGCCGAGCAGGGTCGCCGTGACCGTCGTGCCCGCGTGGGCCGTCGCGTCGCTCTCGACGTCGGCGCGGCGGAACCGGCCGGCGAGGCTGCCGCGGGCGAGGGCCAGCGCGACGTCGGTCAGCGCCACGCGCGGGCTCGTCGGCGCCTGCGCCGCCAGCGGCGGCAACGCCTGCTGCGCCGCGCGCGAGCCAGCGCGGGCGACGACGAGCGTGCAGGCGTCGCACTCGGCGACGTCCAGGGTGAACGCGCCGGCGGCGTCGGTGGTGGTGGCGGCGAGCGCCGCGCCGTCGTGGGCCTGCACGCGCACGGTGGCGCCGCTGGCGTCGGCTTCGAGCTCGGGCACGCCCTCGACGACGACGCGACCGGCCAGGCGCGCGCGCAGCTCGACCCGCAGCGGCGCGCTGCGGGTCTCGGCGACGTTGCCGTTGCCGTCGACCAGACGAGCCTCGACCTGCACGATCTGCCCTTCGGTCACCGTCGCCGGCAGCGTCACCGTCGTCGTCGACGCGTACGGCGCGACCGGGGCGAGCGGCGACAGCGGGGCCAGCCCCACCTGCATCGCCACCGGCAGGTCGGCGCGGGCCTGCGTCTCGTCGAAGCCGACCGCCACCGCGCGCGAAAACAGCGTGCCGCCGGGGGCGTCGGCGTCCACGATCAGGTCGGGCGGGGTGCGGTCGAGGCGGGCCACGAGCGCGGCGCCGAGCGCGCCGACGTTGCCGGCGCGGTCGCGGGCGAAGACGCCGACGTAGTGCGTGCCGTCGGTGCCAAGACCGACCTCGTCGTCGCGCGACAGCAGGCCGCCGAAGCTGGTGAGGTCGTCGAAGGCCGTGGGCGGCGCGAGGGTGGGGGCCTCGCCCACGACGACGGCGAAGCCGGCGACGGCGCTGACCGCGTCCTGCACCTGCGTGCGCAGCGTGAGCGTGTCGCCGGTGACGAGGTTGGCGATGGCCGCGCCGTCGTCGTCGACGGCGGCGTCGATGAACGCGGCGTCGACGACCTCGGGCGGCGTGACGTCGCGGACGATCGTCGCCGAGAACACGTCGGAGGAGAACACGAAGCCGTCGGCGCTGCGCGCCTCGAAGCGGGCCTTCAGCGTGATCGGGCCCTCGCGGTCGGGCAGCGGGATCGCGGCCGTGGCGGCGTACGTCGTCAGCGTCGCCAGGGGATCGTCGTCGACGCCGAGCGCCATGTCGGTGACGCCGCCGAAGGCGAGGACGTCGACGTCGACGGCGTCGGCGGCGGTGTAGCGCTGGCCCTCGACGAGCGGCAGCTGCGGGCGCAGCACGGCGGTGATCGGGTGCAGCACCAGCGGCGTCGCAGTGAAGTCCTGCACCAGCTGGGCGTCGGCGGTCTCGCCGATCTGGACGTCGAGCAGGTAGCCCGGCGTGAAGCCCGGCAGCGTCGCCTCGACCGCGTAGGTGCCGAGCGCCAGACCGGTGACGCGAAACGAGCCGTCGGCGGCGGTGCGCAGCGTCTGCGCGGGCTGCGGAACACCGTCGCGCAGGCGATAGACGGTCACGCTGCGCGCGCCGCCGGCGACGTCGGCCAGCGTCACGCTGCCGCTGATTTCGCCCGGCCCCTCGCCCTCGGCCGGCGCGGCGACGAAGACCAGCTCGCCGACGTCGGCGACGTCGCCGGGCAACACCGGCACCGGCACGATCGCCGGTGGCGCGTAGCGGCGGCCCACGCCCTCGACCACCACCGTCCACGCGCCGGGCACGAGCCCCTCGACCACGAAGCGCCCGCTGCCGGCGGCGGCGGCGGCGTCGACGTCGAAGTCGACAAGCGTGACCAGGCGCGGCGCCCCGTCTTGCGTCAGGCGCCGCCCATCGCCGTCGATGAGGCCGACGCGCACCGCCGCGAGCTCGAGAGACAGGTCCTCAACCGCCGCCGTCTCGTCCCGCAGCACCACCCGCCCGGTGAGCTGTCCGGGCTCCTGCAGCGCCGGCGGCGTGTCGGGGTCGAACGGGTTCGTCGCCTCGACGCAGGCCACTCCGAGCAGCGCGAGCGACAACGACAGCGGCAGGGCCGCAAGACGACGAAGGGCACCGATCATCGGTCGAGCATAGACGGTCCGGCCGGCGGCCAGACAGCCCCGCCGGTCGACGACGAGCGCGAACCGCCGGCTGGCCCTGGTGGGTCCGTCGGCGTCGCCCTTTCGCGTCTCCGTGTGCTGCTACTTCTGCGTGCGGGCGGTGAACGCGAAGAGCACCGCGTTGCCGTTGTCGCCGCGCGGGCCGCCGACGATGATCGTGCCGCCGTCGGGCACCGACACCAGCGTCTCGAACTTCAGCGCCTCGATGCCGAGCGTGAAGCGCAGCTTGCCCCCCGGCTGCCGTCCGTGCGCCGACACGACGAGGAACCGCCGGGCCTTCTTGTCGGGCTTCTGCTGCAGCGCCGCACCGGGGATCTCGAGCCCGACGCGCTCGCCGTCGCCCACCACCGACGTGTGCGCGTCCTTCAGCTTGAAGGTGCGAAACGGCAGGCTCTTCAGGTCGCGCGACAGCGCACCGAGGCGCGCGTCGACCTCGCCGCTGCCCTCGCGGCTGCCCTCGATCACCCGCAGCTCGACGACGTAGCGCTCGGCCCCCGCCGGCGTCGACGACGCGGTCGCCGGCGCAGGTGGCGTCGCGGGCGGCGACGACGGCGCCGCCCGCGACGGGGCGGCGACGGCGACCGCGACCACCAGGATCGCAAGCGGGATCGACGACGCGCGGCGCGCTGCCCGAAGACCAGCGGGAGCATCGACGTGGCTCATGTGCCCTGACCCTGCACGGCGCCGTCGTCGCCGAGATCGGCGACCCAGATGACCGTGATGTGCGACTCGGGTGTCTCGAAGACCTGCGTGCTCGTCGTGGCGTCGATCGCCTCGACGACGGCGGCGTTGTCGGCCAGCAGCGGCGCGTCGGCGGGCGCGACCGGCACCGTCGTGTCGCGGCCGAGCAGCTGGGGGCCAGCGACGTCGAGGAACGCCTGCTGCACCGCCGCCGGCGTCCACGCCGGGGCCGCGCCGGTCGCCGACACCTCGGACGGCGTCGGCGCGGATGCGCTGCGCAGGACCGTGAAGGCGACGACGGCCGCGACCCCCACGCCCACCGGCACGAGCCCCCGCGGCCCCAGGCTGCGGCGGGCCCAGGCCAGCGCCGCGCCGAGCCACGAGGACGAGGACGAGGACGAGGACGAGGACGAGGACGACGACGACGACGTCTGGGCTGGCGCCGCGGGGCCCACGGCGGGCGACGCTGCAGGGGCGCGGGCAGCGTCGGCGGCGATCACCTGCAGCGCGCTGTCGCCGGCGCGGGCGGCCAGCCGGGCGAACGCGGCGCTGGCGACGGCGGCGCGCAGCGCCTCGCCGACCAGCCGCCCGCCCCGCTGGGCGACGAGGGCGCGGTCGACGACGTCGCCGTGCTCGCCGCCGACGAGCGCGGCGAGCGCGTCGGCCTCGCCGGGGCCAAGGGCGCCGTCGGCGGCGGCGGCGGCCAGCGCCCAGGCGCGCTCGGTGCGGGCGACGTCGGCGGCGACGCGGGCGGCGGCGGCGTCCAGCGGGCCAGCCACGGCGCCGTCGACGGCGAGGACGGCGCGCGCGGCGAGGCTCGTGCCGACGACGGCGACGACGGCGTCGGCGGCGGCGGGAGACTCCTGCAGCACCGCGTCCAGGCGCGCGGCCTGCGCGGCGGTGGCCTGGCCGTCGACGACGGCGGCGGCCAGCAGCGCGGCGCCCTCGGCGCTGGCGGACACGGCGGCCGGGGCGACCTCGGCCAGCACCCGGTCGGCGAGCCCGCGCAGCGCGACATCGCCGGCATCCACGGCGTCGACGGCCTCGACGGCATCAAGGGCGGGCGACGGCAACAGCGCGCGTTGCGTCAAGGCCACGGTGGCCGCGAGCCGTTCGAGCTGCAGAAGCAGCGCCGGCTCACGGTCGAGGCGGGCGAGCAACGCCGCCTCGTCGTCGGCCGACAGCTCCCCATCGAGGAGCGCGCCGAGCAGCGCCTCGTCCTCGGTCGGCAGGGGGGAGCAAGGGTCGGTCACGGGCGCTTCTCCGGGGCAGACGTCGTCGTCGCAGCGGTCGGACGACGCGTGGGGATGGTTTCTTCACCCGTCGGGGGATCCGCGGATCCGGCGCCATCGGCCGGGCCATCCGTCGGGCTGTCCGCCGGGCCGCCAGCCTCGGGCCTGCCATCCAGACCGAGGCCGTCGTCGAGGCCGAGCAGCGGTCGCAGCGCGCGCTGCAGGTTCTTTCGGGCGTGGAAGAGCCGGCTCATCACCGTGCCCTTGGGAATGCCAAGGGTCGCCGCGATCTCCTCGTAGGACATGCCCTCGACCTCGCGCAGCAGCACGATGGCGCGGTGGTCCTCGGACAGCTGCGCCATGCCCCGTCCGATCTGCTCGCCAAGCTGCTTGTCGCCGACGTTGCGCAGGGGGTTTGCCCCCGACAGCCGCGGCGCGAAGTCGGCCTCGGCGTACAGCGGGTCGTCCTCGAAGTTGCGGCCGGCGACGTCGTCGAGGTCGGTCTGCCGGCGCCGCGCCACCGCGCGCTTGCGGTCGATGCACAGGTTCACCGTGATCCGGTACAGCCACGTCGAGAACGCGCTGTTGCCCTCGAAGTCGGCGAGCTTGCGGTGCGCCCGGATGAACGCGTCCTGCACGACGTCCATCGCGTCGTCACGGTCACGCAGCATCCCGAAGGCCACCGAGAACAGCCGCCCCTGGTGCGCCCGCACCAGCTGCGCGAACGCCGCCGCGTCGCCGTCGCGCGCGCGGCTCACCAGCGCCTCGTCGCGGGCCCGCTCCTGCTGCCGCCGCGCCTCCGCCGACTGCGCCCCCTGCTTCGCCGCGCCGACGAGCGCCCGCGCCCGCGCCACCCGCGCCGCGGTCCCTTCCGCCGCCCCGCCGGTCGTCGCCGCACCGGTCGTCACCGCGCCGCCTGCTTGCGCCTTCGCCGTCCGCTCCACCACCGGCTCCCTCCGCCGTCTCCGCCACGTCACCGCGATCCCGGCATCCCGTCGAGGCTGCGCGGCGAGCGGCGCGCGACTATGTCATGGTCGAAAGGGTTGACGAGCCCTAGACCGTCGTTGTTCATCCCCGATCCCGCCCGTGCGCCTGCTCACTGTTGTCGTCTCTGCTGTCAGCCTGGCCCGCGCCCATCGTCACCGGCGCCGACCCACAGCCCCCGGACCCGATCCGCACCGCGTCACCCGCCCGACGGAGCCCGCCGCCGATGTCCGCGAACCCCGGCCCCTCCCCCGACGAGCGCCCCGCCGCCGGCGCCGCCTCCGCCGACGACTGCGCCCCCCCCGGCTTCACCGACCGGCCGGCCGGGCCTCGCTCCCCGCCCTCACCGGGCTCGCCCCACGCCGCGCTGTCAGTACCAACCTCCCCGCCGACCTTTCCGCCGACGCTGCGCTCCCCGACCCAGCGCCTTGACGCCGTGCTCGCCGCCGCGCGACGCCCTCTGCTGCGCGCGGCGTTCGCCGAGGCCGCCGGCGCCGCCGCCGCCGGCGTCGCCCTGGCCGTCTTCGTCGCCGCCCTCGTCGTGGGCGCCGTCCCGTTCTCGCTGCCGCTGCGCAACGGCCTGCTCGGTCTGGTCGCCCTCGCCGGGGTCGGCGCCGCCGCCCTCGTCGTGCTGCGCCGGGCCCTGCCGCTTGCCAGCGATCTCGTCGTCGGCCGGGCGCTGGAGGCCGCCCTGCAGCGCCGCGGCCGCGACGCCCGCGGCCTCGTGCGCGGCGCCCTCGAGCTGCGCGACGCCGCCGTCGACGACGACGCCGGCCGCTCGCGCGCCCTGTGCGACGCCCACATCGAGCGCACCGCCGCCACCCTCGTCGACAACGACGCCCTCGAGAGCGTGCCCGCCATCGGCCTCGAGCGCGCCGTGCCCACGCTCTCGTGGCTGGCCCTCGGCCTCGGCCTGCTCGGCGGCTGGGCGGCGCTGTCGCCGGCGGGGCTCGGCGCCCGCGTGGCGAAGCTGCTCGACGACAGCGCCGCCGCCGAGGCCCTGTCCGCCCGCGCCGCGCAGCAGACGCCGCTGGTCACCGACCTGACCCTCACGCTGCGCTTCCCGGCGTACATGGCCCGCGCCGACGAAGTCATCCCCGGGTCGTCGGGTGACGTCACCGCGCCCCGCGGCACCGAGGTCATCCTGCAGGGCCGCGCCGACCGCCCCGTGCGCGCCGCCGCCCTGCTCGTCACCGGCGGCGAAAAAGAGCTCGTCCTCGACGCCGCCGTGAAGGACCGCCGCGCCCTGTCGGCGCGCTTCGTCGTCGAGGCGAACGGCGCCTGGCGCTTCCGCGTCGAAGAGGAGAACGGCGACGTCGACATCGACCCCATCGCCCACAAGATCCTCGTCCAGGCGGACGCCGCGCCCAGCGTCCGCCTCGACGAGCCCGCCGCCGACCGCGTCGTGCAGCCCGACGAGGACGTCGCGCTCGCCTTCGTCGCCGAGGACGACTTCGGCGTCACGAAGGTGCGCGTCGTCGTCAAGCGGCAGGGCGGCAGCCGCGCGCCCTACGAGAAGGTGCTGGCCGAGGTGCCAAGCCTGCGCCAGGCGCGCGGCCGCGGCAGCTTCCTCGTCGCCGACACTGGCGCGCGCCCCGGCGAGACGCTGGCCGTCACCGTCGAGGCCGTCGACAACGACGCGGTCGCCGGGCCGAACGTCGGGCGCTCGACGACCCGCGTGCTCACGGTGTTCTCGGCTTCCAAGCACCACGAGGAGGTGATCGCGCGCCTCGAAGCGCTGATGCAGCGGATGGTCGAGGTGCTCGGCGACGAGCTCGAGGCCCCGCTGGCCCCCGACGACGGGGCCGTCACCGACGGTGCGCTGCAGGCGCGGCTGCTGGCCCGCCACCGGCAGCTCGCGCCCCGCGCAGCCGACATGATGAAGGCCTTCGCCGACACGCTGACCGCCATCGCCCGCGACGAGCGCGCCGACGACGGGGTTCGCCGCGCGCTGGCCAACATGCGCCTTGAGCTCGGCCAGCGCGAAGACGACAAGCGCTCCACCGTCGAGCGCACGCCCACCCCGGTCGAGCCGCGCGCCGTGCCGCTGTCACAGTGGCAGCGACTGACCTTCGTCCAGCAGGCGTTCGTGCAGCGGCTCGAGAAGGACATCCTGTATCTCGACGACCTCGTGCAGCGGGAGCGCGTGCGGGAGACGCAGAAACTGGTCGCCGACATGAAGGCCGCGCAGCAGGACCTGAAGTCGCTCCTGCAGCAGTACAAGGAGTCGGGGGACCCGCAGACCCGCGACGCGCTGCTCGACGAGATCCGCCGCATGCAGGAGCAGCTCGCCCAGCTCGCCGCCAAGCTCGCCGAGCTCCGCCGCGAGCTGCCCGACGAGCACCTGAACGAGGACGCGTTCAAGGGCGGCGAGATGTTCGACAAGGCGAGCACCCTCGACGAGATGATCGAGGAGGGCCGCCTCGACGACGCCGCGCAGGCGCTGGAGCAGATGCTCGAGTCGACGCAGAAGATGGTCGAGGACCTGCAGAAGACCGGCGAGGAGCTCGGCGGCGAAGACAACAAGGAGCTGCGCGAGAAGCTCGAGCGCTTCGGCGACGAGCTGAAGGCCCTGCAGGAGGCGCAGCAGCAGCAGCTCGGCGAGACCGAGGAGGCGATGGACGCCGCGCGCAAGAAGCTCGAGGAGAAGGCCCGCGGTAAGCTCGAGGCCGCGCTCGCCGAGGCGAAGAAGAAGGCCGAGCGGGCCGAGCGCGCCCTCGACCGCGCGCCGCGCGACGGGCTGACCGGCTACGAAGAGGAGGACTTCGACAGCGCCCGCGCGACGACGAAGGACCTGCAGCGCGCGCTCGAGTCCGGCGACGTCGAGGACGCCCTGCGCGCCGTCGAGTCCGCCGAGGCCGCGGCGCGCACGGCGTCGCAGTCCCTCGACGAGCGCGTGCGTGGTCGACAGTCGTTCGCGACCCGCGAGACGCGGGCGGCCCGCGACGCGGCGCAGGAGGCCGCGGGGGCGCTGGAGCAGGCGCGGCGCGCGCTGCAGGAGGCGATGCCCGACCCGGCGCAGGCGATGGGTCCGCGCGACCGCGAGCGCCTCGGTCGGCAGGGCGACCGGCAGGAGCAGCTCGGCGAGCAGGCGCAGAAGCTGGCGCAGCTGCTCGACGAGATCGGGCGCAACGCGCCGCTGTTTGGCCCTGAGCACAAGCGACAGCTGCAGCAGGCGCAGCAGGCGATGCAGCAGGCCGGCCAGCAGCTGAAGGGACAGGCCCGTGGCGGGTCGCCGCCGGCGTCGCCGTCCTCGAGCGGGCCGCCTTCGAGCGGGCTGCGCGGGGCGCGGCAGGCGCAGAGCGAGGCGCTGCAGCACCTGCAGCAGCTGCAGCAGGCGATGGAGGAGATGGCCAAGAACGGCGGCGGCGAAGGCGGGATCCCGATGCCGCTGCCGGGCGGCGGCGCCCCGCAGAGCGAGGGCAGTCAGGGGCAGGACGGCCAGCGCGGCGCGTCGAAGGAGGAGGTCAAGATCCCCGACGGCAGCGACTTCAAGGTCAAGGACGCCTTCCGCAAGGACATCCTCGACGCCATGCGCGAGGGCGCGCCGGGCGACTGGGCCGGTGAGGTCAAGAAATACTACGAGGAGCTGATCAAATGATCGCTCCTTCTGCTGATAACTTTCGACAGATCCATCGTCTACCCTCGCCGCGGCGACCGTCGTGGCGATCGGCGCGGGCGCTCCTCTTCGCGCTGCTGTGTACCTCGGTGCCGGTCCTGTCGACGCTGTCGGCATCGCCGGCGCGGGCGGCGGGCGCGGCGGAGGCGGTGGCCGACCGCATTGCGCAGGGCAACGCGCTGTTGAACGACTGGCAGCTCGACGAGGCCGCGGCCATCGCCGCCGAGCTCGACGGGCAGCTGCCGGACGTGCCTCCGGTGCAGGCGTTGCTGGGCGCGGTGAAGTTCCATCAGGGCGACTTCGACAGCGCGGTGCGGCTGTTGCGGCGGGCGGCGGAGGCGGGGGAGGCGCCGGCGTTGTTGCCGCTGGCCGAGAGCACGCTTGAGGAGACGCGCGGCGCGCTGTCGAAGGAGAGCGCGCACTTCATCGTGCGGGTGCCTGCGGGCAAGGACGAGGTGCTGTTCCCCATCGCGCTGCAGGCGCTGGAGCAGGCGTTCGAGCGGATCACGGCGGCGTTCGACTACGTGCCGCGGCACAAGATCGCCGTCGACGTGCTGCACGACGCCCGCGGGCTGGCCCATGTGTCGAGCCTGACCGAGAAGGAGATCGAGACCTCGGGCACCATCGCCTTGTGCAAGTACAACCGGCTGATGGTCACGAGCCCCAAGGCACTGGCCCGCGGGTACTCGTGGCTGGACACGCTGGCCCACGAGCTGCTGCACCTGATCATCTCGGAGAAGAGCCGGAACACCGTGCCGGTGTGGCTGCACGAAGGCCTCGCCAAGTACAACGAGACGCGCTGGCGCGGCGCCCCGGGGCTCGCCCTCGACGCCGCCAGCGAGAACCTGCTCGCCAGGGGCACCAAGACCGGCAAGCTCATCACCTTCGAGCAGATGCACCCGTCGATGGCCAAGCTGCCGTCGCAGGACGACACCGCGCTGGCCTTCGCCGAGGTCTTCACCGTCATCGAATTCGTCGAAAAGACCATCCCCGAAAAAGACGGCAAGCGCGCGACCAACATCCTTCTGGAAACCCTCGCCAACGACGCCACGATGGACGAGGCGCTGCGGGCGTCGACCGGGCGCGACCTCGCGGGGCTGCAGCGCGATTGGCGGCAGTACCTCGGCAAGCGGGCGTTCAAGCTGGTGCCGGGGGCTGAGCCGAAGCGCCTGACGTTCGTGAAGGACGCCCGTGGCGCGGGCCCTGCCGTAGACGAAGCCGAGGAGGAGGCCGCGCTGAAAGAGGCAACGGAGCGCGGTGCGGCGGGCAAGAAGCACGTGCGGCTGGGCAACCTGCTGCGCGAGCGCCGCCGGCTGAAGGCCGCCGCCGTCGAGTACGAGCGGGCGGCGAAGATCACGGGGGTGACGAGCCCGGCGCTGCACAACCGGCTCGCCGGCGTGCTGCTGCAGACCGGCGACGTCCTCCGCGCGCGTCAGTGGCTGGACAAGACCGTGGCCGTCTTCCCCGACGACCCGCAGACGCGCGTGCTGCTCGGGCGGCTGGCCGTGCGCGACCAGCGCTGGGACGAGGCGCAGAAGCAATACGAGCGCGCCACGTGGGAGAACCCGTTCATCCCCGAGGTGCACGTGGCGCTCCTCGCGGTCGCCGACAAGACCGGCGACGCCGCGCTGAAGACCCGCGCCGAGGACGCGCTGCGGGCGCTGGCCGGGCACGCGGCGCGGCAGGTCGATGACCCGCTGTTCGTCATGGCCGACGCCCCGGCCGGCGCGCTGTCGCTGCGCTCGGAGCCATGGGGCCGCGTCTTTGTCGACGGCGTCGACACCGGGCGCTTCACGCCGGTCATCGACGTGCGCATCGCCGCCGGCCGCCACGTCGTGCGCGTCGAGGACCCGGTGAGCGGCCGCGCGGCGTCGGCGACGGTCGATATCGCGGCGAGCCGCACGCGCGCCGTCCAGCTGGTGCTGCAGGCGGTCACCGAGGACGAGCGCCGCGCGCTGCTCGCCGCCGAGGCCGCGCTGCGCCCGCCGCCGCCGCCGCCGCCCGTCGTCGACGCTGGCGTCACCGCGCCCCCTGAGGGCGACGACGACAAGCCCGTGCCGCCCTGGCTGCTGCCGGACGACGGCTACGGCGCCGAGGCCAGACCGCCGTAGCCCCGGGCACGCCATCGACCCCGTCCACCCCGTCGACCCCATGGCCGCCGTCGCCGCGCGGCGGCCCTTGCCGCGCCGCGCGACCGTGGGGATGCTCCGCGCGTGCTGCCCGCCACGACCCCTCGCCGCTCCACGCACGGCCTTCTGCGCACAGCCCACCACGGCGCCCTCGCCGTCCTGCTCGGGGTCGCGGCGTCGTGCATCACCCCCCCGACCGTCGACGCGACGACCGCGACGACGTCCGACGCGGCGCCGGCGTGGCTCCCGGCGGTGGCGCGCGATCTGGCCCGCGACCGCGCCCTCGACGAGGCCGCCGCCGTGCTGTGCGCGCGCGGCGGCGACGCCGTCGTCGACGACGACGTGCGCGCCACCGCCCGCGTATGGGATGGCCAGGTCACCGCGGCGCTGTCGACGTCGGCCGACGAGGCGCGCGCGCGCGTGGCCGCGCTGTTCGCCGACGTAGGACTCTCGCACTGGGGCGCCGCCGAGGGCGCGCGCCCCGGCGGGCAGCCCTGCTTCGCCGCCGTCGGCGCCCGCCGCGTCGTCGTCGTCGACGAGCTGCCGCCGGCGTTCGTGCCCGACCGCCGCGCGCCGGCGCGGCTGACGCTGACGCTGTCGCCGCGCAAGGCGGGCCACGTCTTCGTGCTCGGCCCCGACGGCCTCGTCGACCGCCTCCCCGTCGAGGGCGGCGGCCGCGCCCAGACGCTGACGCTGCCGTCGCGGCGCGAGGGCCGGCACGTGCTCGAGCTGATCGCCGACGACATCGACGACGACGGCGCCCCCCGCGGCGCCCCCGAGGTGGCGCTGCTTTGGCCCTACGTGCGCGGCCACCTGGCCTTGCCTCCGTCGCCGGCGGTGCTCTTTCCTGACGACGGCCACGACGACGTCGCGCTGTCCCACCGGGCGGAGGCCCTGGTGCAGCGGCTGCGCAACGAGCAGCTGCTCGAGCCGCTGAAGGTCTCGCCGCCGCTGTCGTCGCTGGCCGCCGAGCGCGCCGCCGGCGTCGGCAAGGCGCTCGGTCATATCGTCCTTGGCGTCGACCCGCAGAAGGCGCTGTCGGCGCGCTTCGGCGACGATCCGCGCGCGCAGTTCGTGCGGCTCGCCGAGCTGCAGGCCCGCGGCAGCACGCTGGACGACGCCTGGCAGGCGCTGGTCGACAGCCCTGCCCACCGATGGGAGCTGGTCGCCCTCGGCGTCACCCACATGGGCATCGCCGTCGTCCGCGGGCAGGACGCCCTCGGCCGCGAGCAGAAGACGCTGGTGGCGCTGCTCGGCCGGCGCCCGCCGGTGCGCGAGCCCGCCGCGGTGCAGCGGCGCCTGCTCGACGACACCAACGCGACGCGCACGAAGCGCGGGCTCGAGCCGCTCGTCGTCAGCGACACCCTCGAGGACGCCGCTGTCCGTCTGGCGCGGCGCATGATGGAGACCGGCCGCGTCGACGACACGTTGCTCGGCGGCCCCATCGGCGCGGTGGCGCTCGAGGCCGACGCGTCGATGACCCGCGTGCAGCCGCTGGTGGCGCGCATCGACGACCCGCTGCTGCTCGGCCCGTTCCCGGCGCTGCTCGACATGGACACGACGGCGCTGGGCGCGGGCCTCGCGCTGCACCCCACCGAGGGCGTCTTCTACGTCTGCGTCCTCGCCGGCACCGGCGGCGGCTAGACCGACGACCCAGACGACGATGGCCCGGACGACGGCGACGAGGCTGGCGCCGAGGGACGGCGCGTGGCGCGAGGAATGGCGCCGTCGTCGCGGGCGTCGATGACCGCGCCGCCGAGGACGACGTCGTCGTCGTAGACCACGAGCGCCTGCCCGGGGGCGACGCCGTGCACCGGCTCGTCGAAGCGCACGGTGAGCGCGTCGCCGTCGATGGCCCACGTGGCCGACTGCGCCGCGTGGCGGGCGCGCACCTGGGCGAACACGCGGCGCGGCCAGGACGACAACGGCTGGGCGCAGCGCAAGGGCGAGGCGCGCACGGCGCGCGTCGCCAGCGCCTCGCGCGGGCCGAGGGTGACAGTGTGGCTGGCCGCGTCCACATCGACGACGTAGAGGCGCTCGCCTTCATTCGGGCTCGCGACGCCGGTGCCGCGGCGCTGGCCGACGGTGAAGTGGTGGACGCCCTTGTGGGTGCCGAGGCGGCGGCCGCCGATGTGCACCAGCTCGCCCGCCGGCAGCGGGCCCGCGGCGCGCTCGACGACGGCGGCGTGATCGCCATCGGGGACGAAGCAGATCTCCTGGCTGTCGGGCTTGTGCGAAACGACGGGCAGCCCGGCCCGCGCCGCCAGCGCCCGCACCAGCGGCTTGTCGAGGTCGCCCAGCGGAAACAGCAGGTCGGCCACGTCAGCGAAGGGCGTGCCGTACAGCCAGTAGCTCTGGTCGCGCCGTCGGTCGGCCGGCCGCGCCAGCGCGGCGTGTACGACACCAGCAGCGGTGGGGTCGGGGCGCGCGACGCGGCGCACGTAGTGGCCGGTGGCCAGCACGGCGTCCATCGCCCGCGCGGTCTTCAACAGGTCGCCAAGCTTGACGTCGTGGTTGCAGGCCAGGCAGGGGATGGGCGTCCGCCCGCTCTGCCAGTCGCTCACGAACGGGTCGAAGACGGCGTCCTTGAAGCGGGCGCGGGCGTCGAGCGCGTAGAACGGCGCGCCCACGGCGTCAGCGACGCGGCGGGCGTCGGTCAGGTCGTCGTGGCTGCAGCAGCGGCCGTGGCGCACGGCCAGCGAGCCGGTGTCGTCGGGGGCGAGGCGCAGCGAGACGCCGATCACGTCGTGGCCGGCCTGCTGCAACAGCCACGCGACCACCGACGAGTCGACGCCCCCCGACAAGGCGACGACCACGCGGCGGGGGCGCTCGGCGTGCGGCACGACGAAGGCGTCGGCGCGGGCGCGGGCGTCGTCGTCGATGAGAGCGGGCGCGCAGGCGTCGGTCACGCGGGACTATGTAGAGAGCGCGGCCGCGGCTGCCAACGGGCGGCACGGGCGGCGCGGGCGGCACGGGCGGCACGGGCGGCACGGGCGGCACGGGCGGCACGGGCGGCACGGGCGGCACGGGCGGCACGGGCGGCACGGGCGGCACGGGCGGCACGGGCGTCACGGGCCGCGGCGCGCCGACGCGCGAAGGGGGTCACGCCGTCGGCGACAACACGGCCATGTCGGCGAGGCGCGGGTCCTGCGGGCCAGCGACGGTCTGCACGGCGACGCCGTGGTTGCGCAGGTAGTCGAGGCCGTTCTCGCCGGCGTAGCCGCCGCCGACGACGATCACGCGGGTCAGCCCGGCGTGGTGCAAGAGCTTCGCGCACATCAGGCAGGGCTCGCCGGTGACGACGAGCCACGCGCCCTTGGTGGCGACCCCCGAGGCGGCGCAGTTGCAGATCACGTTCATCTCGGCGTGGTGGCACCCGATCTCCATCCGCGTGCCCGACGGCACCTTCAGGTCGTCGCGCAGGCAGGTGCTCCCGCCGCACAGCTCGCCGCCGCCGCGCGGCCCGCCGTTGTAGCCGTCCATCAGCACGACGTTGCGCTCGGGGTCGAGCAGCAGCGCGCCGAACTTGCGGCGCGGACAATTGCTCGCGTTGGCCAGCGCCAGACACTGCTCGATGCGAATCCGGATGTGCTTTTCCTTCATCACGTCCTCCGCCGGCTCCTGTGACACGGTGGCCCCGCCGACGGAAGCGTCGTGGTCGCCGAGTCGTCTGCTGCGTCGTCTGCTGCGTCGTCTGCTGCGTCGTCTGCTGCGTCACATCGAGCGACGGTAGGCGCCGCCGACCTCGAAGAGCGCCTCGGTGATGCTGCCCAGCGAGCAGACCTTGGCCGCCTCCATCAGCGCGGCGAACACGTTGCCGCCGTCGCGGGCGATGTCCTTCAGCTGCTGCAGGGCGACTATGCGCTCGTCCTCGAAGCGTGCCGCGAGGGCCGCCACGTTGTCGATCTGCGACTGCTTCTCGCCTTCGGTCGAGCGGATGAGCGCCGTGTCCTTCACGAGCGACTCCTCGCTGTCGGGCAGGAACGTGTTGACGCCGACGATGGGCAGCTCGCCCGAGTGCTTCTTGTGCTCGTAGTGCAGCGACTCCTCCTGGATCTTGCCGCGCTGGTACATCGTCTCCATCGCGCCGAGCACGCCGCCGCGCGCGTCCAGCGCCTCGAACTCCTTCAGCACCGCCTCCTCGACGAGGTCGGTCAGCCGCGTGAGGAACGCCGAGCCCTGCAGCGGGTTCTCGTTCTTCATCATGCCGAGCTCGCGGTTGATCACGAGCTGGATGGCGATGGCCCGCCGCACGCTCTCCTCCGTCGGCGTCGTCACCGCCTCGTCGTAGGCGTTGGTGTGCAGCGAGTTGCAGTTGTCGGCGATGGCGTAGAACGCCTGCAGCGTCGTGCGGATGTCGTTGAACGCCATTTCCTGCGCGTGCAGCGACCGACCCGACGTCTGGATGTGATACTTGAGCTTCTGGCTACGGTCGCTCGCACCGTACAAGTCGCGCATCGCCACCGCCCAGATGCGGCGGGCGACGCGCCCGATCACGGCGTACTCGGGGTCGAGCCCGTTGCTGAAGAAGAAGCTCAGGTTCGGGGCGTAGTCGTCGACGTTCATCCCGCAGGCGCGGTAGTACTCGACCAGCGTGAAGCCGTTGGCCAGCGTGAACGCCAGCTGCGTGATCGGATTCGCCCCCGCCTCGGCGATGTGATAGCCGCTGATGCTGACGCTATAGAAATTATTGACTTCGTGGTCGACGAAGTACTGCTGGATGTTACCCATCACCCGCAGCGAGAACTCGGTGGAGAAGATGCAGGTGTTCTGCGCCTGGTCCTCCTTCAGGATGTCGGCCTGCACGGTGCCGCGCACCTTCGTCAGCACCTCGGCCTTGACCTCGTCGTACAGCGCCTTTTCGACGACGCGGTCGGCGGACAGCCCGAGGAAGCCGAGCCCTTGCCCGTCGTGATTGGGCGGCAGCTCGCCGCGGTAGCGCGGGCGGGTCAGGACACGGTCGGCGAACCACCGCTCGATGCGGGCGTCGACGTCGGCCCAGCGGCCCTCTTTTTTCAGGCGCCGCTCGACAGCCGCGTCGATGGCGGCGTTCAGGTAGAACGCCAACACCGTGGGCGCCGGGCCGTTGATGGTCATCGACACCGACGTCGACGGCGCGCACAGGTCGAAGCCCGAGTACAGCCGCTTGGCGTCGTCGAGGCAGCAGACGCTGACGCCGGCGTTCCCGATCTTGCCGTGGATGTCCGGGCGCAGCGCCGGATCGCGGCCGTACAACGTCACCGAGTCGAACGCCGTCGACAGCCGCACCGCCGGCTGCCCGCGCGACACGTAGTGGAAGCGGCGGTTCGTACGCTCGGGCGTGCCCTCGCCGGCGAACATACGCGTCGGGTCCTCGCCCGTCCTCTTGTACGGGAAGACCCCGGCGGTGAACGGAAACACCCCCGGTGCCCCCTCGGCCAGCGCGAACTTCAGGCGGTCACCCCAGTCGGCGGTGTCGGGCAGCGCGACCTTGGGGATCGACTGGTGCGACAGCGACGTCGTGTAATTATCAACGCGAATCTCTTTGTTTCGCACCGTATACGAGTGCTGCGGTTTCTCGTAGCCGTCCTTTAGCGCGTCCCAGCCCTTCAGGGCCTCCTTGCTCTCGGCGGTCAGCTCGTCGAGCAGCGCGTCGTGGCGCTGGCGCAACGTGCGCACGGCGAGGTCGACGGTGGGCTCGGTGCAGGCCTTGACGCCGAAGGGGTGGGCGACGGCGGGCACGGGGCCGCCGAGCTCTTTGAGCGCGCGGCGCAGGCCGTCGACGCGGGAGGCGCGCTCGGCCTCGTCGGCGACGAGCCGACGACGACGGCGCAGGGTGTCGGCGATGTCGCCCAGGTAGCGGGCGCGGGCCGGCGTGATGATGGCGTCGGTGGCGGGCTCGCCCTGCACGAGCCCGGGGCTCTCGAAGCCGAGCGCGGTCATCGCGGCGTTGAAGAAGCGGTTGGTGCCCTTGTCGTGGAAGCGGTGGGCGGCGGTGCCGTAGACGGGCATATCGTCTACGGCGCGGTCGAAGGCGCGCTTGTTGCGCTGCACCTGCTTCTTGACGTCGCGCACGGCGTCCAGAGCGCCGCGCTTGTCGGCCTTGTTGACGACGACGAGGTCGGCGTAGTCGAGCATGTCGATTTTCTCGAGCTGGCTCGGCGCGCCGTACTCGGGCGTCATCACGTAGACGGCCTGGTCGACGAGGCCCTGCTGCTGCAGCTCGTGCAGCTCGCTGTCGGACTGGCCGATGCCGGCCGTCTCGAGCACGACCAGATCGAAGCCCTGCGTGCACAAGAGCGACAGCGCGTCGCCGACGGCGGGGCTGGTGGCGAGGTTGGCGCGGCGGGTGGCGAGGGAGCGCACGTAGACGCGGTCGCCGGCGCGGACGGCGGCGTTCAGGCGGATGCGGTCGCCGAGCAGCGCGCCGCCGGTGCGCTTGCGGGTCGGGTCGACGGAGAGCACGGCGACGCGCTTGTCGGCGTAGCGCTCGAGGAAGCGCAGCAGCACCTCGTCGATGAGCGAGCTCTTGCCGGCGCCGCCGGTGCCGGTGAAGCCGAGGACGGGCGGCCGCTTCGTCGTCGCCAGCCGCGCCTTCACCGCCGTACGCAGGGTCAGCGTCGCCCGCAGCGCGTCGTCGCTGGCGTCGTCGTGGCCGCCGAGCTCGAGCGTCGTGATGGCGCGCGCGAGGGCGGGCGCGGGCAGCGCGTGCTCGGGCAGCGACGTCACGGCGGCGCCGGGGACGTGGTCGCACTCGGCGAGCATGTGGCGGATCATGCCGACGAGGCCCATCTTCCGGCCGTCCTCGGGCGAGAAGATGCGGCTGACGCCGCGGGCGTGCAGCAGCGCGATCTCGTCGGGGACGATGACGCCGCCGCCGCCGCCGTAGACGCGAATGTGGCCGGCGCCTTTTTCGCGCAGCAGCTCGAGCATGTACGTGAAGTACTCGACATGGCCGCCCTGGTACGACGACACGGCGATGCCCTGCGCGTCCTCGGCGATGGCGGCGTCGACGACGTCCTGCACCGCGCGGTCGTGGCCGAGGTGGATGACCTCGGCGCCCTCCTGCTGCAGCACGCGGCGCATGATCTGGATCGCGGCGTCGTGCCCGTCGAACAGCGACGCCGCGGTGACGAAGCGGACCTTGTGGCGCAGCGCGAACGAGTCGACGGCGGGATCGTGGACGGCGGCGGTCATGCGGGCACCTCGGGGCTGCGATCTAGCAGGCGCTGCTGTCGACGTCAGCGATGCCGTCGCTTGTCGCCGCCGCGGCGACAACGCGGCGCAGCGCGGACCGTTCGCGGTGGTGCGAAGGGTTACGCCTGCTGGAGTTCGCCGCAACGTTTCTGCTGCGGAGTCGTCGATGCTCGTCCCCGCTCGTTTCGCGCTGCGCGTCCCGGTCGCCGTCGCCACGGCGGCGCTCGTCGCGTGTCCGCCCAGCGGTGAAGACGGGGGCGAAGGCGAAGGCGAGGCCGAGGGCGAGCCTGCCGGCTTCTTGGTCGGTCGGTCCTGCGGCGACGAGTGCCCCGCGCCACCAACTGTATGATCATAACCAACACGGGCTTCGAGGTCTGCACCGCGGCAACAGACTGAGTCGCCTGCGACGCGGCGTTCGGCGCGGGCACGTGTACGGTTTCGTCGTTCCTCGACTTCGGCTCCTGCAGTCCGCCCTGACGGGCACCGACAGCGCGGCGAGCGCCTCGGACCGCGACGAAGCCCCGCGAACGCGGGGGCTTCGTCGCCCTCGCTGACCGCGCGTCGCGACCGAGTACCCGAACCTGACCACGCTGCTGAACGGCACGTCGCAGCGCACCTCGCCCGAGACGCTGCAGAGCCTCGCCGAGTCGGCGCGCAACATCGCCAGCCAGGGCGCCCACGCCGACGCCACCGGGGCCGCCGTCGTCGCTGACGCCGCCACCCGCGTCGGGGACGCGGTGATCGCCAGCGACATCGGGCAGGCGATCCTGCACCTCGCCCAGCAGGTCTGGCTCAGCTTCGAGGTCGAGCCGATCATGGGCGCCGAGGCCATGGGCCGGCTGGCCCATCAGGGATCGCTGGGCGCCGTTGGCGTCGGCGGCGGCGCGCTGGCCAGCGACGACGCCGACGGCGAGCGCCGCGCGCCGGACAACCGCCTTGAGGTCGACGCCTTGCTCCCGCGCGCCAAGGCCGCCCACAGCCGCGTGCTCGAGACGACCCACGCGGCGCGGGCATTGGTCGGGCAGGGCGCCTCGCGCGGCGCCACCGCGCCTCGGCGCCTGCTCACCCGCGTGCAGCGAGCGCTGGACACCGCCGTCGGCCGCGTCGTCGGCTGACACCGTCCCTGACGCGCGAGCGAGCTGGTCGGGCAGCGGTTTGCGCCGAGAGGTGGCGAAAGCCACGATGCCGCCATGACCGCCGTGTCCACCGTCCTCGATCGTCGTGAACGCAAGCTGGCCGCGTCGCGCCGGTTTCGCGACGGCCGCTTTTGGAACACGCACCCCGTGCAGATGATGAAGGGTGGGCCGGGCGTAGGCCTGATGGTCGACTTCGTGGCCGGCAGCGGCCGCCGCACGCCGAAGAAGCCGCTGCCGCTGTACGCGTCCACCGAGGCCGCGCTGTCGTCCTCTTCGTCGTCGGGCCTGCGGCTCACGTGGCTCGGCCACTCGACGGTGCTGGTCGAGGTAGACGGCGTGCGCCTGCTCACCGATCCGGTCTTCGGCGAGCGCGCCAGCCCCCTGCCCTTCGCCGGTCCGAGGCGCTTCCACCGCCCGCCGCTGTCGCTGTCGCGCCTCGGCCGCATCGACGCTGTCGTGCTGTCCCACGACCACTACGACCACCTGTGCGCGTCGACGGTGCGGGCGCTCGTCGACGGCGCGCTGCCCGGCTTCCAGGGGCGCTTCGTCACCGCGCTCGGCGTCGGCGCGCACCTGGAGACCCTGGGCGTCGATCACACGCTCATCGACGAGCTCGACTGGGGCGACGGCGCGCGCGTGCACGGCGCGACCGGCGCCGCCGTCGACATCGTGGCGACGCCGTCGCAGCACTTCTCGGGGCGGGGCGCGTTGGACCGCAACGCCACGCTGTGGGCGGGCATGGCGATGATCGGCAGCAAGCACCGGGTGTTCTTCTCGGGCGACACCGGGCCCACGCCCGAGCACAAGGACATCGGCGCGTCGCTCGGCCCATTCGACGTGGCGATGTTCGAGATCGGCGCCTTCCACCCGTCGTGGGGCGACATCCACCTCGGCCCTCACGCCGCGTGGGACGCCTTCTGCGCGCTGGGCGCCCGGCGCCTGCTGCCGGTGCACTGGAGCACCTTCGACCTCGGCCTGCACCCGTGGGAGGAGCCCGGCGAGCTCTTGTTCCGCCGCGTCGTCGGCGACGCTGGCGCGGGCGGCGCGCGGCAGGCGCTGTGGACGCCGCTGCTCGGCGAGCCCCTCGACGTCGACGGCGAGCGCTCACCCGAGCCGTGGTGGCGCAAGGTGCTCGCCGGCTGACGCGTCCGGGAGCGGTCGCGCCGGGCTCAGCGGGCGAGGACGAACGGGCGCGCCCGCGGGTCGTCGTCGTTCACGAACTCGCCAAAGCAGGCGCGCGCTGCAGACTGAGCGCGGACGCACGCATTCGTTCGGTGGGTGGCCAGCTGCACGATGGCGGCGGCGGCGGCGAAAGACAGCGTCACCGGCGTGACCGGCTGACAGCGCACGGTCTCCTCGGCGACGCCAGTGGCGCCGAACAACGGCCGTCCCCAGCACGACACGCCGCCAGCAACGACGGCGCACGCGTGCGGTGTTCCCCAGGGAGACCGCGGTGGCCGCGCGCTCGACCACCACGGCGAGGGCGCGCTCCTCGTCTTCGGGCGCGTCGGGCGCCGCCACGCCGTAGATGTTGTCACCGGCGCGGAGGACGGCGCGGTCGGCGTCGACGAGGCACGCGTTGTCGCCCTCGCCGTTGACGGCGAAGGCGGCGCCGCCGGTGAGCAGCGCACAGGGCGTCGCGGGGACGCCGCCGAGCACGGCGGGCAGCGAGGAGCCCCCGCGCGGGTCCACCCAGACGACGGCGCCGCCGTCGCGCTCGCCGCACGCCGTCGACATCGAGACGACGAGGCGCCGCACCCCGGAGAGGCCGACGATCGCGCGCGGCGGGAGTCCGGCGCCAAGGCACGAGGTCGTCGTGCCATCGCTGGCGCAGGTCAGACCCCCGTGGTTGTCCCCGTCGGCGCCGAGCGCGACGACGTGGGCGTGGCCGACAGCGAGCATCGTTACATCATCGAGGCCGCGGAGCGCCGCCGGCTCGGCGTCGCTGGCGCCCTGAGCGCGCCCGAGCTGCCCACGACCGTTGGGCCCCAGCGCTGCACCGCCGCGCGGCCGTCGATGGCGCAAACGAAGCGGGCGCCCACGTCGACGAAGCGAGCGGTGGGGCCGAGGTCGCCCTCGCCCTCGCCTACGCCCTCGCGGGGGGGCGCCCTCGCCCTGATCCGCTGACGTGGGCTTGCAGGCGTCCACGACGTCGTCGGCGCGGCGCGCGCAGGTCTCGCCGGGCTCGCACTGGTCGTCGCGGCGGCAAGGGCGGGCCGCTGTCGAGGCACCGCACGCGTCACCGCCGAGCGCGATCGCCACCGCCCGAACGAGCACGACGCGCGGGCGAGCAGCGTAGGCAACCATCAAGGGCTCGCTCACCAGCGACGGTGACGACAGCGAGGGGCGACGCGCTCCCCAGCATGGTCACGGCGCAGACGACGGTCGCGGCGTCGCCGCCAATCAGGCCGGCGCGCAGAGCACAGACGCTACGCCACCGCCGGCGCGGTGCAAACGGCTTGCTGGCGCTCGCGTGTTCCCCAGGGTGGCCTGCCATCTTCGGCGAGCCTTTCGTCGTCTTTGAGTCCACGCGGGATCACTTCAGCGTCGATCTCGTCCGCGAGCGCGCCTGATCGCGCGGTGACGGGTGTTGTCGATCACCCACCCGCGGGGCAGCAAGCCGAGGCGGCGGCGGTTTCGTCGTCGACATCCCGCGCCCGCGCGCCCTGGGAGACCCTCGTGCCCCATGACCAGCGACCGATCGGCGTGTTCGACTCCGGCGTCGGCGGGCTCACCGTGCTGCGCGCGCTGCAGGCCGCGCTGCCCGACGAGCCCACGGTCTACCTGGGCGACACCGCGCGCGTCCCCTACGGCACGCGCTCGGCGGCCACCGTCGTGCGCTACGCGCTGAACAACGCACGCACGCTGGTGAAGCGCGCCGACATCAAGCTGCTCGTCGTCGCCTGCAACACCGTCAGCGCCGTCGCGCTGGACGCCCTGCGGCAGGACCTGCCCATCCCCGTCGTCGGCGTCATCGAGCCCGGCGCCCGCGCCGCCCTCGCCGCCGTCGGCCGCGTCGACGCCGGCATCGGCGTGCTCGGCACCGCGGGCACCGTGCGCTCGGGCGCCTACCCGCGTGCCCTCGCGCAGCGCGGCCACACGGGCGTGGCCACCGCCGTGGCCGCGCCGCTGTTCGTGCCGCTGGCCGAAGAGGGCTGGACCGACGGCGACGTGCCGCGCCTCGTCGCCGCGCGCTACCTGCAGGCGCTGCCCGCCGACGTCGAGGCCGTCGTGCTCGGCTGCACGCACTACCCGCTGCTCGCTCCCGTGATCGCCTTGGCGCTGGCCGAGTCGCACCCCCGCGCGCGTGTCGTCGACGGCGCCGCCGCCACCGCCGTCGACGTCACCCGCGTCCTTGACGAGCAAGGCCTGCGGGCGCCGTCGGACACGCACCCCACGCACCGCCTGTTCGTCACCGACTCCCCCGAGCAGATGGCGCGGCTGTCGCGCGCGTTCCTCGGTCGCGAAGTCAGCGCCGCGCAGATCGAGCTCATCGACGTCGAGATGACCGCCTGAAAGGTTGACGAGGCGCCGTCAGACCGCCGTCAGACCCCGACGCATCGGCGTGGGGCCGCTCACGGTTCGTCGAAGCCGACCAGCAGCGCCGACAGCTGGAACACCGGCTCGGTGTGCGCGCCGCCGTCGTAGTCGCAGCCCGTGCCCAGCGTGCAGGCAGCGCACGTCGACACATCGGGCCGGCAGGTGTTGTCGTAGGCCTCGACGTCCCAGCCGACGACGAGGTCGCCCCGCGCCTGCGCTGTGTGGATCGCGTCGCTGACGTCCTCGACCCACGGCCGCACGTCGGCGCCGGGGCACCAGCCGGCGCGTGGGTACTGCCACGTGCCCTGCTGCCGCGGCGCCGCCGTCGTTTCGCAGTCGTCGCGCCAAACCTGCCGCTCGCGCGCGGCGCCCCCCACCGACAACGCGTGGGTGCGGGCGCAGAACTCGGCGCAGTTGTCGGCGTTTCCCTGCCCGTGGCCGGTGACGAGCGCGCGCAGCTCCCACGTCGTCGCCGTCGTCGATGTCGGCAGCGTCAGCGTGGTCGTCTGCGCCGGCGGCCGCGCCGGGTCGCCGTAGACGACGGCGGTGGGTGACCACACCGGCTGCACGACCACGGGCCGGCGGGCGGGCACACCGCCGTGCAGGTCGACGATGACGGTGAGCAGCCAGCCGTCGCCGTAGCCGCTGCCCGGCCCCACCCACGTGTCGATGAAGGCGCGAAACGTCACCGCACCGCGCAGCAGCGGCCGCAGCGACGTGGCGTCGACGTCGAAGCCGGCGCCCACGCCGAAGGGCGTGATGAAGCGCGCGAGCTCGACGGTGCGCTCGGCGCCACCGTCGTCGGTATGTACGACGCCCAGCGACGCAAAGCGGTCCCACGGGTCGCAGCCGCCCGACGGGCACGACAGCGCGATGCGCAGCGTGATGGCGTCGTAGGCGCCTTGTTCGGGCAAACGCGCCGTGGCGTCGACGACGCGGCGGTTGTCGGCGCCGGTGAAGAACACCGGAACGGCGTCGAACACGGTGACGAACGCGTCGGGCCCCGGCGCGCGGTCGAGCGTGGGAGCCGCCTCGCCATCGAGCGGGTCGTCAAGCGGGTCGTCGGCGACGTTCGCCGCCGGGAGGCACGCCGACGAGGAGAGGCTCGCGGCCAGCGCGAAGAGCGCCGCGACGAGGGGCCGACGAGAGGGTCGTGACATGGCGACAGGCTAGCAGGAGCGCAGCGACGGTTGGCTTCAGCGCCCGGTCGTCGGGGTAGTCGTCTTCGTGGGCGGCGTCGGCGGCGGCGCGGTCGTCATCACCGCGGCCGGCGTGAGGTCGACGAGGGTGGTGTAGTTCTCGTAGCGGGTGGTGATTTGCGAGACGTAGGCCACCGGCTCGCTGCCGCGGCAGTAGCCGTGGCGGGCGGCGCGGGCGACGCGCGGATCGGCCAGCCGCAGCATGGCCCGCTCGACGTGCTGGAACCACCGGTTCGGATCGAGCCCCATCTGGCGCGCGAGCAGGCGCGCGTCGTCGACGTGGCCCTTGCCGGCGTTGTAGGCCGCCAGCGCGAAGCGCACGCGGTGCTTGAACGGGATGGCAGGGTCGAAGTGCTCGAGCAGCCACGCCATGTACTTCGCGCCCGCGGCCACGCCCTGCTCGGGGTCGCGCAAGTTGGTGAAGCCGAGCTCGCGCCCTGTCGCCGGCATCACCTGGAACAGCCCCTGCGCGCCGACGGCGCTCTTCGCGTCGGGGTCGAAGCGCGACTCCTGGAAGGCCTGCGCGGCGAGCAGCCGCCAGTCGAGCCCCGCCTCGGCGGCGCGCCGCCTGATCAACGGGTCCCAGCGCGAGATGCCGCCGTCCTTGTCGCGGTCCGGCTCGGTGGTCTTCGTCGTCGACTGCGCGTGCGCCGGTGTCAGGTAGGCGCGGCGCAGCAGGTTGTAGACGGTGCTGCCGCTCGACGTGCCGTCGTCCTTCACCGTGACGTGCTCGCGCACGAAGGACGCGAGCGCCCGCGACAGCTGCGGCGCGGCGGCGCGCGTGACCCACACCCTTGGCGCGTCGCGGCCGAGCACGACGTCGGCGCGCACGTCGCGGCGGCCATCGAGCATTCCCCGCTCGAGCGCGCCCAGGACCGACAGCGGCAGCGCCCCGCCAGCCACGGCGTCGGCGCGGGCCCCGACGTCATCGGGGGCATCGGCGACGAGGGCGAAGCCGTGCGCCGTCGACAGGGCCGCCAGCGCGGCGACCACCGACGGTGCCAGCGTCATCGGCACGTGGATCGTCCGCCCGCGCAGCCCGGCGAGATCGACGACGCGGGCGGCCGGCGCCGCCGCGGCCTTCGCCCTGGCCGTCGTCTTTGTCTTCGACGTCGTCTTCGGCGTGGTCGTCGCGTCGGGTGTGGCGGGCGCGGTCGGCGATGACGCGGGCTGCAGCAGGTAGAGCTCGGGCACGAGCACCGGCGGCGACGTCGTGGTGGAGGCCGGGTCGCCGCAGCCCGGGTCGGGCAGCAGCGCGGCGAGGACATCGCCCCGGCCCTCGGTCAGCGACGCGCACAGCGCGGCGGGATCGGGCGGCACGACGACTTCGATGCGCAGGTGGTGGGCGGCGGCGAAGAGCGCGATCAGGTCGTGATCGAAGCCGCGCTGCTCACCCTTGCGCAGGAAGTAGCTGACGTCGTCGTTCTTGGTCAGCACGCGGATCGAGCCGCGCCGGACGAGCCCGTCCAGGTCGAGCCGGCGGGCGGCGTCACGGCCCGTGGTCAGCGCGCGCTCGATGAGGAAGGCGTCCAGCGCGGCCTTCAGCGCGACGTTGCGCGGATGCACGGCGAGAGCGAGCGCGCGGTCCTTCTTCAGGATCGCCCAGGGCGCGACGTCGGGGTTGTAGGCGCGGACGTGGGCGAGGACGTCGCTGTCGACGACGGTGGCGCCGAGCTCGCCGCGGGCAACGGCGAGAGCGAGGTCGTGCTCG
>Ga0194129_10000608_pt1 | contig 66788 bp, 101 predicted proteins | sample TA2KigCa35mmetaG_FD_150862 | JGI IMG/M metagenome (GOLD analysis project Ga0194129, IMG submission 150862) | Freshwater microbial communities from Lake Tanganyika, Tanzania - TA2015038 Kigoma Deep Cast 35m | ecosystem: Environmental > Aquatic > Freshwater > Lake | place: Tanzania: Lake... | reverse complement strand
CTAGGCGTTGTGCCCGGCGCTCCAGGATCTGAGCCTGTCGCCCCAGGATCTGAGCCTGTCGCCCCAGGATCTGAGCCTGTCGCCCCAGGATCTGAGCCTGTCGCCCCAGGATCTGAGCCTGTCGCACCAGGATCTGAGCCCGGCACTCCAGGAGCTGATTCAAAAGATCCAGGCGCTGATTCAAAAGATCCAGGAGCTGGACCCGGCGGTTCTACTGCTCGAGCACGAAAAGCCCAAAAAGTTACAGGCAAAGATGCAATGATTGCACTCTACGCGTATGGTCTGACTCGCAAGAGAATCGAATCTAAGCTGGCCCAAGCTCGGAGTTCAATTGAGAGCAGAGCAGACTATAAGAGTATGACAGCAGATCAGAAAAAGAAATTTATGGATAAAGAGCTTGAAAAGGTTGTCATGCCGGGAAGTGATAAACATAGAGCACTCTGGCAAAAAGAGCTAGAGCGCGCACTGAGCACAAAAGATATCTCGATATCAGAATCCCTTAACTTGAAAACTGTCTTCGCGCATCTTTTTGAATTTGACATGACCAGAGGTAGCAATGTTATCTCATTCGCGTCGCGAGGGCCGACCAGATCTCGCGGCAAAGATCCCGAAGGCGCCACAGGAAACAAAGATCCAGGCACACCGGGGGAAGGCGATCCTAGCGAACCTAGTCCTGAAGAGCCGACCAAGCCTCCTGAAAATAATTCTGGGGGCGGTCGACCATCCAGTGTTAAGTCTGGGCCCGCTCACGTATATGACAAGATTAGCGCAGATGGCAAAAAATATATCGTGGGGCGGATTTTTGAGTCCAAGCGTCGTCGAGCGGAACTTAGCCTATTTGAGATGCTACTGCACGAAGCGCCAGATGATGCGCCTCTTGATTTTGACGCGCTTTGGAAGGTAGTTAACACAAAAGAAAACCAGATAAATAAAACACCTGACCAGCTTATTCAAAAAGCACAGGCTTCATATACATCCAAGGGTGAGGTCACCAGAGATAAAGCTTCTGACGGTCTAGAAGTGAGAGGTTCTGATGTACCTGAGGACAAGCAAGAGGCTCTCCTGAAGAAATACAGCGATATTTCGAAGGAAATTACGAAGATCTTAAATGCGCGCAAAATGTTTGTTAGCAACGGCACTGAAGTAAAGTGGGACCAAATACCTAAGGTCGACAGTGATGCCCTACAGGCTCAATTAAAGGCGTACCAGGCAGCTTGCAAAGCATACGTTCAGGGTAATGGTGCGCCGGAGCTCATAAAGCGTATCGACCCAAACGCCATAGCAACCCTTAGCAAGGGATGGAAGTTTACACCCACGGCAGCACCTGCTGGTGAAGTCCAGGCAACAAAAGAGGGTTATGAAAAGTCTGATGCTTTAATATTTGAGCGCTGGCAGAAGCTTGCCGGAATGAAGATCATATAAGAGACACTTTGTCGGAGGCGTTCTGTGTTAAAAGTAAGTGACATCGATTTGTTGAGAGAGATGCGAACAGTTTATCGCCGACGCCTCAATGAGGCGACTCAAGGGCTCAATGAGGTCGAGATTCAAGACAAGAAGGGAAATATTATCCTTTCTCCTGGGCTCAAGATCCGACACAAGAAGAGCAAATTTGAGTATACCATCAAGTCCATCGATCGTGCAGCGAAGACAGTCTGTCTTCTGCCTCCGGAGGCGCCCCGTGTGATGTCGCCCGAGGCTCAGCGCTCGCAATCAATGAGCATGCCGACCGACGCGGAGCTGCTCGATCTCGTCAAGGGAAAGATCGAAATTCCAGCAGATTTCTTTGCAGACGAACCCCAGCAGAGCGCGTCTACAGGTGATAAAAATGTGCCTCCGAGCGATATAATGGACGTGTCCTTTGCGGACTTTATAAAGAACTACGAGGTAACAGAATGAGCGACAGAAGGCTCGAGGCAGATGTTCGTAAGATACTGGGGATCGATGAGGGCGAAACTCTCTCAGAGTCCTATGTTGCTGCTGCCAAGAAATACAATGTAACCTCAGAGCTTCTGAGCGAGAAGAGCAAGGTGGCGCGCCAGCGTGAGTACGAGCGCTGCGTGGAGACGCTTAACAAAGTGTCTGCGAATCTCGACACTGCAAACAGGCAGGAGGCGAACCGCTTTTCGTCAGAGTTTAGGCACTGTAAAATTGACGAGGCGCATCTCATTAATGCAGCCTTCCTCAAAGCCTATCACTTTGAGAACATCAGCGACCTCAAGAGCCAGATCTCTGTTGACTCGATCTGCTTCATGCGCCTCGAGCGCGACTTCGGATCTTTTGATGATTGGCAGAAAGATTTTATCGCCTGTGGCATGTCTGCGCGAAACGGCTATGTCGTTACCGTCTACAACTTCTTCCTGCGCAGATACATGAACTTCATTATTGACAATCAGTCACAGGGAATGCCTGCTGCATGCATGCCTGTAATCGTGCTTGACGTCTCTGACGGAGCGTACTATCGTGACTATCTCGACGACCGCAAGTCCTACATGGTTGCCATGATGAAGGAACTTGACTGGGAGAAGATAGAGGAGCGCTTCAAGCAGTCAGATAAAATGTCAAAGATCATGGCAGCCTAATTCGTCCAGAACGATCTGGCGCAAACTCAGGAGACGAATTGAATAGCTCAGATACAAAGAGAGTCTGTGTTGCAATCTGTAATTACAATCACAGCAAGTACCTCGCTCAATCGATTAAGAGCATCACGGAGCAGACATACAGCAATCTAGACATCGTCGTCGTCGATGATGCATCGAGTGACGCGCAGGTCGTCGAGGATATTGTTTCTTCGTTTGGAGATAAACGAATTAGGTTCATACAGCTCCCGCAGAATAGAGGCAAGTGGAATGCACTGAACACAGCTTTTTCTAGCACAGATGCTGCCCTGTGCACTTCACATGACGCTGATGACTTCTCACTTCCCTGGAGGATCGCAGCACAGGTCGAAGTTCTCATGAGCACGAAAACACTTCACAACCTCTGCGGTTTTGTGTCTTGCCTGTCAGACGATGACATGTTGACCGCGCAAGTACAGATGCAGCAGCCGAACGAACTGCAGTTCTTGTCGGGTGATAAAATATTCGGAGCTGTAATGCACGGCTACAACACACCTGGAATTAATCACTACTACACAGGCACATTTGAGACTCACGGCGCTAGTGCTCTATTCTATAGACGCGTGTGGGACCTAGGTTTTAGATTTTTGCCCCCGTCACAAAATTTACGCGTCCTAATGAGTGAAGACTCTGACTTTAATTTTAGAGTGACGACAGGGCTCAGATCGACGTCTCTGCTTCAGGAAAAGCCATACCTCTATAGAAGAAATACTAGTACGAATAAGGAAGAGATGTGAGCATACTTAACATGTCGACCCAGAAAAACTTAGGAGTCTAACATGCGCAGACGGTCTTTAAGCACTTTTAAACAGATGATGTATGAGCGCTACCGCCTCAACGAAGAGGATGAGGAGAAGAAAGACGACGAAGGCGACGCAGCCGATGACCTCTTCGGCGGCGGTGATGATAAGTCAGACGAGGGCGGCGATGATGCCGAGAAAGACTCCGGCGGCGAAGAGGATGATGCAGGCGCCGAAGACGCAGCGGGAGATGACACGGGCGAAGACAAAAAAGACGCTGGCGGTAAAGATGATCCTGCATCAGACCTCTCGGATGACGAGAAGGAAGAGGTTGCTCGCGACTGGGCTGCGTCTAAGGCAATGGAGACGGGAGGCACCTCAGATGACGGTGAGGCTCCCGACCCCGATGTCCTCACGAGCGAGATCGAGAAGCACCTCGAGCGGGCACTTCGGGCTGCTGAAGACTCTGCGAAAATGGATCTCGCAAGACGCGTAAGCTTCCTTTCAGGTCAAAATGAGCCTGGCACTTTTTCGGAAGGTTGGTGGCGCCGCGGACTCTCAAAGCTCCTCTTTGAGGCGGAGTCCAAAAAGGACCCCGTCTTTGACGTGAGCGAGTATGCGCAGCATGTGTCTAGATTCATTTTTAATTACGATAAAATGATCGACGTACCGTTTATAATCTACACAAAGGCATATGATTACATTAAGTCCCTATACGGCGACGCTATTGCGGAGCAGTTCAAGGACACGATGGAAGAACAGTACGATATAAGTTTTGACGAAGAAGAAGCACCACCACAAGTCTACGCAGTCGGCGCCCGACCGAGCGGCGGCGGAGCGTAAGGACGAAGAGATCGTCTTAACGCCTCTGCGTGACTTTGAGACACGCAAGACTGTCCACGTAAGTATCATGAAGTCCACACACGGTGAGCTTCGTGCCATCCTCTTTCGTCGAGGCCTCTCGATGCAGGAGGTTTTTGATGCAATTGCATCAAGAATCTGTGACGGTGACCCAGCGATGTCAAAAATGCTTGACGAGCTTGTCATCGGCAAGAGGACAAAGCAGCTTAAGCGTGTCTCTGCTACAGACTCTGAGTCTATATACCGCGTCATTGAAGATGACAATCCACTTGCCTGAATAGAAAGTACTCAATGGAAACACTAGATGAGAGGGTCACTAAGCTAGCCGAAGAGGTGAAGAACGTCAAGGATCGGCTAGACGTGATGATGTACAACATGGTCGCGATGGACGCAATGACAAAATTCATGCTTCTGAATCAAAACCAGGTAACAGGCGATCTCGCCACACTCAATACTGTGCTGCGCGAGATCACAGACATCATCGACGAGAGAATGGGTGCGCCGCATGAACCCTCAGATAATGCTGACGAGGAAGAGGATTATGATCACGATGCTGACGCAGATGCTGATGAAGATGATGAGCCGACAGGCGCGCTTAATTAAGGAGAGCACAGTGAAAGGTCTGTTAAATTTTTTAGTGTCAAACTGGCGAGTGCTGGCAGCCCTGACCGTCGTCGCATACGCTGCGTTTTTAGGCTACAAGGTTAGATCACTCGCGCGAGATAATGATGAGCTTCGACAGCGCCTTGAGACCGAAGAGAAGATATCGGCTGCCGCAGAGACAGAGTACACTGAGATGAGCAGCCTCCTGCACACGTACTATGAGTCGCGAATCGACGCCCTTCGTGCAGCTCAGCGTGAGCTAGACGAGGCCAAGGCAGCAGAGTCTGCCCGCTTTGAGACAGAGGTGAAGGAGCTCGGGGATCGTCAGCGACGATTCTATCGTCAGCTTCGAGAGCTAGGAGAGTCAGATCCAGAGGCGCTCACGTGTGAGCTATCAAAAAAGTTTAACATACCGGGGTGCGTAAAATGAGGAGTCTACTTCTTTCCGTATTTCTTCTTGCTCCTGCGGGGGCCCTCGCACAAGAGGCAGATTCAGCCCACGATCTTGCCGATGAGGCACCTATGATGCTGACTCTAAAGATGGGAGCCCCGGCGCCCTGGACGGGCACCCTCCTCTCGTCGGCAGCATCCGCAAAGATCATTGCGTCTAGTGACTTTGCGCTCAGGGAGTGCGAAGCCAGAGCACAGCACAGGCTCAACGAGGCGAAGATCCAGTCTGATTTTGAGCTCAAAGTCCTCAACTCTGAGCTCAATGCCCTGACAACCTATCACGACGGCGTCGTTGCTGCAAAGGACAAGCATATCAGCACACTCGAGGCGCTCAAGAATCCTCCACGCCCGGCTCCCACGCCCTTTTATGCAACTCCCCTTGCCTTTGCGACGTATGGCGCCCTCGGCGGCGCACTAATTTCAGTGCTCAGCATTCACTTTGCCGGCAATTAAGGCGCGGAGCATATAATTAAGTGACAGCGGTACGGAGGTTTTGATGTCGAGCAAAAACAATAAGACGCTCACGAGGCTGGCAGAGCACATACTCTTTGAGTTTAACGAGAAAGATGTCGTCGACAGGTTCACGCTGTACGATCGACCAGGCCCAGGCAGCGATGATGCTCCCAAGGAGAAGGTCCGGACGACAGTCGGTAGTGAGGTGCCTCTTAAACCGTCCGTTCTTATGTCGACCCAAAATTTCGGTGAGAGGCCTCCCGTCGAGGATGACGAATACGTTCCGACAAATCGCAAGGAACTGAGCAATGCAGCGTCAGTTATTTCTTCGATGGTGCCTCCCGACCAAGTAAAATTTTTTTATGACGGGCTGCACAAGCTTTTTACAGCTGCGCAGGATCGCGATGGAAGCATCGATCCCGAAGAGGAAGAGACATCTAAACCAGACAACGATGAGGAGACCGAGGCGATGAGAGACAGAAAACCTAGGCGCGCCAATACTGACGTTCAGAGAGAGGGCACAAAGAAGATCGTAGACGTTCTCCGAAGACTAATCGCTGAGGTCTCCAAGGAAGAGGTCGAGAGCGCACTGGCCTCGATGACACCACCTGCGCTTCCGGCGCGTACCAAAAACTACGCAGATTACGGCCACCTAAACCCGAACTACGAAGAGGCCGCGCGCAAGCTTCAAGCCCTAGGCTACAACATCACAGCAGACGAGCTACGGCAGAATGCTGCGCGCGCAACTCCTCCTCCCGTAGGACAAGCAGGCTATACGCCCCCTGCTCCGGCAGCGACTAAAGAGCCAGACAGAAGCTGGCGCGCAGGCGCTCCTGCAATTGACCCTAGAAAGTCTCTCAACTACATGCAGAATGTCTTGGGCTACTCATCCGAGAGCGGCGCGAGACAGTCGGCGATCGTCATCAAGCGCCGTCACGATAGAATGATGGCTCTCATGGACGACCCAGATGCTGCTGGATCGTTAGACGATCTTCGTGAAGTCCTCAAAGACGATTTGTTTGATGTCCTCCTGAAGAAGAAGCTCGTGAGCCCTGAGTCTGCCGAGGCGTGGAAGAGCCACCCAGATGAGCTAGGCCTCTATGAGCACCCAGCGTTCAGGACATTGGTCGGCCTTGTTCTCGACCCCTTCCATAAAGAGGAGGAGAAGGCAATTCAATCGTCTATCAGAACAGCAATGAGCAAAGTCAAAGTCAAGTCACCCGACACAGGTAAGACGATTGGCATCAACTTGTCCGGCCCTGTCTCTGATACTCTCTTTAATCAGGTTGTGGGAGGTTCAGACCCAGATTTTGATTATGTGCAGAAGCGCCTCATCGCAAAGGATGGGCGCACACCTGCAGAGGCCGCGGCACTCGCTGCAGCGATTCGCAAGGCATTCCTCAAGGTCCGCAAGGACGTTGGTCTAGACACAGAGTCAGAAGACTTCCAAGGTGAAGACATTATCTCATCTGCGCTGGATGACTGGATGAAGAAGTCCGACAAGGACAAGGAGAAGCTGGTAATGAAGGTCTCGGACTCACTCAAGGATGACCAGGCGATGTATAAGCGCGAGCGTGACTACATTAGTGCCGCCGGTCTAAGCGCAAGCCCCGCAGAGTCTGCGCCTGGTGTCGACGCTCCGCCCTATGAGCCGCCACCTCCTGGCAGTTCATCTCTTTCAGGCTGGGCACGCAAAGGTGAGCAGGATAAGCTCAGGCAGCAGCGCGCGGTCCTCGGTCGCGCAGGAGTCAAGGCACGTGAGGAGGCCGAAATTGCAAGGCGCAGAGCCGAACAGGGGCTAGCCCCTAATGCTCCTGCTGACCGCAGCCGAGGCCGACCCAAGAAGGAGGTGCCTGCGGCTGCCCCTGAGGTCACTGCAGCAAAACCTGCCGATCGTGTCACGCCAATGAGACGGAAGAAAGCCTGAGGCGATATTGCCCGGGGGTCAATAGATGCGCAGACTCTTAACAGAAGTGATGTCCGAGTATTTTGCGGATGATACTCAGGACTTTAATCCTTTGCGTGGGCTTACAGTGCAAAAGCACGTTCCCGTAGTTCCTCGCAAGGCTTTTCGCTGGGAGCGCGTCGCTAGTCCAAATCGACTGCATGCGTCTTTCGAGCTTAAGAGCGACGAGGAGTACTCGCTCTTTTTGGCGGAGATTTTCGCCTACGAGCGTGAGACGCGCCACCGCGCTAAAATTGTGTGCGACTACCCGACAGTGACGATCGAGATCTACACGAAAGACGTAAATGACATCACGGAGATCGATCTGGAGTACGCACGTGAGGTCGACGACATCTACAGGGACGTGAGAGATTATGCCTCCAGCAACAAAAAAGAACCTGCCTAGCGATCCTCTAGATGACATGCTCGACGGCACAAAGCCGACGATATTTTTTAGTGACTCACTAAGAGACGTCATCGAAGGGCTCGATGCCGCGGTCGAGTCTCAAGTTGGTTTAAACATAGGCTGCAAGATTGACATAGGCGAGAGCACACTTTCAGGAGTCCTTACCGAGACTTCTTTTTCTGCTGTAAAGAGATCTGTTAAGCTGCTCATGGCATCACATGAGGCGTGGCAGCTTCTAGGCTCCTTAGACGAGATTGACGCCGTGCACATAGGTGAGATGCCTGTGCTGACTGACGAATTACGCACTCGAAGTGTAAAAATCTCTCCTGTCGACGGATCGAGTCTGTGTCGAGTTACCATCAAGATCTCAAAATTTTAAACAAATCGTTTCTGGTCCATAATTACTAAGTGCGCTACTGAGCAGGAGCATATATGTCTCAAGATTCCTTTGGTTTCGATAAGTTTATGGACGACTTGGAGCAGAGAGAGCAGCAGAACAAGAAGCGTCAAAAAGAGCTGGCGCATGCTGAGGAGATGACACCCAATCGGCGCCGTGATGCGAACAACAAAGAGGACTGGCGCAATCGTGTGAGGTGGTCTAAGTAATGAAAGTTTTAGGGGGACAATCGCTCGACGCACTAATTGAACGCGCAGTTGCTGAGGTCTTTGATGAGACTCTGCTGCCACGCATACACGAGTCTACTGAGCGGGAAAGACAGCGCGAACAAGCAGCTGCGTCAAAAGAGTTCAAGGACGAAAACAAGAGCACGAAGACTTCTAAAGAAAAGAGAGGAGCTACTAGAAGACCAGTCAAGAAGGACCTGAAGGCTGAGCCCGCAGCGAAGACAAAGCCCGAAGGCGATATACCCGAGGCGGACAAGGACAACCTAAATCCTAAGTCAATGATGGCGCAGCTCGAGAAGATGGATGACGAGAATAAGCCCAATATCTCAAAAGAGAAGATGCAGGTCGTATTTCCATCAAAGGAGCAGGTCATACGTGCAGACGTGAAGCATGTTCTAATGATGCTCAACATGATGCGCAGCGGCAAGTCTCTTAAGAAGGCAGACACAAAAAGACAGCTCCAGGATTACTACGGAACTCTTAACGCAGGCGAGAAACAGGCTCTCTACGCAACTATTAGCGGCCTTACACAAATTTTAGCTGCAGGTGTGCCCGGCAGAAGTGCCGTCGATCCGTCCTATATCTCACTAGGCATTTCTCCGAAGGCACCTGATGAGAAGTCTTCAGATAAAAAGTCTGACAGCGACGAGGCGCCCGTCGCCGATCGACCCGCTGACGGCATTTTTAAAGTTGCAGCCGCTGACAAGCCTGTGAAGAGCGTGACGTCTCCTTCCAAGGAGAAAAAAGTCGATGACACTCCGATCGTGGTAGGAGAGGCAGCGGACAAGACAGCGGTTAGGCGAGTGTTCGAGGCACACAAGAGGGGCTGATGTCAAGGAGCCGCGATGACATCCTTCTCGAGAGCGTCCTTCTAGCACTGCTAGAAGACAGCGCCTCAGATCCGGAGAACGATCTCTTTTCACTTTTTGTGGAAGGAATTATCTCTGAGTCAAAGAAGAAAAAAATCGACTATAAGGATGCCTACAAGCGCTGGCACTCGTCAAAGAAAGCAAAGAGAGCTCGCGCACAGAGGAACAAGATTAGAAGACAGTACGAGCGCGCCGGCAAGGTCAAGAAAGGTGATGGCAAAGAGATCGATCACATTGTCCCAAAGAGCAAGGGTGGCTCAGACACTCCCTCCAACTTAAGAGTCGTTCCTAGGAGCGTTAATCGCAAAAAGGGCTCAAAGATGCCTAAGCGTCGAAAGAGCGGAGGTAATTAAAATGATTGTTGATAAAGCTGCCCTTCGAAGAATTATACGCGAGGCCGTCGATAGGACCGGCGAGGAGTATCACTGCCACGACGGAATCGTGGTCCTTTTTGGCTCAAGAGAGTGCATCGAGGACATCGAGCGTCGTATAATAGATGTTAGGAGAATGAGAGATCGAACTCGCCCAATGTCAGATAAACGCGTTCACTGCAACGGCTACCTGAAAATGCTCAAGCGGGAGCTTGCCGCCGCAATTCGAATTTTACAGCGAACGACGTTAGGCGGCTGAGATGGGCGGCGCCGCAGGACACATGCAGCATGTCTATGAGGACGTAGATCTCACCTTTGGTCAACTCAAAAAAATTCTTACAGACTTGTTTCTTGGTGACATCAACGTCGTTGAGAAGGTTGACGGTCAGAATCTTTTCGTGACGTATAATGCTGAAGGACTTCGGGCTGCAAGAAACCTCTCAGATATTCGTGCGGGAGGTACACCTGCGAGTGACTTCTTGTCTCGCTGGAAGGGGCACCCCGCAGAAGTGCCTTTTACACAAGGTTTTTCCGCAATTGAACGCGCCTTCTCGAGTATACCCGCAAGAGAAGTTTCTAGCATCTTCGGCAGTAGCGACCTGCGTTTCGTTAATCTAGAAATTATTTGCTCCACGCACCCCAACACGATCCAGTACGGGTCCAACTACATCGTCCTGCACGGAATGAGCCCGAAGGACGCAGAATCCAAAGCGGGATTCGACAGGCTAGTAGGGCTTCTTCAGGGCAAACGTGTAACCGTTGAGTCTACTCAGTGGGAAATTAGAGGGCCAGGCCGCGTGATAATTGAGCCTCTGTCAACTGACACCTTCCTTGATAAAGCTATAACGAAAATTGATGATCTTGGCATGCGAGACAGCGCTACAATCGGAGACTTCGTCGCTGAGCGCCTGCGCGCTGAGATATTGTCTGATTTACCAACAAGTGTCATGAAGCAGGAAAAAATTATCGACGCTGTGCTAAGCAAGCCGAGCGCACCTTCTGTTGTCTCGCTTAAATCTGGTGAGCCCCCTGCAGTCCAAAAGCTTATAAGTCAGATCTGCACACAGGAAAATGCCAGAAAAACTAGACTCGCTCTCGCAGCGCCTATTGTTAAGATTATCGATAGCTTTGCGACGAGCTACCTGTCTGGTGTTAAGTCAACACTGACAAACAATCATGAGGGTGCTGTCAATGCCCTTCGTTCTGACGTCGCCGATGCAGTCGAAAAGCTTCGCATGCTTGCCGCACAAGGAGATGCAAGGGCTGCTGACATCATGAACAAACACCTCCCTAGATTAGGCAACGTTGACAACATTACGTCGTCTGTGGAGGGCGCCGTCTTCGAGGACCCAGAGACCGGCAGCGTTTATAAACTGACAGGCGCGTTTGCTCCTATTAATCAAATGCTAGGCTATGCCAAGAGAAATTAGACAATTTCGTGCATTTAGCTACAAGTAGTATATAATTAGACAGGTCTACATAGGAGAAAATATGCGCGTTGGATTAGTGCCAGGAAGCTTTAAGCCATACCACGCCGGGCACGATACACTGGTGAGGCGCGCCGCTGCAGAGAACGATGTTGTGCTCGTCGTCTATTCAACCGCTTCGAGATCTCGCAAGGGCGAGGCTGCGATTAGCGGCGATGCTTCTTCAAAAATTATGACAGAGTTCGTCGCACCTACTCTTCCCTCAAATGTCAAACTAATCTCCGCGGGAACACCGGTACGTCGCGTATACGAGCACATTATCAGTGAGGAGGAGAGATACATTAGAGAGGGCAAATGTGATCTTCTCACAGTCTACACTGACGCCGATGACATCGCTAATTTTAAGAATCTCGAGCGCTATGCCCCTGTAATGACTGCTCGAGGCCAGATTAAATTCTCAACGATGACGCGAGGATCTGATTCACCACAAATTAGTGGCACTGCCATGCGTGCTGCTGCATTACGCGGAGATGTCACGACCTTCACCGAGGGGCTGCCGCGCGCCCTTCGACCGCACGCACGGGAGATCTTAGCGACTCTGGGTTTTACTGCATCCAACGGCCCTAATGCCCTCATGTTGCGAGCGCCGGCGGCCCTGATCGAGACTGCACGGAGCACAAGGTCCAGCGTTCAAGTAATTTACGAGCGGAGCGATGCGTCTAGACGTCGAAGGGATTTGCTCAATGAGCTCTATCTGTCGTGTTTGCTGTACGAGAGGCAGCTTATCGTCGAGGACACAGGATCGTACGACAGCTGGACTACAAGCCCAAACTTGCTTGTCAAGACGTTCGTGGCCCCGTTTGCCAATGCAGCCAAAGCAGTCGGCGTCGGTGCTCTCGATGTCGCAAATGTTGCAAAAGTTCCGTTAAAGGCGATCTACTATAAGCTCAAGGGCTCTGATGCGCCATTTCAGCAGGCAATGGCCGACTATCGACGTAGTAAAAAGAAGATCGATGAACTCTGGAAGCCCATAACAAAGTACAGCGACGAGGCACTGTCGAACGACGCACAGCTGTTGGCCTTCGCCCTTGCGCCAAAAGAGTACGTTGGTCTTGCACTCGGCAAGACATTCAAGCAGGCTCTTGTCGGCAAGGAGGGCGACGATAGCACAGGTCTAATCGGGACGTTGGCCGCTACCGGTTTTCTGCCCGATGAGTGGGCTGATAAGTGGAAAGACTTCAAGTCTGGCCGCAATAAGGACGACGAGGACGACGAGCGCGTGCGTCAACGTCAAAAAGAAAGAGAGGAGGCACGAAATAGACTTCAAAGTAATCTCGAAAAAATACTTACACTTTTGGGGTTTGCAAGTTTTGCAGACTTCGAAGGCCGAGACGAGGCCATTGAGAAAATTAAAAGTCTTCAGGAAAAACTCAAGCGCAAAAAGACAGCTGAGATATCCGAAAAAGAACTAGGCAGTGTTGACTCTTGGTCTGGCGAGTCCGGCGTTCTTAGTCGCATCTACGATGCGCTTCCGAAAAAGAGCAACCATGAGTTTAGCAGAGAAAAATACAATAACATTTTAAGACGCATTGGAGAAGATATAAGAACGGTCGCAGAGAGTCGTTCAAGCTCTTCTTTCAGAGAGTATTCTAAATTAGATGTAAACACGAGTCAAATAGCACAAGGAACTTTTTTTGCAAGTTATAAGAATCTAGGCAGCGCTTTTAAAGAATACGCCAAGTGCGCGCTATTTTACGCTGCTCTTGCAAAATCAACAGATCTAGAAAGTCTTGACCGTGAGGTTAAGACTTTAAAGATAGACATAAGCGGCGAGATAGAAGAGTTAAAAGAAAGAATTGTCAAGGCAGCAAAAGATGCACCCAAAGAACAGCAAGCAGCCGCATATAAAACTGCCGTCGAAGGAGCGAAGCTAGCTGTAGCGAAGGGAATTAGTGAAAGACAGGGCAAGGTGATCGATCTTATACAGAAAGTGACTAAGGAGACCCTCGGTGAGGTAGGTTCTCCTCCGCACAAGACAATCATGGCAACTGACGAAGGCAAGGATTTTAAACGCGTCGTCGATGCTGCTAAGAAGGCTATGACTGAGATTCATGACTCAATGCGCAAACCAGATTTTACTGCGGAAAGAGCCGCTAAAGCTATCAAGGATGTTCTAGCGGTCATAGCGAAAAAGACGGGTGAATCTGGCTGAGGAGCATTATAAAAACCACATACACTGTGCTAGAATATATGTGAACTTCTATAGCTGGAGCACATATGCAGAAAAAAGAGTGGATTCCTGAGATATACTACGAAGAATCCGCAGACGGCATCACGGCATCAATACCCTTTATTGATGTACCACCTGGTCGAGAAATGCCGCCCGTGTTGTTCATATTTGAATCTAAGCGCACAGGCGAGTTTGAGCCGAACGAAGAGGGCGAGGAGAGCCCGATCGTCGAATTGGATCTCTTCCAATACGCCAACCTTAAGATTCTCCAGAGCAAACTCTCTCCTGAGCTCTACGACGAAATTCGTCTAGCACTAGGACTCAAGCGCCTCAAAGAGGCCGTCGAGAAGGGGAAAGAAATGAATCTTGATAAGATCTACGGAGGTAGCAACTAATGTACGAAGTAGGGCAGATTATCTATGTTGTTGCGCAGCGGAAAGTCATTCCTGTCCAAATTGCGGAACAGATCGTGCGCCGCACTCTCGACGGTGAGACGGTCGAGTACAAGGTCGCGACGGGCAAGAACGCAAAGAACCTCTTCAGTCTCGACGACGTCGGTGACGTGCACTTCGATTCTCTACAGTCTGTCAGAGATCACATGATGAGCAGCGCAGTGAAGACGATCAATGATCTGCTTCGATCTGCTGCTGATGAGTCAGTCGAGCGCTTTGATGTAGCACCCGCCTTTAACAGCAACGAACTGCGATTGCAAGAGTCCGCCTAAGACGACGCTTCGCGCCGTGCAACGTGAGTCGACTTTGACCTATAATCTTTAAGACGACAGGATTCGTCTAGGAGAAAAATGAAAGTACTTCTGCTCGACGGTTACAACATGCTCTATCGCGTGAGATCGATGCCTTCGCCCCCTGGCTCAGGAGACGCCAACAACAGCACCGTCTACACGTTCTTTAGAAGCCTGCGCTACACGATCGACCTTCACAGGCCTGATCGCGTGTACTTCGTCATGGAGGGAATTCCCCGCGATAGAATTGCTGCGCACGGAGAGTACAAGGCGCAGCGTGTCTATCACGATAAGGACGACTTCCAGCGCCAGCGTCGCAAGATCATCAGTCTCCTGGAGAATTTTCTCCCAGTGCACATGGTCAAGCATCCAGACTTCGAGTGCGATGATGTGCTCGCTGCGATCGCCCAGCACGAGCATCCGGACGATGAGTGCATCGTTGTGTCTACAGACACAGACTTCTATCAGCTCTTCAATACCTGCAAGAATGTGAAGATCTATAATCCCGTGAAGAAGCAGTTTGTTGAGCCGATCGACTATGACTACGTCACATACAAGGCGCTTAAGGGCGATAACAGCGACAACATTGAGGGTTTCAAGGGCATCGGCGACAAGCGAGCAAAGACTCTCACTGAGAGCCCTGCAGCGCTCAAGACTTTCCTCTCTGCACCAGAGAGTCTTGAGAAGTTTGACAAAAACAAGTACCTCATACAGTTTCATGACCTCAAGAATGACATGCCCGGCTTGAAGCGGAGTTTTGTAAAACTCTCTGCGGCCGACCTTCGCAAGGAGTTTGAGGACATGCAGTTTCAGTCGATCGTCAACGACATCTCTTGGAAAAAGTTTACAAAAACGTTCGAAATGCTTACGTGAGGCATGTACATTTAGTGCCTCGTGTCTATATTCTTCCTTAAGATGCAGGAGTTTAAATTGGAAAAAGCATTGAGCGAGAAAGACGTGCGAACCCTTCGTGAGCGCGGCATCTTACAAGAAGATGAGCAGGCCCTCCTCGTGGGCGGTGAGGTCATTGCTGAAAATATCCTAAACAAGGTGCGCCGCCGCCTAGACACGTCTGGCGTCCTGCTGGAGTCAAAGCGAACGCTGCTGAGAGGTTAAGATGAAGCGAGATATTATCTTCGGCGACGACGCGCGCGCTCGTCTCTACACAGGTGTAAACAAGTTAGCTTCTGCTGTCCGCGTCACGATGGGACCAAGCGGACAGAATGTCCTCATTGAGCGCACTGATGCACCACCACACCTGACGAAGGACGGCGTCTCTGTCGCAGAGGCTGTGCAGCTTCGCGACAAGTACGAGAATCTAGGCGCACAAATCGTCAAGGAGGCAGCGCAGCGAACAGCTGACACTGCAGGTGACGGCACAACCACAGCGACGGTGTTAGCCCACTCAATGTACACAGAGGGGTTAAAGATGATCGCGGCAGGTATGTCAGCGACCGAGATCTGTCGAGGCATTGATGCCGCATCCCGCCGAGTTGAAGCAGAGGTCCGCAGGATGTCAAAGGATGTTGAGAGCGATGCAGACGTTGCGCACGTCGGCACGATCTCTGCAAACGGTGACGCATCTATTGGGTCGCTTCTGTGCAAGGCTGTCCGTGCTGTTGGGCCAACAGGCGCCGTCACAGTTGAGGACGCTCGAGGATTTGAGACGACCCTAGAGCTGACAGAGGGTATTCACCTAGATCGTGGCTACATCTCACCCTACTTCATCACGAATCAGGACAAGATGACGTCTGAGCTGTCAAATCCTCTTGTGTTTCTTGCCAACAAGAAGCTCTCGTCACTCAAGGAAATACTGCCTGTGTTGGAAGCAGCTCACGAGATGCGACGCCCGCTGCTTATTGTCGCAGACGACATCGAGAACGAGGCAGCTCAGAGTCTCGTCGTCAACAAGCTCAAGGGCACGCTCCAGGTGTGCGCAATAAAGTCTCCAGAATTTGGAGAGCTGAGAATTACTGCGCTCCAGGACCTGGCTGTGATGTTCGGCGCAAAGGTGCACACACCTGCCGACTTTGCAGTCGGATCGATTTCCACCGACGGTCTCGGCACTTGCAAGAGGGTCGTCGTCACAAAGGGGACGACTACGATTATTGCCGATGAGAAATTTAAGACCGACATCGCGTCGAGAATTGAAATGCTGAGAACGGTGCTAGGGGGCGCAGATGAGATTGCATCGGCGGCACGCAGCATCTCAAGGCTGTCTGACGGTATTGCTGTCATCAAGGTCGGTGGAGCAACCGAGATTGAGCTGAAAGAGCGCAAGGACCGCGTCGACGACGCCCTGTGCGCAACTCAGGCTGCCATTGCTGACGGCATTCTCCCAGGAGGCGGTGTCGCACTCATTCGAGCAGCGGCGCGACTTGGAAATCTAGGCGCGGGCATGAGCGACGATTTTAACTGCGGCGTCAAGATTGTGCAGACTGCATGTCAAGAGCCGCTTCGACAGATTGTCGTCAACACGGGCGGTGCACCAGAGCTCGTGCTAGGCAAGGTTCGCCGTCAAAAGGACGGCAAGGGTTACGATGCGCGGTCAGGACGTTACGTCGACATGCTTGAGGCGGGCATTATTGATCCTACGCGCGTTGTCTGCTCCGCCATTAGCAACGCCGCCTCTGCGGCAAGAAATCTGCTGTCGGTCGGATGCGCAATGACTTTTGAGGATGACCCGACACCTCCGGAGGCAGGAGGCCTCCTTGAGGTCGAATAGTGCAGGACGTCGTGCGTTGTTGTACGGTGTATATGCGCAACACACAAGAAGGAGTATAGAAGGTGTCTAACAGCAACCAGAGACAGAGTGTAGAGAGCTTTAATCGTGATCTTCTGTCAAAGATGACAGACCCGGAGGTAGGTGAGGCGATGGTGCAGTTTCGCAACAGGATCGAATTGTGCACTCGTCGAGGTGAGAACACGAAGCTCCTCGAGACTGAGTTCTGTTACATTCAGGACGAAGTGCAGCGCCGCGCGAAGTACAGCCCATTTTTTTCTCATCATGTGGCATCGAGCACTTCGCCCGAAGCCTAATTATCCTGCGCGTTAAACAAAAAAGAAGAGGAACTCAATGAGCGAAGTCTTGCAGCAGTTTTTCAAGCAAGTTGGACGTCGTGATCTGCTTACGCGCGAGGAGGAGATCGAGCTTTCGCAGCGAATCGAGAAGGGCGACAGGCGCGCTCGCGACAAGATGATTCAGGCGAACCTTCGTCTCGCAATCAGCATCGCAAAGAAGTACCAGGATAAAGGCTGTGATCTCTCGGATCTTATCCAGGAGTCGAGCGTCGGCCTGATCAAGGCGGTCGATCGATTTGACTGGCGTCGAGGTTTTAAGTTCTCGACCTACGCGTGCTGGTGGATCAAGCAGTCTGTTCGGCGCCACATCGCAGACCAGTCAGGCCTGATCAAGCTTCCCTCGCACACGAAGAACATGCTGTGGAAGATCAAGCAGACGTCCCAGGAGTACGAGGAGGAGTTTGGTCAGCAGCCTACGGCCGCCGAGCTATCGGCTCTCCTCGGTGTCTCTGAGGACGTGATTCAGAACACGATCTCATGCAATATTGGGTCTGTTTCCTCGCTCGATAGTCCCGCTCATTCTGGCGGCGATGAGGCAGGACGGCAGCTGAGTGAGACGATCGTCGACCCGCAGGTTGAGGATCCGGCTGATGCGCTTGACAGGCAGAAGACCTTGCATATTATCAGAGAGGCGCTGGCGTCCCTAACGCCTCGCGAAGAGAAGATTATGAGACTGCGGTTTGGTATCTCAGAGTCTGACACTGATCACGTCAATTTTCCAATTACGCAGCAGATGTTGTCTCTGCTGACGGCAGGAGCAAACAACTAATGATGCCCAAAGGTTTTAAGACTAAGAACGGCTATGCGACAATTACTGACATCGACGGTGCGCTGGACTACCGAAGCATTGCCGAGCATATGACATCGCACGGCGACAAGATGAATCACGCAACGGCGAGAAACGTCTTCATGAGCGCCATGCGCAAGATTGCACGCCCGCTGCATGAGCTCCACAACATGCCTGTGGACGACGATGCGATCATGGACACCGCCAAGGACCCACGATTTCAGGAGGGCGTCATTGCATTCCTGAACGACGACCGGAGCAGCAAATGACTAAGTGGAAGTACTTTCTCACGAAGCGGCGACTCACTCCTAGCACTTTTGTCGCCTCAAAAAATATTGTGTCCTATGACGCTCTGACTAAGCATCTCACGACTCTCGGTGTCGAGGTGCCTCCCTTCGACGAGGTCAATCACCTCTTCGCCAAGGCGGCGAAAACCGACACCGCAAAGACTCAAGTCAAAGCTTCTAGTGTATCACCTCCGCCTGCTTTGAAGCCGGTGCCGCTAGAGCCAGAACCGGTGCCAGAGACGGATGTCGTAGACACCATCCTTGCACCGGTGCCTCCTCCTGTGATGGCCGCAGCCGTCGATCTCAAACCTGAGCCGACAAAGCCTGGCAAGTCCAAGCGACGTGTAATAAAACCTCAGCCTGACGAGACGACAGTCTTAGGCACAAGTGATGCAGACGGCGAGTTATAATACAGCGCTCAAGCCTAATGCCTTGGTGGTCATAGGGCGCGGCAGGTACGTCATACCTGCGGAGAGCAGCTCTGGATATTTCTTTGATGTCAAAGATGAGATGAGGGGACTTCTGCTCGAAAAGGTAGGCGAAGTACCTGGTCAGAAGAGAGAGTGCTGGATGATCCTCTTAAATGGTGAGAGGCTTCTGGCGTGGGAAGACCAGTTTAGACTGGCGTAACAAGGAGAGATTTTAGATGGCGACACGTGAAACTGTTAATGAGCTTGTTGAGAAGCTGCTTTATCTCGAGAATGAGATGACGACGCTGAAGGAAGACAAGAAGCAGCTCCTCGAGGACTACAAGGACAAGCTCGACGTAAAAGCCTTCCAGGCTGCCGTTAGAATCGCAAAAATTAAGGCGAAGCTTCGTGACACCTCAGAGGCGGAGTTTGATAATATGCTTCTTGCAATTGAGGACAAGATTACTGTAGATTTTGTGCCTTAATCTGAAAAGAATATGCGCATATACGAAATTTACACTTACACGGATAGACAGGCGCAACAAGGACGTCAAGGCCATGTTGCCTTTGTCTCAGGCAACACCGAGCGTGAGGCTTGGCACTCTGCGGCCTCGTCGATTCCGCGCGTCTGGATGAACTGCGGCATCAGAGAGTGCACCGCCGAAGAGGTTATCCGGCGCCTAAGCTTTCTTAAGTCTGAAATTAAAGAGTGCCAAAAAATTTTAGACGCCTTTAGCAGGACTTGAAGTATAATTAAGTCCTGCTAAAGGAGAATTTATGAAAGACAAGCTTAACTATGCCGTCCTTAAGTGCATCACGCATTTGCCCCTCAGCCTTGAGGAGGTCAAGCTTATCATGTCTCGTGGCAGCACCGAGATAATGGAGGAGGCCGAGATCGATTCCTACTTGCTCGACAAGGTGCGTCTCTGGGCCAAGCATGAGTCTCGTCGTCTTATGACTGTTTACGGTTCAGCGGACGACTACGAGATGAACGTCAACCCCTACCCCAAGGTCGGCAAGAGAGCCGGCCGCTAATGCCCTACAAAATTGTCCATCGATGCTGTAAGCAGTCTGATGGCGATGCTGGCGAGTGGGCCGTTGTTCGACGTGATATCGGCAAGCAGGTATCGTGTCACTCCTTGGAGGCAAGGCTTAGGGCGCAATCTCCACGCGGCACACTAACGAAGAAGATCTTGATAACATTGTCGAGGCCGTTCTACGGCGCCTCTTAAAGGGCAGTTCCGCGCTCTGAGGCGCGCGGCGCAGTGCAATTAATCTCCAGTCGTGCTAAAATTTACTAGAGGAGGTCACGTTGCGAGAGGCGGAAGCAATCTGTAGCAGAGTTGCGATTATCGGTCTTGGCATTGTGCCACCTGAGATCGTACAGCTCTTGTCATACAGCGATATGTCACAGCTGACTTACGCCGGCGTCTCCATCAAGAAGGCACTTGCGATGCACACATGTGAGGAGGCACTCACTTGTCGACGAAAATTTCGAAAGTACTTTCGGCTTGCGTGCAAGTGGATGGAGAGAGATCTCCTCCGCATTAAGGAGAGGACTCTTGACATGTCGCGCCGGCCACACGATCGACGACCATCAGCCGCTCTAAAAGCAAGGGCCGAGGCGCGGTACTTGCGCAGCGTCGAGCGATTTCGCAGATCTGTCTGCCTGCCTGTTCGTCTCGGAGATCCTGCCGATCCGATGACGCCGTCCAAGATGCGCCGTCGCAAGGATCTTGTTATCGCCTACCTGCTCGCGCAGAAAAATTAGCAAACAAATGTCACAAGAGGGAGCCACAATGGAAAAGGCTGACTGGGAGTACCAGATAGGGCACGCTGAGGGCTACCTTGGTGCACTGGGATACGAAGTTAAATACGGCAGGGAGCTAGAGACCTGCGCCGATCTGGAGCAGCGGCGAGTGTTAATCAACACGCGCTTCTCACGGGAGGTGCAGTTCTACTTGCTGCTCCACGAGCTAGGACATGTCCTCATCGAGGAGGACAGCGCGCGCACGTTTGAGTCAGAGCACCCCTCCGGCGGCCGTTACGCCAGCGTTAGCATTAATGCCTCAAAGGCCGCGAGAGTCAGCGTCCTCGGCGAGGAGTACGAGGCGTGGAGGATCGGGCGCCGCTGGGCGCGCCTTAGCACGCTCTTCATCGACGACGTTAAGTACGACCAGACGATGACCAAAAACCTGATGAGCTACATTACCTGGGCTGCCGATCCGAAGCAGTGGCATGCAGAGCAAGGGTAGAATTTGAGGACAACTTACTCAAGTTGGTCCATATATAAGGATACACTCAGGAGGTGTATATGACAACGTTGACACTAGCCATGCTGTGCGCTGCAATGTTCTCCCTAGATATGACGGGAGACCGAAGTGCGTCCGGCAAGGTAAACACAACGTGCTCGACATATGAGCACTACATAATTGAGAGCGCGCGGCGGCACAGCATTGAGCCCGAGATCGTCGCTGCGCTAATTTACAGTGAGAGTCGTTGGACTCCCGATGCGGTCTCCTCGAAGGGCGCCTGCGGTCTGATGCAGGTTGTTCCGCGGTGGGCTCGCTCTTCGCGTGGGAAGCGACTCACCTGTGAGGACCTTAAGGATCCTGCAGTCGCGATCGAGACAGGCACGGCGCAGCTCGCGCGATGGCGAGACGACGTGTACGAGGGTGATATGCGTCTAGCCCTCTGCTCGTACGCAACAGGCGCTGACTGCAAGCAGAGCACTGCTCGGGCTCGCGCAGGCCATCGCTACGCGAATTTCATCTTTAAAAGCGCGTCAAAGATTAGAGAGCGCTCAATGAGGCTCCGCGGCGTCGCTGGAGATATCTAGTGAAGATTCAGAAGGGCGACCTTCTGCAGATAAAATCTCTGCAGCTGGAGAGCTCTCCCGTGCATGAGGTCGGCATCATCATGAGCGTCGATCCGCCTGAGCCTGGGTCGCCCTTCTGGATCATCTCTTACTACTCGTCGGCGCAGGAGCGCATTGTGTACGAGTCCTTCGAGGGAGTCGACCCAGTCACCGACGGAATCTGGTCAGGACATCTTCTCGTGCTGAAGGCTCGGCGGCATACTTAGCACCAGGAGGTGCATATGCCGGTTCTTAAGCTAGGCTCCAAGGGAGCCGATGTCAAAAAATTACAGGAGGGCCTTCGTGCCCTCGGCCACGCCGCCGGAACTCCGGACGGGAGCTTCGGCCCACGGACCGAGGCGGCAGTCGAGAAATTTCAAGAGTCGCAGGGCGTGTACGCAGACGGCGCCGTCGGCCCCGTGACAGCGCTCAAGTTCGACGACGCTGTGAGGGTTGTCTCTCCGGGCAGCGTCCTCGGGTGGAGCGCTCCGCCTCGTCCTGTCACCGCCCCGGGCCCAAAGATTTCGATTGTGCAGGTGCCTGCGGACAAGATGGGCCATCGCGGCTACGAGTCCATGCGCATGCGGGAGGACGTCGCCGTGCGGTATGGCGCCCTCCGCGCGGAGGCCCTCGCCCTGGGCGGCGGCATCACCACCGCCGGATGCCTTCGACAGCTCTCTTCTGGAGGCAGCCCGTCGCAGTCGATGACGTCCCTGCACTACTGCGGCATTGCCTGGGACCTGTCGCTCGACAGCGGCATGCAGTCCATCAACAACAGGTACGTCGTCACCGACGCGGGCGATCGCCGCTGGCGCGTGTGGATGCGGGTGTCGCCGTCCGCCGCGGCGCCCACAACTCTTCCTGCCGTCACCTGCTCCACTGTGAGCGGCGCCACTGTGCTCCAGACGACGTCCACCACGGGCCACTTCGTGGACTTCACCGCCATGGCCGAGCGCCACGGCTTCAAGCCCATCCGCGCGCGTAAGTCGTTCTTCACGGGCGGCAGCTACTCCGGCGCCGAGTGGTGGCATTTTCAGTGCGAGGCCGTCCTCACACCGGGCGTCTCGACCTTCGGCGGAGAGCTTCTGAAGATCTACGACGAGGCGCACATCAAGGCCAACTACATGGGCAACTGGGCCGCCGTGCGGGACAATGTCTGGCAGGAGAGCTGGTTCTAGGCCAACGTGACCACCTGTGTGACCCACGGTGAACATGTTGGGTCGTGGCCTATATGTTTGCATAGGTGGCCTGGAGACGTGTCTCTGCGGGTCACGCAGCCACCACGAGGTCGGCAATTAACACGGCAGAAAAGCGAGTTTATACATAGAACATGGCAAAATCCACCATCGCGTCGCGGAACAAGATTCTCACGGAGCAAGTTGAGGAGCTGAAGGCCCTGCTCGAAAAGGCGAAAATTCACAATGAGGCCCTGCACGAAGAGAACGAGACGGTGTGGTTCCTCATCAAGGAGCTGTCCGAGTCGGAGCAGCTGACGCAGGACATGCTCAAGCACCTTGAGCAGATTGTTGCAGAGAGGAAGTACACAGCAATGTTCGCAGAGAAGCCAAGAGGTACAGCATGACTTTTAGACCAGGAGAGCACGTCGCGCCCTACGATAACATGGGAATTACAGGCAGGGTTGTCTCTGTGGTCCTGCAGGAGAGCCACCAGATGATGGTGGGCGGCACGATGCAGGGCCTATGGATCGTCAACGTCAAGCTGGACAAGACAGGTGAGACCGTGGCGTTCAGAGCAGACCGACTCAGAAAACTTGAGTGACACCTGGCACGTCTATGTCCTCAGGTGCGCTGACGGCAGTCTGTACTGCGGCGTCACGACCGACCTGGAGCGCCGGCTGCAGGAGCATAATGCCTCCCCACGCGGAGCGAAGTACACTCGCAGCCGTCGTCCCGTCGCTCTCGTCGCGTCCGCACAATTTGACAGTAAGTCTGCCGCGTTTCGCGCTGAGTACCTCTTCAAGTCGCTCAGAAGAGCCGAGAAGGTCTCACTCCTTGCGCAGGAGTCGCTTAAGGATGCGTTTCAGTCCATCGAGCAGTCTCCGCGGCGCCGCGGTCTCACGTCTTAACCGTCGCAGCTCCTCCTCGAGCTGCGCGTTACGGGTCTTGAGGTCCGCAATTATCACCTGCTGGTTGACCACGAGGCGCTCGAGGCGCTCCTGTCGACGTGGATCTAGAGACATATTTCGCCTCCTTGGCGTCCACTGACGCCGCATCTTGCGCTTCAGGCATACTTAGGCATGCACGTGACCTAGGAAGTTGAAAACAATGAAAAAATTGATCCTTCTGGAAGACGTCGACGCGCGGCAGACAAACCTGCTTCAGAGCAGCCTCGCCATGAGCATCAGCATGACTCGGCCTCAGCTCGTGAGTGAGACGGCCACGGCCCTCTTCGCCAAGTACGGCGACTCAAAGCAGTCGGTGCCGCTCGACATGCTCGAGGAGTCCTATCGCCGCGCCTGGCCTGCGGCACTGACCGCAATCGATGCTGCTGACACTGCAGGCGTCCTCCTCCTCGGGGCCGCCGCCTTCCTCCTCGGAGACGCCTTGCGTGAGGTTCGCGATCGCCACATCATCGTCGTCAATCCGCTGCAGGAGGCGCTAGAGTCGATCAGGGCACGGAGCGCAAAGGTCGATTCGCTCACCTGGGTTTGTTTTGCAGGCGAGGACGGTTTTCGACCGAACAAGATATTTAGTCTGCATAAGCGCCTAGGCGGTGATCTCCACGTCATCGACTCAGGACTAGACGGAGCACTGGAGACAAGATGTGGTCTGATAAGAGAGATCCTCAAAGCCTGATGCACACACGATGGGACAGTATGCGACTGCGGGCGCTTGTGAGGCGAATCGTTGCGGAAAATGTTCAAGCTAGCACACCTGCACAGACCAGTAAAGCACTCAGTGTCTATGACGCGCTGTTTGCTGGCAGACCGGTTTCTCTAGCGGAGCTTGTGACAGCCAGAGACATTCTTGTCGGACAAGCAGCGGACCAAGATCCGGCCGTTGCAAACCTAAAAATTCCTTCCGGACTTGAACCGTTAGGAAACAATCTCGCAGATGCAGAAAAAACTATGCGAAGTGTCTTGTTTGCTGATAGCAAACCGGGCGGCGGCCGGTACAAAGCATACGACATTGACATTAGTGACAGCCCAAATTTTATAACAACTGGACTGCCTGGAGGCACCTTAAGGTGGGAGGTTAAGTCATCCAGCCGAGATAATCTCTACATACTTGGCAAAGATTCTATAGGTGCCGCAAGAGGATTTATTCAAGAACTCCTGGAGATCTGTGATGAGATGCTGTTGGCACTCGATGCATCAGCGAATGATCCCTTGATTGAGGCGATAAAGAGTAAAATTGTTATGATTGAAAAAGGTGATATTAGCATCTCTGATTTTCGTCTGGAAAATTCTTATTACAAAGGCAAAGAGAATTCTCTCTTGAGCCTAACCAGGCTCGTGAAAGAGCGTCTTAATGCGAATTCGCCTAACTTCAGGTTTGACATTAAATACTCGTTAGATGGAGGGCATTTAAATCCGGTCCCTCAAAACCTCATTAATCCGACTATAAAGAGGAGTATTTTGCAAGCTCTCTATCCTGGCGAGTCTTCTGCGCCCTCTCGCAAAGCTTCCTCCCCAGCGCGTCTAGGCAGCGGCGCACTGTCGCATCCCGTCTTTGTCGATGAAGGAGTTCTGCTGAAAAGTGCAAAAAAAATTGAGGTCGCGGGCACTTACGCCGGCAAGATAGACGGATTCTTCCTTGTAAGGACTATGCGCGATGATCGTAAAGTCATAATGTACACAATGGATCGTGCAAAGAATTTTGTATTTAAGGGCACGACGGGCGGTCTCGTTCAATTTGGTGAGCCTAGCAAAAAATAGCAACTCGACTTATTCGACCCGTGTAAAGCTCTAGGTTCCTTGTTATACTAGGCTCATCTACAGGGAGCGAGTCAAAATGCAGCACAGCATACCCGTTGAGTCGTGGCAAGATTGGCCGGCATCTGCAGACGCGAGCAAGTACGCAGACGCAGGCAAGATGCAGGGCTTAGGAGAGAATCTCCTCGCCGAGATCTTCGACGGCAAGACCACGGGCGGCGAGGACTACGACATCGACATCGGCCCCGAGCGTTGGGAGGTGAAGGAGTCGACAGGCCGGTCTGTTGCGATTCGAGCTGGCGCCTCTGGTCGATCTGCATGGCAGGAGTGCTTCTATCAAATTGTCGGTGCGCTCACGCAGATCGAGATGTTCGTGAGGATGCACAGGCAGTGCGCAAATCGTGCCTGGGGCAGCTCACAGTTTCACGCCGACGTGGCGCGCCTTGAGGCGCTCGACCGCGAGCTTCGTGACTACGTCATTCGAGGTGAGATCTCTCGACCGCGGGTCAAGCGTCTCGGCGACCTCTTCTCCCTTGCAGCGGAGTTGCGACACCAGCTCTCGACTGCCGCGCGCGTCGATCTCGAACCTGGCTGCCTGAGCGTCACGCTGACCCTGAGCGGTGTCGAGCACACGCTCACGGATGAGGCAGCCTCTAGAGTCCTGGGCACTGTCTCGCTGGCGGCGCTCGAGGCGGGCGACGCGAGCGTCGATCCGCGGCCGGGTCTGGCCTCGATCCTCTCGAGCCCGCTCTTCGCGTCTGCCGATGCTTTTGCAGCCCTGCTTGAGAGCAAGCTCTCGCCGGAGGCAGTCTTCGGACATGTTGACGGCATGTTCGTCGTCAATCGGGGCGGTTACTTTGCGATTCCTGCAGAGAAGATGAGAGACTACCTCGGCTTTACGAGGCTGTCGCAGTGCACGCCTCGTTATGAGTTCTTAGGCGAATTTCGCAAGATGCCGCGATCGAAGCGGCAGCGTCGTAAACCCTGACACGTGCCGGCGCGGCACAGGAGGTGTTGTTTGTCAAGTGTACTATGAGGCCCGCCAAGCGGCACTCAGCAACGGCGAGAGCTACCACATCGCAGCCTTTGTTCCCCATAGGAACAGCCCGATCGGCGTGAACAGCAGACGTGCTTTCTCCTCGAGGTTTCGCAAGCGGTATGCCAATGCAAGAGGCACGATTCACGACCTGCACGCGGAGGCAGACCTCATCCTAAAGCTGCGAGAGGTGCCTGAGCTCATCTGCGTCGTGCGCTTCCTGAGCGACGGTAGCCCGACGATGGCAGAGCCGTGCATACACTGTCAAAATTTTCTGCGCCTGAAGGGCGTGAAGCGGGTGAAGTACACAAATTGGGACGGTGAGTGGGAGTTCCTGGACCTGAGAAGGAGTGCCGCATGAAACGCGGCAGTCGCATACTTAGACCCGCAAAGGACGCAACAGGTGGAGTGAATGGATGACGAGCAGCACACGACGAGCCAGGACGCCATCAAGGCGGTGGTCAAGACCAGCAATCACAGGTACGGCTACGCCATCGTTGACGTAGCAGGAGAGTTTGACGGCGGCGGAATCATCGACACGACGATGTCGTACTATGGGCCGGAGTACGTCGTCTGTGTCTTTTCAGCCGTGAAGCACAAGCCTTTCGCCTTTGGTGGTTACTCTCAGGGTGACATCGTCTGGATACTGCCTAGCCTGGGGTCGAAGGACACCGATGACTTTAATCTTATGAACGGTGTCATACTCGAGAGCACGAAGGAAGATTACCAGATTCTCTCCGCGGGCAAGGTCGTGACCGCACGCTGGAACAAAATTTTGCCCGTCAACGCCACGAAGATCAGCTGGAACGAGACGAGAAGCTCTCAGGCCCTTGAGGGCCTGAAGAAGATTTTTGCTCACGAGGAGAAGCAGAAAGATGTCACTTAAGAGCAGTGCGTCAGTCGCTGAGCTACCTCATCCTCATGAGTCCGCCGCCAGCCAGCCTGTTACGGGCCCCCTGGTCGAGTGGATCGACAGCATTGACAGCATCAGCCCGACCGCCAAGTCCCTCATCATTGACGGCATTAGGTCGAGATCCGAGAAGGGGCAGCAGGTCTATGGGCGCGTCCTGAGCACGCACAATGGCCGGCCGAGCTGGGTCGATCTCTGGCAGGAGCTGCTGGATGCGCTCCAGTACATGCACAAGGAGCACCTCGAGGGCCAGCGTGCGGTGCCCGACGAGATCGCTGCTGCCATTCACCTTCTCACGCAGTCGACGTGCCTCTTCTCGAGAAAAGAATAGACCTGTGTACAAATACGGGTTCGTTGTTATACTTGGAGCATAAATAATAAGTCGCCTCTAGCGGGGCAAAACAGAAGGCGCAGTGTTGGACGGCATCCATTGATTCCCTCCTGCGTTGAATAATGGATGCCTAGGAGATATATGAAGAATCTACTTTTGATCGCTGTCCTCTTTGTTGCTGCCTGTGGTCCCAAGCCTGTTCCTGCACCCGCAGACGCAGTCGTCCCACCTCCTCCTTCGGCTCCTGCCACAGAGCCTGCACCCCCTGTCGTCACACCAGGTGAGTCGCAGGTTTCTGCTCCTCCAGCTGACGGTGGCGCGCCCGGACTTCCTGCAGACGCAGCTCCCGCAGCTCCGCCTGCCTCGTCGCCTGCTCCAAGCTCGAACTGAAGCACAGTAGGTCCCGAGCCCCTAAATGCCCCGGCTAATGCTGGGGCTTTTTTTTGACGTCTGTCTGGCAGGATGTTGCCGATTAATATATTTATGCAGTGTCAAACCGTGAGAGATGAGGATTACTGCATGCGCCTGACAGAGACGAGACTTCGATCGCTCATCCGCGACATCCTGCTTGAGGGCGTCCGTGAGAACGTCGCCGCCCTTGAGATCGTCCTCGGCGACGATGAGGAGGCAATCGCGACCCTCCAGACACTCCCACCGAAGTGGGTGAACTGGCTCAGCGATCGATACCTGCGGAAGAAGTATCCAGTTCATGACACTCTTCCCGACGTCCTGCCCCTCGTGGCGTCCTTCGCCTCAAAAGACGCTGCCATCTCTCAGAAGTACGGTTCGAACGAACAGTTTCGCGATGCGGTCGACCTGTCGTTTCCGCCTGCGACGAGAAAGTGGCAGAACCCTTCCAATGTCACCACGATGTCAGCCGCGGATCTCGCACAGCTGCTCGCGCTGAGCAGCAGGGAGAAGCAGCGGGTTGAGGTCGACCGCCGCAGCGAGGCGTGGAAGCAGGACAAGATCGGGCAGTTTGGGCCGTGGGCCTTGTACTTCCCGACAACACGGGAGAACAGCATCAACATCGCGGGTGCTGACCCGGTCACTCTGAAGGGCTACACCACGTGGTGCACGGCAAGAACCGACGGTTCCAACCTGTTCTACAACTACGCAGGTCAGGGCGTCATGCTCTTCTACGCGATCGACGAGAGCAAGCCTCCGACAGACCCGAAGGGTCGAATCTCGCTGGGGTTCGCGCGCGGAGAGTTGAACACGAGCGGCGTGTACGGCGGCTACACGGTCGATGCCGCGAACAACGGCCTCATGAGGCCCGACCTCAAGCGGATCTTTGGCGGTCACCTCGGACCGATTCTCTCTGCAGCAGAGAGCGTCGTGAAGAGCCACGGCGGATCTCACCCTGCGATGGCGGACATCAAGGCAGCTGCTGCTGATCCAGTGAAATTCACGAAGATGCTCCGCGGGCTGAGCGACGATGAGGCTGCACATCTCGCAGCGGAGATCATGAGACATAAGCCCACAGCGGAAGTAATCGAAGCAGCGGCTAGTCATAAGTCGGCAGGAGTTCGAAGATTGGCAGCCGCAAAGTGTGAGAGTCCGGATATGCTAGCGAGATTGGCGGCCGACCCCAAGGCGGACGTTCAGGCCGCTGTCGCAAGTAACAAGAACACTCCGATATCTGCACTGGAGAAGCTGTCAGTCAGCAAAAGCGTTACTGTTCGCGGTGAGGTCGCATTCAACGAGAGCACTTCGCCTTCTGTGCTTGAGCAGCTGGCGAGTGATCCAGACGTGCATGTCCGCGAGCTCGTCGCGCAGAAACGCAACACTCCACCTTCCGTGCTTGAGCAGCTGGCGAGTGATTCGGACGGAAAAGTCCGTTACCACGTCGCGAAGAACCCCAACACACTGCCTTCCGCTCTTGAAAAGCTGGCGAGCGACCCAGACGGGCATATACAATACAGCGTCGCGGGAAACAGCAGCACCTCGTCTTCCGTGCTTGAGAAGTTGGCGGGTCATCCTGATAGGGGCATACAATGGCTCGTCGCGCTGAACCCCAGCACCTCGTCTTCCGTGCTTGAGAAGTTGGCGGGTCATCCTGACGGGAGCGTACGGTGGCGCGTCGCGCAGAATCCCGGCATCTCGCCCTACCTGCTTGAGAAGTTGGCGGGTGACCCGGACAAGTACGTCCGAGGCTGTGTCGCGAGCAACTACAACGCCTCGCTTTCCCTGCTACAGAAGCTAGCGGGTGACCCGGACGAGTACATCCGAGGCGGTGTCGCGCAGAACCGCAACACACCGCTTTCCGTGCTACAGAAGCTAGCGGGTGACCCGGACAAGGACGTCCGAGGCGGTGTCGCGGATAACTCCAGCACTCCGTCTTCCGTGCTTGAGAAGCTTGCGAGAGACAGAGCAAGTAGAGTCCGTCACAGCGTCGCAATGAACGATAACACTCCGACTTCTGTTCTAGAGCGGCTGTCACAAGACCGAGTAGGAATTGTCAGAAGCACCGCAGCAAGAGCCCTCGCGAAGCGCTCTCAAGTGCGTGAATCCCGACGCCTCGCGCTTAAAATTATCGCTGAGCTGAAGAGGAGATGACATGAGGCTGACAGAGACGAGACTTCGAACACTCATCCGCGACCTTCTGCTTGAGGGCTACGATGCGGACGCGAAGGCGCTTACAGCGCTGCTCGAGAAGGAGCTCGACGACCGTCGCGTCGCCAGTGACGCGCGTCAGTTATCTCTGAACAACCTCGAGCTCGTCACTCGAGACACACGACGTGGGCCTAACTGGGTAAGGTGGCTCGCGAGTCGTTTCTTGCGCCCATCGTCGAGCAGCGTGGCCGGAGACTCGCTCATAGACTCGTTGCCTGTCGTCTCAGAGTTCTTTAAGAATCAACAGGGTATTTCTCAGCGATACGAGAGTCGCCAGAACAACAATCAATTTAGGGCCGCAGTCGATGGAGCATTTTCACCTGCTGCGCGCAAGTGGAAAAATCCCTCAGACTTTGCGACGATGTCTGTCACAGATCTTGCCGAGATAAACAGGTTGTACAGTCACGAGAATGCGAGCATTGATGTCGATCGCAAGAGTGACAGTTGGAAGCGCGACAAGGTCGGGCAGTTCGGCCCTTGGGCGCTATATTTTCCGTCGACACAACAGCACAGCGTGCTCATACCTGGGTCCGATCCTGTCACGCAGAAGCCGTATGTGACCTGGTGCACTGCGCGAACGGCAGGCTCAAACATGTTCTATACGTACACGGCGGGCGGCACGATGCTCTTCTACGCGATAGACGAGGAGAAAGATCCCACCGATCCTGATAGCCGAATCAGCATTGGATTTCAAGATGGAGAGCTGCAGGACGCAGGCAAAGACAACGGCGTGACGGTCAACGGCGCGAACAAGGGCATTTCAATGGACGACCTGAGGCGAATTTTCGGGGCCCATCTCGAGGGTATTCTCACTGCTGCGAGTGCCGTCGTCAAGCGTCACGGCGGAGTGCATCCCGTCGAGGCCGAGTTCGAAGAGGCTGCCGACGACGTCAACAAGTTTTCGAGGATGATGCGCGGACTGAGTGACACAGACGCAGGCGTCTTAGCTGAGTCTATCTTGCTGAAGGCGAATCTGGTCGAGGCGGTCATTCGCGCTGCTGCAAATCACAAGTCCTTAAGGGTCAAGAGCGCCGTCGCGCACTGCAGAGCAGCGCCCGTCGATGTGCTGAGGGAACTTGCCAAAATAAATGACACACAAATTCAGCAAGGAATTGCCCACAACAGCAGCTCGCACCCGGATGACCTGCGCGCTCTCGTCAACTCTAAAGACAGACTTACGAGAAGACTTGCACTCGGAAATGAAAGTACACCTCCTGACGCAGTTGCGCAGCGCCTCAGGAGTCTAATCGAAGACGATTTGTTTATGCGCAACGCTCGCTCTTCAGAGCTGCTAGAAATTGCTGAAAATCCTAATGCTCCGCCAGACGTTCTACGCGCAGTGTCCAAACTCGAAGATCGAGTCGATCGCGATCAACTGTGTCACACGCTATCTAGAAATCCAGCCACACCGGCCGATGTCTTGCGCAGCATCTTCACGCCTTTCAGCATGTCACTAGCAAACATCGCGGCGCACGCAAACGCTCCCGACGACGTGCTCCAGAAGATCTTGAATTACGTCACACGCACGAAAGGTTTCTTTGCGCACCACACCGCAAAGGCGCTCGTCTCAAACCCAAAGACACCGACAGGCATGCTAGAAGACTTTTTGACACATTCTGGCGCCAGCGATGATATAATGCAATTGGCGAGAGACAATCTTGCGAGACGCGGATCTACTGTCGACGAATCTCGGCGTCTCGCGCGCAGGATCGTCGCTGAGCTGAAGAGGAGATGACATGAGACTGACAGAGACGAGACTTCGAACACTTATCCGTGACATCCTGCTTGAGGGCGTCCGCGAGGACGCCGCCGCCCTTGAGATCGACCTCGGCGACGATGAGGAGGCAATCGCGACCCTCAAGACACTCCCACCGAAGTGGGTGTCCTGGCTCAGCGATCGATACCTGCGACAGCGGTACCCTGTCGGCGACAACCTCGTCGACGTCCTACCGCTTGTGAAGACCTATTCATCGAAAGACGCTGCCATCTCGCAGAAGTACGGTTCGAACGAGCAGTTTCGAGACGCGGTCGACCTGTCGTTTCCGCCTGCCACGAGAAAGTGGAGGAATCCGTCCGAAGTCACTACGATGTCTGCCGCGGACCTCGCACAGCTGCTCGCGCTGAGCAGCAGAGAGAAGCAGCGGATTGAGGTCGACCGCCGCAGCGAAGCCTGGAAGAGTGACAAGGTCGGGCAGTTCGGGCCGTGGGCCTTGTACTTCCCGACGTCGCAGCAGAACAGCATCAACATCGCGGGCGCTGATCCTGTCACACTGAAGGGATACACCGAATGGTGCACGGCCCGCACGGCGGGCTCCAACCTGTTCTACAGCTACGCAGGTAGCGGCATCATGCTCTTCTACGCGATCGATGAGAGCAAGCCGCTGACAGACCCGAAGGGTCGAATCTCGCTGGGGTTCGCGCGCGGAGAGCTGGACACGCGCGGGTTAGGCGGCGGCATCACGGTTGATGCTGTGAACAGCGGCCTCAAGATGCCCGACCTCGAGGAGATCTTCGGCGGACACCTCGGACCGATTCTCTCTGCCGCAGAGAGCGTCGTGAAGCGCCACGGTGAATCTCACCCTGCGATGGCGGAATTCAAGGCAGCAGCCTCTGACCCAGTGAAATTCGCGAAGATGCTCCGCGGGCTGAGCGACGATGAGGCTGCACGTCTCGCAGCGCGGATCATGGGACAGAAGCCTACAGCCGAAGTAGTTGAAGCAGCAGTCAGACATAAGTCGGCAGGAGTTCGAAGCTCGGCAGCCGCAAAGTGTGAGAGTCCGGACACGCTAGCGAGATTGGCGGCCGACCCCAAGGTGGACGTTCAAGCCGCTGTCGCAAAGAATAAGAACACTCCGATATCTGCGCTGGAGAAGCTGTCAGTCAGTAAAAGCGCTACTGTTCGCGGTGCCGTCGCAAGTAACGAGAGCACTCCGCTTTCTATGCTTGAGAAGCTTGCAGGTGATCAGTCGAAATCAGTCCGATATGCTGTTGCGCACAGCCTCAACACTCCGCTCTCTCTGCTAGAAAAGCTGGCGAGTGATCCGGACAACTATGTCCGACAGGCTATCGGCTTTAACAAGAGCGCGCCGCCTTCCGTGTTGGAGCTGCTGGCGCGTGATAAGTACAGCCCTAACCGCAGCGTAGCCGCAGGGCATGAGAACGCCACGCCTTCGTTGCTAGAGAAGCTGGCGGGTGATTCGAACATAAATGTCCGCAATTCGGTCGCAAAGAACAAGAACACTCCGCTCACTGTGTTGGAGAAGCTGGCGCAGGACCTGTCCGCGCAGGTCAGAGCAAACGCAACCAGCACTCTCGCAAAACTCGCTCAGGTGCGTGAATCCCGACACCTCGCACGCAGAATTATTGCTGAGCTGAAGAGGAGAAGACATGAGACTGACAGAGACGAGACTTCGAACACTCATCCGCGACGTCCTGCTTGAGGGCGTCCGTGAGGACGTCGAACAACTCAAGCTGCAGCTCAAAGACGACTCAAGGTCAATCGAGACACTAGCTTCACTCCCGCTGAAGTGGGTGAACTGGCTCGTAGATCGATACCTTCGCAACAAATACCCCTCCAGTGACAGCCTCAAGGACGTCCTTCCGCTCGTAAAGACCTACTCAGCGAAGGACACTGCCGTCATACAGAAGTACAAGGACAATGCAGACTTTAGGCGTGATGTCGATCGAGTCAAGAGAGACGACACAGAGACTTGGAAGAGCCCGACAGAATTTGAGACGATGACGTCAGTCTCTATGGACGCTATCCTAAATCTGCTTCAGTACCACAAGGAGGGCGGTCTCGTCGACCGTCGCAGCGAGGCGTGGAAGAGCGATAAGATCGGTCAATACGGTCCGTGGGCCCTGTACTTTCCCACTAATCAGGAGAACAGCATTAACATCGCGGGTGCTGATCCGGACACGCTGAAGGGTTATACCGTCTGGTGCACGGCAAGAACCTCAGGCTCAAACCTGTTTAACAACTACACTGTGCGCGGCATTATGCTCTTCTATGCGGTCGACGAGAGCAAGCCTCCGGCTGATCGTAAGAGTAGAATCTGCTTGGGCTTCAACCGAGGTGCTTTTTACGCAGGCGGTGAGGACAATTACATCACAGTCGACGCAGACAATAAGGGTCTCAAGAAGGACGACCTCGAGAGAATTTTCGGAGACCACCTCGGGCCGATTCTCACTGCCGCCAGAGATGTAGTTCAACATCACAGCGGTGTGCATCCAATTAACAAAGACCTGAAGTTCGCCGCGAAGGATCCTGAAAAGTTTGAGAAAATGCTTCGAGGTCTAAGCGATTCTGAAGCAGGAGATCTCTCGGCATATATGCTGGACTCCGGCGCGAACGAAGAGGTTTTTATGGCGGCTGCTCGCCACAAGTCAAGTGGTGTTCGCGAAAAAGTTGCAGGACATGAGAACGCACCCCATTCGGTGTTAGATTACCTATCGAAAGATCCGTCATTTGTAGTTCAAAAGCTTGTCGCGCACAACGAGAACACTCACGTGGATACACTCTCTAGAATGACAGCTGACCCTAACTTAAGAGTCGAAGTTCGCTTAGCCCTGTCGTGCAACATGATCATGAATCCAGAGGATCTGGATGCGCTGGCGCGTGACCCGACGACGCCACCAATAGTTCGCACCGGTGTGGCACGAAATCTCAGCACACCCTCTGAAACCCTGGATTTTCTCGCGTCGCTAGAAGGGAGTCAGTGGAGTGACACTCGTAAATCCGTCGCGCGGAATCCGAACGCGACCGGTCCTACCTTGGCAGCCTTGTCGACCGATTCCTTTGCCCTGATACGCATAGATGTCGCATTCAACGAGAGCACTCCCGAGACCGCTCTGTCGAAGCTCGCCGATGATGACGTCGAAGGCGTGCGTGAAGCCGTCGCGCAGAATGTTAAGACGCCTGTAGAAGCTCTGAAGAAGTTGACTCACGACACAGACAAAATAATACAGGATTTGGCACGCAAGACCCTGAGCGAATTACACGAATCCCGACGCCTCGCACGCAGGATCGTCGCAGAACTAAGATCGCATAGCCGTAGCGGCATACGTTCAATATAAATCCATAAAATGTCTTCCAGCGCAATAATTAATACGCATGCGAGGCCATCATGAGTTATTCTAACGCGAGATCAAGTCTAAAGGCACAACTGCGGCAGTCACTGACACGTGTCATTGCTGAGGACGCAAAAAGTGCTGTTCGACCCTGCAACTGCGGTTGCTCAGCACCGCACGAGAGGAGCTCGTATGTCGGCGCCTCAAATGGCGAAGTCCTGCGAGGCTACTACGCTCGCCAGAGCGAAAATTTGCGCATCGCCGCCGACGCTCTCGACGGGAGGATTTCTAGCAGGGCTCTGCGTGAGTCTCACGGGCTAAAGGAGATTAATCACCTGCTCTGCCGCTCTCATGCGCCTCGCGGAGCGAGCCTCATGGGGCTCCTGTCAGACACCGACGCACTCAAGCTGAGGCTCGCAGAGCTATCCATCAATCCCTACGTCGACTCTCGCGTTGCAGTGAGCCTGCGTCGTGAGATCGGGCAGATACTGCAGGAAGTGCGTGAGGAGAGCCTGCAGCGTCACCTGCGTGACGTCCACCACGTGCTGGGCGAGTACTCGTGCGATCAAGGAGATTACGGCAGCACAGGTCGGGCGCAGGGCATTTCTACGTACCGCCCAGGCACACCCGAGTTCTTCAGCAATGCCAAGATGCTGAGGTCGTTGATGTCGATGGGGCAGTATGCTCCTTCAAATGACTGGGAGTCTGAGCTGTTGAGCACCGACCTCGGTGAGTGGGCGTCGTTCGCCGGCGAGATGGTGCCGCTAGACTTTCCAATAATTGAGATCGCGGGCGAGTGGGATGAGCCGTGCGACACGTGCTCGGGAAGGGTCATCGAGGCGAAGTACAAGGGCAAGGAGGTCGAGCTAGGCAAGCCCAAGCGCGGCGGCGGCAAGGCTTATGTCTATGTGCGGGATCCTAAGACAGGCAACGTGAAGAAGGTCTCGTTCGGCTCTTCCATGCCTGACGCGATGGGCGACTCTGACGCCGCGCGCAAGCGTCGAAAGTCTTTCGGCAACCGGCACAACTGCGCGAAGAAGAAGGACAGGACACACGCGGGCTACTGGGCCTGCAGGGCAACAAAGTTTTTTGGTCGCAACATTCCGGGGTGGTGGTGATGGCAGACTTTCCCTTTATTGAAACGCGCATAGCCGAGGGACGACGGCTTCGAACTTTCTCCTCGCGCGCGGACTCAGAAGAGTTAATATGGCACAGGGACGCCGAGAACAGAGTCCTGACCGTCCTTGAGGGTCGAGGGTGGAGCCTCCAGCTCGACGGTTCGCTACCCGTCAGTCTCTGTGCTGGAGACACTCACGTGATACCCCGCGAGATGTGGCACCGCGTGACGCGCTCAGACGGTGCAACGAGCCTCACGGTCGAGATAAATGAAGTCGACGATGGCACGCTTCTTACCGAGCTGCTTGAGGCGAAGAAGAAGTCCAAGCGCCGCCGCCCGGGCAATCCGGATTACTACAAGGGCGGGACGCGCAAGAGCAACAAGCAGATGTCTCGCGAGATCAACAAGTGCGCCAAAGAGCCAAGGCCAGCCAGCTGCTACGATGAGTGGAGCGCCGACAAGACCTATAAGAAGGCACGCAAAGCCGAGGGTGCAGAGGCCGATGCTGACACGCTGGTGGAGGCCCTTCTCATTGAGTTCTACGAGGAGGAGGTCATTCTTGAGGGCCTCAGCAAGAAGGTGCGAGATACGCTGAAGAAGAAGGCTAAAAATGCAAACATGCCGCTAGGCGCCTTAACGGGAGTCTATCGCAAGGGCCTCGCTGCATGGCTCACGGGCCACAGGCAGGGCACGCCCCAGCACGCATGGGCCATGGGCCGCGTCAACAGTTTTATTCGTGGCGGCAAGGCGCGCGGCGTCGATAAGTCCGAGTGGAAAAAGGTGCAGAAGCACAGGGCAAAGTAATGGCTCGCGAGCTGCACGTCTATGACTTTGACGGGACGCTCTTTCGATCGCCCCAGCCTCCTAGCAATGTGAAGGGCTGGTGGTGGTCTGTCGAGTCACTGTCCGAGCCCTGCGTGCCGGACAGCCCTCCTGATGTCTGGTGGGTCGAAGACGTTGTCCGCAGCGCGCTTTCCTCGATTGATAATCCGGGTGTGCACACCGTCCTAATGACCGGTCGCCCTGACCGCGGTGGCTTTCGCGAGAGAATCGAGTCTCTCCTGGCGGGTGCAGGTCTTCAATTCGACGAGGTGCACCTCTCGACCGGAGGACGCACGCCAGCATTTAAGATGTCTGTCTTGAGGCACATTCTAGACAATGTCACGGGCATCAAGCATGTCGTCATGTGGGACGACAAGGACGAATACCTGCGCCAGTACAGAGAGTTTGTCGAGGGACGAGGGCTATCGATCGAGACGCACCTTGTCACGGCAACGCCACAGGAATGTGCTGTCAAGAGCGAGTCAATCAATATACTTAGAGCTACAGACAGGAGCGGTTCAATGTTTAGAAAAAATGGTCAAAGTTTTCCGGTCACCAATAAGATTCGACGAATCCTCAAAGAGGAACTAGGCGTCTCAGTCGTCACGATGGACGACCTACAGTCGATCCTGCCCGAGCCCGTGATGGCCGGCCTCTCGACCAGAGACACAATGCCTGATGAGTGCATCGACGCGATGCGAAAAGTGCACCACATCCTTCGCGCGCAGTACCAGAGCTACCAGACGTCGCACTGGCAGGTAATGGGCACCTCCTTCTACGGCAACCACATCATGTTTCAGCGCCTCTACGGATCTGTGACCGAGGACATCGATGGGCTCGGTGAGAAGCTCGTCGCCTACTCCGGAGTCGACGCTGTGTGTCCGGCGGCCGCGCTAGAGTGCATGCTGAACTGCATCGAGCAGTGGATGACTGAGAGAGACCACGTCAGGAGAGGGCTCAGATCGGAGGCCGATCTCTGCGCTGCGATCGACGCCCTCTACGCCTCGTGTGACAAGTGCGGCTACAAGATGCCTCGAGGCCTCGATGACTTCATGGCGGCGCTTGCAAACGCTCACGAGACGAATAAGTACCTGCTCAAACAGTCCGCAGCAGGCGCTTGACTGAGCCAACATCCTCATATTGACTGAGTTAGCCCGAGGTAATAATGACATCATTCACAGAGACAAAATCGGCGCGCCTTCTCATAGAAGCCATTAGGGCGATAATTCGCGAGCAGGAAATAGTTCGTGCAAGAGACTTTCGTCTTGACCCCTCGTCAAGAAGAGCCAAGAAGACCGAAGAGCCGTCGTCACCAGCGAGGCAGAGAAGTGCCCTCGCCGAGATGCGAAACAAACCTTTTGCGCGAGTGATGCGTCAAGTGTATGGCGAACTGCCGGAATTCGTCTTTAGGGATATGTACGGTCATGAAAAGCAGTGGAGCAATTACACAGACCCAGATATCGGCAGCAAAGTACGGGAGCTTTCTGCAGCTGTGATGAGAGGCGATCCGCACGCCATAGAAAATTTTAGAGAGTTTGAGCGCAGCGAGGGACGGGAGTCTGGATGGATAGACACCGTCTGGAGCAAAAGACCAGTGAATGTTAAGCTGCGCTGGCATGATCTGACAGCATCGAAACGCGATTTCTTTAAAGAGAAGTACACAGGTAACAACCCACATTTCCCACCAAGAACACCCAACAAGGACGGCTATCTAGACAAACTGGAGCGTTTGTTGTCAAAGCCTGGTGGGCAAGCAGGTGAATCAGCACCGACAAATGAGCCGGTCCTACTGTTGCGAAATCTAAAAAAGGATGAGCTTGGCTACGACGTAATTGGAGGAAATAATCGGACTTTTGCCGCATTCTTTATCCTCGCCGCTGATAAGCTAAAAATAACGACTGAAGACATAAACACACCAGCTACATTTAATAAATTGTTTGACTTCTTAGACCAGAGCAATCCGGCAATTCAGATTAATGCGTACACTGGTAGTAAAGTAGGATAGTTTGCCTACGCATTTTCAGTGATCATGCCAGGCATTCTTCGATGCCTGCTCAAACAGTCCGCAGCAGGCGCTTGATCAGCTTTCGAGACTCCGACACGTTCGAGCTCTCTGACTCTGCGGCAATTCGCGCCAGACGAGCACGCAGCTTAAACTCGGGCGCGCGCTGCGACTCGATTGCCCTCAAGACAGGCTCGATACTCTCGCTCCACCAAAGTGCATTGTTCATCAGGCGCTTGAAACTAATTACAAATAATTTTATTTCTTCTGCGTAGTACCTCGCGAAGGTTGTCTCAACATATCTGTCAGACGGATCGTATTCACCATCGAGGACAAACTTCTTCTCGTACTTTCTCTGCAGGACGCCTGGCTGCGTCAAATTGCCCACAAAGATCCTGCCGGAAATTTCATCAATGACCTTGATGACATAGCTCTTCAGGGATCGAGCACCCGGGCTCGTTGTCATAAGACCTTCTTGCTGCGCGACACGGTGCGCGTGGTGCAGTGTTTCCTCAACAACGTTGAGCTTAAACTTTCGTTCCTTCACGTACGAAGCGACGTAACGCATGCAGTCACGACAAAGCTCATCAGGTATTTCAGGTGCGAACTTTATTTTCTCGCCGCGATTGACGCCCTTGTTTTTTGCATCCATCTTGCTCCTCGCCATCGTGTACAACTCGTACCTCGTCTGAACTGAGTTGCCCTCGGTGAACTTTTCCCAGAGAGTAATATCTTGCGCAGCGTCCAAGATCTCTGTCTGTATGGGATGAGTGCCCTCACGTGATGTGAAATCTCTCGAAGCGATGTCGAGCAGTCGCTCAAAATCAGCGCCCAATATTCTCCGAAGGTCTGGTGTCTTTAAGCCTTTCTGGCCTGCATCTACAATTGTGCCGCCGTCCTTCATGCCCGTCTTAGCGAGCACGACCTCGCCCTGGGCGTCTAGCTCAAGGTCAATCGACACAAGATCCTCGGGATCGCCCACGGGCTGCTTCCTGGTGATGTAGTACAGCATGTGTCCATCGGCGACGTGCATGTTGAACAGGTTTTGCATGTCCGTCGTCGCCGTGCACCACGTTTCTTTAGACACTGTGTGGTTCCTGCGCGTCGCCTCCTCGCGCGCCTCGCGACCGCCGTTCTTCTCGTAGATGTTAATGCTGTTGTCGCGCGTGGTCGGAAACCATATGTTCCAGTTTGCTGTTTCACCGATCTTGTCACCTGCCCATGCACCAGAGCTCCTGTCGACGGTGACACGCTGCTGTTTCTCGGAGGCATTGTCTTCTTGAACCTTGAGCAGCGTCACGATGTCTACAAGTGTCAAGTTGACAATGTCGCCTGGGTTCGACCAGCGCTTTCCAGGCAGATCTCGATCAATCTGTGCCTTTATATCTGCCTTCGTGGGATCTGTGTAGAGGGCGACGATCGACTTCACCTTCTTGGCGTAGTCGAAGAGGCTGCTCACAGCGCCGAACCGTTCTGACTCGGCTAGAGCGGGAAGGTTCTTTGTGAGCCAAGTCTTGAGCTTGCGATTGACGCTCGGGTCCTTGAACTCCGCGTTAACTCTTTCAAGCCCTATTCCTGGATTGTCTGCAGTGAGGCTGCTGTAATCATCCTCGATGCCTTCAATCAGAACGGATCTGACCAGCTGCCTAAGTGATCTTTCTGTCAGTCTCATGTCATCTCCTCTTCAGCTCAGCGATAATTTTAAGCGCGAGGCGTCGGGATTCACGCACTTGGGGGCGCTTCGCGAGGGCTCTTGCTGCGGCGCTTCTAACAATTCCTACTCGGTCTTTTGACAGCCGCTCTAGAACAGAAGTCGGAGTGCTATCGTTTGTTGTGACGCTGTGACGGACTATACTTACTCTGTCTCTCGCAAGCTTCTCAAGCACGGAAAGTGGAGTGTTGGGGTTATTCGCGACACCGGATCGGACGTCCTTGTCCGGGTCACCCGCTAGCTTCTGTAACACGGAAAGCGAGGCGTTGTGGTTGCGCGCGACCTTGGCACGGACATACATGTTCGAATCATCCGCCAGCTTCACAAGCAGGGAAAGCGAGGCGTTGTGGTTGCGCGCGACGCTGCTTCGGGTGAATGGGTCTGGGTCACCCGCCAACTTCTCAAGCACGGAAGACGGAGTGTTGGGGTTGTCCGCGACACCGCGACGGATGCCGACGTCCCGGTCACCCGCTAGCTTCTGTAACAAGGAAAGCGAGGCGTTGTGGTTGAGCGCGACGTAGGCTCGAATTTTATTGTCCGGGTCACCCGCCAACTTCTCAAGCAGCTTGGGCGAGATGCTGGGGTTCTGCGCAACGCGCTCCCGTGTGCTCGCGTCAGGATGACCCGCCAACTTCTTAAGCGCGGAAGGCGAGGCGCTGGGGTTCTGCGCAACGCGCCCCCGTGTGCTCGCGTCAGGATGACCCGCCAACTTCTTAAGCGCGGAAGGCGAGGTGCTGGGGTTCCCCGCGACGCAGTATTGTGTATACAAATCTGGATCGCCCGCCAGCTTTTCAAGAGCGGAAGGCGGTGTGTTGCGGTTCTGCGCGACGTGGTGACGGACTTTGCTGTCCGAATCACTCGCCAGCTGCTCAAGCACGGAAGGTGGAGCGTTGCGGTTCTCCGCGACGTAGACACGGACGCGCGACGACTTATGCCTAGCGGCCGCATCGAGCACTTCGGCCGTAGGGTCTCGTTTCATGATATGATATGCAAGATCTGAAGATTCCTCGTCGCTCAGACCGCGAAGCATCTTCTCGAATTTCACTAGGTCAGAGGCGGCTGCCTTGATGTCCGCCGTCGCAGGGTGAGATCCGCCGTGGCGCTGAATGACGCTCTCTGCCGCAGAGAGAATCGGTCCGAGGTGTCCGCCAAAGATCCCCTCGAGGTCGGGCATCTTGAGGCCGTTGTTCTTAGCATTGACCGTGATGCCGCCGTACTTGCCGCTAGTGTCTAGCTCTCCGCGCGCAAACCCCAGCGAGATTCGACCCTTTGGATCTGTCGGCGGCTTGCTCTCATCAATCGCGTAGAAGAGCATGATGCCGCGACCTGCGTAGTTGTAGAACAGGTTGGAGCCGGCGGTTCTTGCTGTGCACCAGACGGTGTATCCCTTCAGCGTGACCGGGTCAGCGCCCGCGATGTTGATGCTGTTCTCCTGTGTTGTCGGGAAGTACAGCGCCCATGGCCCGAACTGCCCGATCTTATCACTCTTCCAGGCCTCGCTGCTGCGGTCGACCTCAAACCGTTGCTTCTCCCTGCTGTTCAGCGCGAGCAGCTGTGTGAGGTCCGCAGCCGACATTGTGGTGACATCGGACGGATTCTGCCAGCCTCGGCTCTCGGGCGGAAAGGCCACATTAACAGCAGCACTAAACTGTTCGTTCGAGCCGTACTTCTGCGAGATGGCAGCGTCTTTTGAGGCGAAGGACGCCACGAGGGGCAGGACGTCGGGCAGAGTGTCATGAACTGGATACTTCTTCCGCAGGTAGCGATCTGCGAGCCAGTTCACCCACTTGGGCTTCGTCGACAGTGACTGAAACTGCCCAAGAGCCTCGGGATCGTCCTTGAGGTCGACCTCAAGTGCAGCAGCGTCCTCACGGACGCCCTCAAGCAGAAGGTCACGGATGAGTGTTCGAAGTCTAGTCTCTGTCAGTCTCACGTCATCTCCTCTTCAGCTCAGCGACGGTCGAGTGACACCGCCGGCGCACGGACGCTGTTCAGCTCGAGCAGCTTCTTTAGATCCTCGGCCGACATCGTGGTCATATCGGCCGGATTCCGCCAGCCGCGGCTTTCAGGCGGAAAAAACTTGTCGACTTCCTCACGAAAATCCGGACGCAATTTGTACTTCTGCGAGATAGAAGCATCCTTCTCCGAAAAGGTCTTTACAAGCGGAAGAACAACTGCGAGGCTGGCGTCCTTAGATTCAATGGGATACCTCTGTCGCAGGTATCGATCGCCGAGCCAGGCTAGCCACTTTGGCGGCAGTGACTGGAGCGTCGCAATTGACATTTCGTCATCTTTAAGCTGAAGCATGAGCTGCTCAAAGTCATCACGGGTGCCCTCAAGCAAAATGTCGCGGATGAGTGCTCGAAGTCTTGTCTCTGTTAGTCGTCTCATGTCATCTCCTCTTTGCGTAATTTGCTCCTATAAATATAACGTGTTTCTGCTAATATATTAGCACTATTTGGACACGTACTGACCAAAACAGACTTAGGTGATGCACTAATGAGCAGAATTCTACTATACGATGACGAGATCGGCAGCGTTGAGCTCGTTCAACACATGGGCACAGATTTGACAATTGTCAATGCCGCGAGGGTTTCCTTTGGCAAGCAGCGCGACGCTCTCGAGGACAGAGACAGAAAGCTGATAGAGTATTTGATCGATCACAGGCACACGTCGACGCTAGAGCACAACCTCGCAACCTTCAGGTTTAAGGTACCTCTCTTTGTAAGGTCGCAGCACCACAGGCACCGAACGTGGTCTTTCAACGAAGTCTCTCGTCGCTACACGGACGAAAATCTGGAGTTCTATTCACCCGATAACTTCAGGACTCAGCACAGCAGCAATCGTCAGGCGAGCAACAAGGACGTGCTTGTCAATCCGCTGCTTGAGATCGTTCCCGCGAGTGCCGAGAGGCAGATATTTCCCAGCTGTAGTGAGGCCGTCCGCGACCACCACACCAGAACGGTCCAGCTCTATGAGCACATGCTCAATGCTGGCGTCTGCCGAGAACAGGCCCGTGGCGTCCTCCCACAGAATCTCTATACAGAGTACTACGGCACCGTAGACCTCAACAATTTGCTGAAGTTTATCGATCTGCGAACGCACGATGGAGCGCAGTGGGAGATCCAGCGAGTCGCCGAGGCCTGCAAGACGATTGCTCTGCAGCTGTGGCCTGTCGCGATGGAGTCCTACACCAAGGTCAAGGAGAAGAAGAATGCCAAGGGTTGATGTTGATAGCGTGCCCAGACAATATCAGACAGAGGCAGACGCAGCTGTCGCCTCTCTCGCCAGGTCAATTGAGCGGCTCGACACGCATGCCGGACAGGGAGAAAGTTTCGCTGATGTCTATGAGGCACTCGCCGTGCTGCTTGAGTCCACAGGCCATCAATACGCTTCGCTTGTGGCGCGCCGAAGGGCGCTGACCCGCGCGCGCGTTGAGCGCGCTCGTAGATAGTTTTTATACACCATGACACGACAGTGTATCTTTTATGTGAAAGGAGTTTTTTCTAGATGAGCAAGGCTGAGTTTTCCATTTTGTGTCTCTCTCCTAGGGATTCTAATTTTGAGGGCCTTCTTCGTGAGTATGAGACGCTGATGGCGGAGAACGAGAGGACTAACTGGAGCTGCATAACAAATAAGACTGCAACACCCAGCCAGCGCCGCGCGTGGGAGCTAAAAGAGTACTTCAACTTTGTCGCACCCGAGCTCGTGAGAAGCAAGCAGGCCGCAGACGACGATGACGACAACCCCCCGACTTACACGTGTCCGACCGACATGTATGAGCACGCTGTGTTGCACCAGCACGCAGCAGACGCGACAAATGACGAGGATAGTCCTGCCGTACTGATCGATCTCGAGCAAATTGTGAGCAAGTATCCAGGCGTCAAGAAACTTCTAGTTCGACTCGATACGTAATTGACCGTGTGGCTCTTTTACAATGGGGACGATTGGTTTCGACAGGGTCGAGGTCTGCGGGAGTGCAAGTATCCAACTGTGACACATGGATTGACAGTGTCATGACAATAACTGCCAACGACGACGTTGACATCGAACTCGCACTAGCTGCTTGATCGCGGGGCCTCCGATGGCCTTGTTAACAAATATCGGATAGGCAACCTGCGCTGAGTGTGCAGGACAAAATGGTTACCCTCATCGTAAGAGGTGGAGCAGTGTTGCTTGATCACTGCTGGCTGGATTTTCAGGCTATTTTTCTGGCTTAGAAAAGCTCGACAAACTTGTGAATGACTTTTGCAGTCTTAGGCTCTGGACGCGGGTTCGACTCCCGCCGTCTCCACAAATTTGCTTTTTGCTCTAGACGTGCATACTTAAGCTTGTCTGGCAACAGACGAACGGAGCAGTTTCATGGAAGCGTTCACCAGCGGTTCTATTGTGACGATTCCCGTCAGTATTAAAGTAGACAATGCACAGACAGAGATTGCGGCAAACAATGTGCGCCTTCTCGGTACCGGGCAGAGCATCAAGGACGCATACGGTGATTTTCTTTCGTCTCTTGCAGATGCACTAGGCCTCCTCGACACTGAGCTGTCCCGCTACGAGCTCTACTGGAGCGAGGCCGCAGGGACCTACTGTGATACACTTTCTGCCTCAATATTGAACCGTGGAAAGTCGCTCGAATGCAAGTCTCGAGACGCCGAGGACCTAGATGTACTGCTTCGACTGATGTCTCCTGAGGAGCGTCAGTTTGCGCTGTCGAGGAGCTGGAGTAAGCTTTGCCGCTGGAGGGCAAAGGGTCATGGATAGAGACGATGCACATACACTAGCATTGCTTGTGTTGTCGCTCATACTTTTATTGTTTCAGCTAATGTAGTGGTGGGAGGTGTCATGCAAATTAAGGACGTTTCATTCTCGGGTTTCGACTGCACGATATCGCTGCAGGGTGCCACTGTCGTGGTGTCAAATCCGTCACAGGATTTTTGGATCTTCATTCGATACGATAGCGCGGAGATCTCCAGGGGCTCTAATTTCTTCGCGACGCCCGGGCGACACTTCAGCGCCGTGCTGCCTTCGGGTCGTCGTGTCACAATTGACAGCAGCGGCATTTCGTTGTCGGGGACGCTCGAGACTCGCATTGACAAGATTAAGCGGCATGCAATCTCTTACATCGCCGATCTGCTGTCCTCGAGGTCGAAGAAGCAGTCATGATTATCTCACGAGTTTTGCGCGGCATGTGCGAGCGAATGTTCGCCCCTCTGCGGCGCGCAAAATTTCGTGCAGGTGACCTTGTCCTTGTGGTACCTAAGAGTCTAGGAGCTCGTCTCTGGCTAGGCGACAGAATTGCTCTGTGCATGAGCAGTGAATTTACATGGAAAAATGCATGGGGTTTCACGCGTGGTGTCGAGGTCTATTTTCCGGACACGTGCACATCGAAGTGGGCCTCCTTTGACCTCTACGTAATTCGGCGTGTTGAAGCCTGAACAGCGGTTCTGCAGTGTCACGGAGCTGTCTCTAAGACAGCGCGATGCGCAGTCTATGCAAACATATGTGCTTGGTCCACACCGTGTCGCAGTTGGTCAGCTGCAGCTGTGAGAAGAATAGGAAAGTCAAGTATGTCTGATCAGCATCTGAGAAACCTCTTCCTCGTCGAGCAGAATGTCTGGAACATGGTCATTAAGAACGATCTAGACGAGATCAGAGAGCGGCTCGCGCCCGATTTGCGGCAGCGGCTCGCTCGCTTTGAGAAGCACTTTTGGACCGCTGTGGTCGAGCGCGCCGAGGAGATCTCTCGCCTCGTCGAGCGAAACTTAGCACGAACGAAGAGCTCGTTCGCCGAGGACGTCGCGAGGTATCATCCGGCAGGCCCTGCTCTCTACGCGGTCTTTAAATCAGCCGATTCCAGTATCGTCGGCGCCGCTGCAGCCCTAATTCGACAGCTGCGCCGGCGCACCTCGACCGTGCAACAAATTCGGTATGTCCTAGGCGATCCTACGCTAGCGTGGGCCTCAAGTGATGATTGAGGCGAGTACATTCTCGGCAGGGACGCTGGTCAGGCTAGTGCCTCCCGGATCGCTCGACTCCCTGCACGAGGATCCTGTCTGCGTTGTTATCAGGGTCGTTGACAACTGCGAGTCTTCTGCGAGGTTCAACATGCACCAGATTCTGCACGATGGAAGGCTGGTCGTCGTGCCGGGTGACTATCTGCGCCGCGTGACGGTCGACGAATGAGCGTGGGCACCTCCTTTCGCGAAGGTCAGCTCGTGCACGTCCATGACGGCCTGACAGGCGCGTACATCGGCCTCGGTCTCATTGTCTGCGTGTCGGAGCAGCTTTCTGCGCCTTACAATAGACGATTTTATGAGGTTCTCGTTGGCGGCACGAAGGATGTGTACTCCTGGTCTGAGCTCAAGGCGCTGAGGAACTATGGCAAATGACCTATCTGCACCACGACCGGCAGTCGCTCCCGCTTTAGGCGGTGCGCTTTGCGTCGGCGATTTTGTCATGTTGCGCAGCCCCGCCGAGCTCGACGGCGACGCAGGCCTGCGCACTGCACTGATCGTTGAACGTCATGCCTGCGACGAGATGCTCTTCACTGTTTTTGTCGAAGGCGGTCTGTGGATCGCGCACGCAGACCACCTCGCTCGAGTCTGCGACGTTCTCGCCTCGCGCTATGATGACGCATGCTGAGAGAGAACTACATGCCAGGAACGCTACTGAGAGTGCGCAGGGAGATCGTCTGCTTCAGCGACGACCCGGACACGTTTCAGGTCCTCGACAAGGGCACGGTTGTGATAGTTGTGGAAGGGCCTGTCTACTCCGAAGAGTTCTTCTTCGTGCTCGCGAGAGGCAACGTCCGCAAGGTCTTCGTTGAAAATGCGCATAGTATGTTGTCCATAGTCCACACGAGGTCTTAGGCACCACATACTTAGAGTCATGCTCCTCATAACACGCCTCTTTACGAACGTCGATGAAGAATGTCAGGCGCTCTTGAGCGTCGGCGTGATTGGAACACTGACTCGGGACACGTACTCCTTGGCGACCGCTAGCGGCGATGTCATGATTCCGAGCGGCAGCGTCGTCCTCATCACTGCACAGATCGTTGGCGGCGAGTGGATCGAAATCCTGTCCCTCGACCAGAAGTGGACAATACATCGCTCAGAGCTCGTGAAGAATATATTTATTCTGTGAGGTGCCTATGAACTACACTGTGACGTTGAGAATTGGTCCGTGCTCTGAGACGCTTCGACTTGAGGCCCCTCTAGGAGATACTGCCGCGCTGCGGGTCGATGCTCAGCGGCTTCTCGAGGACGGAACCTTGAAGTACATGGTTCACGAGATCCTAGAGAAGCTGGAGCCCCCTCGCTCCGAGGTCCGCCTCGACGCTGGACTCCGCGATACGTGCGGGGGTACGCTCGGCGGGGACTCGACAGTCATAATGACCGAGTCACTGGCAGGCGTGGTGATGTGCGGAGCATGCAAAGACTAATGCGCGAACGAGGCCGCTGCGCACGCAGATTTGTAGACTTTTTGCGAGATCCGTTTGATCCTGCGAACAACGCGGGCCTGTTTGACGAGCTCGTCGCGAGGTTTGTGACGACGGACATCGTGTCACCCTCGCTCGAGGACGCCCTTCAGACGCTAGCGCGCTTGCGGGAACTTCATCCGACGACGAGATTCCCGGACGACGATGCACTGCGGCGCGTGTGGCCTGAGCTCCGTGTTGCAACGAAGTACCTCATCATGACCCACGACCTCGAGCATGTCCGACGAAATGTCGCTCAAACACTTTCAGGCGAGTACGAGCTCGCCCTCCTCATGCTCTTTGAGCCGTGTCGCCCGGTGGATCGCCTCTACGGGCTCGCAGCCTGCTCATCTGTCGTGCACGGCGTGATTTCATCGCGAAGTCTTGCGCCCGTGGCCGGCATGCTCTTGGGTGCGCGGCGCATACTGAAGACAGCCGTGTCGTAAAGCGTCACAAAGAAGTGCTGGCGTCATATAATTAGTGCAGATAGCCAGATAGAAGCACGGAGCTCTAATGCATGTCGAGGCCGCTAAAACGACAACACGAACCGAAGTATCGCCGCATTCAACTTTAGGGTCGGCCTACAATGCCGCTCTAACTGGCTACACATTTAGGAGAAAGGCGTTTGACGATGACTAACATCAAAAAAATCTGTCTGTTAATTTTCTGTGCGGCTGCGCTCGCAGTGTCAGGATGCGCGGCCTCTAAGCCTAGTCGAACTCTTGTCAACTCAGCAAAGACGCCCCTCGTTCCCGCACGTGAAAAGGAGTTCTACTACTGTGAGGTTGCCAGTGATCTTCGCGAGAAGCAGTACCCTGCTGTTAGGCTAAGGGCTTCATCGCCTCCTGACTACTTCGAGTTTCTTGTTCCGACCGGAGAAAGTCTTCCTGGGCGGTGCTACTTTCTCGCAATGCCCGATCTCTAGACGTGTAAAACGAGCAAGCCCTTGTTATAATTAGGGCATGAAACCAGACAACAAACGAGATGTCACTACAGAAGATGTCTGCCTGATAAATGTTGAGATGGCAGCAGAGGCGCTGTGCGACTGGATACTTGCGAGGTGTAAGCAGGAGCACCACTTTCTGGAGAGCGTGATCAGGACAGGCTTCAACGGCGTTGAGCTAATGACGCTAGCGGAGCTTGCAAGGTGGTACTCTCTGGCGAAGGTGACCGACTACGAGTGGTTTAGCCATCGTGCAAACGAAGGTCTTGTGCGCTAAGATGTCGAACAAGGAGGTAAGCATGCTGGTTGATGTACTCGCGCAGATTAGATCTGCGTCTGGCACAAACGAAAAAGCGGCGACTCTCAAGGCTAACAGCGGTAACTCTCTGCTGCGCGTCGTCCTTCGCATGGGTCACGACCCCTTCGAGCCGTACCACGTCGTCAAAATTCCTAAGACGACACAGCGAGAACCGCTGGTCCTCGAGGCCGATCGCTGGCAGGCCTTTTTCGATGCGGCCGCTGCCTGTGCCACCAGGAAGGTGACAGGCAACGCCGCGATCGCAAAGCTCCAGGCAGCCTTTTCGCTCGCGACTCCCGAGGAGGAGGTCGAGATGCGCAAGGTGCTTGACAAGCACATGGCTCTCGGCGCATCGACGAAGACGATCAATAAGGTCATTCCAGGCCTCATCCCGACCTTCGAGGTCGCCCTCGCTCAGAAGTTTGAGGAGAAGCGTCTTGCTGGTCGGACAGAGGTGGCAGTTGAACCGAAGCTTGACGGCATCAGATGCTTCGCTGTCGTCGAGAACGGCCATGCGACGATCTTCGCCAGGAGCGGCAAGCTCATCACCAACTTCGACACGACCATCGGCGCCGACCTCGCAAGTCTCGGTGACGGTTGTTACGACGGCGAGATTATGGGCCAGGACTTCACAGACCTGATGCGACAAGCGTACCGCAAGGAGAACACCGACGTCTCCCGTGCCTATCTCGCGCTCTTCGACTTCCTGCCACTAAGTGAGTGGAAGTCCAAGGCGCCCGTGCTCAGCACGCGGCAGCGCTATGATGCCCTCACTGTTCGGCTGAAGGCCGCCTCCGTCAAGCACGTTCAGCTCGTCGACCGCAGCTATGTTGCTCCCGACATGAAGCTCATCAATGATCTTCATGACAAGTACGCCGCTGCAGGCTACGAGGGCGCAATGGTGAAGGACGTCAACGCGCAGTATCGGTTCGGTCGTGGCTGGGAGGTCATGAAGCTCAAGGCTTTCTCGGATGTCGACCTGCCAATTGCGTCACTCATTGAGGGCACTGGCAAGCACGAGGGAAAGCTTGGGTCGGTCGTCGTCAACTTCAACGGCGTCGACGTTCAGGTCGGAAGCGGCTGGAGCGACGAGCTGCGTGACCAGGTCTGGGCAGACCCTGACGCATTCATCGGCCGGATGATCGAGGTTCGCTACCAAGAGGTCACGCCTGACGGCTCTCTTCGGTTCCCGACCTTCAAGTGTTTTCGAAATGACAGGGACGAATGAACATATTCTACCTTGACAGTGACCCTTCTGTAGCAGCTCAGTTTCACTGCAACAAGCATGTCTTGAAGCAATTACTTGAAAGTGCACAAATGCTGTGCGCTGCCCACTGGATGACGATGCCCGCCTTCAAGCAGTCCGTTGCCGCAGGATTGCGTCCTAAAGCTGCCATTGAGGGCATCAGGTCAAGAGTGCCGGCAGGTCAGCTTCCGCCGTGGGGCGTCACACACGTCAATCACCCATCTGCAGTCTGGACACGCAGCTCCGCGAGCCACTACAAGTGGCACTCGAGGCTGGGACTCGCACTGTGCGCTGAGTACACGAAGAGGTACGCTCGACGCCACAAGTCCGAAGATGTGCACGACTGGCTCGCGCAGAACCTGCCCAATGTGCCCGATCTAGGCTTCAATGAGCCTCCACCATGCATGCCTGATGACGTCAAGGTTGCAGGTGACTCCGTCTTGTCCTACAGGAACTACTACCGACAGTATAAGCGGAGGATTACTGTCTGGGAGCCTCGCGCGGCGACACCGCCGTGGTTCTAAGTTTATTTGAATTTTAGTGTAAAAAAACACATGGGCAGTCTATAATATATAAGAACACTGTACGAAAGGATTAAGCGGTCTATGCCCGTCAAGGAGAAGAGGGTCGAGAAGACGAAGGAGGTCACGCAGCACAATCTGCGCATGCGCCTCCTCGCAGAGCTTGAGTTTGCGATTGAGAGGGACGACGCTCGCGCCATCAAGGAGGCCCGCAAGGCCCTTCAAAAGGCAGGTTTCTCTGACGAATCAGCAGCCTAATATGCCTGAGAATCTGTACACAAGGCTCATTCAAAAGCTGAAAGGGTCTGTGGATCGCAACGATCTTATTCGATGTGCCGAGGAGCATGTGGACATCTTTGCCGCAGAGGCAGAGTTTGCTGCTGAGTCGGGTGAGTCCGTCTACACCTACATGCTTTTTCGGAATAATATGTCGAAGGAGTCCTTTGAGGAGTACGTCGCCTACTTCAGGCGCGGTGTTATTAGGCTCGGTTTTCCGCCGGAGCATATTACGCTCATTGAGCACACGACCAGTCACGTCAAGTTCTCGATGCGCTGCATTCCGCCAGATCTCCTACAATGACGCGAAAAGGACTTGAAATGTTGCGGGTGCCTTGGCAGGGCAAGATGAGAAATGTGTTGGACGAGTCTCTGACTTCCGACGGTGACAAGAAGTTTCTCGTCGAGCTGGACTTTGGCCTTCGCGCGTGGCTGCCACAGAGTCTTGTCGGAAAAGATTTTTTTAGCCGGAGGGCCTCGAGCTCAAGCATCCTCGTGCGAGAAAACTTCTACAGTGACCCTGAAGCTGTGCGGCAGTTTGCTCTAGAGCAGTCCTACGAGGACGACCTGCGGTACTTCAAGGGCCTCAGGTCGACCAATCGGTGCCTCTGGCCGCACTTGCGCGAAGAGTTTGAGGACATGCTGGGAGCAAAAATTACGGACTGGCTCGACCAGCCTGCGAACGGTGTATTTCAGAAGACCTGCTCTTCTGATCCTATTGTCTGGCACGCAGACCATCAGAATTACGCTGCTGCCATCTATCTCACACCCGGCGCGCCACCCAGTGCGGGAACGAGCTTTTGGCGGGACAGGCAGAACAAGTGCAGGAGGCCTCCGGAGCACGAGCTCGAGGCAGAGCGTTTCGACGCCGGCTCAGCACCTGCATCGAGCGAGATCTTCGCGAGGGAGAAGATCTTGAGTCCCGACTTCTGGGAGCTCGTCGACAGTGTCGGCAGCATCTTCAACAGACTGGTCATTTGGGACGCTCAGATGATTCACTCAGCGACGAGCTACGCTGACTTCGACGGCGTCAACCCGCGTCTCGTGCAACTCTTTTTTTTCAATGTTAAAAAATAAACATGGAGGAAAAGGTCATGGGTAGGCTGTGGCACATAAGCGATACGCACATGAATCACGAGAAGCTTGTTGTGCCTCCTGATATCGACATTGTCGTTCACAGTGGCGACGCCTCAAACGCAAGAGACCCGTATCGCAATGAGTCGGAACTAGTCTCCTTTCTGTGCTGGTTCTCAGGGCTGAGCATTCCAAACAAGGTCTTTGTGCCTGGAAATCACGACACATCTCTGGAACGCGGGCTGATCAAGCGCGAGTGGGTGGAGTCTCTCGGCATTAACCTCCTCCTGACTGAGGAGCGCACAATTGACGGCCTCAAGTTCTGGGGGTCACCATACACGCCTCGTTTTGGAGACTGGGCCTTCATGAAGGATCGGTCGAAGATCAACAGCGTCTGGGAGGAAATCCCTGAGGCTGTTGATGTCGTGGTCACACACGGCCCACCTTACGGTGTCCTGGATGCGACATACACACGCAGCAACACGACTGAGCTCGTAGGGTGCAGAGCGCTGATGAAACAGCTAGCTCGTCGTCAAGTAAAATTCGTGCTCTTCGGTCACATTCACGCGACCGCAGACATTCGAAATGCGGGAACGCGCACGATTGGCGGCAGTGACACTGTCTACAGCAACGGATCCTGCTGTGACGACGGGAAGATGGGCATCGTGACGAGTCACGGCAATATCCTGCAAATCTCAAAATGAGAAAAGCAGTCGCAGACGTGGTCGCAAATTTTCCGCACGGCAGCCTCGCACTGATATGCTGGGTTACTAGTGCCACACACTACGACCCAAGAGACAGGGGGACAGAGCTGGATGCGCCTGAAGTGGCAATTATGCTTGAGCCGCTGCCTGACGATGCGTTCCAGTCTTACCAGGGCAAGTGGGTCGTGCCGTTCAAGTGCATGTTCAGGGGCGACGTGTGCATCACGACGACGTTCTCTTGCACAAAAGTCGAGGCGGCTGACGCCTGAGTTATCAATCGTGTGTTTGTGAATCTTTACGGGAGAACACGCAGATGATCAAGAAGCGTAAAGGGTGGCATGCAAATTTCAAGCCAACAATGGCCTCAGCACCTAGGAAGCCTGAGCCTACACTCACCTACGCGGAGAGCAAAATACTCGAAACCTATTACGGGAGCTACGTCAATCTCGCAAGCATTTCCGTGCCTGACGGCCACACACTGGCCGACGTCAGCGTGAGCGCCGAAGCAGACAGCGACGGTGACATCACACTCACATTCAGCATTGATCGCGAGGTCACGAAGCCTAATCCTACTTATGAGCGTGAACTGAAGCTTTATGAGAAGCGCCATGAGGAATGGCGCGCTCGCAAGGCAGAACACAAGCAAGAGGTCAAGGAGTGGGAAGCGTGGCGCCTACAAGAGGAGAAGGCTCAGCTGGACGCGCAGCTCAAAGCTGCGGCTGCTCTACTGCGAAAGCACGGTCATATTAAGGATTGACAGATGCACGATTGCCTGAATTGCTACTACCGCAATTCTTCTTGGGTGGGCAGGGTAGAACTAGGTGCCTCGTGCGACCATCCAAGCGTTCTTCCAGAGGGGAAAGTTTTGTACGCTGATCAATTGCAATCACCAGATTGGTGTCCGTTAGGGGACTCTCGCTGCGAACACCAATACCTCCCAGACGAGGACGGAACTGTATATACATGCGCCTCAAGCGAGGGTTTGCGCCTGACTGAGTTTGGCTGGCTATGTGATACACACAGGAGCGCGTGATGAAAAGCAAAGAATCCACATGTCACTGCGATGAATCGGGCTATTTTCACTGCGCCGAACTTCGTGTCATGGTCTCAGAGATGAGAGATCTGATTAGCATCATCTTGCAGTCTGATGCTCTAAAAGATTTTGCATATGAGCGCGGCGATGATGATCTAAGTATTCATGAGCTCTGCAAGAAACTTTTGGTGCTGCCCGATGCACCCAATGAACAATAGACACTGTCTGTGTATATAATGCAGAAGAAGTATCACATCTATTGTTGCTTTGCTGTCATGGGAGAAGGTTATGTGGCGTGATCCGGAGGAGACTGTTCTCACATACACCTTCTTCGCAGGTGGGACGCTAGAGTTTGGTCGTGCAAGATATGGCGGAGGAATGTGTGTAGGCACAGCACCGCTCATGGCCCGCGTGAGAATTCCCCCGGAGAGCGGCGGCACAGGAGTTCCCGATGGTTGGTTTGTGTTGCAGGGAAAGGCTTCGATAGTGAAGCTTCGCGCGGAATTTGAAGGCATGGGCGACGCAGTGTTTTTCCCAGACTGGCTGCGAGCCGACCTGTTTGAGTATCATTATAGAAGGCTTATCGGAGGCGAAAGTGACAGTTTATAGTGATCGTGAGAAAGTTGAAACTTGGGAAGACCTTGACGACCTCGTGAAGAGGCTATATGGACCTGCTCCAGTTATCAACCGTATAGTAACACCACATCTTCCGCTAGAATGGGACGAGAAGAACCAGTATCCCTGGGAGAATGGTGAGCCAGTTCTGTTCCTGGGTGAAGTCGTTGGTATTAGCGTTCAACGCTGGCGAGTCATCGAAATCAAGAAGCGATACGCGGTGCAGAATGTCTAGCAAGCCAAAATGGAGGAAGTGTCGTAGCATCACGGATTGGGTCTGCGATCACTGCAGGACCTGCGCGGATCTCGAGTGCAAGAACTGTGTGAATGATCTCCGACCTAAGTGGATGAAACACTTCGGAGAAGAAATTGCGCTATGCGACCGGTGTTGGCCTGAGCACTGCGCAAAATATGAGCTTCACGGTGAGTAGAATACAACCTAAAGTTGGTGATCTCGTGCTGCTGAAACCGTCATTCACGGGTGCTGTCAATACACCAAAAGAATATTCACACGGAATTGTAGTGTCTAGTGAGAGCTTTTATGAAGCACGAGTAGAGGTCCTAGTGGGCGACCAGCTGTGGTTTCTCACTTCAGAAGAGTTCGAGCTGTGCTACACCTGAAGCCCGGAGATCTCCTCGGGCTCAAACGATGCATTGAGTGGCACAGCTATCATGAAGTGGACGCTAATTGCAGCCTCAAATGTACGTCTGTCATGCTCAAGGAGCATGTTGCACTGTACATATCTGGTCCCGGAGTCGACTCCACGAAGATGGACTTTCGACGTCTACTATGTCTGCTGGACGGTAAAATAGTGTTAATTTCTGAGTCGTGTCTTCGTTTAGTTTTTCACAGCGAATGAGTGTGCATTTCTTTGTAACACATGGTAAATTATAAACATGCTACGTCGCCTTAAGCACATTGTGCATGCACCGCGGGCCTACGTGAACCCGCACGGAGTTTTGCTGCCAGAGCATCCAGGCATGCGAGGCAAATCTCTGATCGAATGCATGACCCTCGTCAGCGGTGGTTCGCTAGCATTGCTCGTCGGAGAGTATATAGACGATCGTCGCGTCTATCTGGTCGAGGGCGCGCTCGCGATTCTTTCTGACCGCGATCTGGAGACATGCGACGGAGCGACATGTGAACTGCAAGTTTAGACCTGGAAGCCTAGTGATATACGAGTTCACTAGACACCCGGACAGCATGAGTGGAATTGTGCTAGATGTCAAGCCCTCATACGGAGTGTTTAGAGACTCTGCGGGACTCGACGAAGTGTATTATCTAGAGGTTCTCTGGGATCGTGATGTCCCTGCATGGCTCGGCGAGGGCAGGATCATGACGGTCGCCGATAGCGTTGTACGACATTTTGAGGAGTTTCAAGTTGAAACCGGGTGACCTTGTCGAATTTGACAGACCCGACTTGGTGCATGATCATGCAGAGCTCGAGGGGACGTACGGAATTCTACTTGAGCATATTCGCTCTGCCAGGTGGCGAGGAGGCAGCTGGAGGATCCTATGGAATTGCAGTACGATCGTCGTCGACTCTATGGATCTGAAATTGGTTTCGCGCGCAAAGACACACGCGGGCGCCTCACCATGAGCAAGACGAATGCGAGTACATCATTAATTCCTGGTGACCTTGTCATGATCGTGCCTCGCGCGGGCGAATGGAGCCTCGAACCCGGCGAACCCAGCCACTGTGTGTTCCTAGAGCTAGCCGGCGCCGATGTGCTATGGGAGTGGGGAGACCAGGTAGCAGGCGAGTGCGACTGCCTCGTGCTATGGAGGGGAGAGGTCGTGCCGTTCCGATTAGACGATCTCACGCACCTGGCGGGTGTTTGATGTACGCACCACCCGTGGGACAGCTCTACAATCACACAGGCGAGCTCGCCTTGTGGCCGAGCCCGAACATCTATGGCGCGCCACCGATTGGTGCTACAGTGCCCGGAGAACCCATCCTAATCCTCGAACGGCTAATTTCTCTCACGCAGCATTGGGTGTACGCCCTCTCAGGTGGGAATGTAGGTTGGATCAAGGTTGAGTACGTGAATCTGGAACGGATCGACCTCAGCGAGGTAGAGTATGAAACCCGGTGATTTGGTTACGGTTGTGCCCGCCGATCTTACAGAGGTCAAGATTTCCCAGGTGAGAGCCCAAGCTGAGCCCTCCTACTCCCGAAGCCCTGTTCTCAGGGCGAGCTGGATCGAGGAGATGGTGAGGGAGGCCCTGCAGCGAGAGTACGTGAACATCGATGCCTACTCGGGCAAGCCTGCTGTGGTGATGAGCGTGGACGCGGGAGGCTTCGCCCTCGTGTTGGTTGAGGGTGAGCTCGTGCACACCCACACACGAAACCTGCAGGCCCACCTCGATATCGAGTTTGTAGCATGAAACCAGGTGATCTGCTAAAGGTGCATGCTCCTTCGGTGGTCGAACAGAGTAGATTTCACGGACGACTTGTTATTATTCTGGATGAGAAAACGCACGTCGCAGCCGACAGAGAGTACATTAGCGTTTTCTGTGACGGTCCAAGAATGATGCCTGTCTACTGGCTCAAGGAGATCCCATGATGGAGGTCGGCAAACTTTATATCTGCGAAGTCAATCTAATGATCTACCCGGTCATGGGGGCTGCTGCATATTTTACGGAATCAGGTATAAGCAATGCCGAATATTCTGTAAGGAGATCCGGCAGGGATTTCGTATACGTGGAGTGCGGCACACCCATCCTCGCACTGAACAGCGACGGGAAGTACTGCGAGGTTCTCGCGGGAGAGTGTAAGGGCTGGATTAGGTACGAGAGCTGGCTAGATCTCGAGGAGATCACATGAAGCCCTGCGTGGGCGAGCTCTGGGAGTTTACGCAGTTACAGCGTGTGAGAGTGGGAAGTGACATCGCAACCTTCCGCATCTCAGGGCTTGCCCTCGTGCTGGGCGTGCACCTGAACGGAGATGAGCATGGGGATTACTACGAGATCCTGTGGGGTGAAAAGTGCGAGGAGGTCATTGCCGACTCGCCCTGGAACTTCTTCGGAGAGAGGATCTCGTGAGAAAGGGCAGTCTCGTGCGCGTCAGTGTATGGGAATGCGGGATGCAGGTGATTGAGCTGGGCATCATCCTCAGAAAGCACAAGTTCTACTTGGATTCACGCCAGCCATGGCAGTACGAAGTCCTCCTCGGTGATAGCGGCAAGATCCTCCTGCTTCACGAGAACGCGCCGGAGAAGGTGGTATGAGGGCGCGAGAAACCTCTACGTGTGGAAGGCGGGCGCAGAGTGATTCTCGATACTCTACACCCACCAGAAAATAGTTCTCGCTCCCAATGCAAATAGCGCTCGATCTGTGGTAAGGTATTAGTATGAACCTGAACCCTGGAGATCTCGTGAGGCCCCGGCCCGGTCGCTGGGATCAGAGCTGGTGGTTGTACGAATCGATTCCCGAGCAGGGAGCGCCGGGCGTGAGCAAGCAGAGCCTCCTCTGGGGTGGGAACATGGCCGGGATCGTGCTTGAGGTTCGAGCACAGAGGAAGTACGTGAAGATCCTCACCCCCACGGGCCCGGGCTGGGCGTACCGGGGATGGGTGGAGAGAGCATGATAAGAAAGCGCTGAAGATTTATCGGCAACCTCACACAATTGTGTGTAACTGAAGAGACCACTTACACGAACAGAGTGTACATCACGAACAAGGGTTGGGGCGGCCTATACCTGATCAACATTGTGCTATTCGGATACAAGCTCTGGTTCGGATTCTTTAGAGATGTGGAATGGGTTTGGCCGGCTGGGAAAATCGATGAAACACGGTGACCTCGTGAGAATGATGCCTACGTGGGATATGGAGAAGAACTACCCGAGTCTTGTGAACAAGATCGGCCTGTGCTTGGAGCTCAAGCCCTGTCCCACCTATGAAGGAGAACACTTGGCACTCATCCACTTGCCTGGATCCCGGCCCAAGTGGTGGCCTCTCGGCGTGTGGGGCAAAGAGGATGTGCTGGTGATCGGAGGCGAGTGTGAGTGAGGTGAGAGTGGGTGATCTAGTGGAGTACAGACCTTTCATGAGCACCGGTGCCCAGGGCCTCGGGATTGTGGTGGAGATCGCGAAGACCTGGCAGCTTAACGACAGCGGAGAGCCAATGGCTGAAGTGCTCTGGACGAAATATCCACATGATGGACCACAGTGGTACATGGTGAAGAACCTGTGCGTCGTGGTGCAGTGCGAATGAAGCCGGGCGGTCTCGTGGGCTGGAAGTACGCGGGTACCCCTGCCGACGCCGCCGCAGTGGGTATGCTCCTTGAGAGGGTCATGCTCACCCACGACCCATGGCCGTACTGGCATGTGCTATTCAGTGCGGACGTCATTCTCTGCCGCGAATCTGACTTGCAGCTGTTAGGCGTCGACCCTCTTGTCTCATTTTAACTTACTTGAAATGGTACAATATACATGTTCCACAGCATACTTAAAATAAAATTGTTAGCCAGCCCTGGAGGTACGACGATGCGTTTTTTGCTGGGTCTGTTATTCTTGATGGGAATTATCCTGCCTGAGCACGCAGCCGCGCAGTCTGACGTCGTCGTGCCTGTGCCCTACTCACCGAAGTCGCCCACCGTGCCGCACCCCGTTCACGAGGGCGCTCCGACAACGCTGAAGGCTTACGTGCGCAACGCGACCTGCGGCACGTACACCATCACGTGGGACACGAACCTCGACGGGCAGTTCAACGACCAGAGCTTCAACGTCGGGCGCGACGGCAGCAACACGCTATGGGACATCGGCCGCACCTTCCGGGTACCGATGGTCGACAACGAGCGCACCATCAACGTGAGCGTTCAGGTCCGCAACACCTGCACCGGCGGACTCACATTCGGCACGTACCGCATGTTCATCTACAACTGGGTGCCGTCGAACGATCCGCGCCAGTGGACGGCCGAGCAGATGGAGCTGCTGCAGGTCGCCGCCGTCGAAGAGAACATGTGGTACCTGCACCGCGGCCTCGTTGACCGCAGCGGTGGCGTCAACAACACGATGACGGGCCGCGCGCCGTTTTCCGAGGCGACCGGCATGTACATTTGGCTGTACGTCATCAACGGCCACTTGCCCGCCTTCCCGCCGGGCACCTACAACACTTTCAACGCTCCGCTCCCGAACGGCTGGGTGACGGCGAACAACGAGCGCTGGGCCGTCTCGCCCTACGCCGAGACCGTGACCCGCATGATCAACTACCTCATGTCCGGCGCCGGCACGACAGGCGTCGCGGGCGTGGACGAGGCCGCGACCGAGGGCTGGAACCGCAACGGCAACACGATCACCGAGCGCATCGGCGTGCGCCTGCCCAACACGACGAACGGCCGCGGGGCATACGCGACGCAGCGCGGCCCCACGGTCTACATCACCGGCATTGACCTTGGCGGTATGTCCGCCGCGCTCCCGGCCCTCGCGGGCACCAAAATTCAGCTCGGCGGGCTCGCAGGCCAGGGCTACGAGTGGTTGCTCCAGGAGATGATCGACTACCTAGGCTGGATGCAGGGCGACGGCGGCTCCTTCTATGGCTCGTGGTACTACCATAATGTGGACACCGCCGAGCACGCCCCGACCCACCCGGACGTGCGGCGCGACGGCCCCTGGGCGCCCTACAACGACCTGTCGACCACGCAGTGGGCCTTCGTAGGCCTCGCGGGCGCCGAGGAGAACGGCCACCAGTTTGGCCTGCTCGTCAACAACCGCCACAAGTACCGCATCGCCGAGGCGAACGCGCTTAACCCCGGCGAGGGCGGCGGCGGCGTGTACGCGAACACTTACTGGCGCGCGGACCTCAAGCTCACCGGCGGCTCGATCCTCGGCTCTCGCTTCGTGGGCATGCACCAGCTCACCCCCGGCGACAACGTCGTCATTTACCCCGGCTACTCAAAGTTCACGGCGTCGCATCTTCGCCAAGTCTACGAGAACTACTTGGGCTTCACCGCGGCGTGGTGGGGCCAGCGTCGTGTCCATGGCACACACTGGCTGGACGGCCTATGGGCCCACGGCGACTATCTGTGCGGTGACGGCGACGGCGTCTATTCGCAGCCGCGCTGCGGCAACACGTACGGCATCTACTCGCACCAGAAGGCCTACCGCACAGCTTCGCCGACGCCACCGACGGTCGGCGGACGCGACTGGAACCGGGAGTTCAGCATTTACTACATCCGCGCGATGATGCGCGATATGAACGACGGCGACGGCCGCTCGGGGTACGGCAACTTCGGCAACATCACGGACGACTACTGCGACACAACGTCCGTCACGTGCCACTGGGGCTCGGGCTCGATGGGCGCGGTGATGGGCGCTCTGGTGCTCACGCCGGTGCTCTTCAATCCGAAGCCCGTCGCAATCGCCCGTGTCTCTCAGGCCGTCATCAACGCGGGCTGCGCCGGCGGTAACAACGGCGAGGTGAATCTCGTTCACGACGAGTCCTTCCACCCCAACACGAACGCGACCATCAACACCATCCAGTGGGACATGGACGCGAGCGACGGCCTGTGGTGGAACACGAACCCGCTCGTCAACGGCTCGCGTGACTTCAACCCGACCGCGGCACAGGGCTTCGTCACTCGGCGCTCCAACCCAATCTTTTACGAGTACTACGCGGCCAAGTATATGCGGCCGGGCACCTTCACCGCGACGCTGCGGCTCATCGACAGCATCGGCGTCGACAAGACCGCGACCACGCAGGTCGTCGTCAACCCCGTCGCCAACACGCCTCCTGCGGCGTTCGCCGGCAACCCGTATGTCATCGAGTCCGGCAGCAACCTGCAGCTCGCGGGCGACGCGAGCGACTCTAACGCCGGCTGCGGCGACACCATCAGCGTGGGCTGGGACCTGAACAACGACGGGAACTTCAACGACGTCCCGGGCGCGACGGCGACCTCGCTCGTGCAGTGGGGCGGCATCATCGCGGGGCTACCCCGCGGCGTGGCCAACACCATCAAGATACGCGTGACGGACGCCGCCGGCCTCACGGCCACCTCGCAGACGACCCTCTCCATTTATGACACGCAGCCGGTCGCTCAGTTCGTCGCCGGACCGAACCCGACGACCTGCAACGTGCCGATCCTCTTCGACGCGACCCGCAGCTCACACCCCAGCCCCCGCCGCGCGATTACCCGCTATGAGTGGGACGTCGACGGCCGCGCGGGTTACGAGGGCTTTGGGTCTTTCTACACGTTCTCCTACCCTGAACTCGGCAACTACGTCGCGAACCTGCGCATCACGGACGACGCCGGCCGAACCGCCAACGCGACGCTCAACATCAACGCGAGCCTCGGCAACCTAGCGCCGCTCGCCCGTATCGCCCGCCCGACCTACACCGTGCTGAGCGGCGACGACGTCACGCTCGACGGCTCCAACTCCGTCGACCCGAACGAGGACTGTGGCGACTCCATCGTGAGCTACGAGTGGGACGTCAACGGAAACGGCCTCTTCAACGATATCGGCATCGATGTCTCGGGCGCCACGCCCACGCTGCCATGGGAACTTATCTCCCAGCGCCTCGCGTGGCCCGCGAACCGCGACACGAACCTGCCAGCCAACACGATCACGCTGCGCGTAACGGACGAGGCCGGCAACCGCGCCACGTCGACCACGAAGGTCATCATTTACGACGCCCAGCCGGTCGCGCTCTTCCAGCAGACGCCCAACCCCGCGCCCATCAACCTGCGGACGAACGCGATCGCCGCGACCCTCGACGGTCGCGCGTCCTACTCGCCCATCGAGGCGCTGCGCATTACGCGAATCGACTGGGACCTCGACGACGACGGCTCCTTTGAGACCTCGAACACCGAGATGGCCACCTGGCGCAAGGTCCTCCCCGCCGTGCCCATCGACGGCGAGCCTCCACCGGAGCTGTTCGTTCGCATTCGCGTCCGCGACAACCAGAACCGCTTGTCGATCGCGCGCCTACCTGTTCGCATCTCGTTGCCGCCGACACCGCCCACTGCGGACGCCGACCCATCGGACCTGCCCGAGACGGGCTACAACATCCTCCTCGGCCAAGGCGTCACCCTCAATGGTGCCGCATCGTTCGATCCCGACCAGCAAGAGTTCGGGGACTACGTCCGCTGGTACCGTTGGGACCTCAACTACAACGAGGCCGCCGGCTTCCAAGCCGACATCTCCCGTGAAGACCTCAACTCGGACGTCGTCGAGGCGGTCACGGTGGTCGACGTGAACCAGCTGACCGCCTTCGGCATCAGCCGCGTCGGTCAATTCCCGTTGCGGATCCAGGTCGAGGACAGCACTGGCCTCAAGAACACGGACGACTCGACCATCACCGTTCACCCATCGGACCCGGTGGCGCGGTTCGACGCGACGCCGAGCGCGCTCGAGTGCCCGGGCCGCACCGTGCTCGACGGCCGCGCGTCGACCCACCCGCACCCCGCAATCGACATCGTCGCGTGGAACTGGGATTTGGATAATAACGGCCAGTTCAACGACGCCACCGGTCCCGTGGTGCAGGTACCCTTCGACCAGTTCGGCTTCGGCGCACCCCGAACGCTTCGCCTGCAGGTCACCGACTCGCAGGGTCGCACAGCGGTCACGCAGCAGAACGTCACAGTCGAGATGGGCAACCTGGCGCCGCAGCCCAACGCCGGCGGCTTCCGGGACGCCAACGGCGTCGTCCTCGGCCCCTACGCGCTGGCGCGGAACGAGGTCCTCCGCCTGAGCGCCGCTGGCTCGATCGATCCGAACGAGGGCTGTGGCGACCGCATTGTGCGCTACCAGTGGGACCTGAAGAACGACGGCACCTACGAGTTCGACAAGGTCAACACGGACGCGTTCGACGTCCCGGTCGCCCAGCTCACCGCCCTCGGCCTCCAGACCATCGGTCGCTACCAGATTCGGCTGCGGGCAACTGACCGCTACGGCCTGACCTCCGACTCGATCGTGCCTCTCTTGATCGTCAATGGCCCCACGGCGGTCGCCGCCGCGGTGCCGAACCGCACCAACTGCCAAGCGCAGCTCCTGCTCGATGGCACGGCCTCGAGCACGGACGGCCCCGCGGGTCAAGGCTTCGACATCCTGAACTATCGGTGGGACCTCGACAACGATGGCCAGTTCGACGACGCCACCGGCTCTCGCACGACCCAGACGGCCTTCGCGCTCCCCGATGCGGCCGGCAACGTGACGATGCGTCCGCGCCTCCAGATCACCGACGTCTCTGGCCGCACCGCGACCGCTACGGTCGACGTCGTCATCAACCCGCAGAACCTGCCGCCGGTCGCTAGCGCCGGTGGCCCGTACAACACGGGCCCAGTCGGCGCGGGCTACGCGCCCATCCGCTTGGATGGTCGCGCGTCTTACGACCCGGATGAGCCCTGCGACGCGCTCACGATCTACAAGTGGGACATCGACGGTGACGGGCGCTTCGGCACCGAGGACACGCCCGCTGAGCCTCAGGGCAGTCTGGTCGACAACTTCACCTCCCCGCTCTGGCGCCCGAACACGACCCAGACCGTCCGCCTCAAGGTCTGCGACATGCGCAACACCTGCTCGGCGGTCGACGAGGCCGATATCCGCATTCAGCCGGCGCCGCCGCCGCTCGGCGAGATGCTCGCCCCGCTCGTCGCGAACGGCGCCTGCATCGGTCCCGCGAATCTGGAGGTGCGCTTCAACGTGCGTGACCCCGGTGGCCGTCCGGTCACGGCCACCGTCAACGTCGCGGGCCGCGACGTAGCGACCCAGAACATCGCGGTCCCGGCCAACGGCACGCCGACGGTGGTCACCATCGCGGTGAACCCGGCCGCGATCCCCGAGGGCCAGCACAACGTGGTGGTGCGACTCGCGAACAACGCGGGCGGCTCGTCGACCATCGACTCCGGCGGCCGCGTGACCTTCGACCGCACGCCGCCTGTGCTCACCGTCGGCAACCAGCTCGTCGCGAACACCTGCTACCAGCCGACCGGCGTGCCTCGTCCGACGGTCGACGTCGTCGACAACTTCGACGGCGCACCGGACCTGACCCAGAGCACGACGTCAGCCACCTGTGAGCGCACCCTCGTCACGCGCGCGGTCGACGACTGCGGCAACGTGGCCGAGGTCACCCGCTCGTACCGCCTCGCTGAGATGGTCCCGGTCACTCTGAACGCGCCGGCCGAGGGCTCGCTCTCCGCGCCCTTCCCCAGTGTCAACTGGTCGGTCGCTGGCGCGGCGGTCTGCGCGCCGAACATCACCGCAACGCTGACCCGCAACGGCGGCGCGGCAAACAACTTCGCGAACAATGCCCCCATCAACGCCGCCGGCAGCTACGCGCTCAACCTGAGCGTGCGGGACTGCGCAGGCCAGGTCCGGCCGATCATCCGCCGCTTCGACATCAACGCGTCGCCCGTCGCGGTGCCGATCCCTCAGGGCCACCCGGCGACAGACCCCGCACGCGCAAACGCCTATCGCGTACCCCAGGGTACACCGCTGACGGTGGACGGTGGCGACTCGCTCGCCCCCGAGACCCGCGACCGGATCGTGAACTACGCTTGGGACTTCGACGGAAACGGGTCGACCGACTCGGTGGGCAAGACGACCGTGTTCAACACGAACGTCGAGCGGACCGTCGACGGGCGCCTCACGGTCACTGACACAGTCGGCGCAACAGGCAGCACGGCCTTCCGCATCACGGTCGACGACGTGAGCCCGGTCTGCAACCCGGGCGGCCCGTACATCGTGTTCGCAGAGAATGAGTTCAACACGGACGCGAGCGCCAGCCGGCCCGGAACCGCAGCGGAGCCGATCACAGGCTACGTCTGGAACTGGGGTGACGGCACGCCGAACACCAACGGTGTCCGCGCGACGCACAGCTACGCCAGGCCGGCCATCTACGATGCGACGCTCACCTGCACGGACGTCGACAGCACGACGGTCACCCGCTTCCGCATCGACTCTCGTGACGTCGCGCCGGTCATCACGAGCTTTACCAAGCCCAACATCGTCTACGAGACCCTGCCGATGACCTTCTCCGTCACGGCGATCGCGCCGCTCGCCAACGAACCCATCACGTCCTACGAGTGGGACTTCGACAGCAACGGCGTCCCTGAATACAACGACATCCGCTTCTCGACCGTGACACACCAGTTCCGCGAAGCCGGCCCTCGCCAGCAGTTGACGCTGCGCGTCCACGACCAAGACTCGGCCGCGAAGCGCCTTGTCGACATCACGGTCCTGGAGGCCACGTGGCCAGTTATCCTGCCCTGGACTCAAACCGTCGCACAGGGTTACATCGCGTCCGGCCAATATACCCCGGCCCAGCTCGCCCCGCTCGCCGACCTGCAGTTCTACATCGACCGGCTGCTCTGGGGTGAGCGCAACGACCAGCGT